>Ga0181593_10000206_pt1 | contig 48817 bp, 42 predicted proteins | sample 071ome_19_FD_133756 | JGI IMG/M metagenome (GOLD analysis project Ga0181593, IMG submission 133756) | Coastal salt marsh microbial communities from the Groves Creek Marsh, Skidaway Island, Georgia - 071413AT metaG (megahit assembly) | ecosystem: Environmental > Aquatic > Marine > Intertidal... | reverse complement strand
GTCAGCGCCTTCGATACTCGACCGGCGTGTTCGGCATCAACGATAACAATCATGCCGATACCGCAATTGAAAGTGCGCATCATTTCCGCCGGATCGACATTGCCCATTTTCTTGAGCCAGGTAAATACGGATGGGGCAGTCCAAGAATCGGCATCGATGACCACGCTGCAGGAATCGGGAATAACGCGGGGCAGGTTTTCGCTGAAACCGCCACCCGTGATATGAGCGAGAGCCTTAACGCCACCGGATTGAACGGCGTCCAAGCAACTTTTGACGTAAATGCGTGTTGGTTCCAATAAAGCTTCGGCCAATGTTTGCCGCTCAGCAAATGGGGCGGGGTCGGCAAAATCCAGTTTGTTATTTGCAACGATCCGTCGCACCAACGAGTAGCCGTTTGAATGAACGCCGCTCGAAGCAAGGCCGAGAACGATATCGCCGGGACTGACCGATTCGCCGGTAACCGCCGTGCCGCGCTCAAGCGCACCAACGGCAAAGCCGGCCAGATCATAATCCTTATCGCTATACATCCCCGGCATTTCTGCCGTTTCGCCGCCAATCAGGGCGCAGCCAGCCTGACGGCAGCCTTCGGCAATGCCCTCGACGATGGCTGTGCCGGCTTTGACGTCGAGCTTGCCGGTGGCAAAATAATCCAGAAAAAATAACGGCTCGGCACCTTGGACGACCAAATCGTTGACGCACATGGCGACCAAATCAATTCCGATGGTTTCGTGCCGGTCAGCTTCAATCGCTATTTTCAGCTTGGTTCCGACGCCATCCGTGGCGGCCAGCAGAACCGGGTCTTTGAAGCCGGCAGCCTTGAGATCGAACATTGCCGCAAAACCGCCCAAATTGGATGCGACTCCTTTGCGTTGAGTCGATTTCGCCAGGGGTTTAATAGCTTCGACGAGGTCGGTACCGGCATCGATATCGACGCCTGCATCTTTGTAGCTAAGGCCTTTTTTGTTATTTGATGGGGTAATGTCTTCCTCCCTCGGTGCGACATGTTAGAGTACGCAAAGATAATGCGAACATACTGGATTCAAAGCTGTTTTAAAATGTCCGATCGATGCTGGTTCAATAATTCGGGTGAATTAAAGTGCATCGCGTTGGCGCTGATCTTCTGGGTGGCAAATATCACCGTGATGACGGCATTGCCACCTGCGCCTGCAAAAGCGGCACTTTATGATGTCTACGAAATTGCCGTGCCGGTGGATGTCACGGCTAAAAGCGCTGCCGCGGCTAAAAAAGAGGCGCTGGCCAACGGCGAAGTCCTTGCCTTCACCCGGCTGCTGGAGCGTTTAACCTTGCTGGATGAGCTGGACCGGCTGCCACGGCTTGGTCCTCGGGGTATCGCGCCGCTGGTTAAGGATATCTCGGTTGCCGATGAAAAGACCTCCGGGGTGCGTTATTTGGCGAATTTGACTGTCCGTTTTAAGCGCCAAGAAGTGCGAAAATTGTTGATGGACCTCGGTATTTCTTTTGCCGAAACCCGCAGTAAGCCGGTATTGGTCCTGCCGGTTTATCAGGCGGCCGGTGCGCTGATGTTATTTGATGACCCCAATCCTTGGCGTGAGGCCTGGTCCGGCCTGCCGGAGCGTGACAATCTAGTACCCATTAAATTGCCGAGAGGCGATCTCACGGATATTGCCGATGTCGGGGCCGAACAGGCGGTACAGGGCGATCAGCAGCGTTTAAACGCCATTGCCCGGCGTTATCAGGCGTCTGATACCATTGTCGCGTTTGCCCGGCTGAGCCTTGATGTTCGGACATCCCGGCCGCGGGTGGAGATGAACCTAATTCGATATGGCCCAACGGGCGCCGGGCAAAAAGAAACGCAGTTTCTGACAGCGAATGCGGGCGAAACCCCGCAGGGCCTCCTGAACCGGGGCGCCAAGATTCTTGCCCGGCTGATCGAAGATCGCTGGAAACTCGATAATCTTTTGAAATTCGATCAAACCGGGGTGGTCGCCGTCACCATTCCGATTAAAAACCTGCCGGGCTGGCTTGCGATTCGTGGGCGTTTGTCTCAGGTCTCCGTCGTCCGTCAAATCGATTTGGTTTTGCTGTCACGTGAAGAGGTTCGAGCCAACCTGCAGTATATCGGCGAACTTGAACAGCTGATTTTGGCGCTCGAACAGGCCGATTTACGCTTGTCCAAGGAAGGAGACGGCTGGATACTGAGACCGAATGAAGCCTCTCAGGGTCAAAAGAACATAGGTCAACGGTGAATATCGCAAATGTCATTTCAATTGGGCGGCTTTTAGCCAGCCCGGTGGCGGTATGGCTGATTATCAACCGGGAATATCAGCTAGCTTTTATGGTGTTCATTCTTGCCGGTATCAGCGATGCCGTGGACGGCTTTATCGCTAAAAAGTTCGATATGGAAACCGAACTGGGCAAGTACCTCGACCCGATGGCCGACAAGGTTTTGCTGGTGAGCGTGTATGTGACCTTGGGTGCAACGGACATCCTACCGAACTGGCTCGTGATCCTGGTGGTGTTTCGTGATGTGATTATTGTCGGTGGCGCGATGCTTTACCATACCGTCGCCAAATCTTTGACTGTCACGCCACTGATCGTGAGCAAAATCAATACTGCGGCACAAGTTGCCCTGGCGGCGTTGGTTTTATGTGCGTTGGCCTACGGGTTTTTGGACCACTGGTCGATTAATGCGCTCATCTATATTGTAGGGGGTACGACATTGCTTTCAGGCGGTGCTTACGTTGTGACATGGTCGCGCAAGGCTGCCGCATTGGAGAAAGAAGAATGACACCGGAAAAACAAGCGCGTTATTGGCTGATCGGTTTTGCCGTCTTTATCGCGCTCGTCTTTTTGTTGCGCAGCGTTTTGTTGCCGTTTGTTGCCGCCATGGCGATTGCTTATTTTCTCGATCCGCTCGTGGATAAATTGGAAAAATGGAAATGCTCACGCACCGTAGCAACGCTCGTGATCATGATGCTGTTTTTCGTCGTGCTGATTTTGCTGCTGCTGTTGCTGTTTCCATTACTGCAGTCACAAATTACCGGATTTGCCGTGCGTGTACCGGGATACCTCGAATCGTTACGGCAAAGCGTAACCCCGCTCCTAGAGCAGGTGTGGGCGAACCTGTCGGATGAAGAAGTTCAAAAACTGAAGGAAGCCGCCGGCGCACAAGCCGGGAATGTTTTTAAAGTCGTCGCCGGCGTCTTCAAAAAAGTATGGAGCAAAGGCCTTGCTCTTTTTGAATTATTATCACTGATCGTTATCACGCCGATCGTTGCGTTTTATCTCTTGCGTGATTGGGATAAAATCATCGAGCAAATTAATGGATGGCTGCCGCAAAGGAAGGCCCCGACCATTCGTTCGCTGGCTGTGAAGATTGACGAGACCATTGCCGGTTTCTTGCGCGGCCAAGCCAGCGTCTGTTTCATACTAGCGCTTTATTACGGCATCGCCTTGTCATTGATCGGCTTGGAGTTCGGCCTCATCATCGGCATTATCGCGGGATTAATTTCGTTCATTCCTTATGTCGGCGCTTCCGTCGGATTGTTGGCCGGTGTTGGTTTGGCGTATGCGCAATTCCCAACCTTGATGCCGGTTGGCCTTGTCGCCGGTGTCTTCGTCGTCGGTCAGGTGTTAGAAAGCTATGCACTGACACCGAAGCTGGTTGGAGACCGTGTCGGATTACATCCGGTCTGGATTATCTTTGCATTGATGGCCGGTGGCGCTTTGTTCGGATTTACCGGTATGTTGCTGGCTATTCCCATCGCGGCCGTGATTGGTGTTTTAACCCGGTTTTCACTGACACAATATCTCGATAGCCCGATGTACCGCGATCAGGATTAAATTTATCAGGGTGAAATTTTAAACGTTGCATGTACTGTGTCTGATCCCATCCAGCTGACCCTTACGTTCGAGCACCGGACTTCATTGTCCGGTGAAGATTTTTTAATTGCACCGTGTAACCGTGAAGCCGTGCAATGGCTGGATCGTTGGCAAAGTTGGCCGAGCCCGGTTTTAGTGCTTTACGGCCCTGCTGGATGCGGCAAGACTCATCTTACCCATGTGTTTTTAGCTGCCACCGGGGGCAGAGATATCACCGACGAATTTTCCCATGATGATGATCCCTCGGCGTATTTATCTCAATCGGGAGCATTTGTCGTCGAGGGGATCGAGGCATTGCTAGCGGATGGTTCAGACGAGAAATTATTTCATTTGTATAATGTCGCCCGCGAATTGGATGCAAAAATCCTTTTCACTGCTGAAAGCCCGCCATCTCGTTGGGAAACAAAGCTTCCTGATCTGGCTTCGCGCTTCAAGGCGGCAACGGCCATTGGGATCGGTCCGCCGGAAGATGAGCTGATCGGCGCATTGTTGGTCAAGCATTTCAGCGACCGGCAGCTCAAGGTCGATGAGGATGTCATCCCCTATGTGTTGGCACGTATGGAACGATCGTTTGAAGCCGCGCGAGACGTGGTTTCCAAGGCCGATGCATTAGCGCTGAGCAAACATCGCAATATCACGATACCTTTAATGCGACAGGTGTTTAAAACGTGATAAAACGATTGCTTATAACAAGGAATAAGCAAGGGAGATCAACATGGATTTAGGAATTGCCGGAAAAAAGGCACTCGTCTGTGCCGCCAGTAAAGGCCTGGGAAAAGCCTGCGCAACATCATTGGCACGGGAAGGTTGCGAAGTCACGATCGTCTCGCGCTCAATGGATAATTTAAAAGTCGCTCAAGATTCGATTAAGCAGGCAACCGGTGTCGATGTTACCCCCGTTGCCGCCGATCTATCGACGGAAGAGGGGCGTGCCGCGGCACTCGCGGTGTGTGGTGATCCCGATATTCTTGTAAACAATTGCGGGGGGCCGCCGCCGGGTCATTTTAGCGAATGGGACCGCGAGGATTGGATCAAGGCACTCGATATGAACATGATCAACCCGATCATGTTGATTAAAGCCACGTACAAAAAAATGATGGAGCGGAATTTTGGCCGGATCGTTAATATCACATCGGCTTCCGTTAAAGAGCCGATCAAAATATTAGGGATGTCCAACGGTGCCCGTGCCGGGTTGACCGGCTTTTGTGCCGGGATCGCACGTGAGACGGTCACGAACAATGTCACGATCAATGCCTTGCTGCCGGGTGGTTTCGAAACGGACCGGTTTATCGGCAACACGAAAGTTCGGGCCGAAAAGGAAGGTAAAACGTATGAAGAAGTGCTCGCCGAACGGATTGCCGATGTCCCGGCCGGGCGGGTGGGTGATCCGGCGGAATTCGGTGATGCCTGCGCCTATCTGTGCAGTGCGCAAGCTGGATATATCACCGGCCTCAACCTCTTGATCGATGGCGGCCGTTATAAGGGCGCAAATTGACTATAGTCATGGCATCGTAACGGCACTGTCATATATGTAATAAATCCGTCATTCTTGTTGTGTGGTTGTCATTAAACCATAACAATTAAGTCCTTAACGCGTCATCGTTTTTGCTAGAAAACAGCGATTATGGATCGAACATTTGATGTTACCGCAGACGAGGATGTAGACCCGATTAGCCCAGTTTCCGGGAGTTTCTCCATAGCCGTCGCGCCACTCGCGCCCTCGGTCGCGCTCTATAAGAAAGAACGCTTCATTAACCGCGAGCTGTCGTGGCTGTCGTTCAATTTCCGAGTCTTGGAAGAGGCCCTCAATAAAAGTCATCCGTTGTTGGAACGGCTGCGTTTTTTATCCATTTCGGCCTCGAACCTGAACGAATTCATTATGGTGCGTGTTGCCGGTTTGAAGGGCCAAGTGCGCGCGGGCATTCAAACAACGAGTGACGATGGCTTAACACCTGCGCAGCAACTGATTTTCATCAACGCGGAAATAAACCGTTTGATCGATCAGCAGCAAATATGCTGGGCCGATCTTCATGATGAAATGAAGGACTCGGGTATTTGCGTCATTAAGCCCAAAGAATTATCGAAAGATGATCGTGATTGGCTTGAACAAGAGTTCATGAACCATGTCTTTCCGATGCTCACACCCTTAGCGATCGATCCGGCGCATCCGTTTCCGTTTATTCCCAATCTCGGTTTCTCAATGATCCTCCTGCTGAAGGGAAAGACATCGAAGGATACGATGCAGGCTTTGGTGCCGCTCTCGAGCAAGCTGAATCGTTTTATCCGCCTGCCGGGCGAAAGTGTTCGCTTTATTCTCATTGAAGATATGGTGCGGTTGTTTTTAAACACGCTGTTTCCGGAATACGAGGTGCTGGAGGATTCGTGTTTTCAGATTATTCGCGACAGCGAAATGGAAATCGATGAAGAAGCCGAAGATCTTGTGCGAACCTTTGAATCCGCTTTGAAAAAACGCCGGCGGGGAACGGTCATTCGGCTCACCTATCAAGGCGATATCCAGGAGAACTTGCTGAATTCGGTGGTCGAGCAGTTGAATGTGAGCCCGGAGGATGTTCTGGCCATTGATGGTCTGTTGGGACTTTCCGATACGAAAGAGCTTATTGTCGATGAGCGGCCTGATCTTCTGTTCGATCAGTTTAACATTCGTTTCCCGGAACGTGTCCGCGATTTCGGCGGCGATGTGTTCGAGGCGATCAAAACGAAAGACTTTGTGGTTCACCACCCGTACGAAAGCTTCGATGTCGTCGTTCAATTCGTGAAGCAAGCGGCGCAAGACCCCGATGTGGTTGCGATCAAACAAACGCTGTATCGCACCAGTAACAATTCGCCCATTGTCGCAGCGCTGATTGAAGCGGCGGAAGCAGGTAAATCCGTGACGGCCATGGTCGAGTTGAAGGCGCGGTTTGATGAAGAAGCGAATATTCGCTGGGCCCGCGACCTCGAGCGCGCGGGCGCGCAAGTCGTTTACGGCTTCATGGACATGAAAATTCACGCCAAGGTGAACTTGGTCGTTCGCCGGGAAGGCCAGCATTTGCAATCGTACGTTCATTTCGGCACCGGCAATTATCACCCCATTACAGCGAAGGTTTATACGGACCTGTCGTTTTTCACCTGTGATCCAAAATTGTGCCAGGATGCGGCGCGGCTATTTAATTACATGACGGGTTATGCAAAGCCGACGGCGATGCAGAAGCTCGATTACTCGCCACTGACGCTTCGCCAAAGCGTTTTGAAGCTGATCAATGCGGAAATCGAGAACGCAAAGGCCGGGAAGCCCGCGGGCATTTGGGCAAAAATGAATTCGCTGGTTGATTCCAAAATGATCGACGCTTTGTACCGGGCATCGGCGGCTGGCGTGCAGATCGATTTGGTAATTCGCGGTATTTGCTGTCTTCGCCCGGGCGTACCGGAGTTGTCGGAAAACATCCGTGTGAAAAGCATTGTTGGGCGATTCTTGGAACATTCACGAATCATCTGCTTTGCGAACGGTAAAGACCTACCGTCCCGTGCGGCAAAAGTATTTATTTCATCCGCTGATTGGATGCCCAGAAATCTGCGCAGGCGCTTGGAAACATTGGTGCCGATCGAGAACCCCACCGTCCATCAACAGGTGCTCGATGAAATCATGGTTGCATGTCTGAAGGATGAACGGCAAAGTTGGCACATGGACAGAGATGGAAATTTCTCTCGAATTGCGGCCGATACCGGATATTCCTGCCAGTCTTACTTTATGACAAACCCGAGTCTCTCCGGCCGGGGTAGTGCGGGATCAAACGGCGCTAAACAATCGAAGAAGAAAAAGAAATCTCACAAGGATTAACGCTAACACGAACGTGAATCTCGTGAGTCAGGCAGCTGCCGTTACAGTACCGTTTTCAAGCCTTGCTTCTGAAAATATCGTTGAAGGCCGGCTCGGCGTCGTCGATATCGGATCGAACACGGTCCGTCTTGTCATCTACGATATCCCCAAAAGACTGCCGTTTCCGATGTATAATGAAAAAGTTAAATGCCGCTTGGCAAGCGGTATGCTTGAAACCGGCCGCCTGAATCCTGAAGGTGTTGAAAAAGCGATGAGCGCCTTAAGCCGGTTTAAAAAGCTCGGTGTGGCGATGGGGGTGGAAAACTTCGAACTGTTGGCAACGTCCGCCGTTCGTGATGCCAGCGATGGCTCGCTGTTCGTGGATCAAATCCTGCAATCGTTTGGCTTTACAGTCAAAGTCCTCAGCGGAGCTGAAGAATCAAAACTGTCCGCTGTCGGTGTTCTCAACGGATTGCCGGAGGCCGACGGCCTGCTCGGAGATCTGGGTGGCGGCAGTCTCGACTTGATTTCGTTGAACAATGGCAAATTCGGCAAGCACGCCACGTTTCCCTTCGGACACATTCGTCTTTTCGAAGCATCGGGGCAGGATATTGAAAAGGCGCGCGTGCTCATTACGAAGGAATTCAGCAAAACGCCGTTGATCGAAACGTTGAAAGGCAGAACCTTATATGCCGTCGGCGGGTCGTGGCGGAAGATTGCCGAAATTATTTTTAATGCGACGGAATATCCATTGAATGTCATCGACGGATTTACAATGACCGCGGAAACAATCATGCCTCATGTCCGCCGCATTGCGGGCTTGGAAGGCAATTGGCGCGCGCTTGATCATTTCGGCGGCAGCCGGGCGGATACGTTACCCATCGCGGCAATCGTCATGGAGCGGCTGCTGCAGGTTGGTGCGCCGAAAAATATCGCCTTTTCACGGTTCGGTATGCGTGACGGTCAAATGGTGAAAAGTCTTCCCGACGAGATGCGCCGACAGGACCCGTTCATCATGGGTTGCATCGCGATGACCGAGCGGAACACGCGTTTCAGCATCGGCGGCAAAGAATTGGTGGCGTGGATGTCGCCGCTGTTCGAAGGCGAAACGACGGATGATTTTCGGCTTCGACTCGCAACCTGTATTCTGAGCGATATCGGCTGGGACCAGCATCCGGATTACCGCCGCGAATATGTCTTTAACATTATTTTGCGTCTGCCGTTTGCTGGCCTTACCCATGAAGACCGGGCGTTTATGGCGCTCACGTTGTTTGTGCGGTGTGGCGGTGAGTTAAAAGATCCGATGGTTGTTCCCATTCGAAAACTTCTGCGTCTGGAAGATTTGAAAAAAGTTCAAATGATTGGTTTGGCGCTTCGTTTGGCTCATACGATTTCGGGCAGCGCGCCGAGTATCATCGAGTTGACGGAATTAAAGAAAAAAGACGGGAAGCTTGTTCTCAAATTCCCCGAAAGCGACGACAATTTTATCAGCGAAGCGGTCAACCGGCGCTTGAAAAGGCTCGCGCGCGTTTTGGATTTGAAGCCCGCCGTCGTTTAGCGCTTCTGTTTACAAATTTTAATGTTCGAAAATGACGGTTTTGCCGTTTTTAACGGCTAGCGCGATATCGCCTTGCAGCAATCTCAAGGCATCTTCCCCGAATACGTCCCGGCGCCAGCCTGATAGCGCCGGCACGTTTGCCTTGTCGCCAAAGGCCGCAAGATTTTCGATATCCTCGCTGGATGCTAAAAGCTTTTGCGCGACTTCATGCTCATCGCAACGCATTTTCAACAGCACTTTGAGTAATTGCGAGGCCGGTCCTGTGCCGTTTGGTATGCGGTTGCGCCGTTTCGGTCGGGGCCGGTCTTGATCCGGCACAGCGAGGCCGGCTTTGATGGCTTTGATGATGGCTTCCCCGGCCGGGCCTTCGGCAAATTTTGCGCCCAGTCCCCGGATGCGGGCCAAATCGGCAGGTTTCTCTGTTGGATGATGAGCAATTTCGAGGAGCTGTTCGTCGCGGATGACGCGGTTGCGCGGTAAGTCGCGCCGTTTAGCTTCTTCTTCGCGCCACGCTGCGAGCTCCCGGAGAATCGCTAACGTTTTAGGCCGTGCGTTGCCGCTTTTAATCCGTTTAAACACTTCGCGGGGATCGGTGTCGTAGGTTGCCGGGGTTGTCAGGATATCCATTTCCTCGGCCAGCCAGCTTTCCCGGCCGTTCGTTCCCAGCTTTTCTCGAATTTTATCGTAGACTAAGCGCAGATGTGTAACATCAGCCAGCGCATAATCGATTTGCCGGTCACTCAAGGGGCGGGCGGTCCAATCCGTAAACCTTGAGCCTTTATCGACCCGCTCGTTTGTGAGTTTGGTTACCAGCATTTCATAACCGACGGAATCGCCGAAGCCGCAAACCATGGCGGCGACCTGCGTATCGAAAACGGGTTTCGGCAATTTGCCGGATAAATGGTGGAAGATTTCTAAATCCTGGCGGGCGGCGTGAAAGACCTTGAGGATGGATTCATCGGCCATCAGGTCGAACAGAGGCGTGAGATCGATGCCCGGCGCCAGGGCGTCAATGGCTTTGGCATTTTCCTCCCCGGTTCCCGGCCCCGCGACCTGGACGAGGCACAGCTGCGGCCAGTACGTCTTTTCACGCATGAACTCGGTATCGACGGTAATGACATCGGCACTGGAAAGGGATTGGCAGAACGCCTCGAGAGACGCCGTATCGCTGATCATCGGCATGGCCGGTGCTATACACGAAAAGCCCCGTCCGCCGGAAGGGTAAAAAGCTACAGATCCTTAAAAAAGGACAGCATTTTGGCCCGCTGGGCTTGATCGGGCAGGCGGCCGTAACCCGCACCCAGATTATCGAGCATGTGATGGGGCTTGCTGGTGCCGGGGATCACGCAACTGACGGCGGGGTGGGAGAGGATAAATTTAAGGTAAAACTGACCCCAGCTTTGGCAATCGAACTCCTTGACCCATGCCGGCAGTTTTTTGCCGCGTACCGAGCCGAAAAGGTCGCCACCTTCGTACGGACGGTTGACGAGAACCGCGACACCTTTTTTCGCCGCCACGGGCAGCAGGCGTTCCTCGGCATCGCGCACGCCGATGGAGTACGCCATCTGAACAAAATCGATCGGTTCGCGTTCGATCACGTCGGCAAGATCGTTAAGGGCACCGGAGGTGTAATGGGTAATGCCGATGTAACGGATCGTTCCTTTTTCTTTCATCGCGCGCAGGGTTTTGAGATGGGTATCCCAATCAAGCAGATTATGGATCTGCATTAAATCCATCACGTCGGTTTGCATGTAGCGGAACGATTGCGCCATCTGATCGATGCCGCTTTGCCGACCGTTCGTCCAGACTTTTGTCGCCAGGAACGATTTCTTGTGGGCATTGATGTCTTTTAACAGATCGCCGGAAACGTCTTCGGCGTTGCCGTACATCGGTGAGCTGTCGATGACGGTGCCGCCGCCAGCAAAAAGGTTTTTCAACACATTGCGTAATGGCGCGCGTTCGTCCTCGCTGCCGCCGACATCGAAACCGAGCCATGTACCGAGACCGATCACGGGGAGGGCCTCGCCGGTTTTCGGGATCGGCCGGGTACGCATTTTTGGTGCTGCCGCGGCATCAGTCATGCCCGGCACCGTCGCCGCCAAGCCGGCCGCTCCCAAAAGTTTTAAAAAGGTCGATCGAAGTATCATCGGTTTTCATATTCTTTCAAATTATAGGCTATCCCAAAACTTAAGCATTTGTTTTCGCTGCGCCGCGTCGGGCATGCGTCCACGAGCCGCATTCAAATTGTCGCGCATATGTTTCGATTTTTTAGTGCCGGGAATGACACAGGTCACCGACGGGTGAGACAGCACATATTTTAAGAAAAATTGGCCCCAGCTATCGCAATCGAAATCTTTGGCCCACGACGGCAGTTTCATGCCGCGCACTTTGCGGAACTGCGAGCCGCGGCGTGGCCCGAAGGTGCGATTGACCATGACCGCCGTGCCGCGGTCGGCGGCAACTTTAAGGATGCGCGTTTCCGCGCCCACGTCCGAAAGGGAATAACCGAGCTGCACGAAATCGAACTTCTCCTTGGCGATGGCGTCGGCCAGTTCGTCATAGGCGTGCGAAAGATAATGCGTAATGCCGATGTAGCGGACCTTGCCTTTGTCCTTGAGGTCGCGAAGCGTCTTCACTTGAGTTTTCCAATCGACCAAATTGTGAATTTGCAGCAGATCGATTTTGTCCGTGCGCAACACTTTGAAGGAGTTTTTGATTTCCGCGAGGCCGTCTTCCTTGCCGTCCTGGCGGACCTTTGTCGCGATAAAGACTTTGTTGCGGATGCCGAGTTCGTGAACCAAATCACCGACGACTTCCTCGGCTTCGCCATAGGAGGGGGCGGTGTCGATAATGCTGGCGCCGCCGCCGATAAGCGTACGCAGGACTTGTTTGCGCGGCGCGCGTTCTTCCGGGCTTTTATCGACATCGAAGACACGCGACGTACCAAGCCCGATGATGGGTAACTTTTCGCCGGTGCTCGGGATCGGGCGTTTTTGAACCGGTTTGGCGGCCAGTGCCGGGCTTGCCGAGGTTAGTGCCGCGGCGGCACCGGCACCACCGATGGTTTTTAGGAAATCACTTCGCGTAAGATCGGTTGAATATTTAGATTTCATGATGATTCCTCCCGAATTGTATGTGGGGATTGTTGAGATAATGCCAAGAGATTTTGTTTGCGACCGAGTAGGATCGCGACCACGCAACCCAAGGCCGCAATGGGAACGGCGATCAGCGACATGGCCGATACGCTGGCGCCCATTGATTTGATACCCGTGAATACCCAGCCGAATGCGGCGTCGCCGCCCCGGTAGACAACGGTATCGATGAAGTTTTTGCATTTGTATTTTTCTTCGCGGCTGACGACCGTGTAGAGAACTTCGCGGGCCGGCCGGGAAAAGGCAAAATTGCAGGACCGTCGTAATGACTGAAAGACGATGATCGCGATCAGGGACGGGTAAATAGCTAGCGTAATAAACCCGATCAGGCTGGCGAGTGGGACGACAGCCAACGCGGCACCAATGCCCAAATAGCGGATAAAACGGCCGGTCACGAATAATTGCATCAACAACGTGACGATGCCGACGGAGAGATCGATGACGGCGAATACCTGTGTACGCTCGGCTTTGCTTTCAAAAGCATCGGCAACGATATGTGCCTGTTGAAAATAAAGAAATGTTGAGATCGCCGTATAAATAAACAGATACAGACAAATGCCGATCAGATAGGGCGATTTAAAGACTTGGACGGCGCCGTTGAGGATACCGCCGCCGATAATAGCTTCGCTGTCCGGTGATGGAGCCGCCTCAGTCTGCGCTGGTTTTGTAATACGGATTAGTTTGTGTAGACAAATGAGAGCGATGCCGAGAAGGGCGGCCGAAATCAGTAAAAGATTCGCCGTGCCGAGTGACTTCGCAAGCGTAACGGTCACGGCTGGTCCCATGAGCGCGCCCGCGGTGCCGCCCGCAGCGATAAATCCAAACAGTCTTTTGCCCTGTTCGTTGGAGAATATATCGGCCATGAAACTCCAAAAGACCGAAATGATGAACAGGTTAAAGACGCTGACCCAAACGAAAAACACGCGTGCCGAATACAATTCCCATGGTTTGTATTGCAGCACGGCGTAAAAAATCAGAATGTTGATAATGAAAAACCAATAGACCCAGGGAAGAAAAACGCGTCGTGGGAATTTGGCGACGATGGTGCCGAAAATCGGAACGGCGACGAGCATAGTGAGAAACGTCGCGGTGAAAAGCCATTGCAAATTGCGAACGCCGCCCGCTAGTCCCATGGCATCGCGCACCGGGCGCAGCACGTAATAGGCACACAACAAACAAAAGAAATAGGCGAAGGCCCACAACAACGCGCGGACTTCTTCATCGCGGACGTTGACGGCGCGTTTGAGTTTTTCGAGGCCGGTCGACTGTAAGGCGTTCATGGGAGGCATCTTACGGGGGGTCGAAAAAACTGTATACACAAGAATACGTGAATAGTGAGATCGTCATGGCGTTTGCTGGCGCCGTGTTTCCTCTTTAAGGTGATGCCAAATCATCAAGGACATCTAAAATGACAAAGCCGCAAAATCTCATTTATTTTCAAACGGATAATCATCATCGGCGATGGCTCGGTTGTTACGGCCATCCGGCGGTGCAGACTCCGGTCATGGACCAAATTGCCGCGCGTGGCGTTCGGTTCGTCAATAACTATTGCGTCACGGCGCATTGCTGTCCGGCGCGGGCGGGAATCGCGACCGGCTGGTTTCCGCATGAGACCGGTTATTGGGACAACTGTTTTGCCTATGACGGGAAAGTCCCAAGTTGGATGCATCGTCTTCGTGAGCACGGCCATGAAGTGGTTTCCGTCGGTAAGCTGCATTTTCGTTCGGGCGATGACGACAACGGATTTAGCGAGGAAATTTTACCGATGCATATCATCGGCGGTGTCGGTGCCCTATCGGGGTTATTGCGCGCGGTCGACCGGGAGCCGGAACGGCTGGAGCATGGCCAGATGTATCTCGAATCCGGTGAGGGCATGACCGAATATCAAGAGTATGATCTGAAAATTACAGAACATGCCATTGCGTGGCTGAAAAATCATGCGTCTAAATCCGATAAGCCTTGGACCGTTTTTATCTCCTACCCGACACCGCATCCGGCGTTTCAAGTGCCGAAGCGTTTATTGGATATGTATCCGCCTGAACAAATGTCTCTCCCGGTTCGCTACAAACCGAATGATCGCCCCATGCATCCTGCGGTCGTCACCGCGCGGGAAAAATACGGCATTCAAGAGATGACCGATGATGATTTGTTGCGCCGAATTGCCGCGGCTTATTGTGCGTTGATCACGCATACCGATGAGCAGATCGGTAAAGTGCTGAAGGTTGCCGAAGACTTGGGTCTCTTGGAGAACACGCGTGTGCTTTATACCAGCGATCATGGTGAAGCGATCGGTAATCACGGCCTGTTCGGTAAATGGACGCTATACGATCACTCGGCCGCCGTGCCGCTGATGATGATGGGGGCGGATATTCCGTCGGGGCACGTCGTCAACCAGCTCACGTCACATGTCGATTTGTTCCCGACAATCCTTGAAAGTCTTGGGCTGCCTCTCGCGTCCGAAGACGATAGCTTGTGGGGTCAATCCTTATGGCCGGCAATAAACGGTCATGAAGAAGAACGAATCATGTTCAGTGAATATCATTCGGGCGGCTCGCGGCATGGAAGTTTTATGTTGCGTGATGGCGATTGGAAATTGATCTATCACGCCAATGCCGATAATCAGCTGTTTAATCTCAAGACAGATCCGGAGGAAGCGCACGATTTGATTGAAGCGGGCGAAGGCCAGGAGGTTGAGGCTGCATTAGAAGCAAAACTCAGGGCGATTCTTGATCCTGAAGCGGTGGATAAACGGGCCAAAGCCGACCAGTTAGCCCGGGCCGAACAACACGGCGGTGTGGAAGCTATTGCAAATCAAGGATATTTCACCCATACGCCGATCCCCGGGCAAGATGCGGATATGCACGCTTAAACGAATATTAAGTGATCTCCGTCATATCTTTGCCGCAAAGTATCGTTACTTTACGCCATGACAGTCGAAACGCTCTATTTTTGATTTGCAAAGGAAAAATGATGACGCGCACAATTCATGGACTGCTCGCCCTTCTGGCATTGATTGTTTTCAGCTTGCCGAATGCCGTGCAGGCCGCCGAAGATGATACCTTCAGTCAGGAAGAAGTCATGAGTAAGGCGCGCGGCTTTTTCGGCGAAACCACCAAGGGGCTTGCAAAGGCCGTCGAGAAGGTCTTCAAGGATCAGGGCCGTCCCAACGCGATCATCACGGGCGAAGAAGCGAGCGGTGCTTTCGGCATCGGCGCGCGTTACGGCAAAGGCGAGTTGACGAAAAAAGGCGGTAAGCCGATCAAGATTTATTGGCAGGGGCCGTCCGTCGGTTTTGATATCGGCGGCAACGCATCGAAGGTATTCACCTTGGTGTATCATCTCAAGCACACCGATCTCATCTATCAACGCTTTCCGGGCGTCGACGGTAGTTTTTATGTCGTCGCGGGTGTCGGCGTGAATTATCTCCAAAGCGGTGAGACAATCCTTGCGCCCATGCGCACCGGCGTGGGACTGCGGGCCGGCGCCTCCATCGGTTACCTGCATTTCACCAAAGAACACTCCTGGAATCCGTTTTAGTTGATTTGCCCCCTGGCAAAGCCAGGCGCATGGATTCTGCTTGAGACGAAGGGTAAGGCCACTATTACAATGGTTATCCAGCCCTGCAGCCCATAGAAATCATACATTAATAATTTGTCATTTTGACTGCGGTGTCCCGATGATTAAGATCGGGCTATGCGTGTTCTCGTAATCGAAGATGATGAAGAAGCTGCCGCCTACATGGCGAAAGGCCTCAAAGAGCAAGGTTTTGTTGTCGATCTTGCGACAACCGGGCCCGACGGTCTCGCGCTTGCGACCGCTGAAACTTATGACCTATTGATCGTGGATCGGATGTTGCCGGGCATGGATGGGCTTGTCATTGTCGAGGCCCTGCGTAAAAGCGACAATCAAACACCGGTATTGTTCTTGAGCGCTTTGGGCCAGGTTGATGACCGGGTGAAGGGCCTGCAAGCGGGCGGTGACGATTACCTCACCAAACCGTATGCATTTTCCGAACTACTGGCGCGCATCGAGGCGTTGCTGCGCCGGGGCAAAGGCGTGAGCGAGCAAACCACTTTTAAAGTCGCCGACTTGGAACTCGATCTGCTGAAGCGCTCGGTTACCCGAGGCGGGCAGGACATTGATCTGCAGCCGCGGGAGTTTAAGCTGCTCGAATATTTGATGCGCCACTCCGGACAAGTGGTTACCCGCACCATGTTGCTCGAAGGGGTGTGGGATTATCATTTCGATCCCAAGACTAACGTGATCGACGTGCATATCAGCCGGTTGCGGCAAAAAATTGATAAGGATTTTAACCCACCCCTGCTGCAAACCGTGCGTGGCGCGGGTTATAGTCTTCGCGAGCCGACATAAACAAGGCGACAAAGAGAATACGTTTGAAACGATTATTCAAAAGTTCCGCGTTCCGATTTGCCATGATCTACATGGCCTTGTTCGGCACATCAGTATGCGGCGTCCTGGGGTTTGAATATTGGCAAACGGCGCGCGTGATTGCCGAGCAAACAGATACCACGATCGAAGTCGAGACCCAGGGATTAGCCGAGCACTACCGCGAGTTTGGCCTGGCGCAATTGATCTTCGTGATCAAGGAGCGCGCGCGCAACAACCCGAACCTGCAAAGTATTTATTTGCTGACGACGCCGGAGTTTAAGCTATTGGCGGGGAACCTTTCGGCATGGCCCGATCAAGCTAAGGGTGAGCCCAAATGGATCAACTTTCAAATTGAAACCACCGATACGAATGGCAAGAAAGTTGAACGTCCAGCACGCGCTCAGACGTTTATCCTGCCGGATAGTTTTCATCTTTTAGTCGGCCGGGAAATGACCGAGCGTCAAAAAATTCAAGCGCTCATTACCAATGCGTTGATCTGGGGGCTGGTGCTGACGCTTATTCTTGGAATGTTCGGTGGTTTTCTGATGAGCCGCCATGTGCTGTCGCGTATTGAAGCGATCAACCGGGGTAGCCGCGCGATCCTCGATGGGGATATGCAGCGCCGCATGCCCGTCACGGGCAGCCATGACGAATTCGACCGGCTGTCGGCAAACCTCAACGCCATGCTTGATCAAATAGAGCATTTGATGTCAGGCATGCGTGAGGTCACCAACGATATCGCACATGATTTGCGCTCACCGATCAACCGGCTGCGCACGCGCCTGGAAGTAACGCTCCTTGAAAAACCCGGTGCTGAAACCCTTGAGAAGGTTATGCACGATACTATTCAGGAAGCGGATGCAATCCTGGAAACATTCAATGCGATCTTGGATATTGCGCTGGCCGAATCCGGCGTGTTGCGCGACAAATTTGAATTGGTCGATATTACCGAAGTGATGCAAGATGCGGTCGAACTTTACGAGCCGGTCGCGGCGGAAAAAAATCAAACATTTGATTGCTCGATTTCTGAAAACTTAGGCATTCAAGGCAACCGAAATTTATTGTTTCGGCTGTTCGCCAATCTGTTTGATAACGCGATCAAATATACGCCCGACAAAGGCGCCATCACGGTCGATGTTTCGCAGGACAAAAACGGCGTGACGGTTATAGTCGCCGACAGCGGCCCCGGCATTCCGCCGGAGCAGCGTGAAAAAGCCCTGCAGCGGTTTGCCCGTCTCGATTCGAGCCGAACCGCGCCTGGCAGTGGCTTGGGGCTTGCATTGGTGGCTGCTATCACGCGGCTTCATAATGCGACCCTGAAACTCGAAGATAACGAGCCCGGTCTGCGAGTCGTTCTCGCCTTTCCTCAAAACAAATAAACATGATCCCTAATAAAGAAACACCGGCTCCGCAAATGTCGCGGAAACCGGTGTAGTGGGGGGGGAGGTCTAATACTAAATGCGTTATGCCTTTCGCAATTTCAGCGCGAAGAACAATTCATTTCCGCGCCGGTTGACGAGGATGAGGACGGCCTTGCGCTTTTGGTCTTGCGCTTTTTCGATGCCGAATTTCACATCCGTCGGCTGGTTCACATCTTGCGGGCCGACCCGGCGAATGACGTCACCCTTGGTGAGGCCCATCTTCGCGGCGGCACTATTCGGCTTGACGCGAACGACGAGGACGCCCGCCACGTGCTTCGAAATCTTATATTGAGACCGAAGCTGGGGGGTAAGCGTGGCGAGCGTCATGCCGAAGGCATTCTGGTTTAATTTCTTTTGCGGCGTTTTCGCGGCGACCGTCATGGTTTTTGGCAGGCTGCCGATCACCACGGTTACGGATTTTTTCTTGCCGCCGCGCCAGACGCCGAAGTCGGCTTTCTTGCCGGCTTGAATGGCGGCGACGACTTTCGGCAATTCGCGCATCTTTTCGATTGCTTCACCGTCGACCGACAGGATCACATCACCTTGTTTGAGGCCGGATTTGGCGGCCGGGCTTTTCGGCTCAATCTTGCTGATCAACGCACCTTGGTGTTGGTCGAGGCCGAGGGACTCGGCGATCTCGGGCGTGACCCGTTGGATGTGCACGCCAAGCCAGCCGCGCGAGACGGAGCCTTTTTCTTTCAACTGTGCGATGATCGGTTTGGCCATCGACGAAGGCACGGCAAAGCCAATACCGACGGAACCGCCGTTCGGCGAGTAGATCGCCGTGTTGATGCCGATCACTTCGCCTTGCAGGTTGAATGTCGGCCCACCCGAGTTGCCCCGGTTGATGGACGCATCGATCTGTAGGAAGTCATCGAACGGTCCCGCATTGATGTCGCGGCCTAAAGCCGAGATGATCCCGGACGTAACCGTACCGCCGAGACCGAACGGATTGCCGACGGCGACGACCCAGTCACCGACTTTGGCGGCCTTTGAATTGCCCCAAGAAACGAACGGCAGTTTTTGATCCGTGTCGATCTTCAATAACGCGAGATCGGTTTTGGAATCACGCCCGATGAGTTTGGCATCATGCTTCTCGCCGCTCGTTAAGGTGACGGTGATCTTATCGGCATTACCAACGACATGATCGTTGGTCACGATGTAGCCTTCCTTGTCGATAATAAAGCCCGAGCCCATGCCCATGACTTTTTGCCCTTGTTGAGGCATACCGTTCGGGTTGCCGAAGTGGGGCATGTTTTCACCGAAGAATTTTTCAAAAAATTCCTGAAATGGAGAATTTTCCGGCATGCCTTGAAATGGATTTTGACCCGGCCCAGCTGAATGATCGCCGTCATCGGTGCTTGCCGTTTGTTCGACCTGGATGTTCACGACGGCGGGTGAAACCTTTGCCGCAATTGCTGAAAATGTGTTTGGCGCCAACTGGCCGCTCACCAGCAGCGCGGATGGGGCGGCAGTGGTTACGCCGGCATTGTCATTAGCGCGGGCTAGCGCGAAGGCGCCGAATGCGGCCGATCCGATCAACGAGGCGGTGACGGTGCCGGCGATCATGGTTTTCGACCAAGGCCGTTTGGCTTTCGGGGCCTTGTGAGTGTCGTGTGTGTTCATTTCAAAATCTCCTATTCTTCCGATTGTCTGGTACGATGGTTCATCGCAACAAAGGCTCGAATGAAATGTTGCCTCCGAATATAAGCCGGACCACCTAACGCGAGACTTGCCGGAAGATGAAACTTTCGTAATGTGGGGAAATTCAGGGCTTTTTTTGGCAAAATTGAGGCAGTATGTGCGCGGGATCACTGCCATCAGGGTTCATTAACGTTTATACCGTTAGGATGAAACCTTATGTGAACAGTGATGTATTGGCTCAAGCCGGACCCCCGGGAGCAGGACAATTATGGCCGAAGACGATTTTGAATATCCGGGCCAGGATAGACGCGAAAAGATCAGACGGTCCTACGTCGAACGGCGTTCGGGCGAGGATCGGCGCAACGGCGAGAATCCGGACCGCCAGGTTCTAGGCCGGCGCACCGGTTTTGACCGTCGGGCGACAGAGCGCCGCCGCAATACGTGTATTACTTGTGGTGCCACCTTTAGTGCCGTCCGGCAGGGCCAGAACGTCTGCCCGGATTGCAAGCGCAAAGCCTTGGCGCCGCCACCACCGTCCGGTCCCAGAAGAGGCGGTTAGGCTCACGACTCGATCATGTTTTGAATCGTTTTTTGCAGCTCTGGGAACGATCCGGCAAATGCAAGTGAATCGTTTGTTTGCTCATTTGTTTCCGCATTAAACATGATCGTTTTTAGGCCCAAATCAGCCGCTGCGTGTAAATTTTCAGCTCTATCGTCTACGAAAATGATTTCATGTGGCTCGGCACCAGTCTGTTTAATCATTATTTCGTATATTTCTTTTGCTGGTTTCCGGAGGTTAACGTCACCGCCAATGACCCAGGTCGGGATATGTTTTTCCAATTCGAATTTACGTCGAAGTTTTTTCGACCATTTCGCAAGATCATTAGATAGGCATAAAATTTGCTCAAAAGTATCTTCGGCCCATGGCAAAAATTCTTTAAGGCCAGGCGTTAAACTTAGTGTGGCAAGATAATCGTCTTCATTGACATCCTTTAGGCCGACCGACTGCCAGAATTTTTCTGCAGAGATTTTACCAAGGCTGGCGGCATGGTACTGATTTTCGATGAGGGCGGTATCTTCAGTGCCGCCGCTTTTGCTGATGAACGGAATCAGGAGATCCTTGACGTCGTCTCCGTTTTTGTAAATTACGCCCATAGCATCGAGGGCAAGAACGCGGGGACGCATCGATTCAGGCATTGGGCCGTCCGATCAGGGCTTGATATGGCCAAAGTGCTGTTATAAACCAGCTCAACCCTTGACAAAACACCCTGATCCGTGCGCTTTTCGCGCCGTCTAAACGTCTTAAAACGGAACCGTCCTCATGCATCCATTCCGCTCTCATACCTGTGCCGATCTGCGGCTCGATAACGCCGGCGAAGAGGTCCGTCTGTCGGGCTGGGTGCACCGAAAGCGCGATCACGGCAACCTGCTGTTCATCGATCTGCGCGATCACTACGGCCTCACCCAATGCGTGATCGACGTTTCCAGCGAATTGTTCGAGAAGGCCGAGGCCGCGCGCCCCGAAAGCGTCATCACGGTTACGGGCAAGGTGGTGAAGCGCTTGGACGACACGATCAACCCGAACCTGCCGACGGGCGAGATCGAAGTTACCATCGAGGCGCTGAATGTGGAAAGTGCTGCCGAGGTGCTGCCGATGCAGGTTGCCGGTACGGAAGAGTTCGGCGAGGAGACGCGCCTGAAATACCGGTTCCTCGATTTACGCCGCGAACAGGTTCACAACAACATTATTCTGCGTTCGGAAATCATCACGTCGATCCGCCGCCGCATGACAGAGCAGGGCTTCCTCGAAGTGCAAACGCCGATCCTGACGGCCAGCTCACCGGAAGGGGCGCGGGATTATCTCGTTCCTTCACGCAATCACCCGGGCAAGTTTTACGCGTTGCCGCAAGCGCCGCAGCAGTTCAAACAGCTTCTGATGGTGTCGGGCTATGATAAATATTTCCAAATCGCGCCGTGTTTTCGCGACGAAGACGCCCGCGCCGACCGTTCGCCGGGCGAGTTTTACCAGCTCGACGTCGAGATGGCGTTCGTCACCCAAGATGACGTGTTTGCCGCGTTGGAGCCGGTGCTGTCGGGCGTGTTCAAGGAGTTTCAGCCCGAGCGTCACGTGACCGAACCGCCGTTTCCGCGCATTCCGTTTAAAGAATCCATGCTCAAGTACGGCAATGACAAGCCGGACTTGCGCAACCCGCTGATCATTTCGGACGTGACCGAAGCGTTTCGGGAGTCAGGCTTCGGCTTGTTCGCGAAAAACATCGACAAGGGTTCCGTCGTACGCGCGATCCCGGCGACCGGGGCGGCGGCAAAACCGCGCAGCTTCTTCGATAAGCTCAACGATTGGGCGCGCGAAGAGGGCGCGGGTGGATTGGGGTATATCGTCTTTAAAGACGGCGAAGCGCAAGGTCCGATTGCGCGTAACCTCGAAGCCGACCGTTCGGCAAAAATCAAAGAAATCACCGGTGTGTCCGATGGTGATGCGGTATTTTTTGCGTGCGCCAAGGAAGCGGATGCGGCCAAGTTCGCCGGTGTCGCGCGCGACCGGATTTGTGATGAATTGGAGCTGCGCGAAGAGGGCGCTTATCACTTCTGTTGGATCGTCGATTATCCGATGTATGAAAAAGACGAAGACACCGGTGAAATCGAGTTCAGTCACAACCCGTTCTCGATGCCCCAAGGCGGGCTCGATGCGCTCGAAAACAAAGACCCGCTCGATGTCTTGGCTTACCAATATGACATTGTCTGCAACGGCATCGAACTGTCCTCGGGCGCGATCCGGAATCACAAGCCGGAGATCATGATCAAAGCGTTTGAGATCGCGGGTTATTCGGCGGAGACGGTCGAGGAAAAATTCGGCGGCTTGTACCGCGCCTTTCAATACGGAGCACCACCGCACGGCGGTTCGGCGCCGGGGATCGACCGCATGGTCATGATGATCGCGGACGAGCCGAACATTCGCGAGATCATCGCGTTTCCGATGAACCAACAGGCGGAAGATTTACTGATGGGCGCGCCCGATGAAGTGGACGCCCCGCGCCTCAAAGAGCTTTACCTCAAGCTCGACCTGCCGAAAGAGATTAAGACAGACGGCAGTGATTGATCAGTTTTCCATCCTTTCATAAAACTTTAGTCTATTTAAAATATCTAGTGCTTTTTTTCCGCCCTGTTTCAGGGCTAAATCATGCCAATGCTTTGCTAGTTTTTGATTAGCGGGAACTACCAAGTCTCGCTCGTAAAAAAACGCAAGGATCATTTGGCCTATGAAATTGTTAAGGTCAGCAGATTTTTTTGCCCATTCAAAAGCGCTGACATAGTCTTTTTTTATTGTTGATGATTTAAACTGCCTCGATTTGCCCATCATAAGCCACATTGCAATTGCAGCCATCGCTTCACCGTCCTTTTGTTTGTTTGCCATATTTTCATAATGTAATGACAATTTAGGATTCTTTTTGATACCGAATCCCTTTGATCCATTTTTGTACAACAATGAAACAAAATATTGGCTTACTGGACTATTGAGATTTGCAGATCTTAAAATTAATTCTTTTGCTTTGATTGGGTCTCGCTTAGTGCCTACACCATCTGCGTACATATATGCGAGAAATTGAGTTGCTGCCGGAAAATTTTTTGAGTCTGATTTGTGCAAAAATTTAAATGCCAGCTTATAGTTTTGTCCGCCAAAAACTGAGAAATAAATCATACCAAGAGTATAATCTGCTTTTGCATAGCCAAATGAAGAAGCGTGATGCAATAATTCTATGGCTTTAATAGTTTTATTAAAAACACGGTGCTTAAATTTACCGTGCATCAATATCAAGGCTTGTTGGTACGCAAGCTCTGGGTGGCCAGGATAATACTTCTCTGCAGAATTGCAGGCATCAAGCGCTAGTTCAGTTTTCTCACTGCTTTCAAAAGCATCACCAGCAAGTTTTTTGCATGTTTCTAATGAATCGTTAGACGCAAAAGCAGCACCGGCTGTTAATACGATAACAGCCGTTAATACTAAAAGTCTCTTCATTGATACTACGCAGCCGCGCGGCTGGTGAAGTCGCGCAGGATGAGCGGCAGGATCCCGTCGTGCATGACGGTGTTGCACTCATCTTGCGTATCGAGGCGCAGCTGGACCGGTACGGACTCGCTGGTGCCATCGGCACGGTTCACCGTGAAGGTGATTTCCATGCCCGGCGTCAGATCCTTATCGAGACCGGTGAGATCGAACGTCTCCGTGCCGTCGAGCTTCAGGGTTTCGCGGGTGACACCGTTGATGAATTGCACCGGCAACACGCCCATGCCGACGAGGTTCGAGCGGTGAATGCGCTCGAAGCTTTCGGCGATGATGGCTTTGACGCCCAAAAGCTTCGGTCCCTTGGCGGCGGTGTCGCGAGACGAACCTTGGCCGTATTCCTTGCCGGCGACAATGACCAAGGGCGTACCTTCTTCGAGGTATTTGGTTGCGGCATCGAAGATCGCCATTTGTTCGCCGCTTGGCATATGCTTGGTGAAGCTGCCTTCGATGCCGTCGAGCATCTCGTTACGCAGACGGATGTTGGCGAAGGTCGCGCGGGTCACCATCTCGAAGTTGCCGCGCCGCGTTCCGTACGAGTTGAAGTCGATCTCGGGAACGCCGTGGCTTGTGAGGTATTGTCCGCCGACGCTTTCGAGTTTGATCGCGCCCGACGGCGTGATGTGGTCGGTGGTTATTGAGTCGCCCAAAATCGCCAGCGGGCGCATGCCGGTGATGTCCTTGGTGCCCGGCGGCTCGAGGCTGACGCCATCGAAGAACGGGGGCTTGCGGATATAGGTGCTGTCTTCCTGCCAGGTATAGGTGAGCGATTCACCCGGCGAGAGTTTGTCCCAAATGTCGCCGCCGTCGAACAGTTCGGCGCGGCGTTTGCGGAACATTTCCGGGCTGATGCTCGCTTCAACCGCGGCTTGGACCTCTTCCGGGCTCGGCCAGATGTCTTTCAGGTAAACCGGGTTGCCGTCTTTGTCGTTCCCGAGCGGGTCTTTCGCGAGATTAACTTTTAAGTTTCCGGCGATGGCGTACGCAATCACCAGCGGCGGCGAAGCGATAAAGTTCGCCCGGCACAGCGGGTGAATCCGGCCTTCGAAGTTCCGGTTGCCGGACAACACGGCACAAGCGACCAAGTCTTTGTCTTTTAAGGCTGCCGTCATGTTGTCGGACAGCGGGCCGGACATACCGTTACAGGTGGTACAGCCGTAACCGATGATGTTGTAGCCAAGCTGATCGAGGTATTGTTGAAGCCCCGCTTTTTGGAGGTAATCGCCGACCACTTGCGAGCCGGGTGCCAGTGACGGTTTCGCCCACGGTTTGCGTTCGAGGCCTTTCTCGACCGCTTTCTTGGCAAGCAGGCCGGCGGCGACAACCAACGACGGGTTGGAGGTGTTGGTGCAGCTTGTAATCGCGGCGACGACGACGCTACCGTCATCAAGCTCAAAATCTTCGTTCGGTACTTTGACTTTGCGGTCTTTCGACGTGTCGACTTTATAATAACCGGTGACGGCTTCATTAAATTTGTCGGAGGCTTTGTCGAGGTCGATCCGGTCTTCGGGACGGCGCGGCCCTGCGACGCTCGGCACGACGGAACTCAAGTCGAGATCGATGGTGTCGGTGAACTCGGGCACGACCGAGTCATCGCGCCACAAGTCTTGGGCTTTGGCATAGGCATCGACCAGCGCAATTTCTTCGTCCGTGCGCCCGGTGAGCGTCAGATAACGAATGGTGAGATCATCGACCGGGAAGTAAACGCACGTGGCGCCATACTCGGGTGCCATGTTCGCGATCGTCGCGCGGTCCGGCACGGCGAGATTGGAAAGACCCGGTCCGTAAAACTCGACGAATTTGCCGACGACGCCGTACTTGCGCAGCATTTCCGTGATCGTCAGCACGAGGTCGGTCGAGGTGACGCCGGGATTGATTTTGCCAGAAAGGTTGATACCGAGGACGTCCGGTCCTTGGAAGCTGACGTTGCGGCCCATCATCGCGGCTTCTGCTTCGATGCCGCCGACGCCCCAACCGGCGACGCTGACGCCGTTCACCATCGGGGTATGGCTGTCGGTACCGAGAACCGTATCCGGGTACGCCATGTTGGTGTCTTCGTTGAACCAAACGACTTTGGCCAAGTGCTCAACATTGATTTGGTGCATGATGCCTTTGCCCGGCGGAATGGCGCGGAAGTTTTTAAACGCCTTTTGGCACCAGCGTACGAGGGCGAAACGTTCTTTGTTGCGCTCAAACTCGATTTCTTCGTTTTTCTTGCGCGAGTCCGCACTGCCGGAGAACATCACCATCAACGAGTGGTCGATGATCAGGTCGACCGGGATCGTCGGATTGACGAGCGCGGGATCGGCTTTCGCTTCGACCATGGCATCGCGAATGCTGGCAAGCTCGACCATCAGCGGCAGGCCTAAGAGGTCATGGAGATAAACCCGGGCCGGATAAAACGGCACCGTGGTCGGTTTGCCGGAAACAAAAGACTCGATGGCGTCCTTGGTGACGATGGAGCCGTCTTCGTTGCGCAGCATGTTTTCAAGCAGGATTTTTCGGCAGTGGGGGAGTTTGCTGACGCCCTTAAGGCCGTTCTTTTCGGCTGTCGGCAGGCTGTAATAGCCGACTTCACGTCCGCCGAGATTTTCTTTGGTTAAGCTTGAATAACTATCCACGGTGATTTCCTCCATTGGTGTGTCTTCGGCCCGGATGTGACTGAAAAAAGGCCCCTATTTGAAGCGCAAATTAACGTTATTTCCTGGTGTGTGGCAATAACCGGGTTTTTGCCGCGTTGATTAGCTTTTCTCCAGCATTTTGAGGGCCTTAACGAAAAAGTCCTCGGCGCCGAAATTGCCGGATTTGAGTGTCAGGGCAAGCGGCGGTGTGGAATGAGCCTCGCACCACGGCACACCGGGGTCGATTTCCGGCCCAATGCGCAGAGATTTGATGTTCAAGGATTGCAAAATCGAGCCCGAAGTTTCTCCCCCGGCGAGAACCAAACGGTGAAACCCAAGCGGTACGAGTCTTGCCGCGATGCCGGAAAGAATGGTTTCGAACATCTCACCAGCCCGTTTACGGCCTAATTTTTTATGTATTACGGCGATTTCATCGGGGGCGGCGGAGGAATATATCACAACCGGTTTATCATTGGGCTGCTGGCTGACCCAATTCAGTGTATTCGCAATTGCTTGATCGGCGTCCTCGACCCCAGCCGGATCGATGCGCCGGTGCGGCCAATCGGTTCGGGTTTGTGTATGGGCGAGTTGCGCCAGCGTCATTTCCGAACAGCTGCCGGCAAGAACCGCCGCGCGCCCCGAAACGGCCGGCGGTTTCGGCGCGGTTGTTTCTTTGAGCAATCCTTTGTTGCGGAAGTTATTCGGCAGACCCAGGGCGACGCCCGAGCCGCCGGTGATGAGCGGATGATCCGCACACGCGGTGCCGATGTGTTCGAGATCGTGATCGCCGATGGCATCGACAATGGCATAGCGGTGGTCTTTAGTGAGTGCACTGAGGGCTTCTTCGATGGCTCCCGGACTGTGGCGCACGGTTTCCCATGGAACCAACCCAGCGGTATGTTTCGACTGACGGCTTAAAACACGCATAAGGTTAGAATCCGTCATCGGTGTCAGCGGATGATTGCGCATGCCGGACTCCGACAGCAGCACGTCGCCGACATATAAATTGCCTTTGTAAATCGTGCGCCCGTTGGTCGGAAATGCGGGGCACGCAATGGCGATATCGGCACCCGTAAAGTCGAGCAACGCGTCGGCGACCGGGCCGATGTTGCCTTTGTCGGTCGAGTCGAACGTCGAGCAGTATTTAAAGAACAATTGCTGTGCGCCTTGTTCCTTTAACCACGTAGCAGAAGCAAGTGTTTTGTCGATCGCTTCCTGCACGGGGCAGGTCCGGCTTTTTAACGCGACGACGATGGCGTCGGCATCCGGAACAGGCGTGCTCTCATCAGGCACGTCGATGATCTGTTCCGTGCGCATGCCGCCACGCACCAGCATCAGCGCGAGATCGGTTGCGCCCGTCACGTCATCGGCGATGCATCCTAAGACCGGCATATGAATTACGATCCACCGCGTTTGTTCGCGCAGGTGCGAAGAAATTGTGCCGCATCGGATAGGGATTCCTGAGCGAGTGGTATCATGCGCGCGAGGGATGCGAAGCTGTGCGATAGAGTTTCGTAGTATTTCAGTGTCATCGGTACGTTCGCGGCTTTGAATAAGTCGGCAATCATAAATGAATCGTCGCGCAGGACATCGAACTCCGCATTGGCGATCCAAGCCGGCGGCATGCCGGTCATGTCGGCGTGAATGGGATTGATGAGCGGGTTGTCCGAGCGTTCACCTTTGGGGATATACCATTTGTGATATTGTTGGATGCGTTCGGTGGTGTGCGCGTATTGGCCGTTGCCGTAAAGCTTGTAGCTTTCCGTGTCGAACTTATCGCCGAACATGCCGTAGAGAAGACAAAGTCCGATGGGCAGACTTTTGTTTGTATCGCGGCGGAAAAGGGCCGTGGTCAACGCCAAGTTCGCACCGCCCGAAGCGCCGGCAAGAATTATGTGTTGTCCGTCGAGGCCGTATTTTTTGCTGTCCTTGGCGCACCAGTCCATTGCGGCACTGATGTCATCGATAGCGGCTGGAAAAGGGTTCTCGGGCGCTAAGCGATACGATAACGACAAGATGGGCAAACCGGAGCCGGCAGCCAGTGCGCGGCAGGTCCATTCGGTGTTGTCGATCGAGCCTCGCGCCCAGCCGCCACCGTGGAGAAAAATGACGGCGGGTTTCACGGTTTCGGTTTCCACGCGAAACAGACGTGCAGGATGCGGTCCGGCCGGGCCGGGAACATCGAAGTTTTCGACGTGTTTAATTTCAGGCGCACCTTCGGCCCAAAACTTCGCCGCTTCACCGTGGCTGCCACGGTTCTCGGCGAGCGACGTCATGACGGCGCCGGAGTCGTTCGAGAGCTCGCGCTTCTTCGCGATGGCTGCTGCCATATGCGGATCGAGTTCCTTGGTCATTTTTATTAAGCCTCCCATTCCTGAGCGGAAGATCATCATCAATATAGGCTTCGCCAGCAACACACGGATTTACTATAATTGTAAACTGTTGACAATTTTAGTTTTCCGAGTAAAAATCAGCGGAATTCAATAGTTTCGGACGGCAGGCCGTGGATCAGGACATTCGGCATAACCTGGAAATTTTGCGCAGCCAATCTCTGTCGAGCTTGGCCGAGCAACATCTCGAGCGGGAAATATTCAGCGGCCGAATGCCTCCCGGTGTCCGGATCAATGAAGTCAATATCGCGAAATCCATCGGCATCAGCCGCGGTCCGGTGCGTGAAGCTTGCCGGACGCTGGCGAAGGCGGGATGGCTTGAGTTCATCCCCAATCGCGGATGCTTCGTTCGTGAAGTGTCCTTTGAAGAAGCGATGGAGCTTTATGAAATTCGCATTGGATATGCGCGCATGATCGGCGAATTAGTGGCGGAACGGGTTACGCCGGCAGATTTAAACGATCTTCGCGCCATGATCGAAACGATGTGGGACATCAACCGTTCGGGCGATACCGCGCAAATTACCGTCATCGGTTTGAAATTTCACCGTGCATTGGCGGCGTCGACAAAAAATAAAAAACTCGAAGAGATGTATATCAATCTACATTTCCATCACCGGTTGTTCCGTCTTGGCGCGTTGACGCAACTCGACTCATTTCCCGAAAAACTGATCGAATGGAATAAGACGGTGATCAAGGCCCGGGAATCCGTTATCGACGTGTTGTCGCAAGGTGACCAAGAAGCATGCGGAGAATCTTACGCTGATCTTGTCGCGCAAAGCCGCGACCGGTCGAAAGCGCTTTATCAGGAATTCCTTGCGATGAAAATGCCGAACGAAGCGGCAGCGATTTAACACATATTCGAACCGGCGGAATTCAAATGCCGGCAAAAATTAATACACAACGCTTAACCCAGTTCTAGCCAGTGGAGGAAACGATGAAATTGACGATCTTGAAATACGCAACGTTGTCGGCGGCTGTAATGCTGACCGGCTCATTCATGCCGGCATCGGTTGCGGCGATGGATTATGCCGGTAATAAAGTATCGATTATTGTCGGTGCGAAGCCGGGCGGTGGTGCCGATAAATACGCGCGCATGTTCGCGCCGTATTTTGCCAAACATCTTCCAGGCAAGCCGACGGTTTTGGTCATCAACAAACCGGGCGGCGCTAACTTAAAAGCCGCGAATTGGTTTCATAAAAATGCCAAGCCCGATGGCATGATGGCGGTTGCGATCACGACATCAATGCATACGCACATGGTCTTCGGCGGTAAAAAAATGAAATACAACGAGCTCGAATGGCCGACGGTTATCCTGTCGCCGCACGGCAGCGTTGTATATGCCCATAAAAAAACCGGCGTAACAGGCAAGGATATCGTTGCCGATATTAACGCGCTCAAAAAGGCGAAAGTTTTGAATACATCTCAAAAAAACCCGACCAGCGGAGAAATTCGCGCGGCTGTCGCCTACGATATGCTCGGTATCGAAAACCTAAAGTGGGTCTTTGGGTTGTCTGTCGGCAAACGCCGTCAATCCATCATGCGTGGTGAACTGCAAATCAGCATGGATACGGCGCGTTCATATCTGAAGTCGGTTATGAAATACGTTAAATCCGGCGATGTGGTGCCGCTGATGTCATTCGGTTTTTACGAAAAGGGCAAATTTGTGCGCGATCCGGCTTTTCCGGACCTGCCGACAGTGGGCGAGGTCTATGAAAAACTTCACGGTAAAAAACCTTCCGGTAGAAAATGGGACATGCTGGCGCATTTTGTCCAAATGGGTGTTATGGCTTCGAAGGCTATCGCTCTGCCGCCCAAGACGCCGGCAAATATTGTGAACGTATGGATCGATACGGCGAAACGGATCACCAAAGACAAGAAATTTAAGAAGGTGGCGAAAAAGCTGCTTGGCGCCTATCCGCAGGCGTTCGGTAAAGATGCAAAAGAAATCATTGAGGCAGCCGTTAACGTGAAGCCCGGTATGAAGAAATTCATGCGTGAATGGGTCAAAACAGAATTCAAAGCGGGAATTTAGTTTCCTTCCGGTGAAGGGCCGGTAATGCGCGAAAAGCCGTTACCGGCCCATTTTCTTTTGTAATGAATTGATATAATTTCGTGTTGGCCGCTTAGAGCCAAATATCAGGGAGCGAGCAATGACCGAGCCGTTGAATGTCCTTTACATTATGTCCGATCAACACCAGCAAAAGGTGGCCGGCTGTTACGGGCATGATTTCATCCAAACGCCCAATATCGATGCGTTAGCCGCACGGGGCACGCGTTTTACGACGGCCTATACCAATTCGGCGATTTGCGTGCCAGCGCGCGCGGCACTCGCGACGGGAAAATATGTATTCGATACGCATTATTGGGATAACTCGCACGGCTACGACGGCCGGGTTAAAAGTTGGCATCATATGTCGGGCGAACAGGGTTCCGGCGTCACCTCCATCGGCAAATTGCACTTTCGTGCCGACGAGGACCCGGTCGGGTTTGAAGAATCCATCATTCCGATGAATGTCGCTGGAGGCATCGGTGATGTGCGCGGCTGCGTCAAGCGTCCGATGCCACCGCCATTGAAGCGCAGTAAAACTGCCGAACGCATCGGCCCCGGTGAATCGTCCTATACGGAATACGATCACGAGATTATGGAAAAAGCCTGCGCTTGGCTGAAGGAAAAGGGAGCGAATAAAAACGGCAAGCCATGGTCGCTTATGGTTTCGTTCGTCTGTCCGCATCCGCCGCATATTGCGCCGCAGGAATTTTACGACGTATATGAAAAAATCGATTTTCCGATGCCCAAAATGAGCGATCCGGATGCGCCGCTGCATCCGTGGATTCATAAACTACAGCGTTCGCGAAATCATGAGGATTTCCTTACGCCGGAAACCAAAAAGGTATTGATGAATTCTTACTACGGCTGCGTAAGTTATTTGGACTCCAACATCGGTAAAGTTTTAGCTGCACTCGATGAGGCCGGGCTGCGCGACAATACATTGATTGTCTATACGACCGACCACGGCGAGAACCTTGGCGCGCGAAGACTGTGGGGTAAGAATAATATGTATGAAGAGTCGGCCGCCGTGCCAATGATCGTTTCCGGCCCCGGTATTCCCGAAGGCAATGTCTCGACAACCCCGGTGACGCTGATCGATGTCGGCCCGACGGCGCTTGATGCCATGGGATACGATGATATTGCCGAGCAGGAAAAACTTCCCGGCAAGTCGATGGTGAAGCTTGCCAATGAAAACGATAACCCGGATCGGGTGGCGTTTAGCGAGTATTATGCTTCGGGCGGCGATCGGGCGTCCTATATGATCCGTAAAGGAAAGTACAAATACATTCACTACTGCACGTACGAGCCCGAGCTGTTCGATTTGGAATCGGATCCGGAAGAACTGACGAATTTGGCGCAAGATGCCAGCCATGCCGATGTCGTGAAAGAATATGACGGCATTTTGCGTGGCATGGTCGATCCGGAAGCGATGGACGAGCTATCGTTCCAAGATCAAAGTGCTTTGGTCGAAAAATGCGGTGGTCGCGAAAAAGTTTCCGCTAAGGGGGCTATTCAAGGATCGCCCGTGCCCGGCCAAAAAGCCGAGTACTTGGCGTAATTCTTCGTGCCGCTTAAACTTTATAATTATTGGCGTTCGACATCGAGTTACCGCACACGCATTTTACTCAACCTGAAAGGCGTGCCGTGGGAATACGTGCCGGTCAATATTCGCGAAGGGGAACAGCACGGTGAAGCGTATCGTGCGATCAGCCCGAATGGTTTCGTGCCTGTGCTGGTCGATGGTGATACGATTGTGCGCCAAACCGTTCTCATCACCGAATACCTCGATCAAAAATTTCCCGACAAGCCATTGGTTCCCACTAATGCCGCGGGGCGGACGCGGGTGATGGAGTTTCTCCTGTCGTTGACGGGGGATGTGCAAGGCCGAACGCAAAAAAGGGTTCGCGACTACATCGAGGAGCATTTATCACGCGACGATCTCCTGCGCTGGTTCGATTTCTGGTCGGCGGAAGGCCTCGCCATCCTCGAATCGTTAGCAACAGAAGGCCGGCCGGCGGGTCGGTTTTTTCACGGCGACAAGCCAGGTGCGGCGGATGCTTTCCTGATGGCACAGTTGTTTAATTACGGCCAGCGGGGAATCGATCTCGCCCAAGCACCGACGTTGAAGGCCATTGGCGAAGAATGTGCTAAACTTGAAGCCTTTGAAAAGGCGAAACCGGAGAACCAACCGGATTACGCACCGGATCCTCGTTTTTAGGCCCGGGCTTTATATTAAAGGATATTCCATGAGTGGGATTTCGGCCGATCTGAACGGCATTCATTATACATTACCCGATCAGCCGGTTGCCGTTGTCTGTATCGACGGTGGTGATCCGGCCTATATCGAACACGGTTTGAATGCCGGTATTATTCCGAATATCGCCCGTTTTATAGAAACCGGTTTTCATGCCGTCACGCAAGGAACGGTGCCGAGTTTTACATGCCCTAATAATATGTCCATCGTGACCGGCAAACCGGCGAGCGTGCATGGCATATCCGGTAACTTTTATCTGGATCGCGAAACCAATGAAGCCGTGGTTATGACCGGTCCTAATTTGTTGCGCAGTGAGTCGGTGATGACCGCGTTTTCACGCCAGGGTGCAAAGGTTGTTTCAATCACGGCCAAAGATAAACTCCGCGAGCAACTCGGCAAGAATATGGACATCGACGGCGGCAACGCGATTAGTTTCTCCTCGCAATATGCAGACCGCTGTACAATGGAAGTTAACGGTATTGAAAGAGTGCTCGAATATGTCGGCCAACCGTTGCCGGACATGTATTCGGCTGAATTATCGCTGTTTGTTCTCGATGCAGGGATCAAGTTGCTCGAAGACCGCAAGCCGGATCTTATGTATTTGTCGCTGACGGATTTTATCCAGCATGGCCACGCCCCTGATGCGCCCGAAGCCGAACGGTTTTACCGCGACCTTGATTCGAGGTTCGGTCGCCTCGAAGACTTAGGTGCTATTGTTGCGCTTACCGCCGATCACGGCATGAATGATAAATCAAAGCCCGATGGTGAGCCGAATGTCATTTGGTTGCAGGATTTACTCGATGCTGAATATGGGAAGAGTGCGAGCAAAGTTATTTGCCCGATCACGGATGCATTTGTTGGCCATCATGGAGCGCTAGGCGGTTTCGTGAGGGTTTATTGTTATAACGGCCTTGAACCCGATACCGTCATTGACTTTGTAAAAAACATTCCCGGCATTGAATTCGCCTTATCGCGTGAAAACGCTGCGAATAAATTTGAGCTGCCCTTTGACCGGGAAGGGGATGTCGCCGTGATCAGCGATGCTGGGACCTGTATCGGAGCCAGTCAGGCCGACCACGACCTATCGGCTTTAAAAGGTCACCGTTTGCGTACACATGGTGGTGTTTCGGAAAGCCGAGTGCCGTTTATTCTCAGTAAACCGCTGAATGACACTTATGCCAAACGGGCCTTGCAAAGCGAATTGCATAGTTACGACGTGTTTGATTTTGCCATCAACGGCACGGCATAAAATTCAACCGGTCCGCCCATTAACATTATATAAACCATAAATTGTTTCCCGCAGGTTTTTCGCCGTTTAGGGAATGTTAAGCCCCCGCGTGTTATCCCCGCATCAATAAGAAAAACAACAAATTCAACCAGTGATAACAAGCCAAGGGGGATACCCGCCATGCCTGTGCGGAAGACCGTCGTGAGAGCCAGCGCCGTTGCGCTCCTTCCCATGTTTTTATCCGGCTGCGGCCTGCCCCTCGGCGTTCAAGTCGCCAGTTGGGCTGTCGACGGCATTTCAATGTTAGCGACGGAAAAATCCGTTTCCGATCACGGTATCTCCGCGGTAGCCCAAAAAGACTGCGCCCTTTGGCGAATTTTCAAGGGTGAATCCATTTGCCGTGAAACGGCGGCCAGCATTGAACTCGCGGCGGTTGAAAAACTGGACGACGAGGATGATAATTTCGAAGCGACCAGTACAAAAGCTACTCCTGTTTCATCGATCCAAGTTGCCAGCGCCGAACCTATAGCGCTTCCGGCTTTTGTCAAAACAACGAAAAACGATCCGCTGGATGATGAAGATGATAATTTTCCGCATATCGTCAAACCATCAAATATTGAACTCGCCATTATCGAAATGGAAGAGCATCAAGCAGCCACCTTTGAAACGGCAGCAGGATCGACGACTCAACCGAAACAAAAAACGGCCAAGTTACGGCCGACGCCCTTACCAGGCATCAAGGCGGCATATAATAATCCCCAAGTTTCCCAGGGGGAGATGCATAAAGCTATCATTGTCGCCGATGCCAAGGGCGGTTCGGGACTGATCGCGCGGCCGTTACCGCCGCCCGCACCGGTTAAAATCCAATCGCTCAACCGGTCGAAAATGAAGACACGGTTATTAAAGCGTTCGCAATCAAAATCACTGCAACCCGAGCCCATGAATCAGCAAGTTCGCGCCAAACCGGTCACCAATGAGCAGCCGGTTAATCATGAGCCCATCGCTATACCCGAAGCGCCGAAACCGGTTACTTCGCAAAAACCCAAAAGGGCCGCGAAAATGCCGGTTTTTCAAAAACGCCAGCAGCTGAAAAGAACGCCTGTTATACGGACAAAAACAGCACAGCCTAAGAAGGCCACCCCGGGGCTTTATTATGTTCTCGGCAGTTTTGCGGTACAGAAAAACGCCAACCGGATGGTAAGGCGGGCCGGCAGCTTAAGCCCGAAAGTCGTCGTTGCTTACCCGAAGGGCAAGCGTGTTCACCGGGTTCTCGTCGGGCCGTTCGCCAAATCGCAGCAGCCGCGTATTCGTGCTAAAATCAAAGCTGCCAATATTCGGGGCTTTTGGATCTTAAGAATGAATACAGCGATGAAAACCTTGGGCAAACAAATCGCCGCCCTGCCGCGTTGAAACAAAACTATTTTATCAGCTGACTAGCTTGAGCGGGCGTTCAAACTCGCGCAGGGTCGCAATGATCCGTTGCGAAATCTGAATTTGTCCCAGCTTGTCCGGCATATGTTTGCGTTCGAAAGCCAGCCGGCGTTCCCAAATCCGGATGTAATCCCGGGGCCTGTCGGGTTCTGCTTTGCGTCCCGTCAAGGCGCCGATGGTTTGATTGTAGTCCGGCTGTAGTTCAGCCTGAAAGGCGAGGGCGGCATACTCGTCCCAGCCGAAAAATCCGGCAACGTAAAGATCAAGGGCGAGTTCAGCCATGTCGCGCGGTGAAATAAAACGGATGTTACGCGGTCCGAGGATTTCCTGAATTTCAGCATCAAGTTGGGGTTCATCGTGGCTGACCGGTTGTACGGCGACCGGCAAACCCGGCGGCTCTATCACCGCCAAGGCATGGTGATTTTTAGGGTTCATTGACATCTCTCCACCGTTCTATGATTTGGTTTTTTTTGGTTTGGCGGAGATGAAGACGCGCGAAACGGATCGGCAAAATTATTTCGCCGATGTCCGTCGAAGGGTTCCTTGGTTTGATGTCCGAAAACATCATGAACTGCCGTTCCTTCCCCGCTCTTTTTTTTCGGTCCCGGTTCCGATGATCTGCATCAGACCGGCCCGTTATCGTGTAATTTCAAGCAATTAGTGTGCCAGGGTTTGGTGCAACACCGTCCCGGATTGGGTGAGCAAAATCAGGCAGTTAGAAATTCGGATGAAAAGATGCGCGGCGCTGCCCGGCAAAAATTGCCGGGTTTGCCCGATTGAGAACAGTATTTGCCGTTCGGGAACCGGAGTTAGTTCAGATCGTCGATCTGGTTGACCGGCCGGAACTCGCCCTTGATAAACCGCGCGTCGGGATAGCGGGATGTCTCATAGCCCTCGATGTGGGCCGAAATGCGCAATATCGTACTACTCGGATATTTTCTCTTGGCCACGGTATTCGCCGCTGCCTCGCTTTTTGCCGTCACCAGATCGATACAGATCGCCTCCGGTGCCATTTTATCGACGTGAATAACGGTAAATGTCTTTTCACGATCCCCCTGAGAGCCAATTTTTGGTTTTTGTTGGTAGGGATCGTTTGAAGTCATGAATGTAGTCCTATTTTGCCCAATTTTAGGGTGGCGTTCTTCATGCCGGCTTGCCGAGCCAAGAATCGGAGATGAATTTGTTGGAAAACCCACACTGAAAGCCCCCTTTGCCCATTTTCGCTTGGCTGATTTTGTTCCCAGTCGAACCAAGCATTAACCGGAATATAGTAGATAATGTGCCGTGTCAATCAAATATCTACAGTATTTAGTGATAGAGACTCAGTATTTTTTACCAAATGGGTTTTGATTTATCTGACTCTATAGTTCAGGAGTCCTTTTCTTGCTCGCGTAATGAAGAAAAGATGAGTCATTTCAATGTCTTGAATCACTATTGAATCTCTAAGACTCTGTAATGACTCACGAATTTATCCTTAAACAGTACTTAAACAGCTCATTTTTAGTGCCCTGAATTCAGCAGGATTGTTTGACTCGCGCTAGGAATCATTGACTCTTTGGTAGAAACGAGAAAATTTTTACATAAGTTTTTATTTTTTACTTCAGACTCTAAGTCTTTGATTTGATTCAATATTTGAGTCTCCCGGGATTCCGGGGCTTTCCTGAATCTATTCCTTAAAATTTACCGCCGAAGTTCTATATTTTGCGCTTTAATCGTAGATGTCCCCAAAACATTGTATAATTCCCGGCATGCTGGGAATTCTGTCCCTAAAATGGGGGCGCAAAACGGCAGTAACCGGCGGCAAATTAGGCCGCGGCACGTCGGTTTTGTTAACCACTTGGTATGAATTTCGGAGTCACGATACGGCCATCCAGACGCATTCGTAGTTGCAGTTGTGGGCGATGCGGTTCTGGCTCCAGTTTTCGAATATGTGGTTTTGATTGAATTGTGGGATTAGGTAGAGAGGTTTCCAATGGCAGGGCGATTAGGCATCACCAACCAAGGTCTTGAGACGGCACTCAAGATTAAGGAAAGCTACAAAAAAAGAATGCCGTTATGTATTCCCGGCGAAGAAAGCCGGATTTTGGTTCCCGAGAACCTGATGAATGCCAGCCTCAATCTGAACGGATTAGAAGATCCGATCGCGCTGGCGGTCATGGCGACGCGAGACCCGGAGTCGCCCATGGCGTTGGCGGCATCCGCGCGCCTCAGCCCATTAGGTTCGACCAATAAACTCATTGAGGGTGTCGTTCATATCGTCGGCCAAACCTCCAAGCACCCGCTGGTGAAAAAATGTATTCACCTGGTGCAGGAAAGCGCCTTTAACCCGTCGGCTATTTCGGCGGTGCAGCGTTCGGCGGCCCAGTTCATTCTCAAAACCCGTAAGCAATATACGAATGCGCTTCGGCAAAATCTGTATGGCCTGATGAACGGTAATGTCGCGCCGCGGGAATTCGTCCAAGAGTTTTTCCAACTCACCGAAGCGGGTAACATGCGCCACGATATCCGCAAAAAATTGCTATTGAGCTTGATGTTGTCCAGGACCGTGCGTCCGAGCATTAAATTTATGATGCTGGAAAACCTGCACCGCATGCCGGCCCCGGTACGCCGCTCGATCATCGAAGGCGTGCTGAAGACCGAGCCGCTGGATCATCATGTCGCCGTCATCCAGGAAGAACTCAAATGGATGGCGAAACAGGAACAGCTTTACCGCACGGCACACTAATCAGACACCTGTCATGCTTCGAGACGGCGGCCCCCATGATTTGGGTCGCCTCCTCAGCATGAGTTTTTCTATTCTTCCTCACTCTTCTTCCTCACCCTGATAGCGATCACCGCGTTTCAGGTGGGAGCGTCTCGAAGGGGAGGAAAATGCAAGCCCTGCTTGCATAAACTGGTTTCCCGCCTACAATCCTACCTAACAATCTCGGGTATCCGCCGGCGGATGCCTTTCACAACGGGAAGGATTTCACGGGAAAATTTTAATGGCAAAAGAATCTCTCACCCTGCGCGTCAACGGCGCGGATCATTCGGTTGAGGTCGATCCGGCCACGCCGCTGCTCTACGTGCTGCGCAGCGCTTTGGGCCTCACCGGCGTGAAACTCGGCTGCGGCCTCGAGCAATGCGGCTCGTGCGCGGTCCTGGTCGATAATGTCGCGACGCTGTGTTGCAACCGCCCGGTCGCGGAATTCCCCGGAAAAGAGATTGTTACCGTCGAAGGGCTTGCGGACGGCGGCAAGTTGAATGCCGTTCAACAGGCGTTTGCCGAAGAAGGCGCGGCGCAATGCGGCTATTGCACGCCGGGCATCGTCATCGCCTCGACCGCATTGCTGCGTAACAACAAATCCCCCAGCGATGAAGACATCATCGAGGCGTTGCATCCGCATCTTTGCCGCTGCGGCTCGCATCCAAACGTGTTGAAAGCGATCAAGCGGGTCGTGAAGGAGGGCAAAGTCGATGCCGTCTAGCGCCAGCCTGAAAGGCCATCCCCATCTCGATCAGTGGCTCGCCATCACCGGCGATAACAAAGCGCGGGTGCAGACCGGCAAGGTCGATATCGGCCAGCGCATTTCCACCGCGATCCTCAAAATCGCCGCCGCCGAACTCGATATGTCTCTCGATCAGATCGAGGTGTTGACGCCGCAAACCGGCATCTCGCCGGACGAAGGCACCACGTCGGGCAGCAATTCGATGCTGCAGTCGGGCGAAGCTGTGCGCGCGGCCTGTGCGACGGCACGCGCCCATCTGTTGTCGTTGGCCGCCGAACGCCTGGAAGAAAACGCCGATAACCTTGAAGTCAGCGACGGCGTGGTCCGTGCGCCGAAAACCAACAAGACCGTGAGTTACGCGGAACTCATCGGCGATCAACCATTCAACATACCGGTCGATCCCGCCGCGCCGGTCAAAGACGAAAGCGCCTATCGCAAGCTCGATGGCGAAACGAAGGCCCGTTTCATCGAGGATATCGTATCGGGAAAACATACGTACGTTCACGATATGGTGGTGCCGGGCATGCTGCACGCCCGCGTCGTGCGCCCGCCGCATATCGACGCGCGTTTGAATAAGCTCGATGACGGCGTCGTCGCCAAGCTTGAAGAAGACGGCCTCACGGTCGTGCAAAACAAAAGTTTTGTCGCGGTGGCGGGCGAAGAGGAATACCCGGTCATCAAAGCCGCCGAGCGTTTATTCGCCACCGCCGATTGGGACCTGAAAAGCGGCCTCGAAACCGGCGATATTTACGAACAGCTCTTATCAAAACCCCGCGATAGTTGGCCCATCATCGACGGCAAACCGCAACTCGACACGCCCGTCCCGCCGCCCTTGGAAGCGCCCGCGAAAGCCGCCATCACATTATCCGAGCGCTTCGAGCGGCCGTACCATATGCACGGTTCCATCGGGCCGTCGGCCGCCTTGGCGATTTATGACGGCAAGACCCTGACCATTCACACCCCGAGCCAAAGCATTTATCCGGTGCGCACCAGCATGGCGGACGCCTTCGGCATGGATGTCGAGGACGTGGTCATGATCCACACCTTCGGTGCCGGCTGTTACGGCCATAACGGTGCCGATGACGCCGCGTTCGATGCCGCCTTGATCGCGCGTGCCATTCCCGATACGCCGGTCCTCCTCAAATGGACCCGCGAGGACGAACACGCCTGGGAGCCTTACGGCACCGCGATGTCGATGAACATCACCGCGAGCCTGGATGACGCCGGGAAAATTCTCCATTGGGATCAGGAAACCTATGCCAACACGTTCGGCGGCCGCCCAGTGGTGGCGCGCGAACAGATCGGCGCGCGCCGGTTGCTGGCGAGCCGGTTTATCGACGAGAATTATGAATTCCCCAAGCCGTTTCCGAACATGGGCAGCCACGGCGGCATCCACCGCAATATCGATCCGCTGTATGAATTTCCCAAGCGCCGGTTAATCAAGAACATGGTGTTCGACATGCCGATGCGCACGTCGGCGCTGCGTGCCTTAGGCGGTTTCGGTAATGTGTTCGCGATTGAATCGATGATGGACATGCTGGCCGAGGAAGCCGGTGCCGATGCCGTCGACTTTCGCTTGAAACATTTGAAAAACGAGCGCGCCCGCGATGTGGTGATGGCGGCGGCCAAGCAATTCGGCTGGGGCAATGAAACCAAAGAAGGCACGCCCGAGGGAACCGGGCACGGGTTTGCGTTTGCGCAATACAAAAACGCGCAAGTCTACACCGCCCTTGCCGTCGAGCTGAGCGTGGACGATGAAGCGAACGTTCATCTTAAAAGATGTGTGATTGCCGGCGATGCCGGCCAGGTGGTCGAACCCGACGGGTTGATTGCGCAACTCGAGGGCGGTTTCGTGCAGGCCGCGAGCTGGACCCTGTACGAGCAAGTCACCTACGATTCCGGCGGCGTGACCAGCCGCGATTGGGAAACCTATCCGATCCTGCGCTTCGATAACGTGCCGGAGATTGAAACCATCCTGCTGCCCCGGCCCGGCGATCCGTTCCTGGGCGCGGGCGAAGGCACCCAAGGCCCGACCGCCGCCGCCATTGCCAACGCGATCTACCGCGCCATTGGAATAAGATTACACCGCATCCCGTTCACCCCAGACGCGATTAAGCAAGCCGCGATGGGGTAGGGGGGAGAAACTTGATTCTTGATGTCCGTCTTAGTCATGAGGCAACATAGGGTATTATAGTATTCGGTGATTTATTAATTATTACAATTCACGATGGTCGCATTTGTTTAAATGGACAACTATGAAAACCCAAAGTCTGGCAAGACTTACATCAGTCGAAGCCTACCCGCATTTGGGCAGAAAGACCGAAAAATAAGAATTGCGTCAAAGGTCATTGAATCGCCGAGAGCATATGCATTCGCTACCATTAAGGACGAGTTAATCATCCGGCAAAAGGAAGGTGCGAAGAGCAAAATCACAGCAAAGTTCTTCGAGGATGATCGCGGTATTTTTGTCCTCTCGATACAGGGTTACACAGTAGCCTCTGATAAACCGCATAATGCAACTTTTTCATTTGTCGGTGACGAGATTAACACGCTCCTTGAATTTATCGCCAATATTCGATCAGTAGGTTTCAGTAACTCAGGTGGAGTCAATATTACAGACGAAGATTTGCGGCGTTTAGTACTATCTAAATTACAAGCACAATATCTTGTTGAAGATAATGAGGGGCTGTTTGCAGAAGTTGTCTCTTCATCGATAACCAAGAAAGATGTCATTGCAGTCGCTTATCGCAAGAAACAGTTAGAAACTTTTCGTTTTCTTCTGGAGGACTCGACGTACTTCAACAAGACTAGGGAGCAAAAACAATGCACCGATGAGGCATTGTGGCAAAGATTTTTCGAAAAAAATCCATGGATATTCGGCTATGGACTAAACTACGTTTACCTAGATGCATTAGACGACAAGAAGCTCGAACAAGTCGTTCAGGGGCATTCTGTTGGGGCACATGGTAAACGTGTGGATGCCCTGATGAAATCAAGAAGTGTAATTTCCAGTCTTTGTTTTGTGGAAATCAAGACTCACAAAACACCTCTCTTGAGCGCTAAACCCTAAACGAAAATTTCCTGATTCGGTGGGCCGCTTAACGGCCGCTGGCGCAATTTTACGCGTTGGCCTATTCTTTAGGAATGACGCAGGCATCGATTGATATCAAGCCCGTCGCGGGGGCGTTGGGGGCCGAGATTTCCGGCGTGGATTTGTCCGCCGAACTCAGCAACCAAACTTATGATGCGATTCACCAGGCGTTTCTCGATCACCTGGTGATTTTCTTTCGCGACCAGAACCTGACGCCGGCACAGTTCATCAGTGTCGCCAAGCATTTCGGCAAGCCGGATCATTATCCCTTTATCGAGAGCATCGACGGGTATCCGGAAATCATCGAAATTCTCAAAACCGAAGACGACACCATCAACTTCGGCTGTCATTGGCATTCCGACACGGCCTATATGGACAAACCGTCGCTTGGGACGATGTTGTATGCGCTTGAAACCCCGGAGTCGGGAGGCGATACGCTATTTGCGAATATGTATCAGGCTTACGACGCCCTCTCGGACGGCATGAAACGGATGCTGGACGGATTGCGGGCCTTTAACAGTTCCGAGCAAAAAGACCTCGGCGGGCGGGCGCAAAAGATGGCGGAGTTGAACGCGCTCAAAGATACCTATGTCGAAGGGTCCGAAGCCTTGGAGCATTTTCACCCGGTCGTGCGCACTCACCCCGAAACGGGTAAAAAATCGCTTTTTGTGAACGGCTCTCACACGGTTCATTTTGAGGGCATGATCGAAGAGGAAAGCAAACCGATCTTGGATTATCTGATCGCGCATATGAAAAAGCCCGAGTTTCAATGCCGCTTCCGCTGGGCGCCGGGCTCCATCGCCTTTTGGGACAACCGCTGCACCCAGCATTTGGCAATCAACGATTACAACGGCAAGCGCCGGCGCATGCACCGTATAACGTTTGAAGGCAGTAAACCTGTTTAATTCATGACGATCTCTGTTACGAAATTGACCGATGCTATCGGCGCCGAAATCGGCGATGTCGATCTATCGAATCCGTTGGCTGCGGATACGGTCGCCGATATTCGCCAGGCGCTGCTTGATCATTGTGTGATTTTCTTTCGAGATCAGGAACTCAGCGATGATGATTTGATGCGAATTGGGCGTTATTTCGGTGAGCTGCAGCCTTTGCCGCCGCACCGCCAGTTTCCGGGCCTGTATCCTGAAATTCTGGTGGTCGAGAAGAAGCCCGAGGATGTCATCAATTTCGGTTGGGAATGGCATTCCGATACCAGCCATTTACCCGTGCCGTCATTGGGTTCGATTTTATACGCGATTGAAGTCCCGAAAACGGGCGGTGATACGATGTTTGCCAATCAATATTTGGCATACGATACCTTACCCGATGAGATGAAAGAAAAGCTCGCCGGCATGAAGGCTGTTCACGCGAACGGGCGGATTCACAATACCCTGAAAAACAATCGCATCCCCGAGCAGGGTGAAGAAGTGGAGTCGGCAACATATTCGGATGCTTGGTCAACTCATCCCATTGTGCGCACCCACCCTGAAACCGGCAGGAAGGCGCTTTATGTGAACCTTACCCATACTGAAAGTATCGAGGGGATGAGTGTCGCGGAAAGTCAGGATTTACTGCATTACCTTTATGAGCATTCCACGCAAGACGCGTTCACCTGCCGCTTCAAATGGCGCAAGGGTTCGGTCACGTTTTGGGACAACCGCAGCTGTCAGCATGCGGCGCTGAACGATTATCCCGGCGAATACCGCCTCATGCACCGGGTCCAGGTGAAGGGGACCCCGCCGTTTTAAGCGGCAATTTTTAAATGCCGTTTTAAGGGGCGAATTCCCCTCTATTTCGGTGCCTTTTTACGGACACGATAATCGTTTATGGTGGTCCCCAATAAGCAATGAAATAAGCCAGGGGGGCTTATGGCCCAGATTAAAATCCAATTCAGCCGGTTCTCGGCATTTTACAGTCCATTGATTTCAACCATGTCTGCGGGCTTCCTGCAGGAAGAGGGGCTCGAGCCTGAATGGTCTGTCGCCCCGCCACCGGGAATTGCGATTCCGGCCTTACTTGACGGCAGCGCCGACGTTATTCAATCGGCCCTTTCGAACGGGCTGATTTCATTGGAGAAAGGCGAAACACCGCCGGTCGTGCATTTCGGGCAGATCAACGAAATGGATGGGTTCTTTTTAACCGCTCGCGAGCCCGATCTGGATTTCACCTGGGATAAGCTTGCGGGGCAAAAGGTCGTGGTCGATCACGGCGGCCAGCCGCTCGCGATGTTCAAGTATGCGTGTCATAAGATGGGATTGGACTACGGTAGTATCGACGCCATTGATGCGGGTGATGTCGATGCGATGGATGCCGCCTTTCGTAACGGTACCGGCACCTATATTCATCAGCAAGGACCGGCGCCCCAGCAACTCGAACACGACGGGGTGGGGCATGTGGTGGCGTCCGTCGGCGAGGCCATCGGGCCGAACGGTTTCTCGTCGCTCGCCAGCACACGCGAATGGCTCGAGACCGATATGGCGAAAGCATTCATGCGGGCTTATAAAAAATCGCGCACTTATGTGAACAATACTCCCGCCGAAGATATCGCCAAGGCGGAAACATCATATTTTCCCGATATCGATATCGAGGTGCTGACCGATACCATTCGAACCTATCAAGGCCTCGGCTGCTGGAGCCCGCACAGTGAAATCACCAAAGCGGCGTTTGAGGTCACGCAAGACGTGCTCCTGCACTGCGGCACCATTACCCAGCGCTATAACTACGCCGACGTGTGCGTCAAACCGCCACAGGGATAATAGAGGGATAATAGAGGGATAATAGAGGGATAATAGAGGGATAATACAGGGATAATACAGGGAGATATTTCATGCCGGATAGCACAACAGCGGATAGCAAAGATCATAATAAAGTCCAATCGGCGGAAGCAACCTATGCAGAACAGTACGCCGACTTTGCGCTCAATCTGAAATACGAAGACATTCCTGCCGACGTGCGCGAGCGTGCAAAATATCTGATCCTCGACTCCATCGGTTGCGCGATGGCTTCAACGCGCTATCCGTTTTCTGCAAACATTCTGGCCGGTTTGAAAGAGCTGGGCGGAGAAGGCGACTGCTCGGTGATCAACAAGACCGAAAAGCTGCCGGTGCGCGATGCGCTCACCATGAACGCGGCCCTCGTGCATGGGCTTGATTACGACGACACGCATATGGCGGCCGTTGTCCATGCGTCGGCCGTTTCGCTGCCGCCGGCGATGACGATCGGCGAAGCGGTGAACGCTTCCGGCCAAGAGATTCTGACGTCGTATGTCATCGCCATGGAAACCGCCATCCGCATCGGCATGGCCGCCGATTTCAGGTTCCATCATCATGGTTATCACGCGACCGGCGTCTGCGGACATTTTTCCGGCACACTCGTTGCCGGCCGGCTTTACGGCCTCACGCCCGAGCAATTGGCGCGCGCGCAAGGCATTGCGGTTTCGACGGCGACGGCGAGCCAGGAGTTCTTAAATGACGGCGCCTGGAACAAGCGGCTCCATCCCGGCTGGGCCGGGGTGGCCGGAATCACGGCTGCGCATCTGGCGAAAAACGGATTTGTCGGTACGGCGCTACCCTACGAGGGCGATCTCGGCATCTTCGCCCTGCACTTGGGTGAAGACGGTAAGACGGTCGATTGCACGGTACTGACCGACGGATTGGGCGCTCGTTGGGAAACATCGCAGATGGCCATCAAACCCTATCCGGTGTGTCATATTATCCATAGTATCATGGACGCCGCTCTTATTTTGCGAACAGAACACAACCTGACGCCTGATGATGTGAAGTCGATCACGATTTTGCTGCCCGATCAGGCCAAGCATTTGATTACCGAGCCCGAAGACCTCAAAAAACGCCCGGATACGGATTACACGGCGAAGTTCAGCGCTTTTTATGTGGTCGCAACTTGCTTGGTACGCGGCAAGTTCGGCTTAAACGAACTCGAAGACGAAGCGCTCAAGGATGAAACGGCGTTGGCGTTGTGCGCTAAATCGACGTGTGTGTCGGACCCGGATTCGAAGTTTCCGGAATATTTTTCCGGCGGTCTTATCATTGAAACCAACGACGGGCGCACGCTTCGCCATCACGAACCGGTGAACCGGGGGGCGGGGGATCGTCTTCTTACGAACGAAGAAATCACCGATAAATATATGGATAACGCGATGACCGTAGGCGATGAAGCGAACGCCGTCCGGGTGCGGGATCATGTGCTGAAATTGGATCAAATGAACGGCAAAACGTTTGCTGCCGGCCTTTCGAAAAATTAAATACTAATTAAATAGAACAAGAAATCTAATGAAACTAAAAATACTCTCAGTGTTTGTGTTATCTAGTGCGAGTTTTACGGTAACGCCGCAAGTCGGCCTCAGTACCGAAGCCGAATACACTTGGGGTGAAACGATTCAATATAAGCGGTACGGGAATATTTTTAAGAAGTGTCCCACGGAATAAAAAGGATTAAGTATGATCGTTGAAATGAGAACCTATACGCTAAAGCCGGGGACGGCGCCGCTGTATATGGAAATTTACGACACCTATGGCCGCGAGGTTCACACCCGCATTCTCGGCAATATGTTCGGTTATTTCACGCCGGAGATCGGCGAGTTGAACCAAATCGTTCACATGTGGGGTTATAAAAGCTTAGCCGATCGGGATGAGCGCCGGGCCATCTTGGATAAAGACCCGCAATGGGCGGAGTTTCGAAAACATTTGCGCGGCAAGGAAATTGTCATCAAACAGAAAAACCAAATATTGGTTCCGGCACCATGGTGTCCTAACACCAATTTCAAATAAGTGACCCAATACTAATTTTAATTGAGGGGAAAAGAAAATGATCGTTGAAAAAAGAACTTACACACTCAAGCCCGGCAAGGCCGAATTGTATAAGCAGATTTATGAAAAATACGGTTTGGAACCGCAAACGCGAATTTTGAAAAACATGTTCGGTTGGTTCGTTCCCGAAATCGGTGAGTTGAACCAAATCGTTCACATGTGGGCTTATAAGGACCTTGCCGACAGAACTGAAAAGCGCGCAGCCCTCGGCAAGGATAAAGACTGGGCCGAGTTTCTCAAACACTTGCGGGCCGAGGAAATGGTCGTGCATCAGGAAACGCAAATTTTGAATGCTGCGCCTTGGTGCCCGAACCAGGATTTAAAGTAAACGCACGTGGATTTCGAACGATCCAGTAAGCGCGCGCTGGTCACAGGCTCGACGCCTGACATCGGCCACGCACCGGCGTTGGAATGGTGAGATCATTATTTTAGGTGAGATGTGGATATGGCCGATCCGGAAAAAATCGTATACCTGCATAAGGAAGGGCATACGCCGGATGAAATCGTCGATCTTTTTAAAAAGAGCGTACCGGACGGGTTTTCGTTGACGTTTTCTTCCGACAAGGAGCCGGACGAGCAACGCCGGGCGCTCATCGCAGATGCCGATTACATTATTATCTACGGTCGTCCGTTCGAGGATATCGATGTCGCGAAGAAAGCGAAAATTTTGCAGGTGTTAAGTGCGGGGTTTGACCGCTTCGACCTCGATCAATTGCGCGAGGCCGGCTTGCCGGTCTGCAACAATGGTGGCGCAAATGCCCCAACGGTTGCCGAACAGGTCATCCTTTTTATTCTCGCATTGAATAAGAAATTCATGTTGCACCATCAGGGGCTGCAAAACGGCAAATGGATCGGCCATGTCCATGCCATGGATATGTATGAATTGCGCGGCAAGCAGGTGGGTATCATCGGTTTCGGCAATATCGGGCGCGAAGTCGCGCGCCTCACGAACGGATTTTTAGCAAAACCCGTCTTTTGCGATGAATTTGATGTACCGGAAGACGTGAAAAAAGAATTCAACGCAACGCAAATGAGTTTCGAAGAACTGATTTCAACATCCGATGTTGTAACCGCGCATGTGCCGCTGAACGATTCCACGCGCGGTATGATAAACCGGGACGTGTTCAAGAAAATGAAAAACTCCGCTTATTATATCGCGACGTCGCGCGGGCCGGTGACCAAAGAGGCCGATTTAATTGCTGCTTTGGATGCCGGTGACATTGCCGGTGCCGGGATCGATGTCTTCGAAGACGAACCGACATCGCCGGATAATCCGTTATTGGGCCGAGACAACGTCGTGACCACGCCGCACAATGCAGGCACATCGATTGACACCTGGATCCGGCGTATGGAGTTCGGTTATGCCAATATCGTGCGGGTTTCGAAGGGTGAAAAACCGCTGGCCATCGTCAACGGACTTTAGGAACGTTGAGTTTAATAACGTCAACGGACTTTAGGAACGTTGAGTTTAATAACGTCAACGGACTTTAGGAACGTTGAGTTTAATAACGT
>Ga0181593_10000205_pt1 | contig 48960 bp, 37 predicted proteins | sample 071ome_19_FD_133756 | JGI IMG/M metagenome (GOLD analysis project Ga0181593, IMG submission 133756) | Coastal salt marsh microbial communities from the Groves Creek Marsh, Skidaway Island, Georgia - 071413AT metaG (megahit assembly) | ecosystem: Environmental > Aquatic > Marine > Intertidal... | reverse complement strand
CGAAAAAAGATCCAATCTGTCTCCAACAGATACACCCAAATTCTCTGCCAGGGACTGTCCAAGAATCACCCCCCAGCGCTGCGATGACAGATCGGTCACTGAGCCGGCAACCATGAATTGCTCCAGGACTGAGATAGACTGCTCTAGCTCGGGATCAATTCCGTTAACCAGAACACCTTTATTAAAATTCTCAGTAGAGACGATGCCTGTCTGCTCGATTAGAGGTGCAACTGCCTGCACATCGGCCCGCTCCATCACAAGACTTTCCAGTTCTTGCCACTGCTGTAAGCTAAAACTCTCTTCAGTAGAAAGTGTGATATGCGGCACTATCCCTAGGATATTTTCCCTGACCTCTCGATCAAAGCCGTTCATGACCGATAGGACTGTTATCAGTATCGTAACACCCAGCGAAAGTCCGAATATCGAAACTGCGGACATGAAAGCAACCAGCTGACTCCTTCGGCCAACCTTTATGTAACGGGTCGCGATATAGCGAGCAAACCAGAAGGATCCGCGATCACTCATGATTTCGCAATTCTCCGTCCAGCAATAGTAGTCTGCGGTCCATTGCGGAGGCCAGCTCTTCATCATGAGTTACAACGACGAAACAAGTCGCGAAGATTTTGTTTAGTTCCAGCATCAGGTTTTGCACTTCTCTGGCAGTGTGGCGATCCAGATTTCCAGTCGGCTCGTCGAGCAGAACACACTTTGGGTCAGTAACGAGAGCTCGTGCGATTGCAACTCGCTGCCTCTCCCCACCTGAAAGCTCACTCGGCTTGTGCTCAAGACGATCAGCAAGCCCAACCTTTTGTAGCATTTCCTTCGCACGCGACTGAGCTTGCTGCACATTTACTCGAGCTATCAATAGCGGCATGGCAACGTTTTCGAGCGCACTAAATTCACCGAGCAAGTGGTGAAACTGATACACAAAACCAAGGTATTGATTTCTGAGCTCGCCCCGCTCGGTTTCGCTCAGCTTGGCGGCGTTTCGTCCAGCAACAACTACGTCTCCTGAAGTCGGCGTATCAAGTCCGCCGAGCAGATTCAGCAAGGTGGTTTTGCCAGACCCGGAACTCCCTACAATGGCGATGCGCTCTCCAGGGAATACTCGCAGATTAACATCGGCGAGAACCTCTATCTCGCGCGGACCTTCCCTGTAGACTTTTCTAAGGTGAATGCACTCCAAAACCGGCAACGCCGGCGCTTGACGATCCCCTGTTTTAGATTCCGACACCTATTCGTACCTCAATAACTCAGCCGGCTGCACCCTGGCGGCGCGGTAAGCAGGATAGAGTGTTGCCAGGAAACTGATAAGCAATGCCGCTGATGCGATTATCAGTACATCGCTCCATATAAGTTCCGCTCGTAGATACGAGATCATATAAAGTCGTTCCGGCGCCAATATAGTGTTGATCAAATTTTCAAAACCAGCGGCTATTCCAGTCAAATTAAGGGCAGCCAATACGCCGACAACAGTTCCGATGATTACTCCCAACAAGCCGGCTAGGCTTCCTTGAACTATGAAAATACCCATAATTGCAGCCTTGCTGGCTCCCATCGTCCTCAAAATCGCAATATCAGCTCCTTTATCCGCCACGACCATGACGAGGGTTGACACGATATTCACGGCACCAATCAGGACTATCATCAGTAACATGAACCCCGTAAGCATTTTTTCCATACGCAATGCATCAAACAAGTTCCGTTGACTTTCATTCCACGGAATTACGCGCACCTGATCCTCTAGCCCAAGATTTAAAGATGCACGCTCGACTATCGCGGCTGCGTCAAAGACATCTTCTACCTTGACTCGCAACTGCACACGCTGATCGCCGAATAGTTCCCTGGCCTGTTCGAGCTGCACCAAGGCGACGCTTTCATTGCCATAAAAACCAAAATCTGCCGCCCCGAGAACAGAGAACCCCTTTGCATCATCGAGGGATCTGCGTAGCAAGCTGCGCAAGGGCGTTACACTTACACTTTGGTTGCTAAAAATTCCCAGATCCCTTGCCAATCGCGAACCCAGAATCATGCCGTTATCTGCATTCTCGAGCTGGGTCATCAACTGCCCCAATGAAGCACTGACCCCGTCCAAGACTGCGAGCTCAGATGCGGCGTCGATACCGCGGAGGCTGACAAATCGATCTCGCCCCTGGTGTCTGACCCAGGCTTCACCTTGCAGGAAAGGGGCTACCGACTCGATACCTGTCTGACTGGCGTACAACCTAGCCAGTTCCTGCCAAGAACCCGCGTCGCCGGCAATTTCGATAAGCGCGTGAGGAACAGATTTGAGAGTTTCGCTTCGCATAACAGTCGTCGAACCATTAATAACTGACAGCACCACGATCATGGCCAGAACACCCAGTGTTATGCCCAGCATCGAGATGACGGACACAAACGACACGAAAACGTTGCGTTTCCTTGTTCTGGTGTAGCGGAGCCCTATGTAGAGAGATACCGGTTTGAGCATGGCAAAATGACCGGTCTGCTTTAGAAGTATAGTAATAAATCAGTTCGCTATGGCTGACTAGCGTGTCTCTGCAACAGGCGCTGCACGGTTTTAAAGCTTACTGGCGCCATCGGAGTACTCACTGCCTTGGATATCGCACGTAACGACTTCCCTTCTGTCTTGAGTTGAACAATTCGTCTCAAAACGCGCTGCTCGACGGGATTTTCGATCAGGCTTCCATTTTCATGAATCATATAACCGAAGGGACGACTACCACCAAGGTATCGCCCCCTGGAGCGCTGCTTGTTCTTGACTCGCTTTACACGCTCCACTGATTTGCGCTTTTCCAGCCCCGAAAGCATACGCGCGACGTGTCCGAAATTGACCAGGAACTCGGCAGTGGTTACATCACCACCCAACTGCGCAATATGCAGACCAATTCCTCGCTGTATGAATGCGTCGATAGTTAACGCGGCGTCTTCAGTGGAACTGAAGATTCTTTCCAGACCATTGGTGACGACAATATCACCTGGCTTGAGTAACTCCAGCAACCTCGAGGCGTTTGTACGGCGGGCAAAATCTATATGCCAACTGATGTCCAGATCCACAAATGAATCCGAGAGCAGCCATTGCCGTTCAAGGCAATAAGTGCTGATTGCAAGACGCTCTGTTTCAGAGAGAGACTCGAGGGCTTCCGAACCCTCTTCCTGTTCAAGTTCGGAGAATCTGCAATAGGAATAGACTGTCATTTATTAACTCAACCAGGACTCGCGCTATATCAGAGTGCTTTTAACACCCTGTTTTCATTAGTAAATCTCGATCAATAGACCGACGTTGTACCGTGTGTCTCTGCGAGGACAAAGCCACGGGGGCCAAAATTTAAACGCATTTGTTTTTGATAATCAAGACCCACTTGAAGCTGCGCCGACAAAGCACCTCACCAGACTCATAAAAATGACGCATCTCTTTGTTTTACCGTCATTTTTATAAAGACGGGTATTGAGTGCAAAGTACTTTACTGATACACTCGGCGCTGTTGGAGTTACTGGACACCAACAGCGTCGGTTCAGTTGCGGCCGCATTAACGGATATGAAATCGCCAGCAAAAGCAGGCTGGCGAACTACAGCAATACCTCACAACATTGACGGATTGCTGTAATGCCGAACCAAAAAGTTATAGCAGAAAGTTTTATTTTAATTAATCGTCGCCGCTAAATCGGCGGCAGGTTTAAAAATCCAGGCAGATATCAGGATTTCAGATTAGCGGGCTCGGGGTATAGGATCGAAACGCTACCCGGACCAAAAAGACAAGGTAAAAGTTAAGGTTAAGGTATAGAAGGAAGTGGTACAGAGAAGGGCTCGTTACCCTGACTCATTCTGAATAATCTAGGAACAGGCCAAGGGCCGCCTACTTTCAGTTCATAGCAGGTAACGAATAGCCGCTTCACGAGCGAATATAGAGTCTCTGAAAATCACTCAACATGGTATTCAGTTGAAATAGCAGGAAATCGACAATCATCTCAAGTAATTACAGTATGAAAGGTGCAAAGCGCCTAAAAACATTTTGCTTGAACTGACTCCCGACCATCCCGCGAATACTAGAATCTATTTCTTCAAGCTCACCATTTAGATAGCGAGGCTTCTGCCTGCATCTGTACAAGCCTTATCGATTCCCTTGCGTTACGCCGCGTAGCCGCCATGGCATCTGCGACGCATACGCTAATCCCCTCCTGGTATCTCTCCCTGGCACTAAAGGTCTAAAGAGATACTATGAAAAGAATGTTAATCAATGCAACTCAGGAAGAGGAGCTTCGTGTAGCCCTGGTTGATGGGCAGCGCCTGTATGATCTGGACATCGAGAATCGCACCAGAATTCAAAAAAAGGCGAACATCTATAAAGGCAAAATTACCCGTGTTGAACCCAGCCTCGAAGCAGCCTTCGTCGATTTCGGGGCAGAGCGACACGGATTTCTGCCCCTCAAAGAAATTTCAGACCAGTATTACGTCAAGCCTGCCGTCATCAACGGAGAGCGGACACCAATTCGAGAATTGCTGCCCGAAGGTACCGAAGTTGTGCTGCAAGTGGAAAAAGAAGAGCGCGGGAATAAGGGTGCTGCGCTAACCACTTACATCAGCCTTGCGGGGCGTTACCTCGTATTGATGCCGAATAACCCAAAAGCTGGCGGAATATCAAGACGCATTGAAGGTGAGGATCGCACAGAGATCCGCGAATCACTGCGGAATCTCGAAATCCCAGATGGTATGGGCCTTATAGTCCGCACCGCCGGGGTTGGCAAGGAACAGGAAGAACTGCAATGGGATCTTGATTATCTGCTCGCGCTCTGGAAATCAATTCAGGAGGCCGCCTCAGAGCGCTCTGCCCCGTTTTTGATCTATGCAGAGAGCAACGTAATTATCCGCACCATTCGGGACTACTTGCGCAAAGAAATCGGTGAAGTGTTACTGGACACTGAGCAGGCCTATAACGAGGCTCTGAATTTCATCCAGCAAGTGATGCCGCAGTACGAAAATCGTATCAAGCACTACAAGGAAAAATTACCACTCTTTAATCATTATCAAATCGAGGGGCAAATAGAGAGTGCGTTCGAGCGGGAAGTAAAGCTTCCTTCCGGTGGATCGATAGTTATCGATCCCACAGAAGCTCTGATCTCCATAGATATCAACTCATCGAGAGCGACCAGAGGCTCCGATATTGAAGAGACAGCCCTGAACACCAACCTGGAAGCAGCTGATGAGATTGCAAGACAATTGCGCCTCCGAGACATGGGTGGACTCGTGGTTGTCGATTTCATAGATATGAATTCAAATCGCAATCAGCGCGAGGTCGAAAACAGAATGCGGGCAGCCCTGGAATCTGACAGGGCTCGAGTGCAGATCGGCCGCATTTCGAGATTTGGACTCCTGGAAATGTCCCGTCAGCGACTCCGCCCGTCCCTCGGAGAGACCAGTACAATTGTATGCCCACGATGCAGCGGTCAGGGCACGATTCGAGATGTGGAATCCTTATGTCTGTCGATTCTGCGTATTCTTCAGGAAGAAGCCAACAAGCAGAAAAGTCTGGAAGTCAAAGCTACAGTTCCACTGGTTGTAAGCTCCTACCTGCTTAACGAAAAACGCGCAGCCCTTGCAGAGATTGAGTCACAAAGCGGCACTCGCATTATTATTCAACCGAACCGTGATATGGATACGCCCCATTACGAGATTACTGGCCTAAACAAGAAGGCACAGACCTATGAGGTTGATTCGGTATCAGAGGCTGATGTCCCCGTTGTATCCTCGAAAATAGAAAAACCGGAACAACCGGCTGTACAGGCACCTACTGTCAATTCTGCACCGGTCGCCAGGAAAAAGATAAAGAAAAAGGGATTTTTCGCACGGCTGCTCACCGCCCTTTTCGGCAATGACGACAGTGGGCGCAAGTCAGAAAAACAGCCCAGCAAGAGTCATAAGGATCAACGTCGAAACAGAACCCAGGGTAAAGGCCAGGGCCGACAGGCGAATAGAAGTGGCCGACGGGACGAGAATCGCCGGAGTAACGACAGGACGGAACAACAAAATCAAGGTCAGCAGCGCAGGAGTGGTGGAAGCCGGGACGATAACCGCCCTGGCGCCGAACGGGGTAAAGCTGCTCGAGGCAGAAAAGAGCAGCAACAAAGAGATAAGTCAGGCAAGAAACTTGACGCCGACAAGCAGGAAAATAGTCAAGCTAGGCAAGCGGACGACTCCGGTTCTGGCAATCATAAGGAAAATCTCCGCAGGCCGGGTAGCAAACGCCCGCGCAATACTGCGCCGCGCAAGCGAGGACCCCGACCTGAACCAGAAGCACAAATCCGGAGCGAGCCGTCGGTAGACCCAGCGCAGGAAATACCGCAGTCATCTGCCGCGGAACCCAGCACCGCTTTGCCTGGTCAAGCCTCAGTCGGAGTCGTTCAGGGCAGCGCTATTGATATTCAGCCGCCGCAATCGGTCGAGCAAACAGCAAGCAGTCCGGACGATACCGAACTGGCTGCCTTCGACACTACAAACGCGATCGCGGAGAACACGATGGTTGACAAGACCGCACACATCATCAGTGATGCACTTATCGATAACTTGGAATCCTCTCCAACCGAAGCAATTGACCAAGGCGGCAATCTTGTTAACGAAGAAACGCAGACCGCAGAATCTGCTGATAGTGATACTCGGCCACAACACCCGGCACAAAAAATCGCCACGCCAGAAGAGCCCGGGCCAGGCCAGTCGGACGAGGAAACCCCGATGTTATCCGAAGATCTCGTAGCCGATTCGTCTCCAGAAAGCCTCGATATGGAGCACGGAATTGAGCCTGAGATTGCTGACGAGCACTCTCAGGACAATGCTTCCGAGGAATCACCTGAACCCGATTCAGTTGAAGTGATCCCTTCGTATTCGGATTCTGAAAGCGCGCCTAACTCTGGACGCGCGCCTAACGATCCGAGAGAAGTCCGCAGACGTCAGCTCAAAGAGCAGGAAGCCGACTAACAGGCATCTTGTCAATCTATTGCTCTTTCGCTAAGAAATTTGCAGGGGCCCATCAAAAAAGGCCGTAACTCATAGTTGCGGCCTTTTCTATGTCTCTTCAACCGCACGGACTGAACCTGCAAGGCGTCATTCAGTCTCCCGTCGATTCAAGGTCTTTATAGCTTGCTTTCGAGTTCCGGTAGCGCCTGAAACAAGTCTGCAACCAGACCATAATCTGCCACCTGGAAAATCGGCGCCTCTTCATCTTTGTTGATGGCGACAATAACCTTCGAGTCCTTCATACCGGCCAAGTGCTGAATTGCGCCGGAAATTCCAACCGCAATGTAGAGATCGGGCGCTACAATCTTACCCGTTTGTCCAACCTGCATATCGTTTGGAACAAATCCTGCGTCCACAGCAGCTCTAGAGGCACCAATCGCGGCACCTAGCTTATCTGCCACTTTTTCAAGCAATGCAAAATTTTCACCGTTTTGCATACCGCGTCCACCCGATATCACGATCGACGCCGAGGTCAATTCCGGGCGCTCTGATTGCGAAAGCTCTTCGCCTACAAACCTGGATATTTCCTGGCTCCCGACATAATCACAGCTTTCAATTGTTCCCGTCCCACCTCCAGCCGCCTCACCGAAAGCCGTGGTGCGAACGGTAATTACTTTGATCGGGTCAATGGATTGTACAGTTGCTATCGCGTTACCGGCGTATATCGGGCGTACAAATGTATCCTCAGACACGACTGCTGTTATGTCAGAGATTTGTCCGACGTCCAGGAGTGCCGCAACCCGAGGCATAAGGTTTTTGCCTGTCGTTGTCGCAGGTGCAAGGATGTGACCGTATTGCTTGCCGACTTCGGCCACGACAAGCGCTATACTTTCAGCCAGCTGGTGTTCGTGCGCCGGGCTATCTGCAACAATTACCCTGCCTACACCCTCCACAGTCGCGGCAGCTTTTGCTACGAGTTCGCAGTTCGAGCCTACAACCAACACGTCCAGGGAATCGACAAGCTGCAGGCCCGCGGAAATCGCGCTGAGTGTGCCGCCTTTCAGGGTACTGTTATCGTGCTCTGCTACAATCAATACGCTCATACTGTACCCCTAAATTACCTTTGCTTCGGTCTTGAGCTTTTCTATAAGCTCGTCCACAGACGCAACCTTGATTCCGGCGGTTCTCTCGGCAGGCGGCTCCACGCTCAATGTTTTGATACTGGATTGTACAGAGACGCCAAGATCACCCGGACTTAGGGTGTCGATTGGCTTCTTCTTCGCTTTCATAATATTCGGCAGAGAGGCGTACCTGGGTTCGTTCAGTCGCAAATCGGTAGTAACAATAGCCGGCAGTTCCAATTCCACCGTTTGCTCACCACCGTCGACTTCTCGCGACACGATAATCTTGCTCTCCGCAAGATCAGCTCGACAGGCAAATGTGCCCTGGGGCATTCCAGTTAAAGCGCCAAGCATCTGACCAACCTGATTATTATCCGTATCAATCGACTGCTTGCCCAGGAGTACCAGGTCGACCCCCTCCTTTTCAATGAGCGCCTTGAGAATCTTGGCCACACTGAGGGGCTGTGCTTCCTGATCTGTTTCCACCAGGATTCCACGATCTGCACCAAGAGCCAGAGCGGTGCGGATCTGCTCCTGAGATGCGGCAGTACCCACTGATACTACGATGACCTCATCTACTTTACCCTGCTCCTTGAGGCGCACGGCTTCCTCTACTGCGATCTCGCAAAATGGATTGATGGCCATTTTGGCATTGGCAAGTTCCACACCACTATTGTCCGACTTGACCCGGACCTTAACGTACGCGTCTACGACACGTTTGACAGCCACAAGAACCTTCATGGATTCTCCGTTAGTGCGCTATAAATTACTGGGATAACCGGTTGCCGCGCTGCTGATAAAGGCCTGGCGACTCCGAAAAAAGGCGCCTATAGTGCCGTTTTTGCTGCCACAGGTCAACCAGCCGCAGCCCTCAAAAGGTTCAGGCATCAAGCATATCCGAGCGAAAAAAAATGTCCTGCGCTCCAAATCCCAAGCAAACTTCCAGACTCGCCGTCAGCAGCGTCTACCAGCTGATAAAAGACACTTCGAGATAACAAGGCGAAAAGCCCGTCTCGAACCAGCACTGTAGGATGGGGCTCATCACTCTTATCACGCTTCCCAATCTTAAGCGGGTGGTGCTCATCCACCAGCACCCACTCTCCGGTATTGAGCAAAATCCGTACCTCTTGATCGGAACCGCTACCGGTAATTTCCATTCCCCGCGCGACATAAGGACAGTCTTCAACCTTTATACCGACTTTTTCTACTGGCGTTACCAGGAAATAGTTGTCACCCTCTTTCTTGAGCACCGAGGAAAACAGTCTTACCAGGGCATCCCTTCTGATCACTTGTCCTTCATGAAACCAGGTGCCATCACGCGCAATACGAATGTCCAATTCACCGCAGTAAGGCGGATTCCAAAGGTGCACTGGCGCTGGACCGGGCTGCCCGATATGTCGAGAAAGTGATAGCGGATCGTCGTGTACTCGATCAGAGCGATGCTCGCTATCCGGCGAATTCTTGTGCCCCGGGCCCGGGTTATTTACCGAATCAGTCATGAATACTTATCTACCCCATCACGATAAGACCTTGCATCATAGTGCGCCCGCCCCGGTAATGAAAGTTGGAAAGCCTGAGAATTAAATCGGCTTTGCATGATCTTGTTATTCGATGAGTTATCAAAAGCAAACTCGTCTGAAAAGTTAGTTGTCTATACAATGGCTTTCTGGATAAAGTGATCTTGCTGTCCGATTTCATCAACTTGCATCCAAGATTCTGTCGGGTGGAATTTAACCCTATGTCTGAAGTGATATCTGCCGAATCCTGTCGGGAATTCCTGCTAAATAACACTCCTCTGATCGACACGAGGGCTCCTGTTGAATTCGTCAAGGGTAGTCTTCCCGCTGCAATAAACCTTCCCCTGCTGAACGACGACGAACGAGAGCAGATAGGATTGAAATATAAACAAGCCGGACAACAGGCTGCCATTCAATTAGGCGAACGACTGATTAGCGGTGAAGTACGGAATCAACGAGTGCAGCAATGGATTGGCTACATCCAACAATACCCGGATGCACTGCTTTTCTGTTTTCGCGGCGGATTGAGATCCCAGACCGTCCAGCACTGGCTAGCACAGGAAGGTATTTTCGTACCCCGAATCGCTGGCGGTTACAAAGCGGTGCGACGCTACCTTTTAAATATCATTGAAGAGGTATATAAAAACTGTCGTTTCCTCCTGGTAGCCGGCAAAACCGGGTGCGCCAAAACCAGCCTGGTTAATGGCAGTTCGCCCAGCATTGATCTGGAAGGTCTCGCTAACCATCGGGGTTCCGCGTTCGGACGCAGAGTTCAGCCTCAGCCCACGCAAATCAATTTTGAAATCGCTCTCGCAATTGCGCTTCTGCGTCTGCCCTACGAAGACTATTGCCGAATAATTCTGGAAGATGAAAGCCACGCTATTGGCTCGGTATCTCTGCCTCACGGACTTTATGTCAGTATGCGTAATTCACCGCTGGCTGTAATTGAGGAACCGCTATCTTATCGGGTAGAAACAATTATGCATGCCTATATACAAGTAAATTATTTTGATTACATAACCCAGGATGCGGCAAACGGAGAGGTTCACTTCAAAGAATATCTGCTAAGCAGCCTACAGCGCATACGCAATCGACTGGGAGAAGAGTTATACCAAGAAATTCTCCAGGACCTTGGCGAGGCCTTGCGTCAACACCTGGGACATCGAGATAGCGAAGCCCACAGAATCTGGATAGAAAAACTTCTCAGCAATTATTACGACCCGATGTATGAGTATCAACTGCAAAAAAAGCAACACCGTATAGTCTTCAGGGGCAATAGCGAAGAATTCAACAAATGGGCTAAACGACTGCAGTACCGTAACCATGATCTGAAGAATGATTAAACGATTTGATATTGAGCCGCTGGAAAAATTTCTGTGCGATGACTACACAATCCTGGTGCCGAATCAACGCATCCGGGACTCTCTGCTCTGCGCTTATGCGTTGAAATCAGACTCCGATATCTGGTTTACCCCTGATATCAATGCGGTGGATGTCTGGCTGAAAAACACCTGGATTAAACTTGCCAGCCAAGGCAGAACCCCATTTACAAAGCTACGGATCATCGACAGCACCGAAGAGTTGTTAGTTTGGATCGACATTGTTGAACAGGACCAGCAAAAAACAGCATTGCTGAATATTGAGGAAACTGCTGCGTCTGCCCAGCAAGCTTATCAGCTCTATCGCCTGTGGCTTGATGACGGCAGCCCAGATGCACAGTTTCCCGCGTCATCGGGCATTCCCGAACTGACGCTTTTTGCCAGCTGGAGCCGGGATTTTTATTATTACTGCCAGTCGCAACAGCTAATCAGCCTGGCGGATGCAACCCACTTGCTGTTCAGGGAGCTGGCCAGTGGTGATCTCGAGCTGCCCCGCAAGTTCGTCGCTGTCAATTTCTATCAGCCTCCTCCAGTCTATATGAAGCTCCTGAGGCTGCTTGTTTCGGATTGGAACACGCGACATATTCAAACCTCAATTCCGCTGACAAGCTCCGTCGGCGTGCGCCACAGCTTCGCCGATATCGAACTTGAAGCTCGCGCCTGTGCGAACTGGGCCAGTGCCATAACTCGAAAGCAACCCGACGCCCATATAGGCATTATCATTGCCGACGAACAGAACACGCGCCCGGTGATAGAACGGATTTTGAAAGAGACCTTAAATCCAGAGGCTTTTGTCGATCTGCTATCTGATCAGCCGTTATATAACGGCATTTCCCCATATCGCCCCGTGATTGACAACAAATCTATTGGAGATGCGCTACTTCTTTTGAACTTGGGCAATCCATTACAGGATACAGAAGATTTCTGTCGAGTGCTGCGATCGTCCAATCTGCTCGGCGGATACGAAGAGCTGGAAGAGCGAGTGCAACTGGAGAAATATCTCAGGGAAAATCTTGGCCGCCAGTGCAGCGTTTCCCAGCTCATACAAATTATGTGTCGCGAGGGCAAGCCGTATTATTGCCCCATTCTGAAAGACATCATGCTGACTGTGGTAAACCAGAGCCGCTCGCACAAGTCGACTGGTTCTCCCTGCGAGTGGGCAAACTACTTTACCAATCAGCTTCAGTTACTGGGATGGCCGCAACAGTATTCCAACAAAAACGCAGAAATCCAGGAGCTCGAGGATTGCTGGTGGCAGATAACAAAATCTTTCGCAGCGCACCAACCGCGCGGCGGTGTTATGTCTCGCAATACTGCGATCTCAAGATTACGAACGCTATGCCAGAAGACCTCGCCGCCTTTCGCGTTCGACCCGACCAGGGCGATATCGCTGTACCGAATGAATGACGCCACGGGTCTGCAATTCACACATACGTGGTTCCTCGGCTTCACTGATCAGGCGCAACCACCGCCCGTCAAACCGTCCCCATTCATTTCCCATCGGATGCAGAAGGAAGCCGGGATTCCCGGTAGTCACAGTGACGTGCAACTTGCGCTGGCACAGCAAAACTTTGACATTCTCTGCGCCTCAACCACCGGGGAAATTCATGCCAGCCATCATTTAGCTAACGACGATGAAAGATTCAGAGCCAGCAGCCTCATCACAAAGTTACAGATCCACGAAGCGCCTCTATCTGAAGCCCGGCCCTTCAACGAACTGGATGCCATAATCCCCGGGGATTTGACTCTGGAAACTCTTGAGAATGAGTTGACAGTTCCACTGCGTGAAGACGAACAAACTGAAGGCGGTCAGTCCATTTTCAGCGATCAATCGGCATGTCCATTTCGAGCTTTCGCTAATCACAGACTAAGGGCGCGTCCGCTTGAACCCCTGACTAACGGTCTTGACTCCAGAACCCGCGGTACAGCAATGCACATCGCCCTGGAAAAATTGTTTTGCAAAATAACCGACTCACGACAGCTGAAGTTATTGAGCAACGGACAGATTCAGCAGGCGGTTCTCGAAAGCGTTGATGCCGCCATGGACTTCTTGATTCGTCGTCGTCAGTCACTCATGACTCCCGCATTTTCCGAAATTGAACGCCGCCGAATGCTACGGCTGCTCGAACAATATATTGAACTTGAAAAACAGCGTGATGATTTCCAGGTAATTGCGACTGAGAAATCTGTCAGATGGCAGCACAAAAATCTCGCAATTAATCTCAAAATCGATCGAATCGACAAACTCGACGATCAGAAATTGGGAATCATTGACTATAAAACTGGCAAGAGACTAACCCCGCTGAACAGCCTCACCGAAACCCGACCAGAGGATCTTCAGCTGCCTCTTTACTATTGTGCCGTTACAGACAGCCTGGAAGCCGATGTAGGATCGGTTGTGATTGCCCAGATGGCCACTGGCAGTGTCAAATTTCACGGACTGGCGGAGGCAGCAAATTTCCACTCAACCCTCAAACCAGTCAACGGCCGCACAGGCTTTGATTCGGACTGGGCATCACTGACCTCCGAATGGCGCAACGTCATTGTTGGGCTTGCCGAGGAATACATCGAAGGCATAGCCAGGGTCAGCCCGATTAAGGGCAGTAAAACCTGCAGCAACTGCAAACTCCAATCGCTTTGCAGAATCAGGCAGCTGGACTCTGCCCTTCAAAATGCCGCACTCGATGAGGAAGCCGATACATGAGTGCCCTGCCCGATCAGCAACATCGTGATCTGGCTCTGGATGTAGGGAGCTCGTTCATCGTTCAGGCCCCAGCCGGCTCCGGCAAAACGGAGCTGCTCGCGCTTCGTTATCTCAGACTGCTGAGCATCTGCAACGAGCCGGAAGAAGTGCTGGCAATTACCTTTACCAGAAAAGCCGCGAGTGAGATGAAGGACAGAATCATCAAGGCCCTCAGCAACGCCTCGGCAGCAGGCCCGGCATCAAGCTTCGAAGATCCATTGAAAGAAAATCGCCATCGGCATGCCTGTGCAGCATTGATTCGAGCAGACCAGTGCCAATGGAATATATTGCAAAATCCGGGGCGGCTTCGAATACAAACCATCGATAGCTTCTGTTATAGCCTCGCTAGCAGAATTCCCCTACTGTCGAGGCTTGGCGGTTCTCCCAATGTTAGCGAAGACGTGCAGCCCTGCTTCGATATGGCTATCACCAGAACCCTGGCGCTCCTGAACGATGGCGGAGAACTCGCCAGAGACATCGCCAAACTTCTGGAACATCTGGATAACAACGTCACCACCATGGAAAGGCTGCTAAGCGATTTGCTTCGCAATCGCGACCAGTGGTTACCATACATACTCGATATCAACTCGCATAAGGGAATCGACAGAGAATACCTGTTGTCATCATTGAATGAATTGATCTGCGAAGCACTCCTGGAAGTCCAAACATATCTGAGCAATGACGAGAAGGACATTGTGGAACTTCTTAATCATGCCGCGGCCCATCTACCTGCAGATCATCACCGTTACATCGTAGACTACAAGCCGCTGACTGGTTTGCCTGACTGTGTTCCCGATGCATTCTGCTACTGGCTTCTTCTGGAAGCTATTATGCTCACAAGGGAAGATGGCGAGTGGCGCGTAAGAATCGACAAAAACCAAGGTTTCCCCGCGACCATCAATGGCGATAAAGATCTCACGGCTCTCTGCAAGACACGCAAACAACTCTGGCTCACCCTGCGGACAAAGCTGGCCGGAAATGAAGATCTGCGACAAGCCCTCGCCTACCTTCGATTGCTCCCGCAACCTGATCTGGCGACTGAGCAATGGGAAATTCTTACCGCCTTGTCTCGCGTATTGCGGCACCTTGGCATGCAATTGCAGTTAGCATTCAGAAATCTAAAAATGGTTGACCATGTGCAAGTCTCTGCGGCGGCTCTTGATGCCCTCGGTTCCGAGGAACAGCCTACTGACCTTGCTCTCGCCCTGGACCATCAGATTCAGCACATTCTCGTAGACGAATTTCAGGACACATCAAGACTGCAGACCAATCTGCTCGAGCGACTGACAGTCGGCTGGGAGCCTGCTGACGGCCGGACGCTGTTTCTCGTAGGTGACGCCATGCAATCGGTGTATGGCTTTCGCAACGCCAACGTCGGCATTTACCTCACGGTGCGAGAGGAAGGTCTGGGACAGCTCAGTCTTGAGCCTTTGGTGCTCAAGAGCAATTTCAGGTCTCAATCAACCATCGTTGAATGGGTAAACAGGGTTTTTTCCAGCGCATTTCCTATTCGTGAGAATCCTTCCCGAGGTGCAGTAGCCTATACTTCTTCAACTGCCTCTCTGGGAGCGCTCGAAGACTGGGGAGTTACCACGGATCTGATCACCTGTGAGCAGGCAGATATTCAACTGGCTCGTGATGCTGAATCCGATCTGATCGTAACACGTGTACAAAATATCAAACTTCGGGATCCAGCCGGCTCAGTAGCAATTCTGGTTCGCAGTCGATCCCATCTGGCGACGCTCATACCGAAACTCAGGGATGCAGGCATTCATTGGCAGGCTACCGACATCGATAAGCTGGACAGCCTGCCAATCATCGATGACCTGTTAAGCCTGACTCGCGCGCTATTAAATCGCGGTGATCGAATCGCCTGGCTGTCAATATTACGCGCACCCTGGTGTGGACTTTCGATTTCAGACCTCCACGTGCTCGCATTGGCTGCTGGAGATGGCACTATCTGGTCTGCGTTACAGAGGTTCGAGGAATTATCTGATCTGTCTGCAGACGGGCGCATGCGCCTCGAAGATTTCATCACAGTCCTCGGGTACGCAAACACATTGCGCGACCAGTTGAGCTTGCATCAGCTAGTGGAATCCGCCTGGAGATTGCTCGGCGGTCCCAGTACAGCGAGAAGCGCAGCGGAACAGCGCAGTGTCGTCTATTTTCTGGAGTTACTGCGGCGCCATGAACAAAGCGGCTCCCTACCATGTTACGAGAATTTTTCTGAGAAATTAGCCACCGCATTCGTACCCAGCGCTGTTACATCTGAAGCGGAAGGCACCGTGCACTTGATGACCATGCACAAGGCAAAAGGGCTAGAATTCGATCATGTCATCATGCCGGCGCTGGGCGCGGAGCCGCGCAACAGTCCCAAATCACTTCTGCAATGGCATGAACGCATCAACCGTCTGGGCGACCCCAGGCTTTTTATCGCAGCCCTTCCTGAGGCCGGCACTGACGACGATCAGCTGTATAACCTGTTGAGGTACGAGGAAAAAAGAAAATCTGAATACGAAGACGTGAGGCTGCTCTACATCGCCACCACTCGGGCTCGCAAATCAGCACACCTGACAGCGACACTCATAAGAAACAAGGAGGGACAGGCAAGTCCCAGAAAAGGAAGTCTGCTCCACTATATCTGGCCGCGTCTGGAGGAACTGGGGGACGACTATTGCAAATCCATTGCACTGGAATATTTATGCGAGCAGAAGAATTCTCTTCATGAAGAATCCTTGTCTCAGTCAAACCCTGCGGTGTCTGGAATCAAACGCTTCAGCTCGCCATTGCGGCTCAGCGATAATACACGCCGCTTTATTCATATCACCTCCGAGAGCCGGCTTGAATCTCAGGACGAAGCCTCGGTGCAACATGACATTAACAGTCTGGAACATGATCTTGACACGGCGGTGAAGGCAGCTATTGGCACACTTATTCATCAGGGACTGGAAAATTTAGTAAATACACCGAACCTCCTTGATAGTCCGCTGTCAATTGCCAGTCTCAAGCAGTACTGGCATCGACAATTAAGTCAGTTCGAAATAGATGCGGATTCGCTTGCCAATGCGCTGCAATTCATACAATCAAGTTTGGAAAACTGCCTCTCCAAGAAGGAGGTTTCATGGATCTTCGATTCAGGCTTGCAGGATAGCAGAACCGAGGCGCCGATAAGCCGGGTGTTCTCCGGCAAAATTCAGCATTTCGTCATTGATCGAACTTTTGTTGATCGCGATGGTGTTCGCTGGGTTATCGACTACAAGACAGCAGCTCCGACTCCTGAACATGACATCGACGAATTCATTACGGAGCAGTGCCGAATGCACTCGCAGCAGCTGCTTAACTATCGCCAGTTGTTTTCGCAGATGGAATCAAGACCGATTCGGACTGCTCTGCTATTCACCAGCCTGCCGAGACTGGTGGAGATCTGAGTTCGGGGCCTTATAGATCCTTATCATCGACCGCATAGATTCCTGCTGCGTTTCGCAGGTAGCCCTTGTAATCCATGCCGTATCCAAACAGATAGCGATCAGGAGCCATAAGGCCCACAAAATCCGCTTTAATGGGCGGCACTCTGCGTTCCTGCTGTTTATCGATCAGCACAGCGCACAGGACTTCCTCACTGCCACTCTCGAAACAAAAGTTTCTAATTTGATGCAAGGTTTCCCCCTCATCGAGAATGTCATCAACCAGCAACACGACTCGATTCTTAAGATTCAACGTGGGCTTGCATAGCCATTGCAGATCCGCTCCCCGGGTCCGTTCCCGATAACGCGTCGCGTGCAGATAATCCAGTTGCAGCAAGAACGGCAAGCGGGCGGCAAGCTTCCCAGTTACAACAAGCCCTCCCTGTAATACACACAGAAGAATCGGGTTACTGTGAGACAATCGCTCGGTAATCTTTCCGGCCATAGCGTCAATCGCAATCTCTACCTCGTCATGGGTGTAGAGACAGCTTGCGCGCGACCATACCTCGGAAATTTCGTCGGGAGTCATGGGCGGCTTTACGATTCCCGCGCTGCGTTATTTATTAAAGGCTGAATGCCGTCAAGAGTCGTGGTGGGAAAGGCGAAATCTGCGCCCTGGGCATGGACAATTTCAATAATCTTCAACAGCACATCCTGCTTTACCTCGTGGAATTTTATCCAGTTAGTTGTGCGAGTGAAGGTGTAGATAAAAAATTCGAGCGAGGACGCCGCGTATTTGTTGAAATTAACGATCAGCGTCTGAGAATCATCAATCTCCTCATGATTGAGCAACATTTCCCTGACGCTTTGGATTATCTGATCCATCTTGTCAGCATCGGAATAACGAATGCCAATCGTCTCATGTATTCGCCTGTTCGTCATACGTGAAGGATTTTCGAGAGCCAACTTGGTAAATACCGAATTCGGGATATACAGGGGCCGCTTGTCGAACGTTCTCACGATAGTTAATCGCCAACCGATGTGTTCGACCGTCCCTTCAATTTCGCGGTCTGGAGATCTTATCCAATCGCCAATTGCAAACGGTCGATCCAGATAGATCATCAGACCTCCGAAAAAATTAGCCAGCAAGTCCTGGGCCGCAAAACCAATAGCGATACCTCCCACCCCCCCTGCCGCGAGCAGAGCAGTGATTTCAATACCGAGGGTTGGCAATGCAATTAATGTCGCCGATATAACGATCGTTAGCCTCAGCAGCTTCGCCAGGGCAGTGACTGTTGTGGCGTCCAATTTGCCCGAGTCCGGCGGGTACTTTTTCAACTCTTCGAGCTTGGCAAGCTCGACTTGAGAAACAAAGCGACTGCCGAAAAACATGGCAAGCAGTATGACGGTTAACTGCCGAAGCAGGTCGACATTCCGTTCTGAAAGTATCTCGCTTTCGATGTTGTTATTGACTACATCAGCGGCGAGACAGAGCCCCATAATTAGAATGAACCAGCTGATTGCCGGCCGAGCCGAATTGAACAGGGCATCATCCCAAATGTTTTCCGTCCGCTGAAAGTGCCGACCCAGGCGCCTCAAGAATGTCAGGGCCAGTGTTCTGACGACCAACGTCAGCAACACGATTACAAAAATCAGCCAGCCCCAGCCCAGATCCTGAACGCTCTCAATTCCGAGCAAGTCGTTCAATAAGTCTAGCACTCTACGCTCCTCCCGCCGTCAACTCTGATATCAATATATTCGCCTGCCGCCACTTTTCGGAAGCCAATAGCGTAGCACGATCTGGCCCGCGGACCCCCTGCATGGCAATCAGTCTGTCGCTTGTTGGAAAGTCACAGGACTCAAGCCAGGAGATAACTTCCAATGCCCGCGGTCGGTCATTGCAGACAAGAATCATGTCACAACCAGCTCCAAGAGCCGCATCGGCCCTTTTTACGATGTCCCCAACAGATTCTGCAGCCGCCATACTCAGATCATCACTAAATATGATTCCATCATAGCCAAGGCGATCGCGTAGGATCTCCTGCAGCCATATTCTGGACAGCGCCGCACACCTGTTATCTACCCGGGGATAGAGAACGTGGCCTGGCATCATAGCATCGAAAAAATCGGCACAAGCGACAAAGGGTAAAAGGTCCGTGGTAAGCAATAGATCCAGTGGCCGCTCGTCTACCGGCAATTCATCATGGGAATCTGCTACCACGCTGCCATGTCCCGGAAAGTGTTTGCCCGTCGCTTTCATACCCGCCTCATGCATACCAGAGACGAAGGCGCGGGCAAGCTCTGCAACAACCTCGGGATCTCGCGAAAATGCCCGATCACCGATCACGCGACTTACGCTGCTGAATAGATCGATAACTGGTGCAAAGCTGATATCCAGACCACAACTCAGAACCTCTGCAGCCATTAGCCAACCGCATTGTCGGGCCGCGTTTACAGCGCGCGCAGGGTCTTTCCCGTACAACTCCCCGAAGACAAACATTGGCGGAATTCGGGTGAAGTCCTGTCGGAAACGCTGTACCCGACCACCCTCCTGATCTACCGCCAGCAGCATGTTCGGGTTACATTCCCTGATCGATGCGACCAGTTCTTGCAGTTGTGTAATCGATGCGTAGTTTCGCCCGTGCAGTCCGAGAATCACCCCGCCAACCTGAGGGTGACCAAGAACTTCGCGATCTTCACGAGTTAATTCCAGTCCCTGCACGTCCAGCATAAGAACGCCAAGATTGTTATGTTCAGTCATGCAATATCCGCAATTACCATCTGGCAGTTCTCGGATTATCACAGATGCCCATGTCTTAGAAAACCGGCTCTCAGGGAAAACCTCCAGTATGGATAAGAACTCCTGGCTGAAAATTTCCGCTGGCTTCTATCCAGCTCAAGATATTTGTTCGGGTGCAGATAACTGTATATAATTACAGTTCTATTCCTTGCAGGTATCGCGAAATGGTTAAACTTACAACCAGGCAAGAGGAAATACTTGATTTTATCAAGCAATACCTCACCGAGACGGGCTTTCCCCCAACCCGCTCCGAAATCGCCGAGCAAATGGGGTTCAGATCACCCAATGCCGCGGAGGAACACTTGCGCGCGCTTGCCAGAAAAGGCGCGATCGAAATGCTGCCCGGTACATCCCGTGGCATTCGCCTGCCCATCAGCGAACAGCTAGGGTTACCTATAATCGGGCAGGTCGCTGCCGGCAGTCCGATTCTGGCCGAGGAATCCATCGCAGATTACTGCAATATCCCGCCAGAGATGTTCACACCCAGCGCTGATTACCTGCTAACCGTAAAGGGAACCAGCATGATCGACGTGGGCATTTACGAAGGAGATCTACTGGCTGTCCACAAAACCACGCGAGCTAATAACGGAGACATCATCGTTGCGCGTCTGGGGGAAGAAGTGACAGTAAAGAGACTGCAGACCACCCGTAGCAGGCACCGAATCCAGCTAGTTGCAGAAAATCCTGATTTCGCACCAATCGAAGTGGATCTGCGCTCACAACCTTTTGATATAGAGGGAGTTAGCGTTGGAGTAATTAGAAGACAAATATAGGCAAGACTCGCTACTCTCGCCCAGACTGCCGCTCCAAAATGAGCGGCTAACTCGAATTAGGCTTTTTCTTTTCCGTTTTGGTAACCACCCATTTGCCATTTTCATAGAATGCCTTCCATCCAGTGGCCTTTTTATCCGTCTCAGACTGCACATACTGCACGCCTTGCTTGCGACTGAATCTCACGACTGTCTTATTACCTTGATCGTCTTCAGTCGGCGCGTCCATAAGGAAAGCGTATTTGGGGTCTATTTCGTGTCTATGGGGAACTAGCTCCTCAACCAGAGGCGCACGTGTTTCGCGATTACGGGGGAAACCGCTGGCCGCCAGAAACAAACCTGAAGCGCCATCACGCAGGATGTAGTGATCGTCGACACTTTCGCAGCGCAATTCCGGCATTGGCACAGGATTCATTTTTGGAGGTGCGGGTTGTCCATTCCTAAGCAGTTTTCGCGTATTGCTACACGACTCATTTGTGCAGCCAAAATATTTTCCAAAACGGCCTGTTTTCAACTGCATTTCAGCACTGCACTTGTCACAGTCTATAAGCGGCCCATCATAGCCTCGAATTCTGTAAGCGCCCTGTTCAACCTCGAAGCCCTCACAGTCAGGATTGTTACCACATACATGCAGTTTACGTGACTCATCGATCAGATAGGCTTCCATCGCGGTATCGCAAATCTTGCAGCGATGCTTTTGTCGAAGTTGAATATTTTCTTGCGCCTCGGCTTCCTCGATATTGTCGGTTCGGATCGCTTCATCCCCGGGGGTAAGATTAATTGTCGACTTGCAGCGATCCTTCGGAGGCAGTAAATATCCGGAACATCCAAGAAATACGCCGGTAGAGGCCGTGCGAATCTGCATGTGACGACCGCATTTTGGACAGGCTATATCAGTATCAGTGGGGTTGTTAGCGCGCATTCCGCCCTGATTGGACTCGGCTTTTTCTAATTGCTGGGTAAAGCTGTCGTAGAACTCATCCAGCAGATCCTTCCATTCGCGCTTGCCATTCGCGACATCGTCGAGCGAGTCCTCCATGCGCGCTGTAAAATCGTAATCCATCAATTCGGCGAAGCTTTCAATAAGCCTTTCAGAAACAATATCCCCCATCTTGAGCGCATGAAAGCGTTTATTTTCAAGTTTCACATAGCCCCTATCCTGGATAGTGGAGATTATCGAAGCATAAGTGGACGGTCTGCCAATACTACGCTTCTCCAGTTCTTTGACCAGACTCGCTTCGGTATAACGTGGCGGCGGCCTGGTAAAGTTCTGTATGGAATCCAGTTTTCCAAGCTGCAGAATCTCTCCGACGTTCAACGAAGGCAGGACAACATCATCTTCCTTACCGGGCATGACGCGAAGATATCCATCGAACTTCATTATGCGACCCTTTGCCCTGAGCTCAAATTCATCGGCAGAAATTGTCAAAGTGGAGCTCAGATACTCGGCACGGGGCATCTGGCATGCCAGAAAAAATTGCCATATCAGGTTGTACAGCCGAACTGCATCAGGCTCCATGTTCTGTAAGTGCTCTGCCCTGACGGTCGCATCTGTCGGTCTGATCGCCTCGTGGGCTTCCTGAGCACCCTCTCGAGAACTGTAATAAATTGGTTTCGCAGGAAGGTAGCTGTCGCCAAATTGGCCTCTAATGTAGTCTCTCGCCATGGCAATGGCGTCGTCGCTTAGATGAGTAGAATCCGTGCGCATATAGCTAATGTGGCCAGCTTCATAGAGACGTTGGGCCATCATCATGGTCTTTTTTACGCCAAATCCGAGCCTCGTGCTCGCCGCCTGTTGCAGGGTGGAGGTAATCAATGGCGGTCGCGGCTTGGATGAAGTCGGCTTGTCGTCGCGTTGGCTGACCTGGTAGCTGGCAACCTCAAGAATCGGCAGTATTTGAGCAATTTCTTCATTGCTGGTCGGACGAAAGTTACTACCCTTTTGCCTGACGACCTGGCAACGCAAGTTTTCCTGACCTTTAGAAACCAGATCTGCAAATACTTCCCAGTATTCCTCCGGATTGAACGCACGAATCTCCTGTTCCCGCTCAACAACCAGACGAACGGCAACTGACTGAACCCTTCCTGCTGAAAGTCCGCGGGCAACCTTGGCCCACAGCAATGGTGACACCATGAAACCAACAACTCGGTCCAGAAAACGCCGGGCTTGCTGAGCCTCGACATAACGCATATCGACCTCGCCAGGCTCTGAAAAAGCTTCCCGAATAGCGCGCTTGGTTATTTCATTGAAAACCACCCTTTTGAAGCGCCCTGGCTCTCCGCCAATGGCCTCCTTTAAATGCCAGGCGATAGCTTCCCCCTCACGGTCAAGGTCAGTCGCCAGGTAAACTTGTTCGGCATTTTGCGCCAGTTTTTTCAATTCGCTGACGACCTTTTCCTTGCCCGGCAAGATTTGATAATTCGCGCGCCAGCCGTGTTCGGGATCAATTCCCATTCTCGCAACCTGTTGTTGCTTGCCTTTGGATTTTTTGTGCGCGGCTTTTTCCTCTGCACTCATATTGCGAGTAATAGCCGCCGCGGCCGCTCGTGCTTTGGGGTCAACTTTATTACCACTGCCGGAGGTAGGTAGGTCTCTTATATGGCCAACGCTGGATTTGACGACAAATTCTGGCCCCAGATACTTGTTGATTGTCTTTGCCTTGGCGGGCGATTCGACGATTACCAGCGATCTTGCCATGGAGAAAACAGCTTCCTTTGCGGCTCGAGGATTTGATGGGAATTTACAAAGCGCACATATATAAGTGCTGAACTATGATCGGTCAAGCTTTTGTTTGCTTAATCAAGGAAGGTTGACTAAATCGCGACGCGATGAGTCCAGCCGTAAGGATCTTCTATTTCTCCTCGCTGAATACCGACTAGCAGATCATATAATTCCTGCATTATTGGACCGACGGATTGGCCATTGTTGTAAAAACTGTGCCAATCCTCATCGAACCATATTTTACCCACCGGTGACAGCACTGCCGCGGTACCACAAGCCGCGATCTCCTCGAAATCTCCCAATTCGGCGCGCAAATCAATGGGCCGCCATTCAGTCTTGAGTCCGAGCCGGTCTTCTGCGAGCACCATTAATGAGCGTCGGGTGATGCTGGGCAGCACGGCATCCGACCTCGGAGTGACAAAGCGATTACCTTTCATCGATATGATTATGTTTGCAGACCCCGCCTCATCGATAAAGCGTCTTTCCGCAGCATCCAGGTAGAGCGCCTCATCAGCACCTTTTTCCTGAGCGGCACGAGTTGCCAACAATCCTCCGGCATAGTTGGCTCCCACCTTGTAGTTTCCAGTTCCATGGGGCGCCGCACGATCGATGTCTGAAACCGCGAGCGAAATAACAGCCAGTCCGTTACTCGAATAATAAGGCCCTACCGGTGAGGCAAAAACTCGAAACTCGAAGGATTTGGCTGGCCTGAGCCCAAGATTTTCGCCAACTCCTATCAAGAGCGGCCTGATATATAAAGATGCACCCGATCCGTAAGGAGGTATCCAGGCATAGTTTGCCCGGACTGTCTCTTCCACGCCCCGCATAAATAGCTCTTCGGGGACCTGAGGCATCAATAGCCTCGATGCCGCCTGCTCCATCCGCTCACTGTTTAACCTGGGTCTAAACAGCAGCACACTGCCGTCGCGCGCAGTTTGAGCTTTCATTCCTTCAAAGCACTGCTGTGCATAGTGCAGCGATGGTGCACCCTCATGAATAGAGATAAATTCGGACTCTACCAGATCACCATCGGACCATTCTCCTCCGCTATGACTGGCGGTGAACCTGTAATCTGTTTTACGGTACTGAAAACCGAGCTTAGCCCAATCAAGTGATTTTTTTTCCAAGATCTTATCCAAAGTAAGTAATAATCTGGCGACTCATCTCGTTCGCAGGTGAATCGCCGGAGCACGATACTGACAATCTAGCAATGGAGTCAACGACGCATTATCTGTTATCAGACTGGCATTTGCCATATACCCTCAATAGTGAAACTGAATCCTGCTAAGCCATTGTCGCAGCCGAAAAACTTGAGCTTGGAACACATGATGGTTAGAGTTGCCGCGCTATGCAATCAAAATTCTTTCCGCTTATCGACATTGGCGCCAACCTTAGTCACAGTTCTTTCCAACAGGATCTGGACTCGGTTCTGGAGCGAGCTCGCGAGGCCGGTATCGCGCACATTATCGTAACCGGCACCGACCACGATTCAATCATGTCAGCGAATGAGCTTCATGATCGTTATCCCGACTTCCTTTCTCTTACAGCGGGCTATCATCCCCATGTCGCTAAAGATTTCACTATCGAAGCGATGAATACAGTGCGCGAGTACGGGCTCTTGCCCCAGGTAGTTGCAATAGGTGAGACCGGACTCGATTTCAATCGCAACTATTCTCCCCGGGGCATCCAGCAAGAAGTCTTCGCCAGCCAGCTGGAGATTGCCTGCCAACTCAAAAAACCCGTATTCCTGCATCAAAGAGATGCCCATGACTGTTTTCATGGGATCCTGAAAGAGTACCGCGACAAGCTGCCCGGCGGGGTGGTGCACTGTTTTACCGATAGCAGGAAAGCTCTATATGATTATCTGGACCTCGATATGCACATTGGAATTACGGGCTGGATCTGTGACGAGCGAAGGGGCAGTGAGCTGCAGAATCTGGTCCGCGAGATACCCCTGAACAGACTGATGCTGGAAACCGATGCGCCTTATCTGCTACCACGCAGTATTGAACCGCTCCCCAAGTCGAGGCGCAATGAACCGGTTTACCTGATCGAAGTCCTCAAAATGGTGTCCTTGTGTACAGGACTGAAAGAACATTCTCTAGCCGCACAGTCAACTGCCAATGCCCGCAAACTGTTCGGACTTCGCAACCATCAACTTACAGAACAGAAGTCTGAGTTAATAAGTGATACCTGATTCCTAATTAATGCGCAAAAACTTTTCCAGCTGCCGCTGATCAAATGGCCAACCCAGCTCAGCCCCGTCCTCAGCCCTCATTATCACCGGGATACGAATACCGTACCGCTCCACGAGCACCGGATCATCTGCAATATCTGAACTCCTCCAGGCAATTGTCGAGTTCTGGCCTGCCTGCAGCAACATATCCTCGGCCTGTTTACAAAGATGACAACCGGCAGTTGTATAAAGAGTAATCGTATGCATGTGACCTATATGAAGTAGTTTCGATAAGCTTGATCAATGCTCAAACGCCGTAACTGTAAGCTACAATATGGAACAAAGTCTCCCTAGACATCCCCTTGAAAACGTTTAAAATCCGTGACTTCGCTCAAGTAAGCCCGCATGCAAAGTTCGAGAAGAATAATATGAGTCACCACGTAATGATAACAGAGCTTAAAAATTGGCTCTCTCACCAGATTATTGGCCAGGAAAAATTACTGGATCGCTTGTTGATTGCCTTGTTGGCAGACGGCCATCTGCTCGTTGAAGGCGCTCCCGGACTTGCAAAAACCAAGGCAATCAAGGATTTATCCCGAGCTGTTGAAGGTGATTTTCACCGCATTCAATTCACACCAGACCTCTTGCCGAGCGACATTACCGGTACCGAAGTATTTCGACCTGAAGATGGGTCGTTTCGATTCCAGCAGGGGCCAATTTTCCATAATTTGGTGCTGGCCGACGAAATAAACCGCGCGCCTGCAAAGGTTCAGTCGGCGCTTCTTGAAGCTATGGCTGAACATCAGGTAAGTGTGGGCCGAGAGTCGTTCACCCTGCCGCCTCTATTCATGGTCATGGCAACTCAGAACCCGATTGAGCAGGAGGGCACCTATCCCCTGCCCGAGGCCCAGCTTGACCGTTTCCTGATGCATGTCACTATTGACTATCCGGCAGTCGAAGCCGAGCGAGACATCCTGCATCTCGTGCGGGACGAGGCTCAAAACAAGGTTCCGGCGCCGCCCTCTGTCATCCCCCAATCTGACCTGTTCGAAGCCCGCCAGGAAATCCTGGCAATGCATATGGCGCCCGCGGTGGAGGAGTACATTATTCAGTTGATAATGGCCACCAGAAAGCCAGAACTCTACGGCGAGGAACTTGTTAAATGGCTAGAATATGGCGCCAGCCCGCGAGGCACCATTTCGCTGGATCGATGCGCTCGCGCTCATTCCTGGATACAGGGGCGCGATTTTGTCAGCCCAGATGATGTTCAGGAAGTCATGTTTGACGTATTGCGTCATAGGGTTCTATTGAGTTTTGAGGCCGAGGCAAGCGGAATTACCCCCGACAAGGTTCTGGAAACCATCCGCGAACGCGTCCCCACGGCGTAGAACCGGGCCCATCTACCATGGCGATGGCGATGCAACTGGATCCTTATCAGAGCCGCTACCGGTGCACGGGCGCGGTGGTGGAACTCGACCAGTTGCTCGCGCAACGTTATGCCGCCAAAACGCTTGAATACGTTGCTCACTCTCGCTCAATAGCCGGCATCTCAGGTCTGCATCTGTCCAAGATGCGTGGTCGCGGGATCGATTTCGAGGAATTCAGGCCGTATCAGCAAGGAGACGACATCCGACTTATTGATTGGCGTGTTACTGCGCGCACGGGCCGCCCCTTTACAAAGGTATTCAGGGAAGAACGGGAGCGACCGGTTATCATCGCAGTCGACCAGACTTCAAACATGTTTTTCGGTAGCCAGGTCGCGTTCAAATCCGTGATCGCCGCACAAGTAGCAGCGCTGTTTTGTTGGCTGGCGATCGATAACGGCGACCGGGTTGGCGGTCTGGTTTACTCGGACCGTAATGCCAACCTGGTAAGACCGAAGCGAAGCAGACGTTCGGCGCTGCATCTGATGAACCACATCCACGAGTATAATCAGCAACTCCAAGACCTTGGCAATAAATCTGGCGCCGCGACGGATCCTGATTTTCAGCCGGGGCTCGCGTATGCTCTTGGTCAAATACGCCGAATCACCAAGCCCGGCAGCACGCTTTATATAGTTTCCGATTTTGCCACCCTGGATGAGAGAGCACTGCAATATTTAAATCAGCTGTCACGTCACAACAACGTGATTTGCGTTTTTATTTCAGATCCGCTCGAGGAAGTCCTGCCCGTGCCGGGTTTCTACAGTATCACCGATGGTCGGCGTAAAGGGGCATTGAACACTTACAACAGCAAGATAAGAGAACGGTATAAAGAACAATTTCAAGAACGCATGGCTCGCATCAGCGACGACCTGGATCAATTGCAGATTCCGTTACTCCGTCTGAAAACCAACCAGCTAGTGGTCGAGCAAATACGAAAATGGATAGCGCAGACTTACTAGAGCAACTCGCTGATATTCATCTCCCGGGACCAGTTCCTTTCTGGCCGCCGGCTCCGGGGTGGTGGCTATTGGCCCTGCTCGTCATAGCCGCTCTAACCTGGCTGACGCTAAAAGCTCTGGAAGCTCGGCGCCAAAAACAGATTTGCGCATTCGCATTACACGAGTTGGACAAGGCCTATCATGCCTATCGCCAACATGAACGGGACAGTGCCGAGCAAGCAAATCAGGCAACGCTGTTATACCTCAACGAATTCAATGCGGTCCTGCGGCGAGTAGCATTATGGCACTTCCCACGACAGAATGTTGCCAGCCTGGGAGGCCGCGACTGGGTTGATTTTCTTCGAAAAAAAGGGGAGTCTTCACTTCTGAGCGACCAAATTGCAGCCGCGCTCGAGGAAGGTCGCTTCAAGGCTCAATGTGATGTCGACACAGAGCAGTTACACCAATTTGGCGAAAGCTGGATTGAAAGCCTGTACATGAGCGGTTCGGGGTCCGAATCATCTCCCAAATTGAGCGCCTGAGTGATCTGATATGCTTGAATTTACCTGGCCCCTCGCATTTCTGGCTTTGCCCCTCCCCTGGCTTGTATACAAGCTCGTGGCTCGAGCACCTCGCCAGGACGCATCACTGTTTGTGCCATTTTTCGAGAATCTCACACGACTGCAGTCTGATAATGAGAACCTGGCCAGCAGCCGACTATTAAACCTGATTTGTTGTGTTCTGATCTGGCTGCTGGTGGTACTTGCAGCATCACGTCCACAATGGCTTGGCGATCCGGTAGAGCTGCCTTCTACAGGCCGCGACTTGATGCTGGCGGTAGATATTTCAGGAAGCATGGAAGCCCAGGACATGGTGGTGGGTAATCGTCAGGTTTCCCGTATTGACGTTGTGAAAGCAGTGGTCAGCGATTTCGTCGAACGTCGAGAAGGCGATCGACTTGGATTAATTCTGTTCGCTGCTCATGCCTACATCCAGGCGCCGCTTACCTTTGACCGCGACACTGTCGGCACGCTTCTGGAAGAATCTGAAATAGGCATCATAGAGGAATCTGCGACCGCAATAGGCGACGCAATAGGGCTAAGCGTCAAGCATCTTCGTAATCGGCCCGAGAATAGCAGGGTTTTGGTTTTGCTTACCGACGGAGTCAACAACGCCGGTTCGGTTTCCCCGGTGCAGGCTGGACAGCTTGCCGAGACGGAAAACATTAAAATATACACAATCGGAATCGGCGCTGATCAGGTGGTACAGCGGACATTCTTCGGCTCCCGCTCAGTAAATCCCTCAGCGGAACTCGATGAGGAAACATTGACCTTGATTGCCGAATCAACAGGGGGTCGCTACTTCAGGGCTCGTGACGTTAACGACCTGGTTGATATCTACGAAGAACTCGATCGCCTTGAGACAATAGAGCAGGATGAGCAAACTTACAGGCCAACCAAAATTTTGTTTTTTTGGCCACTGGGGGCTGCCCTGCTTATTAGCTTTTTCCTGGCCGCTGCATCAATTCCCTGGGCCTCTCTGCTTAATCGGCAGCCGCAGGTGCCCGATGACGCCGATATCGAAGGCGCCGGCGTCAGGAGCAATGCTTGATGGACCTGATTCTCCCGAATTTTCAGGAATTCCATTTTCTTCGTCCACTTTGGCTGCTGGGGCTTATTCCCAGTGTAGTGTTCCTCCTCGCCCTGTGGCGAATCAACACTTCAGTGACCGCGTGGGATAAAGCAATCGACCACAGCCTGCTGCCTTTCCTGCTGGACAGCAGCAAAAGCGCAGCCCAGCGCAGCCCGTTACTATTACTGACAGCAGCCTGGGTTATGAGCATCATCGCTCTGGCTGGACCAGTCTGGGAGAAACTGCCCCAGCCGGTTCAAAAACGGGAAGATGCGCTGGTAATCATCATGGACCTCTCCTTGTCGATGTTTGCTCCGGATCACGTTCCCAATAGACTCGATCTGGCCAAACGCAAGTTACGGGATATTCTGGAATTCAGAGAAGAAGGACAAACCGCTCTGGTCGTTTACGCTGGCGATGCCCATACGGTAACACCTCTAACCGATGACACGGTCACCATTTCGGCCTTAGTGCCATCTCTCAGCCCAAATATAATGCCACTTTTCGGAAGCAACCCGATCGCAGCCGTTGAGATTGCCATCTCATTGTTAGACGACGTCGAGGCCACCAGAGGTAGAATTCTTCTGATGACCGACGGCATCTCAGGTTTCGCCGAGGAACAGGCGCTTGCAGAGCAGATAGCCGATACCGCGTATGAATTACTGGTGATGGGAATCGGCACCGAAGAAGGAGCGCCGATACGCACCAGTGACGGCGGTTTTCTGACTGATGCCAATGGTGAGGTGGTGGTACCCCAACTAAATCGCAATGTGTTGCAATCACTGGCAAATCGCAGCGGCGGCCGCTATCACGATATCCAGCTGTCCAATGCGGATGTGAACTTCCTTTTAGCAGAGTCACCATTCTTCGAGGAAAATCTCAGCGAGGTAGAAGAGGAATTCGACATCTGGTACGAAGCCGGACCCTGGCTGCTAATTCTGATCATACCGATAGCGGCGCTGAGCTTTCGACGTGGCTGGCTATTCAGTGTAATGCTTCTGCTAACCGTGACCGGCACACTAACCCCCACCCGGCAGGCTCAGGCCTGGGAATGGCGAGACCTGTGGCAGACACGCGACCAACAGGGAGCCGCGGCAATGGAGGCGGAAAATTTTGGAGACGCTGCCGTACTGTTTGAGACTTCCAACTGGCGCGGAGCGGCATTGTACCGCTCGGAAAACTATGAAGCAGCCATAGCAGCGTTCAGTGCCGATGACAGCGCCGATGGCCACTATAATCGGGCCAATGCTCTGGCACTGGCGGGAAACTATCCTGAAGCTATTGCTGCGTACGACCTGGCATTAGAAATACAACCAGATCACCAGGACGCTATCTTTAACAAAGAGATCATCGAACAGCTACTGCAGGAGCAGGAAAGCCAGGAAGGGGAAGCTCAGGGCGAAAACAGCGATGAGCAGCAACAACAACAAGGCTCAGAACAGGAACAGGAAGATCAGGAAAACAGCGATCAACAGGAACAGGACAGCCAGGAAGGTAATCAGGAACAGGAAGAGCAAGAGCAGCAGCAACAGCAACCCGAAGAACAGGAAAGTTCGCAGAGCAATAGCGAGCAGAACACCCCGAGCGAACAGAGTAACGAGGAATTCGAAGAACAACAGTCGCTGGAGCAATGGCTAAGGCGAATTGAAGATGATCCCGGTGAACTGCTGCAACGCAAGTTCCGCTACCAATATCGTCAGCGGCAACTCAATGGAACAGCAAACAATCTGCAATCTGGTGACCAGATATGGTAGTCGCTGCACGCATTCTGCTGAGCTTGCTGTTGATGCTGCCAATTTTCGCTTGTGGGCAGGAAGTGGAGATCAGTGTCGACCGTAACGAAATCGCTCGCGGTGACACGGTCGAGCTCACGATTCGGGTTTTTCGCCAGCAGCAAAATGTTCAGCTGGATCTTTCTCCTCTTCGTGACGATTTCGATATACTGGCATCCCGCACTTCCAGCCAGATTCGCAGCATCAATAACCAGGTTGAATCCTGGATAGACTACATCATTACTCTGTTTCCAACCCGCGAGGGCCAGATCGAGATTCCTCCTCTGGACGTTGGAGGCGTCTTCACCGACAGTATAACTCTGTCAGTAGTCGACCAGGGCCCCAATTCGAATCAGGGAAACAGCGATCTGTTCCTGGAAACTGAGGTCAATAAAGAGTCTGTTTATGTGCAAGAGCAATTGCTCTTCACTATTCGGCTTTTTTACACCATAAGCGGTATTCGCAATCCTCAGTTTACCGAGCTTGACATGCCTGAAACTGTGATTCAACTAATCGGATCACCTAACCAATATGAGCGGCTGATTGACGGAGTTCGATTTGGTGTCTATGAGATGCGTTACGTCATCTTCCCCCAACGAAGCGGTCCATTAGAAATTCCCGACATCCTGTTTCGTGGCGAAGTAACCGACGGCTCTAGTAATTTTGTTTTTCGTAATCTCAATACGCAGCGGGTTACAGCCTATATTGAGGGCATGACCATTGACGTCAAGGAACGTCCATCTGTCGCGCAAAATGAAGCAAACTGGCTACCCGCTGCAAGTGTGACGCTGGAGGAGAGCTGGGATAGGGACATCAGCACGCTTCAAGTCGGCGAAACTATTACGCGAACCATAACCATGGTTACCGAAGGGCTCGATGGTGCGGTCCTTCCGCCTTTCAGTCCAAATGAAATTGACGGCACCAACTTGTACCCTGAACCCGCCGAAATTACGCGAACGTTCGTGGAAGGACAGATAGTAGGATCTCGAGTGGAAACAACGGCCATTGTGCCAACTCAGGCGGGGAGCATTGAGATCCCTCCCCTATCCGTTCCCTGGTGGGACATCAACACCGACGAAATGCGGTTTGCCACTATTGCACCGACCCAGCTCTTGGTGACTACCATAGAAGGAGACATGCCGGCAGAACAGCTGGTAGCTGATAACGGCGAAGTTCTCGAGCAAGAGTCTCTCGCACCGGTACTAGATCAGAGCATGATCGACGCACAGAATGAGACTACTCTGATTAATATCCCCGTTATCTGGTTTAACCTGTTTATAACAGCCGCCGTGTTGGTTGTGCTGGCCAGTATCTACTTGATGGTAATACGCAGTTACAACATCGATCCCAAGGCGATCATTAAAACCTATGTGGATACGTTGGCCGACAAGCGCAGACCTGAAAATAATGAAGGCGTGGCATTTGGCGTTCTTCAAAAAGCCCTGCGCAGAGGCAACCCGTCTGATATCCGCTCGTCACTGATCACCTGGGCAACACATTATTATGGGCCCGAAAAGGTGCGAACCATGGACGATATTCTTCGACTTGCGAATGGAAGCATTTTATACACATTCTGCCTTCAGCTTCAGGCTGCTCTCTACAATGCGGATCAATCTGCATCCCTGATAACGAATGAGGTTGAGGCTGAATTGACAGCTCTGCGCAAATCCAAACGGCAGTCCCGCAAAGAGGTCAGACGCAAGGAGGCTTATGCGCTTCCCCCCTTGTATCGCGCCTGATCAGCCGATGCCAGCTTTCAGGTGAAATATTCACACCCCGTATACTCAACACAATCGGGCCGCCTGTGTTCGTCTTGTGGCAAAGCCCTGCAAAATTGTGCCTGCAGGATAAGTGATAAACCTGCACATCCCGACGGATCATTCGTCATGATTTCACGGGAACGAAAAGGCCGCGGCGGAAAGGATGTCTCCATAGTTAGCAATTTACCGCTGACCAGTATGGAGCTCAAACTACTTGCCTCGGCGCTAAAAAAACACTGCGGCAGCGGTGGCACGGTGACAAAAAGCTGCATAGAAATACAAGGCGATCAACGCCAGAGCATCAAAAACTACCTGGAACAGCAAGGTTTCAGGGTAAAGCTAAGTGGCTCCTAGGCCCTCATTTTCCCAATTGGAATCTCAGTTCGCGCAGGGACTTCCTGAATTCCGTTAGCGGAGCGGATGCTTCCGTTTCGGACGTCTCATGTTCCTGGTAAGCGAGCTTCATGTAGAGCCCGGTAATTTGCTCGAGACTTGAGGTTAGATCCGGTCGCTGTTTTTCTATGCGGGCCAGGTAGTCCAGAGGAGCTTCACCGGTTTGACGCTGCAACCCTATTTTACCTAGCTGATCACAATAGTTTCGGTACAGCTGTTCAATTTCACGACAAGGGCTTGGCCGAGGCCTCCTCAGACTAAACAATGCCGAAAGCCCAAGAGCGAGGGAACTGGATATCATTAGCACCAATATGACCTTGCTCGCGCTGAACGCACCAAACCAACGCTCAAACAACTGGAATTGCCGCTCTACACCATAGCTGACCACTCGTCTGTTCCACGTATACTCGATCGAATCCAGGCGCAGGCGCAGAGTATTCAGCCAATTTGCGTTGCGAAATCTTGCTAGCGAAAAAAGTGAATCATTCAGAAAAGCAGGATCATCTCCAAACGCAGCCTCCACCCCGTCAGAAATTCGCTCCGGGGCAACAATAGAAGTCGGATCTACACGAACCCATCCTTCGCCAGGAAGCCAGACTTCACTCCAGGCGTGGGCGTTATACTGGTAGACCATCATGTAATCCTCGAAGCGGTTATATTCCCCACCCTGGTAGCCGGCAACGACTCGCGCAGGAATACCTGCCGCTCGCATCATAAACGTGAATGCACCGGCATAATGCTCGCAGTAACCCGAGCGGGAATCGAATAAAAATTCATCGATCCTTTCCGTTCCCAGCAAGGGCGGACTCAATGTATATACAAACTGCTGTTGAAAAAGTGCCAGCACCCGATACACGTAATCGCGATCAGTTGCTTCGCCAGCCCTCAAAGATTGCGCCAGCTCCCTGCTCCTTGGATTTCCCGAGTCCGGCAATGACAGCGAACGGCGACGTGCACTATCAAGCAGCAATAGATCGGTCTGGTGATCCGGATAGGACTGCAGATCGTAACTGAATCGCTGAGCCACTGGAGTGCGATTAAAAAGCTCAAAGTTCCGCCCTTCCACTATTCCGGCAGTCAACGGTTCTGCCAGATGCAAGCCATACAACCATCGCCTGAAACTCGGCTCCAGAATAATGTTGTAGCTCAGAGGCTCGCCAGACACCGAAGCGCGCTCCTGGTAATCAATCGTCACCGGAGCGTTCGCAGCTGCAGCGGCGTACGCCGAGCGCCCCTGCCGGCTCCAGGTGATACCGTCAAAATAGTCCAGCACTAGCCCACGCCAATACAGGTCTTGATGCAAGGGTGCAGGATTGTTTTCAAAGGTAACTCTAAACGCCAGATCCGCAGACTGGGCTAGCCGGCTAATATCTCCGGGAGACATCTCATCGGACACTCCAGTCGTCGCTACGGACTGATCCGGAACTGCCCAAAGCGGTCCGATCCTGGGGAAAATAAGGAAAAGTGCGATCATCAGCGGCAGGCTCTGGGCCGTTATTCTAACCGCTATGCCCACTGTACTATTACCACCACTGTCCGCAAACGATCGATTAATGGATACCATACCAGCGATGATCACATTAACCATCAGAGTGAGATAAATGGCCATGACGAGACTTTGGGAGAATAGCAGGGACACAGCGGCCATAATAAATCCAAGGGATAGAACAACGTAAACATCCCTTTTGCTCTGCATTTCGACCAGCTTGAAAATAAATCCAAGCGCCAGCAGGCTAGCAGCCACGTCAAGGTCAATATCCAGAGATCGTAACTGGCTGGCTCCACCAAGCAAGATCACCACTACCGCCAGTACGCGAGTCTTCGTGTCTGGATAATCCAGCTTTCCCGCAAAGATTAGGATCCGCCAACCGATACAAGCCAGCGCTACAAAACTAATCCAAATGGGCAGGCGCGCGGCGTGGGGAGCCAACGCCATTACAACAAGTATCAATACCCAAACGAGGCTATTTCGAGGAATCAGGTAGCCCAATTCCATCGCCTAGCCCCTTTTGATATCGGATAGAGGTGATTTGGTGTCTGGCAAATTGAATAGCGCAAGCGCACGCAAGACTTTTATCTTGTGCTTTTTACCCGCGGCAGGAGAAATCTCTATTCCCGGTAGTTTGACTCCGAAAGTGGCACCCAGGCTTGCCATCTGCAAGACACAGTAGCAGAGCCTTGAAAGCCTCTCTTCTTGACTAAAGCCAAAGAACATATCCCAATCCAGCCAAAGCTGCTCATCGACCGGTTCTATAAACTGCTTTACCAGCATTCCCTGTCCGCGAGCCACATTTTTCCAGGCCACCTGCTTCAGGGAATCTCCGGGAACAAAACTGCGAAATCCATGAAAATCGTCAGTACCGCTTCTCACCAGTTTTGATTCCACGCCGGAGCTAGCCCCATGAAGCACCTCTTTGAGAGATACCGCTACAGGCCGGGGATAAACCAGACAGTGCGTCTGCAGATTGACAATCGACCAGGTACTGAACAACCCGGTAGGAAAACGGCTGCGTACATAGAGCTTTGGTGCCGCCAATTCGCCACGCCGACTGGCAGGAAGAAAGACCGAAACCTGTTCCTCAGTGGCGCGACTCATGCCCGCCCTGCTAACCCTTGACCCTCGAAACAGTAGCTCCAGGGACTCTGGACTCCCTGTGTCATCACTGCTCAGCACAATCTGGAATGCCGCATCCTCGCCGCAAAAAACCGGGCTGCATGGCATAGTCGATAATCGCAGGCCGTTGAGGTTATTAAACCCGTGCAACATAGCAACCAGAAACAGGCTCACCATCATGAATGCCAGGCCAAACCCCAGGCTATTTTCGTAATTTATCGCCGCAATCAATACCACCAGAATTGCCAGGGCCAGCAGTACACCCTGCGAAGAAGGAATGATAAGAATATTTTTACGATTGAGAATTACCTCGTCGGCAGGAGGATTGCGCTTCTCCGACCAGGCTTCGATTCTCCTGGCTACCCAGGACGTACTCTTAAGCTTTTCCATAGCACTACGCAATTTCCTTTGCTAATGATTGGTCGAGGCAGGAGACATGCATTATTGAATTACATCCACGTCGGATAGCAATCGCTGCGCCAGTGAGGCCCCGGTATGACCATCCTCATCGCTCAGAGCGCGTAATCGATGCTCGACGACCGCCGGAAGCACCGCCTGCACGTCTTCGGGAATTACGTGATCTCGTCCTGCCATGAGGGCCCATGTTTTCGCTGCACTCATCAGGGCGAGACTTCCGCGAGGTGATAAACCGAAATGAAAATCTTCCTTGTTGCGGGTATACGCGATCAGCCGCTGCACATAGTCCAGTAACGAATCGCTGCTGTGAATTTTAGCAGACAGCCGACTGAAATTTTGAATGTCCTCAGCCGAAAGGCATTGCTTCACAAGGGCTGCACTTTCCGTAGACGCATCCCGCAGAAGCAACTGGCGTTCCGCCTGCTGATTTGGATAGCCGAGATGGAGTCGCATCAGAAACCGGTCCAATTGCGACTCGGGAAGTGGGAAAGTACCGGAAAGCGTAACTGGATTCTGCGTCGCAATGACAAAAAAGGGCTGTGGCAATTTTCTGGTTTCACCTTCCACAGTAACCTGACCTTCTTCCATTGCTTCCAACAAAGCGCTTTGCGTTTTCGGAGTAGTGCGATTTATCTCATCAGCCAGAATAAGCTGACTAAAAATAGGTCCGGGATGGAAAATAAATCCTCCACTAGACTGATCAAAAATGGAGACTCCGAGAATATCCGCCGGGAGCAGATCGCTAGTGAACTGGATACGGTTATGAGCCAGGCCGAATGCACTGGCTAGAGCCTGGGAAAGCGTTGTTTTCCCCATTCCCGGCATATCTTCTATAAGAAGATGACCGCCGGAAAAAAGGCAACAAATAGCTAATCTAATCTGCTGCTCTTTACCGAGTAGAACCTTGCTGATCTCCGCTATCGCGGAGTCAACTTTCTCTTCAATGGCGGTGCCTTTATTACCTTTATTTTTCGCCAAATTCTTAGTTGGATTTATAGTTAACATGCGGATTCTCTACCCTGCCACTTTTTCGCCTACTCCTGCAAATCGGCGGTCAGGTTACTATTTTTTCTGCTGCCGTAATTTTGTCGCTGAGCCTTTGCATCGTCATTTCGGGCCATCTCCAGTCGCTTCAAATACATTTCGTCAACATCGCCCGTTACATAATCGCCGTTAAAAACACTGCATTCATATTCGGTGATGGCTGGATTGCCTTCCCGCGCTGACTCAATCAGATCCTCAAGGTCCTGGTAAACTAGCCAATCAGCACCGATTAACTCCTCAACCTGTTCATCGGTTTTTCCACTTGCTATAAGCTCGCTGGCTGCGGGCATATCGATACCATACACGTTCGGGTAGCGGACTGCCGGAGCAGCCGAAGCGAAGTAAACTTTATTGGCACCTGCATCGCGGGCCATCTGAATAATTTGTTTGCAGGTCGTTCCGCGAACAATTGAATCATCCACCAGAAGAACATTCTTTCCTTTAAATTCTAGGTCAATCGCATTGAGCTTCTGACGTACCGATTTTCGCCTCTCGCTTTGACCAGGCATGATAAACGTACGTCCAATATAACGATTTTTTACAAACCCCTCACGAAACTTGACGCCAAGACGATTAGCCAGTTCCAGAGCCGAAGTCCGACTGGTATCCGGAATTGGAATCACGACATCGATATCATGATCTGGCCTGAGACGAGCAACCTTTTCAGCAAGCTTTTCCCCCATCCGAAGCCGGGCTTTGTAGACAGAAATACTGTCCATTAGGGAGTCCGGTCGGGCAAAGTAGACATGCTCGAAAATACAGGGGGTAAACTTACCCTGCACCGTGCACACTTTGGTATGGAGATTGCCGTCCACATCAATGTAAACCGCCTCGCCGGGTGCGACATCCCGAATCAATTCAAATCCCTGGGCATCCAGAGCGACACTTTCCGAAGCTATCATGTATTCAACTTGCTGCCCTGTCACTCGTCTACCAAAGACCAGCGGTCTGATTCCGTGTCTGTCACGAAAGCCCACAATACCGTACCCCGCAATCATGACTACGGCGGCATAGCCTCCGCGGCTGCGCGAATGGACACCTCTGACAGCTGTAAAAATATCATCAGGGGTGGGAACCTCCTTTCCGGACTGCTGTAATTCGTGGGCGAAAACATTGAGTAAAACTTCCGAGTCGGAATCAGTATTGATATGTCGCAGGTCGTCGTTGAACAATTCCCGGACCAACTCCGCCGTATTAGTCAGATTACCGTTGTGCACCAGCGCCAGACCGTAGGGTGAATTGACATAAAACGGTTGCGCCAGCGCAGGGCTGGAACTTCCGGCAGTAGGGTAACGAACATGCCCTACTCCGATTTGCCCGGTCAGACGTCGCATATGTCGGGTACGGAATACGTCTTTAACAAGACCGTTATCTTTGCGCAGGTTTAACTTGCCATTGTCACTGGTCATGATACCCGCTGCGTCCTGCCCCCTATGTTGCAAGACTGTTAAAGTGTCGTACAAACACACGCCCGCGTCAGAACCTACCACTACCCCTACCAGACCACACATTTTTCTTACTCCGAGATTACTGACGGAAACTTCACTTAAGGACCGTATCAGGCGTTGATGTCTCAACCAATTCATCGGTTTCGCTATTATTCTCAAAGAATATCCGTGACACGCTTACGGCCTCCTCGCCATAGGGAATCAATTGCGAGTCCTGCCAGTCGAGAGATTCCGAAAAAAAGCTCCCCGCAAGAAACACTCCTAACATCACAATCAGACAGCCCCGAGCCAACCCAAATACCCCACCCAACAATCGATCTGTGAAAGCAAGCCCAACAAATGAAATCAATTTAGCCACGAGACGGTTTATTAGCGCCCCCACCACGAGGGTGGCGAAAAACAATAGAGAAAATGATGCTATCAGCCTGGTTGTTTCTCCCTCAAAAATCGATTCCAGAAAAGGTGCCAAATCATCACTGTACACCCGCGCGATCAACAGTGCTGCGACCCAGGTCACTAGTGAAAGCACCTCCCTGACAAGGCCGCGCCACAAGCCAAACAACAGCGAAATCAGCACAACTACCGAAATCAGTATATCGATCCAGTTAAAACTGGCTAACTGGCTCACTGGCAGCCTCGTTGCGCAAATCTAGCCATCACAACTCCGACAGACTGTCATCAAATCGAATCCACCTCAAAACGTACAACAAGACCCGCCAGTTGAAATTCGTCCTGCAAGCGGTCCTTGAGAAGATTTGCTTCGCCGCGATCGACATGGGGCCCGACAAAAACTCCAGTGGCAACGCCCTGAGCTCCGGGTATATCCCGGCTGTAGGCTCGGTATCCAGCATCCAGTAATCTTCTGGTAAGACTCACCGCGTTGGCACTGTCGGAAAAAACCCCGAGCCTGACACTCCAGCCTTCAGGGAGCGACAATTCGTCCAGCTTCGGCTCTGCGCTAACCAGCCCAGGATCTATTGTTACTTGCTCGGCATCTTGAAGCTGTTGTTCGTCGACAGATACGGTGGCCGTCGGGGCGACCGCAACCGCGGATTGCGACTGAAATCGATCAGCATCGATGACCGGACGCTCGGGTTCCGGTTCCGGCATAAAATCAATTATGGGGGTATCGGGGATACGACTACTGATAGTAGGTTGGTAATTGCCGTCACCGTCAAGAACCAGCGGAAGGAAAATCAGGGCCAGAGCCAGCAGGACAAAAGTACCAACGACTCGCTGTTTCGTACTCTGATTCATCGAACCTCCAAATTTATTGGATGCCGCAATGCCAGATTCTGTAATCTTCGTTCTATATTTTGAAAGTATGGAGTTGCCTGCTTCCCATTAATCATAGATGCATTAGATTCCAAGAAAACCAAGAATCGCAGACACAATATAGAACGATCCAGTTACGACTATTGTATCATCAGGGCCAGCCTCACCGCATGCGGCCAGATAAGCTTCAGCCGCGCTTGAGAAAGCTACCGGCCTGGCAGAATCAATAGACTCCACTATCAGTGTCGTGAGCTCCTGGGCCGGCATACAGCGATCCAGATCCACTTGCGCAATATACCAGATGTCAACCGCTGACGCTAAGGCTTGCGCAAAACTGACAACATCTTTATCGGCCATCATTGCCAGTACCAGAATCAACCTACCACCCTCGCGTTTTCTCGCTTTCAGATTCAGTAGCCTACTCGCCAGCAGGGCTGCTGCTGCAGGGTTATGGGCTACATCAAACAGTACGTGACGAGACCTTACGTGATCGATCCTGCTATCAAAACGGCCGGCGAGCCTAATAACGGCAATAGTCTCGCGAAGAACCTCTTCTCTCAAGGCCAGCCCTAGCAGAAACAATGCCTGCAACGCGGCGGCAGCCGCATCTCGATGCAGTATAGGGTTCTCTAACCTTTTCAGGGTCAACTGTCCCTGCTCTGAAGTCGTACCCGACCAATGCCATCCGTCATCACCTTCAGCACAGGCGTCAAAATCGCGACCGATAAGATAAAGTGGCACCGCAGCGCTCTTCGTTTCAATCAGTAACCGTTCAGGGGGATCACGATCGGCACATACCAGTGGCCTGCCACTGCGCATGATACCGATCTTTTCTATGGCAATTTGTTCACGGGTCTCCCCGAGCCACGCCGTGTGATCAAGATCTATGCTAGTGACGACTGCAACATCGCAATTAACAATATTAACGGCATCGAGACGCCCCCCGAGACCAACTTCCAGTATGACCACGTCGAGGCCGGCCTGCTTAAACAATAAAAGCGCTGCCAAGGTTCCAAACTCGAAATAGGTAAGACGGGTATCGCCACGAGTAGCTTCAATGCGGGCAAACGCATCGCAAAGCTGCTGATCACTTGCGTCAACACCCTCTACCCTGACGCGCTCGTTGAATCTTCTCAAATGGGGCGAGGTGTACGCGCCTACCCGGAGCCCATGTGCCAGCAGGAGGCCTTCCAGCAGCGCCACGCAGGAGCCCTTGCCATTAGTACCAGCGACTGTCACTACCCGAGTTCCGGACAGATTTAGTTGCAGCTTTAGAGCAACCTCCATAACTCGATCCAGACCCAGTTCTATCTCGCGGGGATGCAGAGATTCGATATAATGCAACCAGTCGCTAAGATTCATGATCCGACCAAGAAAGAATTACCAGTATAGGAAGTGTGATGCTCACAAAGGCGAAGTCTCAACAATCTGATCCGTTTGCGACATTTCTGCATTCGTGTGATGGAAGTCGAGAAATTAATAGGTCCGTGTTTGATGCTCAGCCCTGGCATCAAATGTCTCTCTAATCGCTCCCAAGGTCGGGCTTATTGATTAACGAAGGTGGTGCGCCAAGTTCTGCCAGACGATGGTGCATAAGCTTTCGAATCAACGAGGCCAAACGTTCTCGCAGGTTTTTGCGATGCACGATCATGTCAATGGCGCCGTGTTCCAACAAAAATTCACTGCGCTGAAACCCATCAGGCAGCTTGACCCTGACTGTCTGGCGAATCACATCAGGTCCGGTAAAACCCACCAGCGCATTGGGCTCAGCAATATTTATATCCCCCATCATGGCCAGACTGGCAGATACGCCGCCGTATACCGGATCCACAAGTACTGAGATAAAGGGCAGGCGCTCACGCCGCAACCTACCGAGGGAAGCCGCAGTTTTTGCCATCTGCATAAGCGATACCAATGCTTCCTGCATACGAGCACCACCGCTCGTTGAAAAACATACCAAAGGCAAACCTTTCGCTATACAGAGGTTTACCGCCCGGACAAATTTTTCTCCTACCACAGCACCCATTGAGCCACCGATGAAACCAAACTCGAAGGCCGCAACCACAACCTCGGTGCCATAAACCGTGCCAGTGCATACTATCAGTGCGTCTTTTTCACCTGTGTTTTTCTGGGCCAGACTCAACCTTTCGCGGTATTTCTTGAGATCTTTAAACTTGAGAATGTCCACCGGCTCTACATCCGAAAACAACTCAGACTGTCCTTCTTCATCTAGAAACAACTCGATACGTCGTCGGGCGCTGATGCGAAGATGATGGTCGCATTTTGGACAAACTTCTGCGTTCCTCTCAAGATCACCACGATACAGGGTTGCGTCACAACGCGGACATTTTTTCCAAAGTCCTTCAGGCACTGAGGATTTGTTCTTGCCACCGATCGAAGAAGTAGAGATTGACGGGAGTATTTTGTTTATCCAACTCATTATTCAGAAAACCCCAGGATAATCTTTGGCGTCATACTAATTGACAATATCCAATTCCGCCCTTGCCTCAGCTATAAGGCTGACAGCCGCCTCTATAGATGAGTCATCCACCTCAGCATTGCCCCAGAAACCGGCAATTCTTTCTACCAGAGCGCTACCTATCACTACGCCATCCGCGAGCGACCCCATGCGTGCAGCGCTTTCCGGATCCTTGATGCCAAATCCGACTACAATCGGAAGGTCGGTAAATGTTCGCAGCAGGCTGATATTGTTCGCAATCGATTCAGAATCGCTAATTGCAGCCCCGGTCACCCCCTTAAGTGACACGTAATACAGATATCCTGTGCATCGCTGCACGATCAGGCGGGCTCTCTCCTCACTCGTAGTGGGCGCAACCAGAAAGATCAGGTCAATCGAGGCTTCATTCAAGAGCCGACTAAGCTCTGCAGATTCCGAGGGCGGCATGTCGACCATCAAAATCCCATCCACCCCAGCTTTGCTCGCGGCGCCAACGAACCTTTCATAACCCAGAATTTCTGCCGGATTCAAATATCCCATAAGCACCACTGGAGTGCGATCGTTACTTTGTCTGAACGCTTCTACCAGTTCAATCACATCCAGCAAGGTAGTGCAGTTTTTCAGCGACCGCTCTACCCCTCGCTGAATAACTTCTCCATCCGCGGATGGGTCGCTAAATGGCACACCAAGCTCGATGATGTCCGCTCCGGCATCCACCAGGGCGTGCATAAGTCGCAGAGAAGTGTTTATATCCGGATCCCCGGCGACAAGGTAGGGAATAAGGACTTTCTGCTGCGCGTCTAGTTTTTTCTTAACGGTCGCGTTAATTCGGCTCATGAATCAAGTCACAGATGAATTCTGTCAATAGTAGCAATAGTTTCGATGTCCTTGTCACCGCGCCCTGACAGGTTAATAACTATGTTGCGTTCTGGCCCCAATGCCGCGGCCAGCTTTAGCGCATAAGCTACAGCGTGGCTCGACTCCAATGCCGGAATAATCCCCTCCATCCTGGTAAGGTCGCGGAAAGCCTGCAGTGCCTCATCATCGGTAGCATCTACATAGTTGACTCGTTGTATATCTTTTAGCCACGCGTGTTCAGGACCAACACCGGGATAATCGAGCCCCGCGGATACGGAATGGGTATCGCGGATCTGCCCTCCGCTATCTGTCATGAGGTAAGTCCGATTGCCGTGCAGCACTCCGGGCTGACCATCGCTAAGGGGTGCCGCATGCTTGCCGCTCTGAATACCCAGACCGCCAGCTTCCACTCCGTACATCGCTACATCTTTATCGTGCAAAAAAGGATGAAAGAGACCGATGGCGTTTGAACCGCCGCCGACACAAGCTACCAGGGCGTCTGGCAGGCACCCCAGTTGATCAAGACACTGCTGTCTCGTTTCTCTCCCGATAACACTCTGAAAATCCCGCACCATCTGCGGATAAGGGTGAGGACCAGCCGCTGTGCCGATCATGTAATAGGTAGTATCAACATTCGTTGCCCAGTCCCTGAGGGCCTCGTTCATTGCATCTTTAAGGGTTCGGGTACCGGAGGTCACCGGTACAACTTCGGCGCCCAGCAGCTTCATACGATAGACATTCGGAGCCTGCCGCTGGATATCCTCTGAACCCATGTAAACATGGCATTCGAAACCGAGTCGCGCTGCAACGGTGGCGCTGGCAACACCATGCTGACCGGCTCCTGTCTCCGCTATCAGGCGGCTTTTGCCCATGTGTCTGGCCAGCAAGGCCTGCCCGATGGTGTTGTTGATTTTATGCGCGCCAGTGTGATTCAGATCTTCGCGTTTTAAATAAATCGAAGCGCCTCCAGCAGCTTGTGTCAGGCGTTTTGCAAAATAGAGTGGCGAAGGCCTGCCGACATAGTGCTTAAGATCGTGGTCAAATTCCCGCCAGAAAGCAGGGTCTGCGGCAAGCGTCGCATAAACGTTGGACAAGTCTTCAACGGCCGCTATTAGGGTTTCACCGACAAAGGTTCCTCCGTATGGACCGAAATGGCCCAGTTCATCGGGTCCAGTCAGGGGATCTACCTGCGCACTCCTGCTTTTATCAAGCTGCTCGCTCGCCACTCAAAATTTCCTCTTAATAAAGCTCGATTTTATCTGAAATCAACCATTAACTGCTTTGAATAACCGAATTAACTTATCCGGGTCTTTAATACCCGGAGCACTTTCCACTCCGCTGCACAGATCAATCCCAAAAGGTTGTACCGCAGCGATTGCGGCTGCGGCATTTTCCGCATCTATGCCACCCGCAAGTATTATCGGATTATGGCTGCTTTCAACCAGCACCCTGGCAACAGACCAATCGAAAGTTTGGCCGGTTCCCCCCATCACACCGCTGACATACGTATCCAGGATGATGGAGCAGGCTCCATTGAATGGCTCCAGATCACGCCGAGCTTCAGCAAGATTTTTTACCCTGACCGTTTTGATAAAGGGTAGCGCGAAGCTCTGGCAGAATTTCAGTGATTCATTTCCATGAAATTGCAGGCACTGGATCAATCCCGATTCCAGAACGTATTCAACCTTGTCAACCGGAGGGTCAACGAATAGCCCAACCACGGTGACAAACGCAGGAAGATCCGCAACAATTTCCTCGATTTTGTCTGGACTTACGGCTCGAGGACTTTCCGGATGAAATATAAGACCAACAGCATCTGCCCCGCAGTTGGCAGCCAGCATGGCGTCTTCAGCACGGGTTATTCCACAGATTTTAATGCGACATCGAGGCAAGGGTTTACACTATTCGGCAACAGCGCGGCATTTTAGCAAAAATAGCCCGATCGTCCTACGAAAACGGCTGTAAAAAGATCGGTCCTAAATCGCTTTCCGGCAAACCGAATTCTGTCGGGTAGTCAGCCTTCACGAAATACAGCCCCTGGGCAGGCGCGGTAATAGCTCCCGCGGTACGGTCGCGACTAATTAACAATTCGCGGCCCCAATCGGGAAGCTGCATACCGCGGCCTACTTCCAACAACATCCCTACAATATTGCGCACCATATGCTGCAAAAAAGCGTTAGCCTGAACATCCACCACCACGAATCTATTTATACGCACCACATTTAACCAATGAACAGAACGCCAGGGAGTTGAAGCCTGGCAACCTGCTGCACGAAAGGCACTGAAATCGTGTTCTCCGAGCAAATTCTGGCCCGCCCGTTGCATCGCCTCCACATCAAGTTCAAAGGGCACCTGGGTCACGAGCTGATGCATATGGGCAGACTGAATACGGGATTCATGGAGCAGGTACAAATATCGCCGAGAAATCGCGGAGAATCGGGCGTGAAAGTCTGCGCGGACCTCATGCGCCCACCTGACCCTGATTGAAGCCGGGAGCAGGCTGTTGACCCCAATAACCCAGGCTTTGTCGCCTCTGTCCTTGTTCGTCTCGAAGTGGATAACCTGACCGCTGGCGTGCACTCCCTTATCGGTCCTACCTGCACAGAATACGGTCACCGGCTCATCAGCTATTGAGCTTAGACAGCGCTCCACATGCACCTGGACCGACGGCAGCTCGGGTGATAACTGCCTTTGCCAGCCACAATAGGAACTCCCGTCATACTCCAGCTCCAGAGCTATGCGGTGGGCTTTTTGTTTTTCTGAAGATTGATCGTCCATTAAAGCGGGAATCAAAGAGATCAGATGGCAGATATCCCGCCTGACTGTTGCCAGATACGGAACTATCAAAAGGCCGATTAGGAGTCCAAGGTCTCGAGCAGTTTCCTGGCTTCAATCACCTGGACTTCGTTACCTTGCGCTAAAACCTCGTTAAGAATTTCTCTGGCCCCGTCGACGTCGCCCATTTTCTGATAGGCGTACGCCAACTCAAGCTTGGTAGCGGCCTCGTCAACATCGGATAAAAAGTCAGACTCGGATTCTGGATCACCGATTACGGTATCCTCCTCAAATGGCAGGAACTCGAGATCTTCCAGGCCGTCGTCATCGTTCGACGACACCGGATCCTCAACTTTTACCGCCATTCCACTGGATTCCTCAGCTTCCTCCGATTCAGGCTCGTCATTCATGAACTCGATTTCTTCGAACTCCTCGATTATCGTATCGTCACCATTTTCCTCTTCAGTGCCAGCCTTCTGCTCTTCTAGCGATTCAATATCCAGCTCGAAGTCGACGCTCTCGTGACTTTCCAGTTCCTGATCGAGATCTTCTGGTAGTTCGTCGCTTTCGGTATCGGAATCTGGATCCAATGCAAAATCGAACGTCTCAATTTCCCCATCCGATGGAGACGCGATGTCTACCCCCGCGTCATCCGGCGATGGGTCTGCAGTGTCATCGGCTATCTCGAAGTCCAGTAATTCAATATCATCCTCTTCGCGGGCGTTCTGCAAATTTTCTGTAGTCTCTGCGTCCGCTTTCGGGACCTCCTCATTCAGATCAAATTCATAAAAATCCACTTCTGAATCAGACTCGCTTGCTTCACCCGAGTCAACAATAGTCGGTTCGTCTGCTTGCTCTGTTGCAGTAAAGAACTCGATTTCGTCAGTATCTGACTCGGCCGTTACTGACTCATCGGGCTTCCGCTCATGCTCCTCATCCTCAGTGTCCAACTCAAAGTCTATATCTGTCTCAGATTCATCATCCAGCCTCTCTGCCCTATCCTGCCCGGGGTCCGGATGCGCTTCGTCTGCTTCCCCCTCATCAAGAAAGTCCTCAATATCGAAATCCAGGACCTCGGAGTCAGGGTCTTCCGACTCGCCGCCTTCTTCTGCCGCATCCAATTCAAGATCCACAACCTCATCAGACGTTTTGGCATCCGAATCGTCATCGATTTCCCGGGTAGACTGCTCCAACGCCACTGCTTGGATTTGGTCAAGTTGATCCAATTCCATCGCCTGCGAATCTGATTCGCCAGCCATGGCTTCATTATTCTCCAAATCGACGCCTGGCCGCTTGTCGGCACCAAGCTCAGATCCTGGATCCAGGTCCAGGTCCAGGTCGAACTCCGTCTCGGTCTCTGTAACCCCCTGAGACATCTCGCCTTCAATAACGATTTCCTGTTCATCAGGGTCGGCGAAGCTTGCCGTCGCCAGTTCTGCGAGCTCCTCAATCTGTTCACGCTCAGACTCTGCAGAAGCGGAATCAGTAATTTCTGACACTTCCGAATCGGCTCCGCTGTGTAAGTCAGATTCCTCCCTGAGCACCAGTTCGCCATCGAATTCCGCGTCCAATCCGTCAGCAGACACTGCGCGATTGCGCCGTAAGAGCAGCAACACCATCAAGAACACGACCAGAGCCGAAACTGCAAGCAGAATCCAGGAATTATTGCCCAGAACCGTAGCGATACTTTGTAAAAAGCCGCGGACATTGCCAGTATCGGGACCAGATTGAACCAGCGCCCCATCCGTCTGCTCAACCTGTCCCGCGGCCTGATTTTGCTGAAGGCTGGCCTGCGCGGCGGCTTCAGCAAGAGACTGCTGCAGCTGAGCCAACTGTTGATCCTGCAAGCGAATAATTTCCAACGCCGACGTAATCTGTGCATCCAACTCACTCAGTCGCGCAATCAGTTCCGTACGCTGCAACTCTGCCCGATCTGCTTCTTCTTGCTGCAACGCCAGTTGATTTTCCAGTGCCTGTATGCGCGCATCCAGCTCGGCACTTTCATTTTCCACCTCAGCACTTGCACCGACGGAGGCCGGCTCCGTATCATCGGCAGTCAGAACTCTCAACTGTCCCTGTTGCTCGACTGCGGCCTGCGAACTGGGGCCTGCAGAAGGTGCCGCAAGAGGCTGAGTGTCGATACCAACCTGCTGATTCTGGCGGGCAACCTCGGATATCGCTTGCTGCTGCGTGACACTTTGCACCCGGCTAAGATCAGGTATCTGCAGTGTCTCGCCGGCCCGCAGACGATTTATGTTGCCATCGACGAAGGCCTCCGGGTTGAGTCTCTGGATCGCAAGCATCGTCTGCTGGATCGAAGCGGAATCCGCGGGGCGAACTCTCATGGCTATTTCCCACAACGTATCCTGAGGCGACACCTCGATACTCTCAGTCACACCCTCCGTATCGGTAATAATGTTTTGTCGGGTAACGACAAGCTCCTGTTCAGTCGTTTCTTCCGATTCGGGTGCAACCTCTGATTCGAGAGGCTGACTTGTGTCGACCCCAGTCGCTTCTGTTTCAGTCGCTTCCGTTTCTGAAGCGACAGCAATTTCCGAATTTGCGTCACTT
>Ga0181593_10000204_pt1 | contig 48979 bp, 49 predicted proteins | sample 071ome_19_FD_133756 | JGI IMG/M metagenome (GOLD analysis project Ga0181593, IMG submission 133756) | Coastal salt marsh microbial communities from the Groves Creek Marsh, Skidaway Island, Georgia - 071413AT metaG (megahit assembly) | ecosystem: Environmental > Aquatic > Marine > Intertidal... | reverse complement strand
GAGGCGATGATCAGCACAAAGGCCGGAATGCGAATCTCCGGGCGCAGCAGGCCGCGCAGCCATGAGACGGACAGGTTGGAAGCAACCAGGGTCAGCAGGGTAGCAAGACCAAGGCCCAGGCCGTTGACCACCGTGCCGGTCACCGCCAGCAGCGGGCACAGGCCGAGCAGCACCACGAGCCCGGTATTCTGGTGCCAGAGACCGTCCATGAAAACCTGCTTTAAACGGGGGCGTTCAGTCATCGCGTTTCTGCTCGTTGCGCCGGTACAGGGCATCCCTGTTGGCCTGATGATATTCCAAGGCGCGCTGTACCGCTTCAACCACGGCCCTGGGCGTGATCGTGGCGCCAGTGAACTGGTCGAAGACGCCGCCGTCTCGCGTGACACCCCAGCGCTCCGGTTCAGGGTCTTCCAGTGAGCGGCCTGTGAACGCCAGTATCCAGTCACTGCGTTCCGCTTCGATGGGGTCTCCCAATCCGGGCGTTTCCCTGTGCGATACCACCCGCACGCCGCTGATGCGGCCGTCGGCCAGGATACTGGTAAGAAGTTGGATATCGCCGTTGTAACCGTCCGGCGCTACATGGTCCAAAACAACCGCCACGGGCTGCTCGCCCTTGCGGGCGCGGTACACGCGCACAGCCTCATCACTGCGAGAAAGGCTGTCGTGCCTGAGGGTCAGGGTATCTCCCAGGGGGTCGTTGTCGTAAGCGCCCTCCGGCAATACCCGCCCCAGTTGCCTGATGAGCGCCTGGCGTTCCTGTTCTGCGATCCGCTCGCGCGTCAATTCGTTGACCGCTGCCAGCAGCCCCGTTCCGAGAATGGCGATCAGCGCAAGTAAGCCTGCGCTGGACAAGACCTGATGCGCCACCCCGGTGGTTTTCCCGCTCATGTCCCGTACGCCCTGGGCCGTGTATACCGGTCGATCAAGGGCGCCGCCATGTTCATCAGCAGCACGGCGAATGCGACACCGTCCGGGTAGCCGCCCCACTGGCGAATAACCAGGGTGATCAGGCCGACACCCAGCCCAAACCACAGCCTGCCCAGGTTGCTGGTGCAACCCGATACCGGGTCGGTTGCGATGAAGAAGGCGCCCAGCATCAGCGCGCCGGAAAAAAGGTGTTGCGCCGGAGAGACGTGCGTCACCGGGTCCAACAGCCAGAAGGGCAGGGTGACGGCAGCCACGACACCCAGCGCGGATACCGGAACCTGCCAGGTGATGATTCTCCGCGCCAGCAGGTAAAGCCCGCCCGCCAGGTATGCGGCTGCCACCCACTCCCATCCCATCCCGCCGAACTGGCCAAATACAGGCGACAGCATGATCTCCGGCAGGGATTCGCCGGCATGCATGCCGGTTTTCAGGGTATCGAGCGGGGTCGCCTGGGTGATGCTGTCCCAGCTCACACCTACCGGCAGCGCGCCGTGCAAGATCGCCGCCAGCGTCTCGTTCAAGCTCAGCGAGTGCGTTGAAAGATCGGCCGGGGCCTGCCACCGGGTCAGGTATTTGGGGAAACTGATGAGAACGACCACGTAGCCGATCATGGCCGGGTTGAACACGTTCTGGCCCAGGCCGCCGTACAGGTGCTTGGCAACGACGATGGCCATCAGCATGGCCACGGCCGAGATCCACCAGGGTGCCAGTGGCGGTATACACAAGGCGAACAGCACGGCCGTGACGACGGCTGAACCGTCACCCAGAAAGCGCGCAATGCTGCGCTCACGCATGCGCAGCATCAGCGCCTCGAAGCCCAGCGCGAAGCCGGTCGCCAGCGCGATTTGCACCAGCACGCCGGGGCCGAAGAACACGATTTGCAGCAGGATGCCGGGAATCAGTGCGTATAACACCTGGCGCATCACCTGGCCGACGGTCGCCGTCGATGGGATGTGTGGCGCCTGGCTGGTTTTGAATGCCTGCCGCTTCACCTCCTGACCTCCTCGGTGGAGACAGGCGTCTTCTTTTTCGCGGCGCTCCGCTCCCGCAATGCCTTTTTCTTGGCCGCCAGGCGTTCACGTTTTTCCTGTTTCTGCCGTTCCACCCGTGCTGCGCGGGCATCGAATCGTTCTCGCGCATGGTCGGCCGCGGCGCGTTCCCGCGCCTGCGCTTTGAGTTGCCCCTTGCCATGTCTGAACCATGCCGCGAGTGGGATATGGCTGGGGCAGACAAAATCGCAGCAGCCACACTCAATACAGGCGCGCAGGTGGTGGTCCGCGGCGGCCTCCCATTGCCCGGTGCGAACCTGCCACTGCAACTGCTGTGGCAGCAGGCCGGCCGGGCAGACGCGGGCACATTCACCACAGCGTATGCAGGGCATTTCCGGTTGCGGAGCTCTCAGGTCGTCGGCTGAAAGCACCAGCAGGCAATTGCTGGCCTTGACCACGGGCTCGCTGTCCGATCGCAGGGTGAATCCCATCATCGGCCCCCCGACCACCAGGCGGTCCGCGTCGCCGCGGTAACCGCCGCAGTGATGCACCAGGTGCGATACCGGGGTGCCAATCAGCGCCAGTAGATTCCGTGGCTCAACGACGCCGTGCCCCGTTACCGTCACGTAACGCTCGATCAGCGGCCGTCCGCGGATGACGGCGTCGGCCACCGCGGCGGCGGTGCCGACATTCTGCACCAGGATGCCCAGGTCGGCCGGAAGTCCGTCCGCCGGCACTTCCTGTCCGGTCAGTACCTGGATCAGCTGTCTCTCACCGCCCTCGGGATAGATGGCGGGTACTTTGACCAGTTCGATGTCCGTGGCCTCGCCGACGGCCTGCTGCAGGGCGTCGAATACGGCGCCCATCTGGTCTTCGATGGCCAGGATGACGTGCTCCGCGCCACAGGCCCGCTGCAGCACCCTGGCGCCTTCGATGACCCGGTGGGGCTCCTCCCGCATCAGCATCTCGTCGCAGCTGATATAGGGCTCGCATTCAGCGCCGTTGAGCAGCAGCGTCCGGGTGCCCCGAACTCGGCCAAGCGACGCTTTTTGATGGGTGGGGAAGACGGCTCCACCCAGGCCGACCACGCCCGCTGCGCACAGGGCGTCGAGCAGGTCCCGCGGTTGGCGGGTCTGCCAGTCCGTGACGGGTGACGGTTCACACCAGCGGTCCTGACCGTCCGGTTCAATCACGACGCACGGTCCCGACCGGCCGGAAGGGTGGCTCATGGGTCGATGCTCAATGGCGCGGACGGTTCCCGACGTGGGCGCGTGCACACTCACGCCGCCGCTGCAGTCCACCTCGCCCAGGCGCTGGCCTTTAAGAACCCGGTCGCCAGCCTGGACGAGCGCCTGCGCGGGCAGACCAAGGTGTTGTTGCAGGGGCACGATCAGGACGTCAGGCAGAGCCGGGCGCTCCACAGGCCGCGCACAGGAAACCTGTTTGTGGTGACGCAGCCGCAGGCCGCCGCGCAAGCGGTGCAACAACCGCCCCCCGGGCGCGCCGGCATCGTGAGGAACGCTCATTGCACACCTCCGGCGGCCGGTCGGCCGGGTTCTGGCCAGGCCCAGACCGTACCGTCCTGATCCGGGATGACCATTGCGATACAGTCCACGGGGCAGGGGGGCAGACACAGGTCGCAGCCCGTGCATTCCTGCTCGATCACGGTATGCATCAGCTTGGCCGCGCCGACGATGGCGTCGACAGGGCAGGCCTGTATACACAGCGTGCAGCCGATACAGGCCTGTTCGTCGATCACAGCCACCGTAGCGGGTTGTTCTTCGCCATTTTCCGGGTTCAATGGCTTCGGCTCACGGCCGAGCAGGTCCGCCAAGGCGCGAATGCCGGCCTCACCTCCGGGTGGGCACTGGTTGATGTCCGCCTCATCGCTGGCGATGGCTTCCGCGTAGGGCCGGCAGCCCGGGTATCCGCATTGACCGCATTGCGTCTGGGGCAAAACCGCGTCGATCTGATCGATCACCGGGTCGGACTCGACCCGGAAACGGACCGCGGCCCAGCCCAGCCCGAGGCCGATCAGCAAGCCCAATACCAGCAATGTAACGACGGCGATGAGCATGTCAGAGGTTGGCCAGGCCGTTAAAGCCCATGAACGCCAGGGCCATCAGGCCTGCTGTAACCAGACCGATGGACGCCCCCCGGAAGTGCAGCGGTACATCGGCGTAGGCGAGCCTTTCCCGCATGGCCGCGAACATGACCAGCACCAAACCGAAGCCCACGGCCGCGCCAAATCCGTACAGGGCGGATTCCAGCAGGTTGTGCTGCTCTTGCAGGTTGAGCAGGGCAACGCCAAGGACAGCGCAGTTGCTGGTGATCAGTGGCAGAAAGATGCCGAGTACGCGGTAGAGCAGGGGGCTCGTTTTGCGCATGATCATTTCCGTCAGCTGAACCATGGCGGCGATGACCAGTATGAAGCCCAGCGTGGACAGGTACTCAAGGCCCAGTGGGTGCAGCACGTAGGTGAACAGCAGGTAGCTGGACACCGAGGACAATGTCAGGACGAAACCGGTGGCCACGGCCATCCCGATGGCGCCCTCCAGCTTGGTGGAAACGCCCATGAAGGGACATAGCCCGAGGAATCGGACCAGCACGAAGTTGTTCGCCAGCACCGTACTGACCAGGATCAGCAACTCTTCCTTCATGTGACCGGTATCGCTGTCAGGTCACTTGCAGACCCGGTATAGCGCCGTCATCCGGGCTGAGAAGATACAGGTCCGCACCGCCCGATCCGGCAGCCAGTACCATGCCCTCTGATACGCCGAAGCGCATTTTTCTTGGTTTGAGGTTGGCCACCATGACGGTGAGCCGGCCTTCCAGCTGCTCTGGTTCATAGGCCGACTTGATACCCGCGAACACCGTGCGTGTCTCGCCGCCGAGGTCGAGTTCCAGCTTGAGCAGCTTGTCCGCCTCAGGCACGTGCTCGGCGCGAACAATTCTGGCCACGCGCAGGTCCACCTTGAGAAACTCGTCGATGCCGATTTCCTCGGCCAGGTCGAGTGTTGGGGCCTGTGTCTCGCCTGCGGGTTTGAGCGATTCGCGCGAGGCCTCGACCATGGCTTCCACACGCGCCGGGTCGATCCTGGCCATCAGCGGCTCGAAAGCATTGATCGCGCAGCCCGTCATCGGCTGGTCGAGTTCGGACCATGGGCCCACATTCACCCCCAGAAACCGGGCCGCTTTTTCCGCGGTGTGCGGAATGGCCGGCGCCAGCAGGGTGATCAGCACGCGGAACAGGTTGATGCCCTGTGAGCACACCGCCTGCACCTCATCGTCCCTGCCTTCCTGCTTGATCATCTGCCACGGCTTGTGGTCATCGATGTAGCGATTGGCCTCGTCCGCCAGGGCCATAATGCGGCGGATGGCGGCCTGGTAGTTACGCCCCTCGAAGTCTGCTGCGATCTCGCCGCGCGCGTCGATGAACTGCTGGTAGAGATCCGGCTGGGGCAGCGTGCCGGCCAGCTGATTGTCAAAACGCTTTTGTATGAAACCGGCGCAGCGGCTGGCGATGTTGACCACTTTTCCCACGAGGTCGGAGTTGACCCGCTGCGCGAAATCATCGAGGTTCAGGTCGATGTCGCTGGTGCCCGCACCCAGCTTGGCGCAGAAGTAGTAGCGCAGGTAGTCGGGATTCAGGTGGTCGAGGTAGGTGCGCGCCTGAATGAATGTGCCGCGCGACTTGGACATCTTGGTGCCGTCCACGGTGAGGAAACCATGCGCGTACACCGCCGTCGGTGTGCGAAAACCGGAGCCCATGAGCATCGCCGGCCAGAACAGCGTGTGAAAGTACATGATGTCCTTGCCGATAAAGTGGTAGATCTCGGCGTCGGAGTCTGGCCCCCACCACTCGTCGAAATCCAGGCCGCGATCCTCGCACAGCTCCAGGAAGCTGGCCATGTAGCCGATGGGCGCGTCCACCCAGACGTAGAAATACTTGTCTTCGGTGTCGGGGATCCTGAAGCCGAAATAAGGCGCGTCACGTGTGATGTCCCAATCGCGCAGGCCGTCGGCGAACCATTCGTCAATCTTGTTGACGACCTCTTTTTGCAGCTGGCCGCCGGTGAGCCACTGTTTGAGGCGATCCTCGAAGTCACCGAGGCGGACGAAATAATGCTCTGAATCCCGCATGACGGGGGCTGTGCCTGACACCGCGCTGCGAGGCTCGATCAGGTCGGTGGGGGCGTAAGTGCTGCCGCAGGACTCGCAGGAATCGCCGTATTGATCCTCAGATTTGCACTTGGGGCAGGTCCCGCGAATAAACCGGTCAGGCAGGAACATGCCTTCTTCTTCATCGAAGAACTGCGAGATGGTTTTTCGCTCGATATGGCCGCCTTCCCGCAGGCGTTTGTAAATGGTCTCTACCAGTCGCTGGTTCGCCGGCGAGTGCGTTGACGAGTAGTGGTCATAGCTGAGCCCGAACTCGCGGAAGTCGCGCTGGTGTTCCTCCTGCATCCGCTCGATCAGTTCTTCGGGCGTGATCCCGGATTTCTGGGCGCTCAGCATGATGGGTGTGCCATGCGCGTCATCCGCCCAGGCAAAATAGCATTCGTGCCCCTGGGCTCTCTGAAAGCGGGCCCAGATGTCGGTCTGGACGAATTCCAGCATGTGGCCGATGTGAATGGCTCCGTTGGCGTAGGGCAGCGCGCTGGTCAACAGGATTTTTCTATGTTTCTCGGTCATCTTGATCGTTGGTCGGGCTCGTTATCAGTGGGCGGTCGAATCAAGTCGCGCATTATCGCATGAGACCCGGCGAAGCTGTACCCGGGGCTGGGCGCCCGGCGTCCGGTGCGACTCGCTCGCCTGAACGATCTTGTTACAATAGCGCGCTTTGGCAAACCCCTGAAGCGGAGGGTGCAAACGCGTGGATCAGATTTCCCGAGAGGCGGTCGAGGCCCGGCTCGCCGATATCATCGATGAAAACACCGGTGTTGACCTGGTCAGCGGCGGTAACGTGCGTGATGTTCAGATACGCGACGGCGCGGTGGTGCTTGATTTGCTCATGCGATACCCCTGTGAAGAGGTGCGTGACAGTCTGGCTGAACGTGTGCGACAGTCACTCGTGGATGTCACCGGTGTGTCCTCCGTCACGGTTCGCGTCGATTGGAAAGCGCATTCGCACCGGGTGCAGGGCGACCTCAAACCCCTCTCGACCATTCGCAATATCATCGCGGTTGCCTCCGGCAAGGGCGGTGTCGGTAAATCCAGCACCGCAGTCAACCTTGCGCTGGCCCTTTCCCGGGATGGCGCCCGGGTGGGTATCCTCGACGCCGACATTTACGGGCCGAGCATACCGCGGATGCTGGGCGCTTCCGGTCAGCCGGAGACCGATGGCAAGCGAATCGCGCCAAAGCGCGCTCACGGCCTTCAGCTGATGTCGATCGGGTTCCTGATTGACGAGGAAACGCCGATGATCTGGCGGGGCCCGATGGTCACCTCCGCGCTGCAGCAGCTGCTGACGGAGACCGACTGGGACGATCTGGACTACCTGGTGGTGGATCTGCCTCCGGGAACCGGCGATATTCAACTGACCCTGGCGCAGAAGGTGCCCGTGGCCGGGGCGGTGATCGTGACCACGCCGCAGGATATCGCCTTATTGGACGCGCGAAAGGCCTTGCAGATGTTCCGCAAGGTCGAGGTGCCGGTGCTGGGCGTGGTTGAAAACATGAGCACTCATGTTTGCAGCCAGTGCGGTCACGAGGAGGCCATTTTTGGCAGCGGCGGCGGCTCCGCGATGGCTGATCAGTACGAAATACCCCTGCTGGGCCAGTTACCGCTGGCGCTGGAAATCCGCGAGGGGCTGGATACCGGCCGTCCCATCGTTGCCGTCAACCCCGACTCGCCGCTGGCCGATGCCTACATGGCGTTTGCCCGACGGACCGCGGGGGCGCTCTCGCTGATGCCGCGCAACCGCAAGCTGGACCTGCCGACCATCCAGCTGCAGAACACCTGAGGAGCGGGTCATGAGTATTAAATCCGATCGCTGGATTCGGCGCATGGCCGAGACCGAAGGGATGATCGAGCCATTCGAATCGGCACAGGTCCGCCAAGCTGAAAACGGTGAGCGGCAGATCTCTTATGGCACGTCCAGCTACGGATATGACGTCCGTTGCGCTGCCGACTTCAAGATATTTACCAACATCAATTCGGCGGTGGTCGACCCCAAGAATTTCTGCGAGAGCAGTTTCGTCAATTTCAACGGGGATGTCTGCATCATCCCGCCTAACTCCTTCGCGCTGGCGCACACGGTGGAGTATTTCCGCATACCGCGGAACGTGCTCACCATCTGTCTTGGCAAGTCCACCTACGCGCGTTGCGGCATCATCGTCAACGTGACGCCGCTGGAGCCCGAGTGGGAGGGCCACGTGACCCTGGAGTTCTCGAACACCACGCCGCTGCCGGCGCGCATTTACGCCAACGAAGGGGTGGCCCAGTTCCTGTTCTTCGAATCCGACGAGGAGTGCGAAACTTCGTATCGGGACCGCTCAGGCAAATACCAGGGCCAGACCGGGGTGACGCTGCCGAAAGCGTGAAGCCGGTCGAGGCGGCCGGTTGAATCGGTTGATCTACCCCTAGCGCAGCGGCGGTTGCTGAATCAGCGTGGCGTAGGTAGAAAACTGCTGCTGGTTTCTCTGTACATCCAGTTCCACCTGGGCGCCGGGTTCGATCTGCGAGATCGCCAGCAGGAAGGCGCGCGCGTCGTCGATCGGGATTCCGTTGAACGACAGGAGCACATCACCCTGGCGAATGCCTGCTTGCCACGCCGGCCCGTCCATGGAGACCTCGCTGACCTGAATGCCCTGCCGCGCGGCGCTGCCATCCGCCTGGAGCGACAGCGGCAGGTCGCTGAAGGACGCGCCCAGCCAGCCGCGCCGGACCGAGCCGTATTCGATGATTTGCTGCATTACGTCGCTGGCGAGCGCAATGGGGATGGCGAAGCCAATGTTTTGGCCTCCCTGGGCGCGGCCGAGATTGCGCGTGTTGATGCCGATGACCTCACCCATCGCGTTGATCAGCGCCCCGCCGCTGTTGCCGGCATTGATGGCGGCATCGGTTTGTATGAAATCTTCGTAAAGCGCCGCGCGCAGATCATTGCGGCCGGTGGCGCTGACGATGCCCATGGTGACGGTGTGGCTCAATCCCAGGGCGTTGCCGATCGCAAGAACCACATCCCCGACGCGCAGCCGGGATTCCAGCGCCAGCGGCGCCACGGGCAAGCCGTCGAGGTCTACTTTCAATACCGCCAGGTCAGTCTCCGGGTCTGACCCAACGACCTGAGCGGGCGCCAGGCGCCCGTCCCAGAGAGCGACCTGGATGTTACGCACCTGGCTGATCACGTGGTTGTTCGTGAGGATGTAGCCGTCCTCGCGGACCAGCACCCCGGAGCCCATGTCCTGCCTTGAGCGTGCCAGGTAGGCATTACCCAGGATGCGCTGCAACTGCGGGCTGACCTGCTGATATTCCACCCGCTGCGTGTAAATGGATACGACCGATGGTGCGGTCCGGTCAACGGCGTCGGCATAGGATACCGGCCCGTGGCGCTGAAGCCCGGCGGCGCCATTCGCGGGCGTAGCGTCCTGCCCGCGGTCAGAGAGCCTGGGCCAGGCAAACAACACCAGGAAGGCGACGGCCAGACCGGCGGTCGCGTAACGCAAAATAAACAAGGCTGTGCTGCGAAAATTTGACATGGGAATTGACTCGAATACCTCAAATCTTGAATGCAGGCCAATCTGCACGCAAGTCTAACCTATGCAGGGTGTCTGACCCTGCGCTGACGGAGCGGGATTGATTGTTTCCTGAGACCCGTTTCGGATAAAATAGCGGATTGCTCGCGCCCGGATGAGCGCAGGTCCTCCAGACCGACCATCATCGCAGCGCGACTCGTCACCAACGACCCGGCCTGTAGGCTGGAAATTCAACTGGAGTATGCAATGTCAGCTGATGGCGTGAACAAGGAACGACGCCGGTTTCTGATCGCCACGACGTCCGCCATGGGCGCCATGGGCGCAGGATTCGCCGCCGTACCCTTCATCAAGTCATGGTTCCCCAGCGCGCGAGCACAGGCCGTTGGCGCGCCGGTGGAGGTCAACGTTTCCAAGATCGAGCCGGGACAAATCGTGAAAGTCCAATGGCGGGGTCAGACCATCGGTGTCCTGGCCCGCTCGGATGAAATGCTGCAGGACCTTGACCAGGTCGAGCCGGAATTGCGCGATCCTGGCTCCGAAGAGGCCGATCAACCGGAATACATCGATACTGAGGGACGCGCTCTGCGGCCTGAATTCCTGGTGGTCAACATGCATTGCACCCATCTGGGCTGTATTCCGCAGGTGATCCCGCAAGTAGGCCCGCAGCCCTTTGATGAGAACTGGAAGGGCGGATTCTACTGCCCCTGCCACAAATCAAAGTTCGACCTGGCCGGGCGTGTCTACAAAGGTGTGCCCGCGCCAACAAACCTGCGTATTCCGCCTTACAGCTTTCTGGATGACAGCACCCTGGTCATCGGCGTGAATCCGGGAGGTATGGTCTGATGAGCGAACAAAGCGGGGCGGTGATCAAGACCGCGAACGGACTCCTGCAGTGGGTCGACAAGCGCTTGCCGGTGCTGGACTTCTGGAACGCGCACCTGGCCAAGTATTACGCGCCGAAGAACTTTAATTTCTGGTATTACATGGGCGGCTTCGCCCTGCTGGTGCTGGTGATCCAGATACTCTCTGGTATTTTCCTGACCATGCACTACAAACCGTCTGCGGCAGAAGCCTTCGCCTCGGTCGAGTACATCATGCGCGACGTTGAATGGGGCTGGCTGATTCGCTACATGCACTCCACCGGTGCGTCTTTCTTTTTCATCGTTGTCTATCTGCACATGTTCCGAAGCCTCCTATACGGCTCCCATAGGAAGCCGCGCGAACTGCTGTGGGTGTTTGGAATGCTGATATACCTGCTGCTGATGGCCGAGGCATTTTTCGGCTATGTGCTGCCCTGGGGCCAGATGTCTTACTGGGGCGCGCAGGTGATCATCAATCTGTTTGGCGCCATTCCCATGATTGGTGAACCGCTGACAGAGTGGATTCGCGGTGATTTCTTCATCTCGGACGCCACCATCAATCGCTTCTTCGCCTTGCACGTGATCGCCCTGCCGATCGCTCTGCTCGGGCTGGTGGTTTTGCACCTCTCCGCGCTGCACCAGACCGGTTCTAACAACCCCGATGGTATCGAGATCAAGGAAAACAAGGACGAGGAAGGTATCCCGAGGGACGGCATTCCGTTCCATCCGTACTACACGGTGAAGGATATCTTCGGCGCCTCGATGTTTTTGCTGGTTTTTGCCTTCGTGATCTTTTTCTGGCCGGAGGCGGGCGGTCTGTTTCTCGAGCACGACAATTTCGTAGCCGCCGATCCGCTGGTGACGCCTGAGCACATCAAGCCGGTCTGGTATTTCACGCCCTTCTACGCGATTTTGAAGGCCGTGCCGGACAAACTGATGGGTGTGATTTTGATGGGCGTTTCCGTGGGCGTGCTTTTCCTGCTGCCCTGGCTGGATCGCTCACCGGTCAAATCGATACGCTATAAGGGCGCCTGGTACAAGATCCTGGTGTTTTCCTTCGCGATCGCGTTTATCCGCCTCGGAATGCTGGGCATGGCGGAAGGCACCCCCGCTCAGACCATAGAGATGCGCGTGTGGACTTTCGTCTACTTCTCGTTTTTCATCCTGCTGTTTTTCCTCAGCAAGGGAGGAAGCACCAAGCCTGTGCCAGACCGGGTGACCCACTGATGAAGATCAACGCAATCAAAACGCTGCTCGCTGTCCTGCTTCTTGCGCTGACCAGTGGTCCGGCCGCCGCCGCGGGCGGCGCTTCCAACCTCGAACCGTCAGGCATAAACGTCAACGACACGGCTTCGCTGCAGCGCGGGGCCAAGGTGTTTTTGAATTACTGCCTGTCGTGCCACGAAGCCAGCTACATGCGGTACAAGCGCCTGTCTGAAGACCTCGGGCTGAGCGAGGAGATGGTCATGGATAACATGATATTCGGGGACGCCAAGATTGGTGATCTCATGACCATCGCCATGGACCCGGAAGACTCCGCTCGGTGGTTTGGCAAGACGCCGCCCAATCTGACCCTGATTGCCCGGGCCAGGGGCGCTGACTGGCTGTATGGATTTCTCCGTTCTTTCTACCAGGATGAGAACGGCCGTTGGAATAACTTGCTGCTGCCCAATGCGGCGATGCCGCACGTGATGTGGAGCCTGCAGGGCATCCAGGTCATGAGTCACGGTGAGGGTGATGAAGCGGGGCAGCTCGAGCTCCAGACGCCGGGTCTGATGAGCCTGGAGGAGTACGATGACACCATTCGCGACCTGGTAGCGTACCTCGACTACATGTCCGAACCCGCAAAGCTCAAGCGCAAGAACGTCGGCGTTTGGGTCATGTTGTTCCTGGCCGTTTTCGCATTCATGGCGTATCTGCTCAAAGCCGAGTTTTGGCGTGATGTACATTGAGCCGCAATAACCGAATTTCAGGAGTAGCGCATTGATCACATCTGTGAAAGGCCGTTCCACCATGGCCCTGTATTCATCCCCCGACTGTATCCAGTGTCACCGCGTTCGTTTCGTTCTGGCGGAGAAAGGCATCAAAGTCGAGATTGTCGATGTTAGTCAGGATGCTTCGGCCGCCGCTGACTTGGCGGAGCTCAATCCTTACAACGAGACACCGACGCTGGTTGACCGGGACCTCATGCTGTACGACGCCGGCGTCATCAATGATTATCTTGATGAGCGCTATCCTCACCCTCCGTTGATGCCGGTCGACCCGGTCTCCAGGGCCCAGTTAAGTCTGGTCCATCATCGCGTTCTGCGTGATTGGTATCCGCTGGCGAGCGCCCTAGCCAAGGCGCCGGGCAAGAAAGGAGATAAGCCCAGAAAGCAGCTGCATGAGGCGATCGTCGCGGCCAATGATCTGTTCAAGGACTCCGAATTTCTGCTGAGCGAGGAACTGACGCTGGTCGACTGCACGCTGGCGCCCCTGTTCTGGCGTCTTCCGGCTTTTGGCATCAAGCTTGGCAAGCCCGCTGCCGCTGTGCAGGGGTATATTCAGAGGCTGATTTCCCGCAAGTCATTCAAGACCAGCCTGACTTTGGCGGAGCGCGAGCTCATCCTTAATGCCGGTTAGCCCGACAACCGGCAACGGCGGCTGGCGCTGAAGCATGGACCTGCAGGATATGAACAGCAGCAAGCCCTACCTGCTGCGCGCGCTGCACGAATGGATTCTCGATAACGGGTTGACACCGCATATCATCGTGGATGTTCATGCCCCGGATGTCCGGGTGCCCGACATCGCGCACCAGGATGGCAAGCTGGTGCTGAATATCGCCCCACAGGCCACGCGGAACCTGGAGATGGGCAACGAGGTCTTCAGTTTCAGCGCTCGCTTTTCCGGCCAATCCCATCACGTGGCCGTGCCCGTCGACGCCATCCTGGCGGTGTATGCGCGCGAGAATGGTCAGGGCATGGTATTCACACGGGAGGGCTCAGACCCCGACGAGGGAGGCAAGACGCCGGTTGGCGAAGAGGGCGACGACCAGCCACGCGGACCCCATTTGCGCGTCATCAAGTAGCGCCGCCAACCCCCAAACCCCTTGCCAATCCGGAAATGCCTGGAGGCTTCTGTCTCTGCCGCTAGGTTGCCCTGCCGCCGCGCCGGCGAAGCAGCACCTGCACCGCGCCCGTGCCGCCGTCCACCGGCCTGCATGATGCAAATGCCGCAACCATGGGATGACGGCTCAAGAGCTTTTTCGTCACCTGCTTCAGGACCGGGCCATTGCGTGAACGAAGGCCCTTGCCATGGATAATGCGTACACAGCCGAACCCCCGGGCATGAGCTTCGTCCAGGAAGTCCAGAATGGAAGCCTGGGCCGCTTCCGCGTTCATCTGGTGCAGGTCCAGACTGTCAGCGATGCTGTAATGGCCCCGTTTTAGCCGGGTCAGGTATCGTCTCTGCAGGCCGGGACGAAGAAAATGGAGTTCTTCCCCGGTTTCCATCTCAGCGGGATCAACCGGATGGCGCAGCAGGTCCTTCATGACCTGTCGTTCATCCCTGGCGCGCTGGCGGGCGCGGGGATCAGGCTTAGGGCGATCCGGCTCCGCGCGCCCGGAATCTTTCAACGGCGTGACGTCCGACATTTCCCGGCGAAACATTTCAACATCATCATGGCTTTTTGAGCGCCTTTTTGTCATGTCGCGGCCGGTGTTGCGTTCCCGAATTGGTATGAAGTCCGTACAATACCATGACTGCGTTTAACCGCTCCGAGCGCGGGCGGGCGGCACCCTGGAAAGGCGGAGAAATGGGTATTCATTTTCTGATCAGTAATGATGATGGTCTTCATGCCAGCGGCATCGCCGCGCTTGCAGAGCGCTGCAGGGCGCTGGGGCGGGTGACGATTGTCGCGCCTGACAAGGATCGCAGCGGCGCCAGTAATTCGCTCACGCTGGATGCGCCGGTGCGCATTCGCGAGATTGACGACCAAACCTTCGAGGTGACGGGAACCCCGACCGATTGCGTTCATATCGCGATTACGGGTTTGCTCGATTCGGATCCTGATATCGTACTGTCCGGTATCAACGCGGGCGCCAATCTTGGCGATGATGTTATTTACTCGGGCACCGTGGCGGCGGCCATGGAGGGGCGGTTTCTGGGGCTTCCCGCGATCGCGCTGTCCCTGGTCTATGAGGGTCGGCCAACGCATTACGCGACCGCGGCAGAGGCAGCGGCTCGGTTGATTGGCCAACTGCGCGCTGATCCTTTGCCGGCCGACACCATACTCAACGTCAATGTGCCGGACCTTCCCTGGGAGGATATCCAGGGTTTCGAAGTCACGCGACTCGGGCACCGCCATCGGGCGGAGCCGACCATCCGCATGATCGACCCCAGGGGGCGGCCGATGTACTGGATCGGGCCCGCCGGCGCCGAACAGGACGCCGGCCCGGGCACTGACTTCCATGCCGTGCGAAGAGGCTTTATCTCTGTCACGCCGATGCATGTGGACCTTACCCGCTATCAGGCACTGGAGCAGGTGTCTGGCTGGCTGGCCGCTATAGAGACCGATATGCCGGAGGAACCCGCCGCGTGATTCACAAACGAAAACTCGGAGAGGAAAATCGCGGCATTGGTATGACCTCGCCCGGTACGCGCGGCCGGCTGGTCGAGCGCCTGCGCGCGCACGGTATCCGGAATGACCAGGTGCTGAAAGCCATCATGCAGGTGCCCAGGCATGAATTCGTGGACGAGGCGCTGTCCAGTCGGGCTTACGAAGATACCGCGTTGCCCATCAGCCGCGGGCAGACCATATCCCAGCCCTGGGTGGTCGCGAAAATGACCGAAGCGCTGCTCGAGGGTGGCGCCATGCAAAAGGTACTGGAAATAGGCACCGGGTCGGGATACCAGGCTGCCGTTCTGGCTCACCTGGTGCCGCAGGTGTTTTCGGTGGAGCGTATCAAGGAGTTATTGCGCATCGCGCGGCGCCGTTTTCATGCCCTGGGCCTGCACAACGTTCACGTGCGCCACGCGGACGGCCACCTGGGTTGGCCCAGCCAGGCGCCATTCGACGGCATCATCGTGACCGCCGCCGCCACCGGCATTCCCATGGATCTACTGGAACAGTTGCGGGAGGGGGGGCGCCTGGTGCTGCCGCTGGAGCGCGATCGACAGCAAAGATTGCTGTGCCTTGAAAAAACCGCGGAGGGGTTTGAGGAAACCGACCTCGGTGGTGTCATTTTCGTGCCCATGCTGAGCGGACTGGAATAACACGTGTTTACCCGGCTGTACGATCAGGTGCTCGAGTGGTCGGCTCACAAGCGGGCGCCGGCCTTCCTGGCCGCGCTCAGCGCGTCAGAGTCGAGTTTCTTCCCGATTCCTCCCGATGTCATGCTCGCGCCGATGTGCCTGGCACAGCCAAAGAAGTCGTGGCGTTTTGCGACCATTTGCACCATCAGTTCCGTGCTCGGGGGCTTGTTCGGGTTTTTGATCGGACAGTTCGCATTTGGCTGGATAGAGCCTCTGATCCATCGCTGGGGCTATTCTGAAGCCTTTGACGGTGCGGTCGCGGCATTTGACCAATACGGGTTCTGGTACATCCTGCTGGCAGGTTTTACCCCGATCCCCTACAAAGTGTTCACCATCAGCGCGGGTGTGGTCGGGATGCCCCTCGCACCGTTCATCGCGGGGTCACTGGTGGGCCGTGGCGGACGATTTTTCCTGGTGGCTGGTCTGGTTCGCCTGGGTGGAGAGAAATTCGCAACCCGGTTGCGTCGTTATGTCGACCTGATTGGCTGGTTGACCTTGCTGATCGCGGTGATCGTTTTAGCCGTGATCAGCCAGACGGGAGGTCCGGGTTGATCCGGATTGCAGGGCTGGTTCTGTCTTTTTTCCTGGTGGCCTGCTCAAGCAAGCCGCCGGCTCAGGTTGAGGACCGCTCTGGTTCTGCCGCCGCCGCGTCCAGCGGCTATTACCGCGTGGTTTCCGGGGACACGCTCTATGCCATCGCCTTCAGCCATGGATTGGACTATCGGCGGTTGGCATCATGGAACGGACTCAGGGCGCCCTATACCATCTATCCCGGCCAAAACCTGCGGTTGACGAGCCCCCCGGAAAATCGCAGTGCCAAAGCCGCTGACGCGTCTTCTTCCGCCCGGAATAAAACAGGGCCAAAAGCCACGCCGCCACCGGCAAGCGCGACCACGCGTCCCGCGCCCAAGCCCCCGACGCCCGCGTCGAGCCAACGAACACCCGGCACCGGGGCCTCGTCCGCCAGCGGTTCGGGACAGTGGCTGTGGCCGGCGAATGGCAGGATTATTCGCGGTTTTTCGCCGACCGACCCGTCTCGTGACGGCATCGACATTGCCGGCAGCGAGGGGGATCCCGTGCGGGCCAGCGCCGCGGGCACCGTGGTATACAGTGGCGATGGCCTGAAGGGCTACGGGGAACTCATCATCGTCAAGCATGACGACCGTTGGTTGAGTGCTTACGGGCACAACCGGAGGCGGCTTGTGGCCGAGGGAGAGAAAGTGAACGCGGGTCAAAAGATCGCGGAAATAGGGCGAAACGACCGCAACGAGCAGGTGCTGCATTTTGAAATTCGATCCAATGGCCGGCCCGTGAATCCGCTGGACCAGTTGCCGCCGCGCTGAGCCGTCGTGGGCCGGCCAGCGCCCGCTGATCGACGCCCGTCCGACGGCAGCCTGTCCTTTTCTGCAGTACTTGTGCTAAGTTGGTCTCAGCCGGCACACAAACAGCGTCAAAAAGCCCCAAAGAGGACTTCATGCGTGGAGTGCCTTGCAATTCTGGCAACCTGGGTGGAGGGAAGCCGCGTGAGTGTAAAAGGCAGGTCAGTTGATCAGGGGCAGGTCGCCTCTAATCTGGAGGGCAAGCGTCTCAAGCTGCCCGACACCGCCCGCGCCGCTCAAAGGGAGCGTCCGGAGCACCACGGTGATGTCACCCGTATTTATCTGAGCGAAATTGGCCGCACGCGGCTGCTGACCGCGGATGAGGAAATCGAGCTCAGCCGGGCAGCGCACGGGGGTTGCGCGGCCAGTCGGGCGCGCATGATCGAGGCCAATCTGCGCCTGGTCGTGAAGATTGCGCGTGCGTACATCAACCGGGGTCTGCCGCTGCTCGACTTGATCGAGGAAGGGAACCTGGGGCTGATTCGCGCGGTTGAAAAGTTTGATCCGGAACGGGGCTTTCGCTTCTCGACCTATGCGACCTGGTGGATTCGACAGTCGGTTGAGCGCGCAATCATGAATCAATGTCGGACGGTCCGCCTGCCGATTCACGTGATTCGCGGGCTGACCGGCTACCTGCGCGCATCCCGGCAACTGGAGCAGAAACTGGGCCGAAAACCCACGATCGAAGAGGTGGCCGTCGAAAGCAAAGAGTCCCTGGATGAAGTCCACAGGATGTTCGGTTTCAATGAGCCCACCGCGTCGACGGATGAGGTCATGGCCAACGGGCGAAGGCTGGTGGACTCGATTGCGGACGAGGGTCACGGTGATCCCGAGTCCGAATATTCCGATTATGCCGCCGAACAACTGCTCGACGAGTGGATGGAGCGCTTGACCGAGCAGCAGCGCATGGTGGTGAATCAGAGATTCGGCCTCGATGGCCAGGGACGCAAAACCCTGGAGGAAGTGGGGCAGATGTTGGGGGTGACGCGGGAACGCGTCAGGCAAGTCCAAATGGCGGCGCTGGTTCGATTGCGGGAGATTTCGAGACAGGCCGGGGTTTCCGAGCTGCCGTTTGTTGATTGAACGGCCCTAAGGGTGCTGGGCCATGGGCAGCAGACCCGCGACCACCTTGCGGCCATCAGAAGCCAGGATGTTGAACGTGCGGCAGGCGGCGTCCGTGGTCATCACTTCCAGCCCAATACCGCGACGAATCACCTCGATCATCAGTTCTTTGGGGAGAAAACCCTGCGTGGCACCCGTGCCCAGCAGCGCGACTTCCGGTTCCAGCGCGAACAGCGTTTCGAGGTGCTCGAGTCCGACCCTGTCGAGCCGCTCGGGGCCCCAGCCATCCAGCACCTGGTTCGGCGTGAGGATAATGGGGGCGGTGTAAACGGCATGCCCGATTCTAATGCCGGCCTCGTCCACGGACCTGACAAAGTGATGCTCGCCGGGTTTTTCCAGCGTCACGTCGATCATTTGGGCAGCTCTATGACGGGCTTTTCCTGATTTCGGCGGTAGAAGCAGGCAACCTGGCCAATCTTGTGGACGATTTCTGCTCCGCACTGTTCGGAAATCTGCTGGATAATGGCAGCGCGCGATGCGCGATCCGTTCGCAGTTTTACCTTGATCAGTTCGTGATGGTCGAGGGCGCGCTCGAGTTCTGTGAGCACATTCTCGCTCAATCCTTTTTCCCCGATCATCACCACCGGGTTAAGATGATGGGTTCTGCCCCGGAGGAAGCGTTTCTGGGAAGCATTGATGGGCACGATCAACCTGGATTTCTGATAATGAAGTGGCCGAATTCTAACACGCCAGAGCCGGGCAAAAGGCCATCGTGATGGCGCGCAGCAAGAGCAGTGGGCGCTGGTTGCGGGAGCATTTTGATGATCCCTACGTCAAACGCGCGCAACATGAGGGGTGGCGTTCCCGGGCGGTGTACAAGCTGCAGGAACTGCAGGAGAAGTACCGTATTATCAGGCGGGGCATGACGGTCGTCGACCTGGGCGCGGCTCCGGGCGGATGGTCCCAGTACGCGCTGGATATCGTCGGGCGCGAAGGCCAGGTCATCGCCCTGGATATCCTGCCCATGGATCCGATCGAACATGTGCGCTTCATCCAGGGGGATTTTACCGAGCGCGCGCCGCTTGACTTGCTGGAAGCCGAATTGAATGGGCGGCAAGTTGATCTTGTGATGAGCGATATGGCGCCCAATATCAGTGGAGTGAATGCGGTTGATCAGCCGCGTTCGATGTACCTGGCAGAGCTGGCGCAGGCCTTTGCACTGCAGTGGCTCAAACCGGGTGGCACGTTCCTGGTCAAAGTTTTCCAGGGGCAGGGTTCCGACGCGTTCCTGAGGTCGTGCAGGGACGCCTTTGACAAGGTGGTGGTGCGCAAGCCCAGTGCATCGCGGCCGCGCAGTCGGGAAGTGTATATGCTGGGAACCGGGCGCAAGCTGAATTAACATGAACATAGAGCAGTCACCCAGGCTGCTCATCAGGACGAGAGAGACCAGAGCGTATGGCTGGAAAGAAAGACGACAAGCCGTTTAATGACATGGTGAAGAACCTGCTGACCTGGGCCATCATCGCCGTGGTCCTGCTGTCTATTTTCAACCACTATGCGGCCGTTAACAGTACGCCCAACGCGTTGACTTACTCGGATTTCCTGGATGACGTCCGGAACGGGACCATATCTCAGGTCAACATCGAAAGCAGCCTGAACGGCAACCAGATCACGGGGCGCACGGTCAACGGGCAGGATTTCAGCACTTTCGGCCCGCCTGATCCCAAGCTGGTCGATGAACTGGTGGAGAATCGGGTCGAGATCACGGCGGAGCCACCTGCGGAACGCTCCGTGCTGGTGGAATTAATACTCAACGTCACACCGGTTTTGCTCCTCATCGGTTTGTGGGTCTATTTCATGCGGCAGATGCAGGGCGGTGCGGGTGGACGCGGCGCCATGTCGTTTGGCAAAAGCCGGGCAAAGCTGCAGGGCGAGGACCAGGTCAACGTGACCTTCGCAGACGTGGCGGGTGTCGAAGAAGCCAAGCATGAAGTCGAAGAGCTCGTTGAATTCCTGCGCAACCCGGGTAAGTTTCAGAAGTTGGGCGGGCACATTCCGCGCGGCGTGCTGATGGTCGGCTCTCCCGGCACGGGCAAGACCCTGCTGGCGCGGGCGATCGCGGGCGAGGCCAAAGTGCCTTTCTTTTCCATCTCCGGCTCCGATTTTGTAGAGATGTTCGTGGGTGTGGGTGCCTCGCGCGTTCGAGACATGTTCGATCAGGCCAAAAAGCATGCCCCCTGCATCATCTTCATCGACGAAATCGATGCCGTTGGTCGGCATCGTGGCGCGGGTCTTGGCGGCGGGCACGATGAACGTGAGCAGACATTGAACCAGTTGCTGGTGGAGATGGATGGCTTTGAAGGCGGTGAGGGCGTGATCGTCATAGCCGCGACCAACCGTCCCGATGTGCTCGACCCGGCGCTGCTGCGCCCGGGCCGGTTCGACCGGCAAGTGGTGGTGCCGCTGCCTGACATCCAGGGCCGCGAGGCTATTTTGAAAGTGCACATGCGCAAGGTGCCGCTGTCGGAGGACGTGAAACCGAGAGTGATTGCGAGAGGAACGCCCGGTTTCTCCGGCGCGGACCTGGCAAATCTGGTCAATGAAGCGGCTTTGTTCGCGGCGCGCGACAACGCGCGACAGGTGAGCATGGATCATCTCGATCGGGCCAAGGACAAAATCATGATGGGCACCGAGCGCCGCTCCATGGTGATGTCCGAGAAGGAAAAGAAACTTACGGCCTATCACGAGGCCGGGCACGCCATCGTCGGGCGCCTGGTGCCGGAGCACGACCCCGTTTACAAGGTCACCATCATCCCCCGGGGCAGGGCGCTGGGTGTGACCATGTTCCTGCCTGAACAGGACAAGTACAGCGTGTCCAAGATGCAGCTGGAGAGCCAGTTGGCGAGCCTGTTTGGTGGCCGCGTCGCCGAGGAGATCGTGTTTGGTTCGGATAACGTGACCACGGGCGCCTCGAACGACATCGAGCGGGCTACCCAGATTGCGCGGAACATGGTGACGCGTTGGGGTCTGACCGACGCTTTGGGCCCGTTGACCTATGCCGAAGATGAAGAAGAGGTTTTCCTGGGCCGGTCGGTCACGCAGCACAAGCATGTGTCTGACGAAACCGCGCGTCAGATCGATGACGAGGTTCGGCAGATTATCGATACGGCGCACGGTCTCGCGCTGGACTTGCTGAACACGAATAGAGACAAGCTGGAGCTGATGGCCGACGCACTGATGCGTTATGAAACCATCGGTTCAGAACAGATAGACCAGATCATGGAGGGCAAGGAGCCGGAACCCCCTGAGGGTTGGTCGGATGACAGTGGCTCCGGGTCGGCCGAGTCCTCGGCACAGGCTGAGGGGGAGGAGGATCCTTCGCCCATCGGTGGCCCTGCCTCGCAACATTAGCCGCACACGCGGCGTCTTCGAAACGCCGGCCGTCAGGCCGGCGGCGTTGACCGGAAACCCATGAGCCCGCAGAGCCGCACCCTGGATTGCGCCGGTCGCACATTGTGCCTCGATCAGCCCCTGATCATGGGCGTGCTCAACGTGACGCCGGATTCATTCTCGGATGGTGGCGCGTTCATTCATGCTGAAGACGCGTTGATGCAGGCGCACCGCCTGGCAGCCGCCGGCGCTGACATCATTGATATCGGGGGTGAGTCGACCCGCCCGGGGTCCGGGGCGGTCTCGGTGGATCAGGAACTGGAGCGCACCATCCCTGTTATTGAGCGGGTTCGCAATGAACTTCTGCTGCCCATCTCCATTGACACCAGTAAACCCGAAGTGATGCTGGCTGCTGCGACGGCAGGCGCGGGCATGATCAACGATGTGTGCGCGCTCAGGCACCCTGGGGCCCTGGAAGCGGCTGCCAGCACGGGGTTGCCGGTCTGTCTGATGCATATGCGCGGTGAACCTGGTTCCATGCAGGATGACCCCCGCTATGATGACGCTGTCCCCGAGGTGGAGGCGTTTCTGCTGGAGCGCGTTACGGCCTGTCGCGAGGCAGGTATACCGGGTGAGCAGATTCTGATCGATCCTGGATTCGGATTCGGCAAAAAACTCGAGCACAATCTGGCGCTGTTGCGCGGAATCAGCCGGCTGGCCGCGCACGGTTACCCGTTGATCGCGGGCCTGTCGCGCAAATCCATGCTGGGTGAACTGACTGGGCGGGCGGTGGATGAGCGCATGTCCGCGTCTGTCACGGCCGCTGTGTTGGCCGTTCAGGCCGGTGCCGCCATCGTCAGGGTGCACGATGTGGCCGAAACCCGGGACGCGTTGAACATTCTGCAGGCTGTTTACCCACAAGGCCTCCCACAAGGGTAAAATTCGGCTTATGGCCAGAAAATATTTTGGAACCGACGGGATACGGGGCCGGGTGGGCGTTGAGCCGATCACGGCGGATTTTATGCTGCGGCTGGGGCGCGCCGCCGGTGTGGTGTTGGCAAAAGATGATCCGCGCGCGGTGGTCATCGGCAAGGACACCCGGATTTCCGGCTACATGTTCGAATCGGCGCTCGAGGCCGGGCTGTCCGCTGCGGGCGCCAACGTGGCCATGCTGGGGCCGATGCCCACGCCCGCCGTGGCCTACCTGACGCGCACCCTGTACGCCTGCGCCGGGATTGTCGTCAGCGCTTCACACAATCCTTACTACGATAACGGCATCAAGCTGTTTTCGGTCAATGGGGAAAAATTCCCCGACGCGATCGAGGAGGCCATTGAGGAGGAGCTTGAAAAACCTTTTGTCACGGTGGATTCGTCCGAAATGGGCAAGGCGGTGCGCATTGATGACGCCGCTGGCCGCTACATCGAGTTTTGCAAGGGCACGCTGCCGTTCCAGACCTTGTTCAACGGTATGCGCCTGGTCGTGGATTGCGCCAATGGGTCCACGTACAAGGTCGGTCCGGCCGTGCTGCGGGAACTGGGCGCCAAGGTGAAGGTCATCGGCAACCGCCCTGACGGCATGAATATCAATGACGGCTACGGAGCCACCAAGCCGGAGGCGTTGCAACGAGCGGTCATGGAACACGGGGCCGATGCCGGCGTCGCCTTCGACGGTGACGGCGACCGCGTGATCATGGTGGATGACCGTGGCCGCGTTGTGAACGGCGATGAAATGCTCTATGTCCTGGCTGCGGCCCGGCAGGATTCAGGGGAATTGACCGGCGGGGTCGCCGGCACGGTCATGACCAATCTCGGCCTGGAACTGGCTTTGGCGGAGCGCGGTATCGAGTTCATCCGTACGCCGGTGGGTGACCGCTTCATACATCAGGCGCTGGTTGAAAAAGGCTGGTTGCTCGGCGGTGAAGCCTCTGGCCATATTCTCTGCCTCGATCGCGCCAGCACCGGTGATGGCATCGTAAGCGCTCTGCAGGTTCTGGAAGTCATGGCGCGGACCGGACGCAGCCTCAAAGAACTGACCCGGGCGGTTAAAAAGTTTCCCCAGGTCATGATCAACGTGCCCATCGACGCGGCGCGGCGCCAGGAACTGGAAGGTTCTGACCGCATACGCGCCGAGGTGGCTGCCGTCGAGGAAGCCATGCGCGACCGGGGAAGAGTGATTTTGCGCCCCTCGGGTACCGAGCCGCTCATCCGGGTCACCCTGGAGGGCGAAGATAAGGCCCAGATCGAGCAGCTGGCGCAGCGCCTGGCGGACGTGGTTCGGGAAGAACTGGCCGCTTGAATTTCCTGCAATTGGCGAGTCGCTGGTTGATCGTCTGGCTTCTACTGGCCGTATCCGGGTACGCTGTGTGCGGCCTGCTGGGGTACCTGTCGCCGACGGGCTTTCCCGAACCACTGGAAGATACCCAATCGCGTGAAGCGCTGTCCCTTGCGTTTCCAGGTCAGCGCTGGCGTTCTGCAGAAGGCGCAACCCATCACGGATGGCTGTTCCGCCGATCGCGAATCTCCGGTATTTCCGAAGACGGCAAACCTCATAGCGAGCAGGTCCTCAAGGTAGGATGGCCTTTCACCATGGCACGCGGTTTTGTCTGGGAGCAGGACGAGCAACTCAGAGGCAGTGGCGCCCTGACGTTAGAGCGTCCTCCCCATGGCGCCTATCGCTTTTGGCCCTTACAGCCGGTCTGGCCCGGGTTGCTTATCGATAGTGGCTTGATCTTGTTGAGTTTGCTGGTTCTTGGAAGGGTATATAAGAGAATAAATACGCGAATATAATTTCGCATAAAGCCGGCTTCTGGCCCGATTACTCGAGGACATCGAGTTCGCGCCCGATCTTCTCAAAAGCAGCTATGGCACGGTTCAGATGCTCTTTGCGATGCGCCGCGGAAATCTGCACCCGGATACGCGCCTCGCCCTTGGGCACCACGGGATAGAAAAATCCAATGACGTAAATGCCCTCGTTCAGCAGCCGCGCGGAAAATTCCTGGGCCAGGGGCGCGTCATACAGCATCACCGGCACGATGGGATGGATGCCGCTCTTGATGTCGAAACCGGCGGATGTCATTCGTTCGCGAAAATAGTGCGTATTTTCTTCCAGCCGGTCGCGCAGTTCCGTAGTCTCGTTTAGCATTCTGAAGACCTCGATGGCCGCGGCGACCAGCGGCGGCGGCAGCGTGTTGGAAAACAGATAGGGACGGGAGCGTTGGCGCAGCAGATCGACAATTTCCTGCCGGCCGGTAGTGAAACCGCCGGAGCCACCGCCCAGGGCCTTGCCCAGTGTCGAGGTGAAGATGTCGATTTTATCCATGACATCATGGTGCTCGGCAGAACCGCGGCCGGTCGCGCCCATGAAACCGGTGGCATGTGAATCATCAACCATGACCAGCGCGTCGTAGCGTTCTGCCAGCCGCGTGATTTCGTCGAGCTTCGCCACGTATCCATCCATGCTGAACACCCCGTCGGTGGCGATCAGCCGCATGCGACAGTCCTGCGTGTCTTTCAGCGCCTGCTCCAGCGCGGCCATGTCGCTGTTGGGGTAGCGGTGACGCTGCGCCTTGCACAGGCGGATGCCGTCGATGATTGAGGCGTGGTTGAGGGCGTCGGAAATCACCGCGTCTTCTGGCCCCAGCAGCGTCTCGAACAAGCCGCCGTTGGCGTCGAAGCAGGAGGTGTACAGGATGGTGTCATCGGTTCCGAAAAAATCCGAAATGGTCTGTTCCAGTTCTTTGTGCAAATCCTGTGTGCCGCAGATGAAGCGCACCGAGGCCAGGCCGAAACCATGATCATCGAGCGCCCTGTGGGCCGCGGCGATGACATCGGGATGATCCGCCAGGCCAAGGTAGTTGTTGGCGCAGAAGTTCAACACCTCCTGACCCTCCTGCACCCGGATTTCCACTCCCTGGGGCGTAGTGATGACGCGCTCGCGCTTGTACAGGCCGGCTGCTTCGATGTCATTGAGGGTGTTCTGCAGCTGTTGCAGGGAGATCATGATCGGACAACTCCTCGGCCGTCATTGCGCTCGGCCTGCTGATGGATGGCTAGGGCCGAAATTATAACGGCTCGCAGTACGCATTGCGCCTTCGGAACACGGCAGGCCGGTCGATAAAAACCACTGCCAGCCTGGGTTAAAATAGGCTCAACCCCAGACCGGTGAAATCTCATGAAAGCATTATCCAAGGAGCACGCTCAGGAAGGCCTGTGGATGGTGGATGTGCCAGAGCCGGAGATTGGATACAAAGATGTCCTCATCAAAGTCCTGCGTACAGCCATTTGCGGCACGGACATGCACATCTACAACTGGGATGAATGGGCGGCGAAGACGATTCCCGTGCCGATGGTGGTCGGCCATGAGTTCGTTGGCGAAATTGCCGAGGTCGGTGAGGGGGTTACTGACTTTCAGCCGGGTCAGATCGTTTCGGGCGAGGGCCATATCATTTGCGGCCACTGTCGAAACTGTATGGCCGGGCGCCGCCACCTGTGCGCGGCGACCAGCGGATTGGGCGTCAATCGATCGGGCGCTTTCGCCGAGTTTGTTGCCTTGCCGGCCTCCAATGTCTGGGAACACCGGCCGGGAATCGACCTTGACGTGGCTGCCATTTTTGACCCGTTCGGCAACGCCGTACATACCGCCTTGCAGTTCCCTTTACTGGGCGAAGACGTGCTGATTACCGGTGCGGGCCCCATTGGCGCCATGGCCGCGGCGGTTTGCAGGCACGCGGGCGCGCGGCACGTGGTCGTCACCGACCTGATTGACGCGCGGTTGGAGCGGGCCCGGGTGCTGGGTGCAACGCGCACGGTCAACGTCACGCGTGAAACGCTGGGTGATGTGCAGCGCGAACTCGGCATGACCGAAGGGTTCGATGTCGGGCTGGAGATGTCGGGCAATGGCACGGCCTTCAGCGATATGCTTGCCAACATGTGCCATGGTGGCAAGATCGCCATGCTGGGCATTCCCGAGGGTGAATTGGCCATCGACTGGAACGAGGTGATATTCAAGATGCTCACCATCAAGGGCGTGTACGGTCGGGAAATGTACGAAACCTGGTACAAAATGTCGGTCATGATTGAATCCGGCCTGGACTTGACGCCGGTGATCACCCATCGACTGCACTACTCCGAGTTTCAAAAGGGCTTTGATGCCATGCGTGAGGGTGAGGCCAGTAAAGTGATTCTGCAGTGGAATTGACCCGACAGGTCAGGGAGGCATGATGCAAATGGTGACGCATATGCGGGCAGTGAGGGGCCTGAAAGCCGGCCTCATCGCGTTGTTGCTGGCCTGGTCTCTTCCGGTGATGCCGCAGGAGAGGCAGGATGGTCTGGACTACTGGAACGGTCTCGAGCAGGAAACGATCACCACCGAGTCGGGCCTGCAGTACAAGGTCATCGTCATGGGCAAGGGGCGTAAGCCAAGCCTTCGCAGCCGGGTCGAGGTGCATTACCGCGGCCTGCTGCTGAATGGCGCCGTGTTCGACACCTCCTATAACAGTGACGAACCGGTGGAATTCAGTCTGCGCCAGGTGATCGCCGGCTGGACCGAGGGTATTCAGCTGATGCCGGAAGGCAGCGTTTTCGTATTCAAAGTTCCGCCCGAACTGGCCTATGGTGAGCGCGGAGCGGGCCTGATCCCCCCCCATGCCACCCTGATCTTCGAGGTCGAGCTGTACGATTCGCGTTAGCGTCGCCCGGCAGGTTTGACGCCACAGGTTCATTCATCACTCAAACGGTCTGGTTAGCCGGGCATGGCTTGCATGATCGACAGCAACTGCGTTAGCGCCCGGCCAGCGGGTTCGCGCAGAAACACGTCGACATGGTCGCTGAGTGGCGTTGGAACCGGATTGATCTCAGCCAGCAACGCGCCCGCTTCGCGTGCGATCATCGGCAGGCTTGCCGCGGGCTGCACCAGGGCGGAAGTTCCCACCGCGATACAGACATCACAGTTATTCACTTCACCCACGGCCTCGTGAAAGGCGTGCTCAGGCAGGGATTCGCCAAACCAGACCACATCCGGCCGGGCGAGGCCTTCGCTGGCATGGGGTGAGCGCGGTGGCACGTCTTCCGCCGTGCTCAGCCACGTCTCGCTGATGGGTTTGCGACTGACGCTGCAGATCGAGCGCAGCATATTGCCGTGCAGCTCCAATACGCGCTGCGATCCGGAGCGCTGGTGCAGGCCGTCTACATTCTGGGTCACGATGGTCAGGCGGGCGACCCGTGTCTCCAGATCCACCAGCGCCCGATGGCCCGCGTGGGGCCGCGCCGCCCTGACGCCGTCGCGTCGGTGCTCATACCAGCGCCAGACGCGTTCCGGGTCCCGGGCAAATGCCTCGGGTGTGGCCAGGTCTTCGGGTCGGAACCTTGACCAGAGCCCGGTCTGGGCGTCCCGGAAGGTGGGTATACCACTCTCCGCGGACATGCCTGAACCGCTCAATATCACCAGGCGCGTTGAGGGCTTGCAGCAGCGGGCTAGTGTTTCTGCCGCGCCGCTCATGACCTGACCGGCGCCTTCCTGACAGGCCTTCTCGACGGCGACCGGCATGGCGGGCTGTGATACATGCGTGTATTCTATCCGGTCCCCCGCGAGGGGTCGTAATCCCACTTTCAAGCAGCCAGACCAGGACGTGCAATGAGCGGCAAGCTGTACATCAAGACCCACGGGTGCCAGATGAACGAATACGATTCCGACAAGATGGCGGATGTGCTCGCGGCATCGCATGGGCTGGAGTTGACGGAGCACGCGGAAGAAGCGGATGTCATCCTGATCAACACCTGCTCCATTCGCGAAAAAGCACAGGAGAAGGTGTTCTCGCAGCTGGGTCGCTGGAAGCAGTTGAAAAAGGACAAGCCAAAGCTGGTCATTGGCGTTGGTGGTTGTGTGGCCAGCCAGGAGGGCGAAGCCCTGATCAAGCGGGCGCCCCTGGTCGATATGGTTTTTGGCCCGCAGACGCTGCACCGGCTTCCCACCATGCTCGAGCAGGTCAGGGACACCGGCCGCCCCAAAGTCGATATTTCATTCCCCGAAATCGAAAAGTTCGATGCCTTGCCCGCGCCCGGCGCGCAGGGGCCCAGTGCGTTCGTATCGGTCATGGAAGGCTGCAGCAAATATTGCAGCTTCTGCGTGGTGCCCTACACCCGCGGCGAAGAGGTCAGCCGCCCGCTGGATGATGTGGTCGCCGAATGTGAGGCGTTGGCGGAGCAGGGCGTGCGGGAAATCAATCTGCTGGGCCAGAACGTCAACGCCTATCGCGGTGACATGGCCGACGGTGACGAGGCTGACCTGGCCTTGCTCATTCACTACGTTGCCGCGGTAGACGGCATTGACCGGGTTCGGTTTACCACCTCACACCCGGTTGAATTTTCCAACAGCCTGATCGAGGCCTTTGGCGAGGTGCCGGAGCTCGTGGATTTCGTGCATCTGCCGGTGCAGAGCGGTTCCGATCGGGTGTTGTCCATGATGAAACGCGGCCATACCGCGCTGGAGTACAAGCAGAAGATCCGACGCCTGCGAGAAATCAGGCCGGAAATCAGCCTCTCGTCGGATTTTATCGTGGGCTTTCCGGGGGAAACCGAACGTGATTTCGAAGACACCATGAAACTGGTCAGGGACATGGGCTTCGACCACAGTTTCAGTTTCATATACAGCGCCCGCCCGGGTACGCCTGCGGCCGGCCTTGCCGACGACACGCCGCTTGAGGTCAAGAAAGAGCGGCTCGCCGCCCTGCAGGCGCAAATCAACGAGCAGGCGGCTGCCATCAGCCAGGCCATGGTCAACACGCGCCAGCGCATCCTGGTGGAGGGCCCCAGCAAGAAAGACCCCAAACAGCTGTTCGGGCGCACGGAGAACAATCGCGTGGTTAATTTTGACGGGCATCCCAGGCTGATCGGAAGGTTCGTCGATGTCATGATCACCGAGGCGCTGAGTCACTCACTGCGCGGCCGGGTCTGCGGTAGTGACGACCTGGGCCGCTCGGCCGCCTGAGTCTTTGCCCCATGAGCGAGAGACGCACGCTGGAACTCGAGCCCGCCGACACGCTGCGGCTGGCCAATTTATGCGGACAGTTCGATCAGCATCTCCAGCAGATTGAAGCCCGCCTGGACGTAGAGGTTTTCTGTCGCGGCAACATCTTCAACGTCGAGGGCGAACCCCGGCAGGTCAGGGCTGCCGTGCGGCTGCTCAAGACGCTGTACAAAGCGTCCGCCAATGAGACCCTGACGCCCGATGTCGTCAACCTGCACCTGCAGGAGTCGGGCATTGCCGAGCTGGCGGAGCAGCCCGAGGACGAATCAGCCATGGGCGATGACATTTCCATCGTCACGCGACGCGGAACCATCCGGGGGCGCGGGCCCAACCAGAAACGGTATCTGAAAAACATCATCGGGCACGCGGTGAATTTCGGCATCGGTCCGGCCGGCACGGGCAAAACGTACCTCGCCGTGGCCTGCGCGGTGGATGCCTTGCAGCGTGAGCACGTTCAGCGCATCGTGCTGGTGCGGCCAGCCGTCGAGGCCGGCGAGCGCCTGGGCTTTCTACCGGGCGATATGGCGCAGAAAGTCGACCCTTACCTGCGCCCCCTGTATGACGCGCTGTACGAAATGCTGGGATTTGAACGCGTGTCCCGACTGATCGAGCGCAATGTCATCGAGGTGGCCCCGCTGGCTTTCATGCGTGGGCGCACCCTGAACGACGCCTTCGTGATCCTCGACGAGGCCCAGAATACGACGCGTGAGCAAATGAAAATGTTCCTTACGCGCATCGGGTTCGGTTCAACCGCGGTGATTACCGGTGACGTTACACAGGTCGATTTGCCGCGAGCGGAAACCTCTGGCATGAAACACGCCATGAAGGTCCTGGATGATGTCGATGGCGTGACCTTTGCCTGGTTCAGCGCGCGTGACGTGGTGCGCCACCCGATGGTCCAGCGCATCGTGGAGGCTTATGATCGCGCCGACCAGGCGGACGGGCGCTGAGTCCATCGTGCTCGAGGTTCGGGTCCAGCGGGCGAGTTCCGGGCCTGGCACGCCGCCAGACCGGGACCTCTCGGGCTGGGCGGCGGCGGCCTTGCCGGGGCTAGATCATGCCGCCGAGCTGACCGTGCGGCTGGTGGATGAGGAGGAGAGCCGCAGGCTCAACGCGCAATATCGCCAGCAGGACAAGGCGACCAACGTGTTGTCATTTCCATCCGGGTCCGAGAAGGCGCTGAGACAGCTGCTGGCGGAGTCGGGTGAGCCGGTGCCCCTGGGCGATTTGGTCATCTGCGTGCCCCTCGTCGCACGCGAGGCGACGGAGCAGGGGAAATCAACGCGGCATCACTGGGCGCACATGGTAATCCATGGGGTGCTGCACCTGGCGGGCTATGATCATGAGATCAGCGAAGACGCGGACATCATGGAGGCGCGCGAACGGGCCATCATGGACCAGCTTGGCTTTCCCGACCCCTACAGAGCCATCTGAAATCGGGTATGTTCGTGAAAAGTGTCCGGCTTTCTGGTACAAACTGGAATCGGGGACCATGAGGCCCCATGTAGGCTGTGACGCGATGAGTGTCGCAAGCCATTGAGCAATGAGCGAAGACCAATCGAGTAACGGTTCCGGGCGCAAAACCTGGTTGGAAAGAATCACCCATGCATTCTCCAACGAACCCCGGGATCGTGAAGAACTCAAAAATCTACTGAAGGAATCCCTGCAAAACGGCGTATTGGACGCTGACGCCCTGGCCATGATGGAGGGTGCGATCGAAGTGTCTGAAATGCAGGTCAGGGACGCGATGATCCCGCGCTCCCAGATGGTCGTCATTCCCCGTGACGGCAGCCTGGTCGAGTTTCTGCCGCAAATCCTTGAATCCGGACACTCGAGATTCCCCGTGATCGGAGAGGATCGCGACGAGGTCGAGGGTATCTTGTTGGCCAAGGATCTGCTGCGGTTTTTCGCGGAGGGCGGTGGCGAGTTCCACCTCACCGAGGTGATACGCCCGGCGGTGCTCATCCCGGAAAGCAAGCGGCTGAATATCCTGCTGCGCGATTTTAAAGCCAGCCGCAATCACATGGCCATCGTGGTCGACGAGTACGGTGGCGTTTCCGGCCTGATCACCATCGAGGACGTGCTGGAGGAAATCGTCGGCGAGATCGACGATGAGCATGACGAGGAAGAAGAGGAACTGGTCGCGGCGCTGGGAGAGACCCGGTTCCGGGTTAAAGCGCTGATGCCCATCGACGAATTCAACGAGGCGTTTGGCGCCAGCCTGAGCGATGAAGATTACGATACCGTTGGCGGACTGCTGCTGGCTGAATTCGGCCGCGTGCCCGAGCGCGGTGAGATGGTGACGCTGGATGGGCGCTTCGAGTTCCAGGTCACTGCCTCGGACAATCGCAGAATCATCGCTTGCGAAATGAATGTTCTCAGCCCGGGCTGAATCTGCCGTGGGCCGGTATTTGCTGACCCGTGTATTGCTCTGCCTTCTGTCGTTTTTCCCAGCGGTTGCCACAAGCGATTCGCTAACGCTTGACCTGCCTCCCCTGCAGGAACAGCAGGAAGCCTGGTTGATTACCATCGCGCCCGGCGAGATTTACTGGCAGCGTTTTGGGCATAACGCGATCTGGTTGCGGGAACCCGGGCTGGAACTGGACCATACCTTCAATTTCGGATACTTCGATTTTGAACAGGCGCATTTCCTGAAGCGTTTTGTGACCGGTCGCATGCTTTACCAGGCTTTGGCCTTCGACGCCCAGTCCGAACTGCAGGCTTATGCGGGGGAGGGGCGGGCGATCCGGGCGCAGCGGCTGAATCTGTCGCCCGAGCAGTACGAGAGGCTGCGGGATCACCTGGTCTGGCATGTGCAGCCGCCCAACCGGGATTACCTGTATGACTACTATCTCGATAACTGCTCTACCCGAATTCGCGATGCCATAGACCTGGCCCTGGGCGGCGCCTTGTCCGGGGCCACCCGCCAGCAACCCGCGGCGGCCAATTTCCGCGACCACACGCGACGACTGACCCGCATGACTTTCTGGTACTACCTGGGCCTGGAGTCGGTGCTCGGCATGCCGGTGGACCATGCCATCAGCCGTTGGGACGAGATGTTCTTACCGGAGATTGTGGCCGAGACCGTGGCATCGTCTGAGGGCATGGGGCAACAGGGCGTGCTGACGAAAGAGGAGGTCCTGATTTTCCCGGGCCAGATGGAGCACGGGGCGGTGACGCGCTCTTCCACCGAGTGGCGCTATCTGGTCGCGGCGCTGGGTCTGCTGTTGGTATTGGGCGTGTCCCTGAAGGCGGGGTCCGGCGCAATGGCCGGCTTGAGAAACAGGCTGACGCGGGGGCTGGCGCGCAGCTGGTTGTTGCTCACCGCAGGGCTGGGCATGATCCTGGTCGTCTTCTGGATCTTTACCGATCATCGCGTGGTGGCGCCCAATCTCAACCTGCTGCTGTTCAACCCCTTATTCATATTCATGCTCGGTCGCCGCCTCGTCCGCCCTCTGTTCTGGCTGGTTTCAGCGAGCGGCGTGCTCGCGTTGCTGCAGTGGCCGCTACTGGGCTGGCAATACGCTGTCGATGTGCTGGCGCTGGTTCTGCCGTTGAACATGGCAGCGTCATGGGTGCTCTACCGAGTGTCTACCGAGAATCGGGCGATGGCCTGAGGACATTGGCGTCCAGCTCACTGACCGTGCGTTGGGCGCCTTGAACAGTCACCACGATGATGTGGTCATATTCGGAATCGGACATCGGGGACACCGGGCATTGGCAGAGCATGGTGGCCAGTTCCGGTGTGGTATTGCTGTGTCCCACCACCAGGGCGTTTTCGGCGCGTGAGAGCAGCGTGCGGGCTTGTTCTTCCAGGTGTCGGGGGTCGTAGAGCTGCACACTGAGCCCAAGCGCACTGGCCGCTGGATCGGCAGTTTGTCTTGAGCGCCGGTAATCGCTGGACCAGACAGCGGCCACCTCGCGTTGTGACAGCCAGTCTGACAGCCATTCAGCCCGGGCAACACCCGCCGGGGTCAACCCCGGATCGGGGCCGTCGGCTTTCTCGGCATGGCGAACGAGGTAGAGCGCGTAGGGGGATGGTTCATCTGCCCCGGTCGCAGATATTGCCCAGAAAAAAGACAGTGCGGCGGTCAGCAGCTGTCGCTTGCGTGATTCAGTCATCCAGTGCCGCCAGCGACTCGGCCTGATGCTCCTGCTGCAGAGGGTCGATAACCATGTCCAGATTGCCCGACAGAATGTCGTCGAGTTTGTACAGGGTCAGGCCGATGCGATGCTCGGTGACCCGGCCTTGCGGAAAATTATAGGTTCGGATGCGTTGTGAACGATCGCCGGAGCCCACCTGCAGCTTTCGCGATTCTGCCTGCTCAGCCTTCTGGCGGCTCTGCTCTTCCTCCAGCAGTCGCGCACTCAGCAGGGACAGGGCGCGAGCCTTGTTTTTATGCTGGGAGCGCTCGTCCTGGCATTCCACCACGATACCGGTCGGCAAATGCGTGATGCGAATGGCGGAATCGGTGGTGTTGACATGCTGTCCGCCTGCTCCGGAGGCTCGAAAGGTGTCGATACGCAGGTCGGAATCCTGGATGTCCACGTTTTCGATATCTTCACGCTCGGGCAGGATGGCCACCGTGCAGGCTGAGGTGTGAATTCGGCCCTGGGATTCGGTTTCCGGAACCCGTTGCACCCGGTGTGTTCCTGACTCGAACTTGAGGCGGGAGAACGCGCCGCGCCCCGCGACGCGGGCGATGGCCTCTTTGAATCCGCCGTGTTCACCCTCGTTGGCGCTCAATAGTTCCACCGCCCAGCCCCGGGTTTCGGCATACCGGGTGTACATTCTCAGCAAGTCGCCGGCGAACAGCGCGGCTTCATCGCCGCCGGTTCCCGCGCGAATTTCGAGAAAAATATTGTTGTCATCATCCGGGTCACGCGGAAGCAGCAGCATTTTCAGCGTCTGCTGCAGTTCCTCGCCCAACTGCTCGGCTTGGGCAAGTTCCTCTTCAGCCAGTTCCTTCAGGTCCGGGTCAGCCAGCATCTGGCTGGCGTCTGCTATGACCTGCTCGTTGCCCTGGAAAGCGTCCCATGCCTTCACCAGGGGCTCAACCTGGGCATATTCGACGGAAAGTTCACGAAACTGATTCTGATCTGCCATGACCTCCGGCTGGGACAGCAGCAGCGCGATTTCTTCAAACCGGGCCTGGATCTGCTGAAGACGAGTGCGAATGCTGGTTTTCACGGCTTGGGTTCCGTGTCCTTGCCACCCTCGTCGTTGAACAGCCAGTCCGCGGCCTTCAGGATCTGGTACTCCTGGGATTCTGCGGCCTGGCGCAGGCGTGTGCTGGGCAGATGGAGGATTTTGTTGGTCAGCGTATGGGCCAGTTGCCGGACCACCTGCTCAGGGTCCTTGCCGGATTGCAATTGCCTGAGCGCTCTCTCGGTGAGCTCATGGCTGCTCTCCGTCGCATGCTTTCGAAGGCGCTGCAGAAATTTGGCGGCACGCGCGCCGTGCAGCCAGCGCATGAATTCGTCCACGGACTGCTCAACCGTCTCTCCGGCCACTTCGGCCGCCCGGTGGCGTTCCGCGATGTTCTCATCGGCCACTTGTTGAAGGTCGTCGATGGTGTAGACATAGACATCCTTCAATCGAGAAACCTCAGGATCGATGTCCCGAGGTACCGCAATGTCGACCAGGAACATGGGCGCCCGCTTGCGGGCCTGGAGCGCTTTCTGTATCCGTTCAGGTCCAATGATCGGTACCGGGCTGGCGGTCGAGGACACGAGAATATCGGCCCGCGGCAGCACCTCTCCGAGCTCATCCAGCCCGTGTCCGGACGCGCCGAATTCGGCGGCGAGCTGCTCGGCTTTCTCTGGGCTGCGGTTGGCGATCATCAGGCCCGCGACACCTTGCTCATAAAGGTGGCGCCCGCACAACTCGATCATTTCGCCGGCCCCGATCATCAAGACGTTCTTGTCCTTGAGGCTGCCGAAAATCTGCCTCGCCAGCACCATGGTGATGTAGGCCACGGAAACAGGGTGTTCATTGATGCCGGTCTGGTGGCGGACGGCTTTGCCGGTGGCGAACGCATGCTGAAACAGTCGGTCGAGCAGCTTGCCGGCCCCGCCCGCTGCCTGGGCTTGCTGCCAGGCATCCTTGAGCTGGCCCATGATCTGGGGCTCCCCCAGCACCAGTGAATCCAGTCCGCTGGCGACGTTGAACATGTGCCGCACGGCCTGCTCGTTGCGCCGATGATAAAGATACTGTTCGCTCTCAGCGTCATCCAGGCCGCCCGAGTCGCGCAGCCACTCAAGCACGCAGCGCTCATTTTCGGGCAGGACGATGCCGTAGATCTCGGTGCGGTTGCAGGTGCTCAGTACGGCGGCCTCTTCCACGCCAGGCAGAGCGCGCAGCGCCTGGATGGCCGGAGCATAGTCGTTGGCGGGAATAGCGAGCTTCTCGCGGATTTCCAGCGGGGCTGTCTGATGACTTGTTCCTACAGCAAGAAGCGGCATGAGTATCTCAATTTAGCGCGGCAAGCGGATTCTGATGCCGCAGCACATCAATATCAAGTACTGTCCCTGAATGAATTGATCGGGGACATGTGGCCGCTTCTCCCTTCGCTCGCGGGGATTGGTTCACTGGCGGCAAGCGCGTATCCTTGTTTGTCATGAAAAGCCGATATTGTTTCATGAATTGCAGATGGATTGCGGCCGGACTGGCCGTCTTGATGCTGAGCGCCTGTGCGACGACGCGCGCCCCTGACGGCGATGTGCCCGCGTCTGAACGCTTGCCAGCGGCCGAAGCTCCAGAAGCGGCTCCGGCGACCGACCCGGATGTGATGTATCACGTGATGGCGGGCGAGGTTCAAGGTCATGCTGGAGACTTTGAGAAATCCTCGGCGGAATACCTGGCTGCGGCCCTGGAATCGGAGGATCCCGCGATCGCTCGCAGAGCGACCCAGGTGGCTATTTCTTCTGAGTCCTGGCTGTACGCTTCCATGGCCGCTGATCGCTGGGTGCTGCTGCACCCCGATAGCCTCGATGCCCGCCAGACCGCGATCCAGGTGATGCTGCTGAATGGCGATTATGTCGCGGCGGAATACCAGATGAGCGAGCTGCTGGACATGATGGGCGATGAGCAGTCACGCGCCTGGTCGATCATCACGGCACAACTGGCAAACGCCAGCGATCCGGAGCGGGCGGGCAATATCCTGGCGCACCTGATCTCCACGCATGAGGCAGCTGGCAACGCCGATGCGTTGTTTGCACGAAGTCAGCTGGCCGCCAGATCGGGTGATATGCAGAATGCGTTCGCACTGGCTGAACAGGCTTTGGAGGCTGAACCGGGCCGCGCCGAACTTCACGCATGGGCAGGGCGGCTCGCCGTTAATCTGCGGTTCGAGGACGCCGCGTTCGCGCGCTATGAGCGCGCCAATCAGCTCAAACCCCATGACCGCACCATTGCATCGGCATATGCCGAACTGCTCCGGCGGAAAGACCGTCTGGATGAGGCGCTGAGGGTACTGGAAAACCTGCCCGATTCCCCCGAAGTGAGATTTGGACGCGTGGGGTTCGCCCTGAGCAGCGACCTGATCGGGGAAGCGGAGGCGATTTATCGCGGTTTCTACACCCGCTCATATCCCGACGCGCGGACGGCAGCGTTCCAGGCCGCGAGGGCGGCTGAAATGCTGGGTTATGACCAGGAAGCCATCGACTGGTACGCGCAGGTCAAAAGCGGTGACAGGGCGCTGGTGGCAGTGCTCAGACGTGCCGTGCTCCTCGCGGATAACGATGACCTCGAGGGGGCCAGAAACCTTTTGGCCCAGACCCGTGTTCGCCGTGATCCCTCGGTGCAGCTGGAGACCTACCTGACGGAGAGCCAGATATTGACCCAGGCAGGTCTGGGCGAAGAAGCCTGGCAGGTCTTGACGCAGGCGCTCGACGTTATGCCAGGGCACCCCGATGTCCTTTATGGCAGGGCGCTGCTGTCGGTGGAATTGGGCCGTGTCGACGAGGCCGAGCAGGATCTGCGCCAGATTCTGGAGGAGGATCCCCGCAATGCCGCTGTATTGAACGCGCTGGGATACACGCTGGCCGATCTGACGGATCGGTTGGATGAGGCTGAGCAGTTGATCAGGGCGGCGCTTGATTTGCAGCCCGAGGAGGCTTCCATCCTGGACTCGATGGGCTGGGTGGCCTACCGGCAGGGGCGCCATCAGGAGGCGCTGGCCTACCTCGAGCAGGCCTGGATCAGGGACAATAACCCCGAAATTGCGGCGCATCTCGGAGAAGTGCTCTGGGTGCTGGGGCGCGAGGAAGAAGCAAAAAGCGCCTGGCGTCTCGGGCTGGAACGCGGCCCGGACGACCCCGTGCTCAAAGCAACCATCAGCCGGTTCGGGGCAGAGCTTTGAGGCAAAGCCTGCTGCGTTGGCTGGCGTGTTTTTCCGTCACGCTGTCTGCCTGTACCTCGGTTCCACGCGCGCCCGATTCAGCGTTTGAGCTTCAAGCGGCCTACGATGAGCGGGTCCGCGGTATTGCGACATGGGTTCAGTGGGGGTTCCGTGGGCGTTTGTCGATGGATGACGGCGAGGATGGCGGCAGTGGGCGGCTCCATTGGCAAACCGAGGGCGAGAGCAGCCAGCTCGATTTCCGCGGAACGCTGGGAAAAGGCGCGTGGCGATTGTCGCTGGCTCCGGGCAGCGCCGAGCTCACGCGATCAGACGGCAGCCAGCTGACAGGGGCTTCGGTTCAGGCGCTGCTGCGCTCTGAATGGGGCTGGGAAGTGCCCGTTGAGGATCTGGTGTACTGGGTGCGAGGGCTGCGGGCGCCGGGGCCGGTAGAGGGGATCGATTTCGATGATGCAGGCAGGATCACCCGGCTCTCGCAATCCGGCTGGAATATCGAGTTTGAGCGGTATCGTGATGTCTCGGGCAGGCAATTGCCCGGAAAAATAAAAGCGGTCAGCGGTCAACTGACGATCAAACTGGTACCGGCCCGCTGGACGGTGCCTCTGACCGGCGAAGGCCATGCCTGAATTCAGTACCTGGCCCGCGCCGGCCAAGCTCAACCTTTTTTTACACATCACGGGCAGGCGTCCGGACGGTTACCACACGATCGAAACCTGTTTTCAGCTACTCGACTGGGGGGACGAGATAGAACTGGCCGTCACGGAGGACGGCGCAATCGTTCGGCAGGCCGGTATGAAAGGGGTGTCGCCTGAGGACGACCTCGCGGTGCGCGCCGCGCGCCTGTTGCAGACTTCCGCCCCCACTCGCCTCGGGGCCGTGATCCGGGTGCGCAAGCATGTGCCGGCTGGCGCCGGGCTCGGTGGCGGAAGCAGCGACGCCGCGACGGTCTTGCTGGCGCTGAACGAGCTCTGGTCCTGCGGATTGAGCCGCATGGAACTGTCGCGGCTGGGCGCCAGGCTGGGCGCGGACGTGCCGGCCTTCGTTCACGGGTTGAGCGCCTGGGCCGGGGGGCGGGGTGATCAATTGGAGCCGGTCAGCCTGGGTGACCGGCACTATGTGCTGGTATTTCCGGATGTTCATGTGTCCACCGCCGACCTGTTCGCGGCCGCCGACCTCAAGCGCGATTGCGCCTCTGTCGACTTCAACGGTTTCGATCCGCTGACGGGGGTCAATGTGTTCGAACCGGTGGTGCGAGCCCGTTATCCGGCGGTGGATCAGGCCATGCGAGAATTGCAGGTGCATGGCCGTCCCCGCCTGACTGGCACGGGAAGTTGCATTTTCCTGCCGGTGGAAGATAAATTTAGCGCCGAATCGATCACACATCAGCTCGAATGCCGATATAATGTGTGTTGCGTTGACGGGGTTGACCGTTCTCCTGTGCTCGCGAAGCGCACTGGCGGTAACTGAATCAGCCAATTTCCGCTGGGACGTCGCCAAGCTGGTTAAGGCACGGGGTTTTGATCCCCGCATTCGCAGGTTCGAATCCTGCCGTCCCAGCCATTTATTGCGGAAAAGCCATTGGACATTGGGAAAGACAAAGCTGCCAGCCCTTCCATGATGCTGTTTTCCGGCAACGCCAATATCAATTTGGCAAACGATATCTCCCGTGAACTCGGCATACCCATGGGCAAGGCGATCGTCGGCCGCTTCAGCGACGGCGAGGTCATGGTCGAGATCATGGAGAACGTTCGGGGCCGCGACGTCTACGTGGTTCAGCCCACCTGCGCGCCCACCGCGGACAACTTCATGGAACTGCTGGTCATGATCGACGCCATGAAGCGGGCCAGCGCGCTCCGGGTCACGGCCGTGATTCCGTATTTTGGCTATGGTCGCCAGGACAGGCGGCCGCGATCATCGAGGGTGCCCATCACCGCCAAGGTGGCGGCCAAAATGATCGGCGCGGTGGGTACTGACCGGGTGGTCACCATCGACCTGCACGCTGACCAGATCCAGGGCTTTTTCGATATTCCCGTGGACAATGTCTACGCCTCTCCGCTGACACTGGCTGATATCTGGCAGAGACAGTCAAGCGACCCGATCATCGTCGTATCACCCGACGTCGGCGGTGTGGCGCGGGCCCGCGCGATCGCCAAGCGATTGGACGCCGATCTGGCCATCATTGACAAGCGGCGCCCCAGGGCCAACGTTGCGACGGTGATGAACATCATTGGCGACGTGGAAGGAAAAATCTGCGTGCTGGTGGACGACATGGTCGATACGGCCGGCACCCTGTGCACGGCGGCTGGGGCCTTGAAAGAACAGGGTGCCGTCAAGGTGGTGGCCTATTGCGTGCATCCCGTTCTGTCGGGGCCGGCCATCAGCAATATCAGCCAGTCCGAACTCGATGAGCTGGTTGTCACCGATACCATTCCTCTGAGTGAGGAGGCCGCGGCCTGCGGTAAGGTTCGACAGATGACCATTTCGCACATGATGGCGGAAACCATCCGCAGGATGTCAGCGGGTGAGTCTGTCAGTTCGCTGTACGTCGATTGACCTTGCCCAAAACCCGGTCGGGCCGCCAACCTCTCTCGTTCGCTATCCAGCGCCCGCGGGTGTAAAGTAGTCGGCCTGAAACTGGCGTAAGAGAGGGGAAGCTCCTATGCGGGGATCCTGTATACGTATTTTTGCCGGTATCCTGATGCTGGCGGCGGTGTTCGATCTGAGCGCCCAGACCATTGTGCGCGGTCCATATCTGCAGCAAGTCACTGAGCAGAGTGTCATCGTCCGCTGGCGTACGTCGGCGGGCACCGTGTCTGTCGTCCGTTACGGGCTCGACAGTGGCTCATTGTCGCAGACCGCGACGGTCTCGGGGTCCCGCACTGAGCATGCCGTTTTGCTCAGTGGGCTCAGTGATTCAACCACGTACTTTTATTCTGTCGGTGATGAATCCGGCGCGCTGGCGGGTGACGCCAGTTTTTATTTCACCACCGCGCCCGAGCCGGGCACTTCGGCGCCCGCGCGATTTTGGGTTCTTGGGGATTCCGGCACGGCCAACGGCAACGCGGCGAACGTGAGGGAAGCCTTCAAAGCCTGGTCTGCCTCTCAGCCTGCGGATTTCATGATCATGCTGGGAGACAACGCCTACAACAGCGGGACGGACGCCGAATACCAGGCAGCCGTGTTCGATATGTATCCGGAAATTCTGCGGCAACTGCCGCTGTGGTCGACCTTGGGCAACCACGACGGTTATTCCGCCGATTCCGCAACCCAGACGGGGCCATATTACGACATCTTCAATTTACCGGTAGCGGGTGAAGCGGGCGGTCTGCCCTCTGGGACCGAGGCTTACTATTCCTTTGATTACGGCAACGTCCATTTTATCTGCCTGGATTCTTACGAGTCCGATCGCTCAACGGCCGGCAACATGCTGCAATGGCTGGAGAGTGATCTCGCCTTCAATGACCAGCCATGGGTCATCGCATTCTGGCATCACCCGCCCTACACCAAGGGATCGCATGATTCAGACAGCGAAGGCGCGCTCATTGACATGCGCCAGAACGCGTTGCCGATCCTCGAGGCCTGGGGTGTCGACCTGGTGTTGTCCGGGCACAGTCATTCCTACGAGCGTTCTTACCTGCTGGACGGCCATTATGGCGCGTCGTCGACACTGGACCCGGATGAGAATGTGCTGAATCCAGGTGACGGACGCATTTCCGGTACGGGCGCCTATCAGAAGCCGGGTGTCGTCGCGGCGGAGCATGCCGGCGCGGTATACGCCGTGGCGGGAAGTTCCGGCAAAATCTCAAACGGTCCGTTGAACCATCCGGCCATGTTCGTCAACCTGATCGAACTCGGGTCGATGGTCATCGATGTGTCCGGTAGCCAGATGGACGCAGTGTTCATCGATGACAGCGGCGCGGTGCTGGACGAGTTCACGCTGATCAAGACGCCGGACACTCAGCCACCGTTGTTGGAATGGGTCGGCAGCGAGGATGCAACCCATGTTCGGGTGGATTACTCAGAGCGGGTCGTGCCGGCCGGCGCGGGTGACCCTTCGAACTATGCGAGCCCGGGCTTGGCCATCCTGACCGCCACGGTGCTCGACGGCAATAGGGCAGTCCGCCTGGAGACCTCGGCGATGAGTGTGGGCGAGACCTACACGCTGAGTGTCAGCAACGTTTTCGACGAGTCGGGTAACAGAATCGCCGATGGAACCTCGCAGAGTTTTGTTTTTGAGGAAATCGTCACCCGGTCATTTCAGGACGGCCTGGCCCCGTCGCCCGATTACGCGGGCACCCGCGATACGTATATCAGGGAGGCCTCACCCAGCGTCAACTATGGCTCGGCTGTCTCGCTGCAGGTGGATGGCGACGATGGTGGCGGCGACATGAATATCCTGGTGGCCTGGGACCTCAGCGAGGTGCCGACCAGCGCGACGGTGCAGTCCGCGAGCATTCATTTCAACACGCTCAACCCGGGCGGCCCCTATGAATGTTACGGTCTGCGAGCGCCATGGATCGAAGACGAGGTGACCTGGCTGCAAGCGGCGTCCGGTAGCGCCTGGTCCGGGCCAGGAGCGAGCGGCGTCGCCGATCGCGATCCTGTCCCGATCTGTACCTTCAATGCCGGCAGCACCGGACCGCTGGAAATACCCCTGACCGCCGACGCCCTCGCGCTGGTTCAGTCGTGGGTGGATGGCGCGATGGCTAACCATGGCCTGTTACTGGCCAACAGCGCGACCGCCAATGGCGCCGATTTCGATGCCCGCGAGTCTTCCGCGGCCATGCAACGCCCACGGCTGGAAATCACCTACTCCGTGGCGGTGGTTCCGCCCAACCAGGCCCCCAATGCCTCGTTTACCCATGATTGCGCTGACCTGCAATGTGAATTTGCCGACACCTCCACCGATCTGGATGGCAGCGTGGTGTCATGGTCGTGGGACATGGGAGATGGCACGGTCTTGTCTGGAGATTCCGCCATCCATCTTTACGGGGCGCCGGGGGAATACACGGTTGAACTGACGGTGACCGACGATGACGGTGCCACCGATACGGCCTCGGTGACCGTGGCCGTCACTGAACCACCCGCTGAGCAAGATCATTTTGTGGTCTCGGAAATTCCCGGCAGCGGGTCCGTCTCGGGAGATTTTTCGGCGACCTTCGCCGCAGATGACGCCTTGCTGCAGACCATCACCGAGCGCAGCAGCGGCGGGAAGAAACAGGACCGTTACAGTTTTCTGGTTCACACCTGGGTGTTTGACTTGCCAGCCAGTTCGGTTGCGACCCTGCACGCGAGGGCCTGGTCCGGCGCCTCGGCCGACGGCGATGCGTTCGAGCTTTACGGGTCAATGGACAACGTCAATTACACGAAACTGTCCCCGGTACCGGGCAGCAGCGCAGAGCCCTTGCTGGTGACTTTGCCCGTTGCCGTCGGTGGACCGTTTTATCTGCAGGTGAGAGACACGGACCGCACGCCCGGTAACCTGTCGCTGGACAGCGTGATTTTCGATGAGCTGTTCATCCGGACATCCGCGCCAGAGGGAGACCCTCCGGCGTCTCCGTCGGGGCTGTCCGCATTGTCCCTGGGCGCTTATGAGATTCAGTTGTCCTGGACAGACAACAGTTCGGCGCCGGACGCCGAAATGGGCTTCAGGCTGCAGAGATCGGAGGATGGCGTCAATTTTGCCGACCTGGATATCGTCGGGGAGAATGTGACCACTTATCTGGATATGGCCCTGGCACCCGCAACGACTTATCACTATCGGGTCTACGCGTTCAACAGCGCGGGTAATTCGGGTTACTCGAACACGGCATTAGCCACAACCGATGACGGGATTTCATTGAGCCTGTCCGGCTCCAAGGTCAAAGGCAAGCACGTGATCGAGGCCGCCTGGGCCGGCGCCGGCGGAAACGTGGTCCTGATCAGGGACGGCAGCGTCGTCGATACCGGCGGACTTGTTTTAGGTCCCGAGGGTGTCTACAACGACGAAACCGGAAACAAAGGCGGCAGGACTTACCAATACCAGGTGTGTGAGGCGGGAGGCAGCGCTTCCGACTGCTCCGCTCTGGTTGAAATCAGTTTCTGAGCTTGGGAACACGACCGCTTCTTCTCCTCGGTTTACGGCCGCGGGCATTTCTCTCGTTGGTCGTTGTTTTCTTTTCGGCCGGTTTGGCATCGCCGGCCGCCTGGCCGCATACCGACCTGCTGTTGCAGATCGAGCAGGTGACGGCAGACATCGAAACGGTCCCGTCCCCCTCGGCTGATCTCTTCATTCGACGGGGAGAGCTGTACCGACGTCATGAATCCTGGGCCGCGGCGCTGGCTGATTTTGCCACGGCGCGTGACATTCAGCCGAGTCGAGGGGACCTGGATTGGTTCGAGGGCAGGGTGCACATCGAAGCAGGCGATTACGAGCGGGGTATTGGCCTGGTTTCCCGTTTTATCGCGCGCAACGAACCGCATGCAAGCGCCTATCGCTATCGCGCAATGGCGCTGGCACGAACGGGTGACCGCGAGGCCGCCGCGCGAGATTATGCAGCGGCGATCTCGGTGAGCGAGGCGCCTTCACCGGCGCTGTATCGTGCCCTGGTTGTCGAGCAGATCGCGGCGGGTCGCGATGGGGAGGCCTGGATTTCAATTGACGAGGGTCTGTCACGGTTTCCGGTTGAGGTCAGCCTGCTGGGCCTGGGGGTAGACCTGGCTTTGAGAGAGGGGTCTGCGGAGCGGGCGCTCACTTTCCTCGAACGTTTACCTGAACCTGTCAGGGCGTTGCCTCAGTGGCGGTTGCGGTCGTGGCTGATTGCATGCATCGGCGACAAAGAGCATGGAGGATCGGATTTGAGCATGGAACCTGCCCAGGCCCGGGGGACTCAGGCGGAGCTGATCGCGGCAGCGTTGGCGGAGCTCGGAGAGCATCCCCAAGCGTCTGAATGCCGGCGGGCCGGTGCCGCCATGCTGGGTGCCCGGCAGCCCTGAGCGTCCTGCCCGGGGCCGAGTTTCTTTCCCCTGCGATTGAATATTGCGCTATAATGCGCGGCTTGAATTTTTCCGGCCCTGGTCGCGGGGTTGGTTCTGGGCGGCGTTCGCGCTGCTCCTTTGCCCTCAGGGCAGATGACAATCGAGGTTAATCATGGCTGAATTACAAACGATCGCCGCGGCGATCCGCGAAGACATGGGGAAAGGTGCGAGCCGCCGCCTGCGTCTAGACGGAAAAGTGCCCGCGGTTTTATATGGAGGCGACCGGGATCCGGTGGCGTTGACGGTCGAGCATCGACAGATCCTGCATGAGTCCGCGCAGGAGAACTTCTACTCGAGCATTCTCGAACTGTCGGTAGATGACGGCAGGCGGCAACAGGTGGTGTTGCGCGACATGCAGCGTCATCCGTACAAACAACAGATACTGCATCTCGACTTCATGCGGGTCTCTGAGACCGAGGTTCTGAAAATTGCACTTCCGTTCCACTTCGTTGGCGAAGAAAATTCGCCGGCTGGCCGCGCGTCCGGTGTGGTGGTGCAGCATTTGATGAACGAAGTCGAAGTCGCGGCTTTGCCCAAGGACCTGCCGGAATTCCTGGAAGTCGACCTGTCCGAACTGGATGCCGGAGACGCCGTCATGCTGGCTGACATCGTGCTGCCCGAAGGCGTTGAGATTCCCATGCTGGCAACGGCTGAAGAAGCCATTATGGTGGCCAATGCCATTCATATCTCCGAATCTCAGGGTACGGGTGCTGCCGCGGCAGCGGAAGCCGAGGCCGTGGCGGAAGCCGAAGCGGCTGGCCTGGAGGCAGGCGAAGTGCCGGCGGCCGATGCGGCACCGGCCCAGGAAGCGCCGACCGAGGACGAGGGCGAGACCGAGTAGTCAGCCCGGGGGCATCGTTTGTCTGACGCCTTTCTCATTGTGGGTCTCGGAAATCCGGGCCCGAAGTACGCTGAAACCCGGCACAATGCCGGGTTTTGGTTCCTGGAGCAGTTGGTTCGGGAGACGGGCGCAAGCCTGCGTGAGAAGAGCCGCCTCAGTGCCGAGACGGCGCGGGTGCGCTGGCAGGGTCACGATTGCGTCCTTGCCCGGCCGACCACTTTCATGAACCGAAGTGGGCAGGCCGTTCGCGCCGTGCTCGATTACTACGGCGTGGAAACGGCCCGCATGCTCGTCGCCTACGATGATCTCGACCTTCCGCCGGGCGTCGTTCGCCTGAAGCAGGGTGGCGGTCATGGCGGTCACAACGGCCTGCGGGATATTTTCAGCCATGTGGCGGATCGTGACTTTCTGCGATTGCGGATCGGTATCGGCCACCCGGGTCACAAGGATGCAGTCACCGGCTACGTGCTTGGCCGCTCGCCCGCCCAAGTGAGGCGGGTGGTGGAAGACGCGATGGGACGGGCGGTGGATATCCTGCCGCGGGTGCTGGCCGGTGATCTCCAGAGCGCCATGAATCAAATGCATCAATCGCCGTCTATCGATCAAAAGTAAGCCGGTTACCGCGCGACCCGCGCTTCGGAGGCAATATTCCATGGGATTCAAATGCGGTATCGTCGGCCTTCCCAATGTCGGCAAGTCGACCTTGTTCAACGCCCTGACCGAATCAGGGATCGACGCGGAAAACTATCCGTTTTGCACCATCGACCCCAATGTCGGTATCGTTCCGGTGCCGGATGGCCGTTTGCAGGACATCGCGGATATCGTGCAGCCGAAGAGCATCGTGCCCACGACCATGGAGTTTGTCGATATCGCAGGCCTGGTGGAGGGCGCCTCGCGGGGTGAAGGGCTGGGGAACCAGTTTTTGGCACATATCCGTGAGACCGACGCGATCGCGCACATCGTTCGCTGTTTCGAGGATGAGAACGTGGTGCACGTGGATGGGCGGGTCGACCCCCTGGCGGATATCGAAACCATCAACACTGAGCTCGCCCTCGCGGACATGGAAACGCTTGAGCGAAGAATTGAGCGGGCCGAGAAACTGTCCCGTACGGGGGACAAGGACGCGAGGAAACTGCTTGAATTACTCAAAGCGGTTCATGCGTCGCTGGACTCATCCGAAGGTGTGCGCGGGCTCGAGCTGGAGCAAGACGCCCTGGAAACTCTGAGGTCGTTGCGGCTGTTGACCATGAAGCCGGTCATGTATATCGCCAATGTGAGTGAAGAGGGATTTGACAACAACCCGCTGCTGGACGAGGTAAAAGCGTTTGCCTCTCAGGCCGGGGCGGTGGCTGTGTCGGTGTGTGCGTCGGTGGAATCCGAGATTTCCCAGCTGGATGAGGAGGATCGGGCCGCTTTTCTTGCTGAACTCGGTCAGGAGGCGTCCGGGCTGGCGCGCGTTATCGAGGCGGGTTATCGGCTGCTTGGATTGCTTACGTTTTTCACGGCGGGTCCGAATGAGGTTCGCGCCTGGACGGTCAGGGCGGGTTCGACCGCGCCCAAAGCCGCGGGACGCATTCACACGGATTTTGAACGCGGCTTTATCCGGGCCCAGGTCATTGCGTTTAATGACTTTATTGCCTGTGGCGGAGAGCACGGCGCCAGGGAGGCCGGAAAGCTGCGGCTCGAAGGAAAGGAATATGTCATGCAGGAGGGTGATGTCACCCTGTTTCGGTTCAACGTCTGAGCGGCCGGGCCGCTCATCGGATGCCGCGCAATGACGCCGCGACAATTCTCTTTCCATGGGTGGAAAATTGCGGTATAAGCTGAGGGCGTTTACACCGGATCTTCTCTTCGGAGGGCCCATGCCGTGGCAGGCAAAAACCCTGATTCCAGCACTGAGCAAGAAGAAAAACCGGACCTCGGCCGCGACGAGGTCACGGGTGAGCCATCGGAGTCCAGCAGAACAGCTGCGCCGCGGAAATCGGCGGGCGCCTCGCGTTGGCGTCAAATCGAGGTGATGCGCGAGCGGGCCGAGCTGAGAAAAATGCTGGATGATCTCGATATGGATTTCGACGAGTTCGAAATGGAAGTGTTCGGCTCAGACACCGAGCATAATTTGATGTATCGGCCTGAGCAGCAGAGTGAAGAGGAAGACATCGAAGCCGATATTGACATGGAAGGCGAAGGTGATGGTTTCGATGAAAGCGAATTTGACGAAATGGAGGATGATCCCGACTGATTCGCTCTGAACAGCGCTCCAGCCGGAAGCCGTAAGACCTGCCCGGGATAAACACGCGAAAAGCGCCATCAGGCCTCTGATTTTGGCTTGACAGGTTCGCTGTGCTGAATGACAATAGGCGGCTTGCTTGCGGGAGGGGTACCCAAGCGGTCAACGGGGGCAGACTGTAAATCTGCTGGCTATGCCTTCGTAGGTTCGAATCCTACCCCCTCCACCATCCTTCAGGGGTTGGTAGTGGTACCGAGTATCGGTTTAAAGAGTGCGTGCAAGTTGGTGTTGGGAGGATGAGAACCGTGAAAGGTTCGACAAATTCGCCAGGAGCGGTTTTGAACATCGGAGCGTAGCGACGATGGCCCGAAGGGTGAAGGGCAGGATGCCCGTAGCAATCCTACCCCCTCCACCATCTCTGCAGGGACGGATATGCACCGTGAAACGGTGCGAGCGTGTTGAACAAGACGGCGCGACGGGCTTTAAAGCCCTTTGAAGATGCCGAATGACCGGGGCCGCCATGGTGCGAATGCCCGTTTGATTGAGCGAGAGCCTGAATAGCGCGGGTGTAGTTCAACGGTAGAACCTCAGCCTTCCAAGCTGATGATGTGGGTTCGATTCCCATCACCCGCTCCAGGCGTTTGTGAGGATGGCGGGGGCGTAAACAGGAAAAGTTGATATTTTTCGCCCGCATAGCTCAGGCGGTAGAGCACTCCCTTGGTAAGGGAGAGGTCACTGGTTCAAGTCCAGTTGTGGGCACCACGAATTTGAGCGTTGTTTTTGACCTTTTGAAATTGACTGTATGTTTCGGAGACAGGCATGTCCAAAGAGAAATTTGAACGAACAAAGCCCCATGTAAACGTTGGCACGATTGGTCACGTGGATCATGGTAAGACGACGCTGACGGCGGCGATG
>Ga0181593_10000202_pt1 | contig 49160 bp, 49 predicted proteins | sample 071ome_19_FD_133756 | JGI IMG/M metagenome (GOLD analysis project Ga0181593, IMG submission 133756) | Coastal salt marsh microbial communities from the Groves Creek Marsh, Skidaway Island, Georgia - 071413AT metaG (megahit assembly) | ecosystem: Environmental > Aquatic > Marine > Intertidal... | reverse complement strand
GACTCTTCGCTCCAAGCATCGATTCGAACGTTTGGCAGTTGAATCGGTTCGTAGTCTGTGACAGGCAGCCCCCCCTCGCCATCACTCTCTCCGTATCGGTTGATCAACGTCGAAAAGATACCCGCAGTGCCGATGCTATCGCCATAGGCCTGTTCCGCTAGTGCCGCTTCGATATCCCAACCGAGACGCCGAAACCACCGTGCACGCCCGTAAAAGAGCGCCTCACGCATCCGTTTGGCACCTACTGCTAACCGAATGCTCTCCATCGCTTTTTCGCTGATAAAGCCATTTTTATCTATGGCTGCCAGTCGTTCTGCAGCTCGCGCCTGCGTCTCAAGCGGGGCCGGCGTCGCTAAGAGCCGTCCGTATTCGGCTGCAGCTTCGTAGTATCGCTTGAGCTGAAAATAGGCATCCCCGGTTAACAGACGAGCATCTGGGATATAGCGACTATCGGCGTGCGCTCTCGGTAGACCACGCGCAGCGAACAGCGCGTCTTCGTAGTTACCCAAACGAAAGTGGCTCTTTCCCAGCATCAGTTGACCTGCACTGGAATGCTGATGCGTCGCCATCTCCAGCAGGCGAGTAAATGCGATACGAGCCTCTTCGTATTCTCCGACGCGATAGGCCTGCAGCCCCTGCGCAAACAATCTATCGGCCTCAGGAGAATACGTTCCCTCTATCGATTGGGCCTGGAGTCGTACAGGCTGGTCCCAGGCTATTACAGCCATTATTACGAGGAAAATGCCCGAGATCTGACGCATGAAAACTCCCTAATAAACAGTTGGATATCGCGAAATGTAGACTTGGTAAGGCCGAGTGTCAAGCGGGGTTGTCGCAGCATCTCCAGCCCTGTATATTAGCATTTAAGACATCCCAACTGATCTGGAGTACAATGGAAATACGCTCAGAAAAAATAGGCCTTGATCCCGAAAAACTGCGTCAGTTCCTCGAGCAGCAAATGAAGACCCAGCCGCCATCGCAACAGGCTGCGGCAGCCGACGGCAGCGCATCGACGCCCCCATCAGAAGGTCCTCCGATCGAGTTTGACATGATCCCCGAGGAGTTAGAGGCCCATTTGGACCAGTTCGTTATCCGCCAGAGCGAAGCAAAAGCCGTTCTTTCCACTAAAATCTGCACTCACTTTAATAGGCTTAAGCTAGAAGATAACAAAGATGAGGAAGCCATTGGCAACATAAAGAACAACGTGCTTCTCATAGGCCCCACCGGCGTAGGAAAAACGTACCTCATCAAGCTTATAGCCCGCAAAATCGGCGTGCCCTTTGTCAAAGGAGACGCAACCAAGTTCAGTGAAACGGGCTATGTCGGTGGCGATGTCGAGGATCTAGTCCGCGAGCTAGTCCGTGAGGCAGATGGCGATATAGCGCGTGCTGAACACGGAATAATTTACATTGATGAAATTGATAAGATCGCCTCAACGCGTGGTCTGAACGGCCCCGACGTCTCGCGCTCCGGCGTGCAGCGAAACCTCCTTAAACTCATGGAGGAGACCGAAGTCGACCTAAAATCTCCCCAAGATATCGCTTCTCAGATGGAAGCTGTCATGCAAATGCAACAATCCGGCAAGATGGAGCGAAAGAAGGTCAATACGCGCAACATACTTTTCATAGTAAGCGGTGCCTTTGCAGGGCTCGACGAAATCATCGCTCGCCGCCTCAACAAAGGTGCAATCGGGTTTCAACTGGGCGAGGAAAGAGCACAGTCAGACATAGAGCCACAGCAGCTGTATCGAAACGTCCGCACGGAAGACCTATTGGAATATGGTTTTGAGTCCGAATTTATTGGCCGTCTGCCGGTGATCGCCATTTTGCACGAATTGGCCAAAGAGGACCTACTCTCTATCCTACGCAGCCCTAAGAGCAGCGTCATATTGGCGAAAAAGCGCGACTTCAGAGCCTATGGCATTGATATTGATTTCAGCGACAGAGCACTCGAAATTCTCGCCGCACGCGCACACGAGGAAAAGACGGGGGCGCGCAGCCTTGTGGGCGCAGTAGAGCGCGCTCTGCTTCCCTTCGAGAAGAAACTGCCCTCTAGTGCGGTACGGCGGTTTACTGTAAACGAAGACGTAATCACAGATCCGCAAACGGAATTACTCAAGCTGTTGAGCACGTCTTCGTTGGGCAATTTTTGTCAGGAATTCTCACAAAAAAACGGAATTGTCTTGCATATCGCTCCAGATGCGGAAGCGTTGATCCTACAGACTGCAGCTGCGCAAAAGGGCGAACCGAGCCAACTTTGTGAGACGCTTTTTGCGGATTACGGACATGGCCTCAAGCTGGCAGAGCTTGCGGAATATACCATCACCGTTGAAGCCGTAAAAGACCCTCAAGAAGTGCTCAATCAGCTTATTCGTGCGTTCTATAATCGCGCAAACGAATGAGCCTAGCGCAGATCGTACTCGATTTCTTTCCGGTAGAGCGTACTAAGGCCTATTTGAAGAATTTCAGCCGCGCGGCGACGGTCGTTGCCAACGGCTTTTAGCGTCTCGCGTATCGCCATCTTCTCCATTTCCCTTATGGACATACCGACGCGGAAATCGACTCCAGCGAACGTTCGTTCTCGACGGTTTATGTAGCGAGGGATATCATCGACCTCCAGCATTCCCTCGCGTGAGGACATGACGACCATACCCTCGATACAGTTTTTCAACTCGCGCACATTACCCGGCCATTCGTATTCAATAAGAATATCGAGTGCACGCGCACTGACTCCGGAAATATTCTTTTCGTTATCATCCGCGAATTTACGCACGAACTCGTCAACGAGCAGCGGAATATCTTCGTGGCACTCGCGTAAAGCAGGCACCTCAATAGTGACTACGTTGAGCCGATAGAATAAATCGGCTCTGTATGTGCCGGAGTCGACCATGGTGTCCAAGTCCCGGTGCGTAGCGGCTATAAGCCGCACATCAACTCCGCGAGTCTGCGTAGCTCCCACTCGTTCGAATCGACCGTCTTGGATGACGCGCAGCAGTTTCACCTGCGTAGGCGGAGGAATATCCCCAACTTCGTCTAAAAAAAGCGTCCCCTCGTCCGCTAGTTCAAAACGCCCTTTACGCGCCGTAGCTGCGCCAGTAAACGCGCCCCTTTCGTGTCCAAATAGTTCACTTTCGACCACCCCTTCTGGCAGCGCTCCACAGTTCACTTCAACAAATGCCTCACTGCGCCTTCTGCTCTGTTGGTGAATAGCTTTGGCCACCTCACCTTTTCCCGTGCCCGTTTCCCCCCGTATTAATACGCTCGTCTTTGACTGCGCCACCTGCTCTACCTGACCATATATGCGCTGCCAAGCTGAGGAGCGACGAGCGATGCCACCAAAGCGATAGCGTTCATCTAATCGGCGCTGAAGGTTAGACACCTCTCCTACGAGCTGCTGATAGGAGAGTCCTCGCTCTAAAACGGCTTTTATCTTTGCAAAATTGAGCGGCATTAGCTGAAAATCGTAGGCTCCTTCACGCATAGCTTCTATACCCAACTCGATTTCCTCCGGCGTCGCTATAGCGATCGCGCAAATAGACGCATTCCGATCACGCGCTATTTTTTGCAGGCGCAGGCCGTCAATCCGAACCTGTTTAAGTGGGTAAATAAGCGCATTCACAACTTCAGTATCCAGGATATCATACGCGCTTTGTCCCTCGCGCACCCAAAGGACGTCTGCCCCATCTCCCTCGAGAGCAGCTACGAGATCCTTAGCAGACGTAGACTCAGGCATTACAACCAAAATACGCGCACGTGATACCGATGTCTCACTCACGAACTATCTTCTCCCTTTAAGCTGCGCGGCGTATCGCCTTGCCTTCTATACAAGCAGCAAAGACTTCGTCCAATTCGCCGACCAGCACAAAGTCTATATTCCGTCGAATTTTAGATGGGATATCTTCCAACTCGCGCTCGTTTGCACGCGGCAGTATCACTCTTTTCAGACCCGATCGATGTGCGGCCAATACTTTTTCTTTAATCCCTCCCACCGGCAATACCCGTCCGCGCAGCGTAACTTCTCCGGTCATCGCCACATCGTCACGCACGGAGCGTCCAGTAAATAGAGACAGTAGAGCCGTTGTAACGGCCACGCCAGCAGAAGGTCCATCCTTGGGTATGGCACCAGCCGGAAGGTGAATGTGAATATCATGGGTATCAAAGAAATCGTCTTTTATATTCCATGTCGCGGCATGAGTTCGAATATAGGACAAGGCTATTTGGGCCGACTCTCGCATTACGTCACCAAGCTGCCCCGTTAGCGTGAGCCCTTTTCCTCCTCTCATTTGGGTTGCTTCAACATACATTACCTCTCCACCCACCGGAGTCCAAGCTAAACCAGCCACTAAACCCGGCATGCCTAGTTCCTCTGTAGCAGATTCACGTACCGAGACAGGCCCAAGGTAACTACCTAGTCGGTCTATAGTTACCGAAAATGGACCACGCTTACCCCGTACTACTTCACGCGCAATTTTTCTACAAAGGCGCCCTACCTCACGGTCTAAATTACGTACGCCGGCTTCCTGAGTATATCCGCGAATAAGTTGACGAATTACCGGTTCACCCATCGAAACCTTGCGGCGGGCTAAGCCGTGTTCGCGCAGCTGTCTACTCAAGATGTGATTTTGCACGATATGTATTTTCTCTTCTTCGGTATAACCGGAGAGCTGAATTACTTCCAACCGATCGCGTAGTGCCGGTGGAATGGTATCAAGCTGATTGGCAGTGGCTATAAAAGTTACATCGGAGAGATCAAACGGAACGTCTAGGTAATGATCCACAAAGCTGCTGTTCTGTTCGGGATCGAGCACCTCCAGCAAGGCGGCAGCAGGATCACCTCGAAAGTCTGAACCCAGTTTGTCCAGTTCGTCCAGCATGAACACCGGGTTTTTGGTTCCCACTTTTCGCAGCGATTGAATTATACGCCCAGGCAGCGCTCCAATATAAGTTCGTCGATGGCCGCGTATCTCGGATTCATCGCGGACTCCACCGAGAGAAATACGAACAAATTTACGCCCCATAGCGCGTGCGATTGATCGTCCCAACGAAGTCTTTCCCACCCCAGGTGGCCCCACAAAACAAAAGATCGGTCCTCTTGAAGACTTCTTCAGCTGGCGCACCGAGAGGAACTCAAGCACCCGTTCCTTCACGCTCTCTAATCCCTCGTGATCGGCATCTAACACACGCCGCCCCCGTTCTAAATCCCCCCGTTCAGAGGACTTCTTGTACCATGGCATATCTAAAAGGCATTCTAAATAAGTGCGTGCTATCGAATATTCTGCTGCACTTTCAGCCATATGAGATAGACGATCAAATTCTCTCTGTGCTTCCCGACGCACCTCTTTGGGCAGCTTAGATCTCTTTAAACGGCGTCGCAAACGGTCTAACTCTCCATCGCCATCACCCAATTCTTCCTGTATCACTCGTAGCTGCTCGCGCAAATAGTGTTCGCGCTGTGCCTGTCCCATTTCCTCCTGAATTTGCCCTTGGATCTGATTTCCCATCTCCAGAACTGACAGTTCCCGGTTGAGTAACCAGTTGAGACGCCGCAGGCGTGCGACCACCGATCTCTCCGCAATGAGCGCCTGTTTCTCAGCAGCAGAGAGATCCAATCCAGATGCTACAAAATCAGCCAGATGGCCCGGATCCTTCTCCAGATTGACCGCTGTAATCTGCAATTCCTCACCCAGTTTTGGCACGAGTCCCACCATTTTTTGGAATTGCTGTGAAAGATTGTAGGCAAGGGCCTGTTCCTCTTGACTATCAACTAATTCGTCATCTATCGGCGTCCCCTTGGCCATTATATAGGGCTCTCTCTGTGTGAATTCGTCCATGTGCACACGCTGAAGACCCCGTACTACAAGCTGCATATTGCCATCAGGCAGCTTAAACGCCCTCTCAATCTCAGCTACGATGCCCACCTCGTGCAGATGTTCCCACTCGGGAAGCTCTTCGCGGTCGTCTTTCTGTAACACCGCGAATAGACGCTTTTGCCCGACAAGTATGTCCGCCACAAGGGCAAGTGAACTTTCACGACCTATGAGTATTTGAGACGGCATACCTGGAAAAATCACCACATTGCGGAGCGGCAATACGGGAAGTTCACGCGGGCTTTTATCTACAGCGAGTGACTTTGTATTGTTCATTCAAAACACCTGATTAAATGTTTTATTTTTCGTTTCAATAGGCATTAGGCAATATCTGTGCCTGTAGGTTTACAAGAGAATTATGCCATTATGGCAAACCATCAATGACAGTATGATATTTCATGGCATCAAAGCTCGAAGATGTGATGCCGATATAAGACAAGAGGTAAGTTCGGAGTCTGCTTGCCATTGTAAGTAGTTTTATATATTATAGTTTTGTTAAGTTTTTTCTCTTTAAAAAGCCGCTATTTTTCTCGTACAGATGTGCGAGACGGAGTCGTCTTTTCAATTGAGCGTTCTGGCAGTGCGTGGGTGCAGATCACCAAAGATGAGCTTCACGTTGACGCGCGAGTAAAGTTAACAAGGGTGGTTTCATTGTTTGATTTTCTTACCGGTCGAAAAAAGCAGGGACCAACTTTTAAGCCACAGCAGGAAGTAACTAAGCTGGTGGAACTGAGTCCCCCCTCTGCTTTGCTCTTCTTAGCAGAAGATAAGAGCAAGGACCTGAATGAAGCACTTGGAAAAGCCTTTTTCCTTCGCAAGGAGAAAAAACTCTACACAGAGAATAGCCATCTCTATCTGACGACGCCTGATAATTTAAAGATCGCCAAAGATCAAAACCTAACTTCTCAGCACGTATCGCTGCAGTTTATGAACAAGCGTATTCCCTATCGCTTGGACTGCAAAATAATAGGGCGCTTTCGACTCCTGCCAGAAATCGTTGAAACTCTTGACTTTAACGCGAAATCAGCCTACAAGCTCATACCCACAAGTACGTTGAAGAAACAGGACCAACGGCAGTTTTTCCGCTATACACTGAAAAACTACGGCGATTCTCGAATTCCCTTAACGACTCATATAGGCTTCGACCTATATATTCGCAAAACGGATCAAACATTTCCTACCGAAGGTGCCCCACCAGTCATACTAAAAGATATCGTCCCCATTGATTTCGAAGAGATTGAGGAGGGAGACCAGCAGTTTGCAACGCGCGATGCTATCAATGCATTTCGCGAGCTCATGCTTAAGAAACAGCCACACGACCGCACGGTCTCTGCAAGTAAAGTAGAGAAAGACGATTCAACCAGTCTAATGAAGCGCAAAGACGAAGAGCTATTACTGGGCGAGCTCAACCTTCTTGGCTTGGAGATGGAGTCGCTGCGCGATGTGTTATACTTGAAGAAATCGGCAAAAGCTCAGTTAAAAAAAGGCAAGGAAAACCCCTTTGCTATGAAGGCAGGGGAAAAAGTAATCACCAACTTTACGCACAGCAATGAATACTACCAAATGCTCGTAGAAGTGATGGAGGCCCGGACTCAAAACGAGACGGTGCGACCGGTAGAGTTACCCCGAAAGGAAACGGGCCTAAAGACAGACTTGATCGATTACAGTGTCGGCGGCGCACTGATTGAAAGTAGTCCAGAGTTCCTTCAGTTTGTGCTGGGTGATCAATGCCCGACTAACGTCGATACGGAAATAGATTTTGAGGGCGAATACTGGGAGGAAGCATTCAGGCAACTACAGTTCCCAATACTTCACTTGACCTTCTATCCTAAGATTCATTTCCCAGATGCGGTGCAACGCTTCAAACCCGAATTGCCCTTTAAAGTCCGCGTTCTAGCGCAGATTGTTCGAACTCGCGTAAATCAGGTTGGCGAACGCAAAATACTACAACACGGTGTGCAGTTTTGTTATGAACCGCAGGGAATTCCGCTGTATAAAAACGACGGTAATGACTGGCGTTATAGCCGCTACATACGCGACAATGAGCACTTTAAAAAAGCCCACAGCCAATTAAGTCAGTTATACGGCTACTTAGAAAACCAAAATATGGCAAGAGACTCAACTGATCGGAAGCGCCGTCGCCCCGAGAAAGAAACGTAAAAAGCGCGCGTCAGATGACGCGCGCTTTTTTGATGCTTAAAACGTATAGGCTCTTAGCCTTCTTCTTTCCTTTTTTTCGCAGCAACTCGGTCTTTAAAAGCAGAACGAATCTTGTCGTCTGTAAATTCGTGTTTCCGCTCAGCAATCCTTCCTTGTACGGACGCCACAAGCTTCTCACTCGTGCGTTTTTCATCTTCCGGCTTTTCATCTTCTCGAAAACATTGGCTGATTGCAATCAGTAGTTTGCTAAACGTGTACTGGTTCTCCGAACCGGGGTGAAGAGTATAAGGAGGCATAAATTGTAACCCCCGCTCCATACTATTCTTTGAACGCTCTTCCACCAGATCTCGCGGAAAAACGCGAAACTTCAGTCGAAACTGTTCTTTTGACTCTGCAACGCGCTCTAAGATCAAGGGAATAAATACTTCTTCTTCTTTTCCAACTTTCCGATTAAAGGTTCGCAGTAAACCTTCTTTAACATTTTCAGCGATGTTAAAGTGGACCAAGAACCCGACAAACGTATTTATTTCACGTAGATAATCATTCGGCTTGCTCACCATTACCTGTAATAGCTTGTCGTATTCTATCCCACCAAGTAAATCTTCCTTTAAGGTGATTGTGATCTCACCTAAATTACCAAACTCAACTATCTGGAGATTCTCAATGTGTTTAACCGCTGCCTGACCAATATATTTATCTAGGGGTTCACGGATACTTTTAAAAAATGGGCCCTGCGTGCTACGTTGGGCCCATCCACCACCGCCGGGAATGCAGTATAATTGCGCATTGCTAATATATCTATCCAACACATCACGCCGTATACTTCCTGACCCGTTCGGCATTGATGTGACACTGTCAACGCGCACTTCAATAATATCTTCGCCTCGAACAATCACATCTTTGGAGAGCTTAGACTGCGCCTCTTCCCGAGTGCCCACCCAAGGTTTATCTGGGTTATCTGGGCTTTCAGCTACGTAGAAACTCTTGCGCAGAAAATACGCTTTACCCACAAAGTAAATCGGCTTATGAGCACCCTCAACTTCTGCAGTATAGCTCAGTTGCAGTGGCTCACCTGGCTTGAGTAAGCGGTCAGTAGGCTCAAAACTTCCCCCAGCAACACCCTTTGGAAAGGTGATAAAAAAAACCGCCCTAGGCTGTTCTTTAAATTTGCGAAAAATAAAGTCGCGCACAATCCCTCGCCCTCGACCATGCTCGACAGACTCTGTTAACATACGAGGCCGAACTAAATCGCAGCCTACATCCGAACTACGGAAGGTCATAAAAAGGGACTGCATCTGCTTAGGCTTTACAAAAACCTCGACTACTGAGAACGGGGTTTTACCTTCATTGTGCCCCTCAGAAGAAACTTCACGACCATCGCTTTTTTTCTTTTTGCGTTTGGTCTTTTTTATCTTCGCAATCTGCTCTTTTGTGAGTCGGCTCTTATCCAAAACTAACTACACGTCCCATTATATGAATGATAACTTCCACCTTTTACCTAAAACGGTACTGGCTCATCGTTTTTCAGTCAAGCCTTTCTACTTCGCACACGACCTCGCAGTGAGGCGTCTGAGGAAACATGTCAACGGGCTGTACACGACGAACACCATAACCATAATCCTTCAATATATATAAATTCTCTGCCAATGTCTGAGGGTTACATGATACATACAGTATACGAGCCGGCTTCATTTGACCAAGTGCTGCTAACACATTTTTGTGAAGGCCTGGCCGAGGTGGATCGACAACCACCAAGTCAAAGTCTTCATCGCGTAGTGAAAGAAGTTCATCTTCGGCTTTTCCTGCGAGAAACAAACAGTTCTTTACATCATTGCGCTCTGCGTTTAACCGAGCATCCTCAACGGCTTCTTCAACGACTTCTATACCCAATACATGCTCAGCACGATGGGCTAAGTGTAAACTTATCGATCCCGTACCGCAGTATAGATCCAACGTTTTGCCAATTTCTTCTCCTGCCCATTCCGAAATTAAATTATACAAGCGTTCGGCCTGAATGGAATTGGTCTGAAAGAATGATTGAGGCGAAATATCAAAACGAATAGGTCCACATGACTCTTCAATAACCCCGTCTCCCCAGAGAACAAATTCTTTTTCTCCCTTAGCTACCTGTGCTTTGCCAGTGTGTAAGGTTATAATAAATGAGTCTATTTCTGGGACTTTTTCCCTCAGGCGATTTGCCAATGTATCAACTCCACCTTCGGGATAGTTCGAGACAACCAAGTTCACCAAAACTTGATTACTCTTTTTAGCATCTCGTATTACTAAGAAGCGTAAAAGACCACTGTGCGCTTTTAAATCATATGCGCTCAAATCCAACTCATTAGCTAGACGTCGCACGTGCTGCACAATTTTATTGGATAAAGGGGACTGTAGATGGCATGATTCGACGTCGAAAACTCGGTTGAAGCGGCCTCTCATATGTAGACCGAGTTGTATATTACCATCGCGATCACTGCCGAACGAATATTCCATCTTGTTGCGATAAAAGAAAGGTGCATGACTCGGCATAGTCGATTCTACTTCAACGTGGTCAAAACCATATTGATGCAGCGCATTCCGAACCATACGCTCTTTTAACAACAGTTGATCCTCGTAGCTTAGGTCCTGCCATCGACATCCTCCACACAAACCGAAATGAATACACTGAGCCTCTTTACGTGACATGCCGTAATCGACAAAGCTCGTGATTTCGACATCAGCACGCCCACGTCTTTTTTTTACGACTCTTCCTCTAATCTTATCTCCAGGTACAGCTCTACGGACAATAATATCTCGGCCTTCGCTAGTTCCGCGCCCATCCCCTTTTGAATCCAAATCAACAATATCTATTTCAACTTCGTCACCGCGCTTCATAGCTACTTTCTCACCATATAACAAAATGAACGGGACGAGAATTACTCTCGCCCCGTTCATATACTGTATCTGAAATGTAAGTACGATCTATTCTTCAGTAGCACCTTCGGTTGCCGCAGTTTCTTCTTCGCCAGATCCACCTGCAGCACCTGGCCGATCTACCAACTCGATGATGCTCATGAAGGTGCCATCGCCACGGCGGGGCCCCAACTTAACGATCCGAGTATATCCCCCATTACGACCTTTGTAGCGAGGTCCCAGTTCGTCGAACAGCTTGGCGACGACCTGCTTGTCAGCGACAAACCGCAGCACCTGACGGCGCGCATGCAGATCCCCTCTTTTGGCAAAGGTGATCATGTGTTCTGCCGAACGACGTAATTCCTTAGCTCGCGTGTGTGTTGTCGTAATTTTCTCTTCAGACAGAAGCGACGTAACCATATTGGCCATCATTGCTTTTCTGTGGGAAGGGTTACGACCGAGCTTTGCTATTTTTTTTCCGTGTCTCATCTTTTATCTCTCAACTTGCCTTAGAATTCCTCAGCTAGCGGATTGACAGCATCCTCGTCAATTTCCACGTTCTCGTACGGTGACAGGTCCATACCCCAATTCAACTTAAGAGTATCAAGTATCTCACCCAGTTCGTTGAGAGACTTCCGACCGAAATTACGGTACTTTAACATCTCGGCCTCACTGCGTCCCACCAGCTCACGCAGATGGGTTATACCCGCTGCTCGCAAACAGTTCGCAGAGCGCACGGAGAGCTCAAGCTCTTCAACAGGCATGGCCAGTAGTCGGGCAACGCGTTTCGTCTCTTCGTCTACTTCCTTCTCTTCAACTTCTACGGCTTCTTCTTCAAAGTTGATGAAGAGACTCAAATGCTCCATCATAATCTTAGCAGCTTGCGCCAACGCATCTTCGGGATTAACCGAACCGTCAGTCCACACTTCTAAGCTAAGGCGATCGTAGTCAGTCCGACGACCAACGCGCGCATTCTCAGTATCATACTTAACGTTCGTTACCGGCGAGAACGAACTGTCGATGGGCACCGAGCCTATCGGCTGGTCAGGAACTTTGTTTTCTTCTGCAAAGCTGTAACCCCGTCCCTGCCCTACGGTCAGTTCCATCGTCAGCGTAGCACCCTCGTCTAACGTTGCGATATGAAGATCAGGATTTAAGATTTGAACATTGGGGTCGACAGCTAAATCGCCTGCAGTCAACGCGCCAGCTCCTGTCTTTTCGACCCTCAGTACTCGATCTTCATCGCCGACGTATCTCAAAGCGACTTCTTTGAGATTCAAAACGATTTCTGGAACGTCTTCGCGCACGCCTTCGACTACAGAGAACTCGTGCTGTACACCTTGAACATTAATTTGCGTTATTGCAGCGCCCTGGATGGAAGAAAGCAATATGCGACGGAGGGAATGGCCAAGCGTAACGCCAAAGCCCCGTTCTAACGGCTGCACGACAAATTTACCGTAGGTGTCGTTTAGGCTTTCTTTCTCTATTTCCACCAGCCTCGGCATCTGGAGACCTTCTAACTTCATATAGCCTCTTACTCCCTAGAATGAGGAGAAATTTTCTCGAATCTCGAAATGATTTAGACGCGAGAATAAAACTCGATAACTAACTGTTCTTCAGCAATAGTCGGAATATCTTCGCGACTTGGAACTTCCACAACGGATCCCTGCAGATTAACCTTGTCTACAGAGAGCCATGGAACCGTATCCCTCGACCTGCGAAGAGACTCATGAATCGATTCCATCTGCCTACTTGACTCGGCCACCGAAATAGCATCGCCAACCCTTGTTAAGCAGGAAGGAATATTGACTCTGCGTCCATTAACGAGAATGTGATTGTGACGTACAAGTTGCCGAGCGGCTTTTCTAGAAGGCGCAAAGCCCAGACGGTAAATCACATTATCCAAGCGGCTCTCTAATAGACGCAGTAGGTTTTCACCACTCACACCAGGCACGCGAGTCGACTCTTTATAGTATCCGCGGAACTGCCCTTCTCGAACTCCATATAGACGAGAAAGCTTCTGTTTAGCACGCAATTGCACGCTGTAGTCCGACTGCTTACGGCGAAGGCCCTGACCGTGCTGGCCCGGCGCATAACTGCGACGCTCAAAGGAGCACTTCTCCAAATTGCATCGCTCGCCCTTTAAGAAAAGCTTGGCCCCTTCACGTCTACAATAGCGGCAGTTAGGTCCGACATATCTACTCATTGCAATTCTCCTCTATACCCGGCGACGCTTGGGCGGACGACAGCCATTATGGGGAACTGGTGTCACATCGCGAATAGCCGATATTTCCAAGCCTGCATTTTGCAATGCACGAATCGCAGATTCGCGCCCAACTCCGGGACCTTTAACCCATACCTCAACGCGACGTAACCCCATGCTCATGGCCTCCTGCGCGGCCTTCTCAGCAGCAATCTGACCGGCAAATGGGGTCGACTTACGACTTCCCTTAATGCTCATCTTACCGGGGGTAGACCAGGAGATTACGTTACCTTCTGAATCGGTTAACGTTATAATCGTATTGTTGAAGGTAGCCAAAATGTGGGCTACGCCCACAGATTCTACCTGTTTTGACTTCTTGCGTCTTCTACGTCTTTCAGGTGGCAAATGCGTTATCCTCGTTCTTGACTGTTTTATCTAGGCGCTTTTTTCTTACCAGCAATTGCGCGACGGGGCCCCTTGCGAGTGCGGGCATTCGTTTTGGTGCGCTGTCCATTGGCCGGCAGACCACGACGATGCCTGAGTCCCTTGTAACTTCCAATATCCATCAGGCGCTTAACATTCATTGTAACTTCACCGCGCAAACTACCCTCAACCTTATAATTGGTCTCGATAATTGCACGCAGGCTGTTCACCTGATCTTCTGTCAAACTGTTAATACGCTGCTGCGGATCAATACCAGCCTGCTCGATGATACGACTGGCAACGGTCTGACCTATACCAAAAATGTAGGTGAGCCCTATCGCAACCCGCTTGTCGCGGGGTAAATCAACGCCTGCAATACGTGCCAATTTCTGGCCTCCTCATCCTTGTCTCTGTTTGTGGCGCGGATTACGCTTGCAAATCACGCGCACAACTCCGTGTCGGCGAATGATCTTACAGTCCGGGCAGCGCTTACTAACAGATGCTTTAACTTTCACAATATTACTCCAACAAAAAGCGGGGTTATCCCCGACGTCCTTGAATACGACCCTTTTTCATAAATCCCTCGTAGTGACGCGTCATCAACTGTGACTCAATCTGTTGCAACGTGTCCAGGGCAACTCCCACTATGATTAGCAAACCGGTGCCACCGAAAAACTGTGCCATTGAAGGATGAACATTAAACTGGCGAATCACAAAAAAGGGAAATATAGCAACAGCTGCGAGTGCAATCGAACCAGGCAGCGTTATTCTCGTCATGATGCCGTCAATATATTGAGCAGTACGCGGTCCAGGACGAATTCCCGGTATGAAACCACCGTGTTTCTTCATGTTATCCGCAATTGAGTTCGGATCCATTACAATTGCAGTGTAAAAATAGGTGAAGAAGATGATCATCAGACCGTAAATGGTCCAGTATACCAATGACTCAGTCGAAAACAGCCCACCGATCCCCTGTAGAAACTCACTATCTGGAAATAGCTGAGTTATGGTGCCGGGTAAAAACATTATGGACTGGGCAAATATAATTGGAATCACGTTTGCAGAGTTTATTTTCAACGGAATATGTGTCGTCTGACCACCATACACCCTGCGTCCCACCACGCGCTTGGCATATTGCACCGGGATCTTGCGTATACCCTGAGTCGTGAGAATACAAAAAGCGACAATCAGGAACATGAGTCCGACTAGGAAGATCTCCTGAATAAGCCCCTTGTTCAAATTGATGTTATTCAAGTAATGCTGATATTCATAGCGAATCGCGTTAGGCAGTTCGGCAATGATACCGATGAAAATTATGAGAGATATACCATTGCCAATACCCCGCTCGGTAATCTGCTCACCTAACCACATGATGAAGATAGTGCCCGTAGTGATCGTTATTATCGTCTCTAAGGTGAAACCCAACCCTGGATCTGGAACTGCAGCCAAACCGGAAGCAGGACCCCGAATAGTCTCAAGAAAATAGCTGACTCCGTATGCCTGCGCAGCGGCGAGAAAAACCGTCCCATAACGCGTATACTGAGTAATCTTCTTTTTACCCTCTTCCCCTTCGCGCTGAAGCTTTTGGAAAAAAGGAATGACAGCACCTAATAATTGCAAGATAATGGAGGCGCTTATGTAAGGCATTATACCCAATGCAAAGATGGTAGCCCGGGTAAAAGCACCACCAACAAACATATCGTATAAACCAAATAGGGTGTTACCAGAGTTGCTAAAAAATTCTTGGACAACCCTTACTTCTACTCCTGGCACTGTGATCTGCCCACCGATGCGGTAGACAATCAACAAACCCAGTGTAAATAGAATCCGCGTTCGCAGTTCTGGAATTTTAAAGCAGTTTTGAAAGCTCTGGAGCATTGGTTCCTCAGATTACCTCGGCTTGACCGCCGGCTTTTTCGATTTTCTCGCGCGCACTTTTTGAAAAGTGTTGTGCTTTAATCGTAACGCTGCGACTCAATTCGCCATCACCAAGAATTTTAATTGGCTGCTTGTCTGAGCGCACCAATCCGGCCGCGAGTAGCGCATCAACACCAACTTCGCCTTCCAAACCACGCGACTCAATATCAGCGATATTAACAGTCTGATATACGACCCTGAAATTGTGGTTAGAAAAGCCGATCTTAGGCATATGCCGAAAATAAGCAAGCGTACCACCAATAAAGCCGATACGATTACCCCGTCGCGCTCCTGAACGCGCGCGTTGCCCCTTATGCCCTTTACCTGCCGTCTTACCCGTTCCCGAACCTGGCCCTTGTCCCAAACGCTTGCGATTGCGACGTGCCCCTTTCGGACATTTAATTTCCCCTAAGCGCATCCTAGCTAATCTCCTGCTTAAGCATCTTGTTCTTGCACATCAATTAGATGCTTGACTTTTTCAATCATGCCGCGAATCTGCGGCGTATCCTCGTGCACAACCTGCTGGTAGAGGCGCCTAAAACCCAACGCTTCAATTGTGGCCTTCTGATTTTGTGCTCGGCCGATAGCGCTACGACGCTGCGTAATAACTAACTTCATCGACTTATCTTCTCCTAACCGCGCAAAACTTCCATGGGTACGCCACGCAAACGCGCGGTTGACTCCGCATCCCGCAATTCACTCAATGCAGCAAGCGTCGCCTTTACGGCATTTTGGGGATTAGTCGAACCCAGTGATTTTGTGAGGATATCGTGGACGCCGGCGAGTTCAAGCACTATTCGAATCCCGCCACTAGCGATAACACCCGTACCTGGAGATGCCGGCTTAAACAGTATTTGAGCCGCACCAAAACGCCCTTTGATCTCGTGGGGAATAGTGCCATTCACCACCGGTACCTGAATCATATTTTTTTTTGCCGCCTCGGTCCCTTTACGAATTGCCTCGGAAATTTCGCCAGCTTTACCAGAGCCAGCACCGACGCGCCCGTTGCGGTCACCGACGACTACCATCGCATTGAAACTAAAGCGACGTCCACCCTTGCGCACATGCGACACGCGCTTGATGCTGTTCTGGACTACGACTTCGCTAAATTCCATGCTTTTGGGGTCTACTTTCGCCACAGAAGTAACTCTCCTCTAGAAATTCAGCCCGCCCTCGCGAGCACCGTCGGCGACGGCTTTAACAATACCATGGTACAAATAGCCCCCGCGATCGAAGACTACCTTATCGATACCTTTCTCTTTGGCTTTTCCAGCCACAATCTTCCCAACTTCCGCACCCTGCTCTACTCGACTAGCAAAGGAACGGTCCCGCAACTCTTTACTCTGCGTCGAAAAGCCGAACAATGAGTGACCTGCCACGTCGTCAATCAGTTGGACTTCAATATGCTTCAGGGACCGATGAACCACCAAGCGAGGGCGATCCGACGTCCCGGAAACAATTTTACGTAGACGATGCCGGCGCCGCTGAATGCGGGCGCGATTTTTACTCAGGTGTTTCTTATCCTTCATGATTAGCCCGCTGCGGTTTTACCTTGTTTCCAGTGAATGACTTCATTTTCGTAACGGATTCCTTTGCCCTTATAGGGTTCGGGCTTACGCTTAAAGCGAATATCTGCGGCAACCTGTCCCACTACCTGCTTATCTATGCCACTCACGGTTATTCGAGCCTGTGAACCGCCCTCCCCGTTTCCGACCTGAATATTGATTCCTTCCGGCGCGTCATATACAACAGGATGTGAATAGCCCACGTGCAAGGTCAGCTTGCTTCCCTGCGCCTCAGCTCTCCAACCAACGCCAAAGAGATCTAAATTCTTGCTAAACCCTTCACTGACGCCCGCAACTGCATTTGCGATGAGCGTCCGAGTTAGCCCATGAAGTGAACGTGCACCTTTTTCCTGACTATCGCAGGTCACCTGCACGGTGTCACCTTCTAGGTTAACTGCTAAGTGATCATCAACAAATGGCACAGTCAGAGCGCCCTTCGGACCTTTCACTGCGACGTTTGGACCGTCGATCTTAACATCAACGCCCTGCGGCAACGCGATCGGTGTTTTTCCTATGCGAGACAACTTATTTCTCTCCTCAGTCTACCAGACACTACACAAAATCTCGCCGCCGACACCAGCTTTGCGAGCTTCACGATCTGTCATAACGCCTCGCGACGTTGAGACAATGGCAATACCTAAACCACGACGGACGCGCGGAACATCAGCGTTGCCAGAATATTGGCGCAATCCAGGGCGACTAATACGCCTGATCCCCTGAATCAAACCCTTGTTGTTACTATCATAACGAAGATAAAGACGCAAAACGCCCTGCTTATCGTCTTCGATAAAAGCGAAGTTATCAATAAAGCGGGTCTCAGCTAGGACGCGGGCAATCTCTCTTTTTAGCTTGGAAGCAGGAACGTCAACGCGCGCATGCTTTGCACTACTTGCGTTGCGCACCCGCGTCAGCATATCTGCAACTGGATCGGTCATACTCATATGGCTATCTCCCTACCAGCTAGCTTTAGTGACGCCGGGAATTTCACCCCGCAGGGCGAGTTCTCGGAAACAGATACGACAGAGACCAAACTTGCGATAATAGCCTCTCGGCCTGCCGCAGCGCTGGCAACGATTATATTTGCGCGAGCTAAACTTAGGAGTGCGACGCGCTTTGGCTATCATAGACTTTTTAGGCATTCACCAATTCTCCCAACATTAATTACCGAAGGGCATACCGAACGACTTAAGCAGTTCGCGCCCCTCTTCATCGGTCTGAGCCGAAGTAACGATTGTTATATTCATCCCGCGAATATGATCTATTCTATCGTAATCGATTTCGGGGAATATAATCTGCTCTTTAATTCCCAAATTGTAGTTACCACGGCCGTCAAAGCCTTTTGCGGGAACGCCACGAAAGTCTCGCACCTGTGGAAGTGCGAGCGTTATTAGCCTATCGAGAAATTCATACATTCGATTGCCGCGCAAAGTAACCATGCAACCAACTGCAACCCCTTCGCGAAGCTTGAAGTTTGAAATGGCCTTCTTAGCACGACGCAATGCAGGCTTTTGCCCTGCAATAGCAGTCATCTCACTAACCGCATTCTCAAGGGCTTTAGGCTCTCCTACTGACTCGCCGACTCCCATATTGATCACGACTTTGTCGACAGCGGGTACCTGCATGACGTTGCTGTAAGAAAAACTCTCTACCAGCTGCGACTTGATCTCTTCTCTGTATAATACTTTTAGTCTGGGCTCGCTCATGACAGCTCTTTCTACTGCGAGTCAATCATCTCGCCACTCCGGGCAGAGACGCGTACGTTTTTACCATTATCGAGCTTCTTATGACGAATCCTCGTAGGCTGATCAGTCTTGGGACACACAACCATAACGTTGGAGAGATGAATCGGCGCCTCCCGTTCGATAATTCCACCTTGGGGATCTCTCGAAGAGGGACGTGAATGATGCTTCCGCATATTAACACCCTCAACAATGACCCTACTCTTTTCTTTCATTACGGCTAAGACGGTTGAGCGACGACCCTTATCGTTACCGCTAACAACCTGCACCGTATCCCCTTTTTTAATATCCATTTGTATCCTCTATTCCCGTTGGCACAGTTCAGACAACTTCCGGTGCGAGCGAGACAATACGCATATATTGCTTGTCGCGCAGTTCCCTAGCAACCGGACCGAAAATGCGGGTGCCCCGCGGCTCTTTTTCGTCGTTTATTAAAACAGCTGCGTTCTCATCAAAACGGATGTAGGATCCATCAGGACGACGGTACTCTTTCTTTGTCCTGACTACGACTGCTTTAGCCACTTGGCCCTCTTGCAGAGGACCGTTAGGGATCACATTGTGTACTGCAACCACAATGATATCGCCAACTGAAGCATAACGCTTGCGAGTCCCACCCAGTACTCGGATGCATTTCGCGGTGCGTGCCCCAGCATTATCTGCCATTTTTACTATCGTGTATTCGTGTATCATTTAATCCTGATCCGCGTTCCGCTCCATGATTTCAATCAGACGCCAACGCTTGGTCCGACTCATGGGACGACATTCTTCAATACGAACTAAATCTCCAACGTTCGACTCATTTTTCTCGTCATGGGCGACAAATTTAGCCGTGCGCCGAATGACGCGACCGTATAGTGGGTGAGCAATACGCTGCTCAACCGCAATCACACGCGTCTTAAGGTTATTAGCTTTTAAAACCCGCCCCTCTGCGGTGCGGCGCTCTACTGTTTTATCGGACATTGCTTACGACTCTCCCCCGGGCAGGCTTTGCTGCTGTAAATCGCGCTCGCGCATCAGCGTACGCACACGCGCAATATCGCGTCGAACCTGACGCAAACGTATAGGGCTGGTCAACTGGCCGGAGACGTGCTGAAAGCGCAGGTTGAACGCTTCTTCCTCAAGCTCTTCCAGTTTATTCTTTGCATCTTCCGCGTTTAAGCCACGCAGTTCGCTAGCCTTCATAACTATGCCACTCGCTCTACGAATTTGGTTTTAATGGGCAACTTATGACCCGCTTTTCGGAAGGCTTCCTTTGCCAATTCAACTGGCACACCAGAAAGCTCAAACATCACGCGACCAGGTTTCACTACAGCGACCCAGCCTTCGGGTGCACCCTTACCCTTACCCATTCGCGTTTCGGCCGGCTTTTTTGTAATTGGCTTGTCGGGGAAAACGCGGATCCACATCTTCCCAGTTCTACTCATAGTCCTACTAATCGTGACGCGAACAGCCTCAATTTGCCGACTTGTAATCCATCCCGGCTCAAGTGCCTTCAAGCCATACTCGCCAAAGGAAACCATGTCGCCCCCCTTGGTCTGGCCGCGCATGCGGCCCCGAGACTGCTTTCTCCATTTTGCTTTTTTGGGCATTAACATGGTAAGACGTCCTCTTGGTTCTCTCTATGCCTGATTACTGGATCCCGCATCTGCCACAACCTCACCATGGCAGATCCACACTTTTACACCAACCGTCCCCGAAACAGTGTAGGCGGTCGACTGAGCATAATCGATATCAGCGCGCAACGTGTGCAGTGGAACACGCCCGGCCGGTTCAGACCGCTCACGACGTCCCATTTCGGATCCACCAATACGACCTGAGCAGGCAATGCGTATGCCTTCTGCACCCATTCGCATAGAGGAAGCAACCGACTTTTTCATGGCACGGCGAAACGAAACACGCTGTTCCAACTGGCGCGCCAAATTGTCGGCGACTAATTGCGCATCTAGCTCTGGTTTCTTCACTTCTTGGATATTAAGGGAAACATCCTTACCCGTGAGTTGCTTTAACTCATCGCGCAGCTTATCGACCTCAGCTCCGCGACGGCCGATGGCAATACCAGGACGAGCTGTGTGCACCTCAACGGTGACTCGCTTCGGCTGCCGCTCGATATTGATCCGAGAAACCCCTGCGCGTAGGAGACGCTGCTTGACATATCGACGCAGCATCTGATCTTCATTCAAAAGTTCGGCAAAGTCTTTTTCGGCAAACCAGTTGGATCGCCAACCCTTTATAACACCAAGCCGAAAGCCGTATGGGTGTGTTTTCTGTCCCAAAAAGAGTTCCCTCAGTTGACCTGGTCGCTGACGACCACGGTAAGATGACAGTGACGTTTGCGAATGCGATCCGCTGACCCACGAGCGCGGGGGCGAATGCGCTTGAGATCTCGACCCTCGTTGGCATAAATAGCCTTGACGTAGAGATCTTCAGCATCCACTGGATTTTCTTCGTCTTGATTGATCCCGTTAGAAATGGCAGACCGAAGCGTTTTCTCGACTTCACGAGCAACCGGGCGGGGAGAGAAGCGCAGAATGGTCAGTGCTTCTTCAACGGGCTTGCCTCGCACTAGATCAATCAATTGGCGCATCTTGGTAGCAGGTATGCCAACTTGTTTTAATATTGCTCTTGCTTCCATAGCTATTATACCTGATTCCTTTAGCGCACTCGGCTGCCACGTTCCGTGAGTTTCCCACCGTGTCCGCGAAACGTGCGAGTCGGTGCGAACTCACCAAGTTTGTGGCCAACCATATTCTCGGTCACATAAACCGGAATGAACTTGTTGCCATTGTGTACGGCCAATGTATGACCAACGAAATCTGGAGTAATCGTAGAGCGGCGAGACCAAGTCTTTACCACCTTCTTACTGCCTGTGCGATTAAGCTCCTCTACCTTTTTCTCCAGATGGGCATCAATGAATGGGCCCTTTTTTACCGACCTTGGCATCTATCAGCTCACTCCTTCTACTTCGAATTACGCCGACGCAAAATCATAGCGTCAGAGCGGTTTTTGTGCTTACGCGTTTTATACCCCTTCGTGGGCTTACCCCAAGGAGTAACCGGATGACGGCCACCCGAGGTTTTACCTTCTCCACCGCCGTGAGGATGATCAACAGGGTTCATCACCACACCACGGACCTTCGGACGACGTCCCAACCAACGAGCCCGTCCGGCTTTCCCCAACACGACGTTGCCATGTTCGACATTCCCAACTTGGCCTAAGGTCGCCATACACTCAACGGCAACTTCCCTTATTTCACCCGAAGGAAGACGCAGTTGAGCCCGACCATTTTCACCACGACCTAGCAGCTGCACTTCAGCTCCCGCACTACGCGCGAGTTGACCGCCGGCGCCAGGCTGCAGCTCGACATTATGTATGGTGGAACCGAGCGGAACGTTCGACAGAGGCATCGCGTTACCCACGCTGATAGGAGCATCTGGTCCAGCAAGCACGGCAGCACCGACAGTGAGTCCGGCTGGAGCCAGGATGTATCTCTTATCCCCATCTGCGTAAACGATCAACGCTATGAATGATGAGCGGTTGGGATCGTATTCGACCGATGCAACTTTGCCAGGAACACCTAGCTTGTTTCGCTTGAAGTCAATAACGCGATAGCGGCGCTTATGACCACCGCCACGGCGGCGCATTGTCATTCTTCCCTGATTGTTACGCCCACCGGTTTTGCTAACCGCCCCGCGCAACAGCGCCTTTTGTGGCTTGTCTACGCTAACTTCGTCAAAGGAATTAACGGTCTTATACCGGAGTGTTGGCGTTACGGGACGAAACTTCTTAACTGGCATAATTAAACCAACCTATACGTTTTCAACGATGTCAATCGAGTCACCAGCCTGGAGCGTAACGTAGGCTTTCTTCCATCCTGCACGACGCCCCGCATAGAGACCTTGTCTCTTTGGTTTGCTCGGCACTTTAATTGTCCGAACCGACTCTACCTTTACATCGAAAATACTTTCGATAGCTTGCCGAATCTGCACCTTGTTGGCCTTGGGATCAACGCGAAAGGCGTACTTATTACCTTCCCGCAATATAGTGGCCTTCTCAGTGATGACCGGTTTCTGTATGATTGAGCGAGGGTTGCTCACGGTAACTTCTCCTAAGCCTCTTCCGAGGCGTGGTGCTCTACGAGCTTGTCCAACGCCTGACGGGTGAAAAGGACGACGTCGGCTGCGATAACATCATATGTGCCCAAAGAACCGACGTGCGTCATGCTAACCTGCCGGATGTTACGACTGGATTTGACCAGCACATTTTCATTTTCGGGCGTTATGAACAATACCTTTTGACCATCAAGGCCGCAGGCGTTTATAACACCTTTAAATGATTTCGTGCTTGGCTGCTCAAAATCAAAGTCGTCTACTACTCTGACCTGCCCGTCGCTGCCCTTAAGCGTCAAAGCAGACCGAAAAGCCAAGCGTTTTAATGCCTTGGGCAGTTTGGAATAGTACGAACGTGGCTCCGGTCCAAAAGCAACACCGCCGCCTCTCACGAGTGGGGACCGATTAGATCCGCGACGCGCTCCGCCTGTGCCCTTTTGACGATGGTGCTTCTTGCTCGTCCGAGCAATCTCAGACCGCGTTTTAACCTTTGCCGTTCCCTGCCGCTGGTTTGCCTCATATGTAACAACCGCGCGGTAAAGGGCATATTCGGAAACTTCGGCGGCGAACAAATCGTCCGGTAAATCGACCATACCGTTCGGTTTGCCTTCCATCGTGAGAATTTCTACCTGTGTACCCATGCCCATCAAACCTTAATATCTATGCCAATACCGGCCGGCAAATCCAACTTCATGAGCGCATCCACTGTCTGCGGCGTCGAATCATAAATATCAATCAGACGCTTGTGGACACGCGTTTCGAACTGTTCGCGCGATTTTTTATCAACGTGAGGCGAACGCAACACGGTGTATATACTGCGCGAGGTCGGCAGCGGCACGGGACCCGCAATACGGGCCCCGCTACGCTTAACCGTCTGCACTATTTCATCCACGGATCTGTCTAAAGCTGCATGATCATATGCTTTTAGACGAATGCGAATTCTATCAACAGCCACTTGGCGTGTCTCCCAGAGTTAATTACTCGATGATCTCGGTGACCACACCCGAACCGATAGTGCGACCGCCTTCGCGGATAGCGAAGCGCAAGTTCGCTTCAACGGCGATGGGCTGAATTAGATTAACTTCCATGGTAACATTATCACCGGGCATGACCATTTCAGTTCCTTCTGGCAAAGCGATCGTACCCGTAACGTCTGTCGTACGGAAGAAAAACTGCGGGCGATAACCAGAGAAGAAGGGCTTTTCACGGCCACCCTCTTTGTTCGTCAAAACGTAAACTTCAGCTTTGAACTTGGTATGTGGGGTAATTGAGCTGGGCTTACACACAACCATGCCGCGCAACAATTCCTCTTTTTCAACGCCGCGGAACAGCAAACCTACGTTGTCACCAGCCTGACCTTCGTCCAGCAACTTGCGGAACATTTCGACGCCAGTAATGGTCGTTTTACGCGTCTCGCGAATACCAACCAATTCCACTTCTTCGCCGACTTTAATGATGCCGCGCTCAACGCGACCAGTTCCCACTGTGCCGCGACCGGAGATGCTGAAAACATCTTCAATTGGCATCAAGAAGGGCTGATCAACCGGACGGTCAGGTAACGGAATCCACTCGTCTACGCTGGACATGAGTTCGTCGATCGCTCCCGTACCAGTCGGTCCATCATTTCCTTCAACAGCGGCCAATGCTGAACCGCGAATAACGGGCGTATCGTCTCCCTCAAAACCGTACTCGTTTAGCAGGTCACGAGTTTCTAACTCAACTAGGTCGAGTAGTTCCTCGTCATCAACCTGGTCAACTTTGTTCAAGAAGACACAAATGCGAGGCACGTTAACCTGGCGTGCGAGCAGGATGTGCTCACGAGTCTGAATCATGGGACCATCAGCAGCGCTAACAACCAAGATAGCACCGTCCATCTGAGCAGCACCGGTTATCATGTTCTTGATATAATCGGCGTGACCAGGACAGTCGACGTGAGCATAGTGACGATTCTCCGTCTCATATTCCTGGTGAGAAACGTTGATTGTTACCCCACGCGCTTTTTCTTCTGGGGCATTATCAATCTCGTCAATACCCTTAGCTTGAGCCAAGCCCTTGCTGGCCAAGTGATTCGTAATGGCCGCAGTAAGGGTGGTCTTTCCGTGGTCGACGTGGCCGATCGTACCGATGTTTACGTGAGGCTTATTGCGCTCAAATTGTTCCTTGGCCATTTCTCCGATCCTCTCCTTATACGTTAAAAGCTCTACGGTGTTTAGCTGTCTTTTCCATTGACTTTGGCGATAATCGCCTCAGTTACATTGCGAGGCACCTCGCTATACTTGGCAAACTGCAAGGTAAAAACTGCACGTCCCTGAGTAAGTGAACGCAAACGCGTCGCGTAACCAAACGTTTCACTCAGTGGAATAAAGGCCTTTATGACCTGAGCATCTGAACGTTGGTTCATACCTTGAACCTCTCCACGATGAGAGTTCAGATCTCCCATGACATCGCCCAGATATTGCTCTGGCACAACCACTTCAAGATCCATTATGGGTTCCATCAGATACGGGTCGGACTTGGACGCCCCATCTTTAAAGCCCATCGAACCGGCAACCTTAAATGCCATTTCCGATGAATCGACTGCATGCGAAGAGCCATCAACGAGCGTAACTTTGACATCTTCGATCGGGTATCCGGCAACAGGTCCGGTCGTCATCGCCTCGGCGATGCCATCGTGTGCAGGCTTAATAAATTCGCGCGGAACATTGCCGCCAACGACCTTAGACTCGAAGACAAGTCCCGTTCCTGGTTCGCCAGGCTCAATTTCCAACTCAACGTGACCAAACTGACCACGACCTCCTGACTGACGTACGAAACGGCCCGTTCCATGAGCCGGATTGCGAAGCCCCTCTTTGTAGGCAACCTGCGGCTGCCCTACGTTGGCTTCAACCTTAAACTCACGAAATAACCGATCAATCAAGATCTCTAAGTGTAACTCACCCATACCCGACATGACCGTCTGTCCAGTCTCGTCGTCGACTTTAACCTTAAAGGTCGGATCCTCTTCACTCAGTTTGGCAAGAGCGACATGTAACTGTTCTTGATCCGCGCGAGTCTTGGGCTCTATCGCCACGTGGATAACAGGCTCTGCAAATTCAATCTTTTCAAGTATGATGGGATTGCCCTCGTCGCAAAGCGTATCTCCCGTCGTCGTATCCTTTAATCCGACGAGTGCAACGATATCACCCGCATAGGCCTGTTTTAGCTCTGTTCGGTCATTGGCATGCATCTCCACTAGACGAGAAACGCGCTCTCTCTTCTCAGTCATAGCGTTGTATACGTAGGATCCCGCTTCAATAACGCCGGAGTATATGCGTGCAAAGGTCAAGCGCCCCACAAAGGGATCCGTCATGACCTTAAAAGCCAAAGCTGCAAAAGGCGCACCATCATCGGTCTTGCGGATGGCTTCATCCTCAGACTTTGGCAACGTTCCATGCGTCTCACCGATGTCCGCTGGAGAAGGAAGGTAGTAGATTACCGCATCCAACAGTCGCTGAACGCCCTTGTATTTGTAGGCGCTACCGCAAGCAACCGGTACGGCCTTCAGAGAAACAGTCGCTTGGCGCAACGCCGAGCGAATCTCTTCCGGACTAATATCTTCGCCCTCAAGAAACTTTTCCAACAGGCCGTCATCAAACTCTGCGACAGCATCAAGCATCTTTTCTCTGTACTCTAACGCCTGAGGCATCAAATCTTCGGGAATTTCTCCCTCGACAAAAGTCGATCCCTGCGATGATTCCTCAAACGTGACCGCTATCATCTCAATTAGGTCGATCATGCCGTTGAACGTCTCGCCCGACCCAATCGGCAACTGAATGGGAACAAAGTTGCTGCGGAGGCGTTCTTCTAACATACCAAGGACTTTGTAGAAATCGGCGCCGCTGCGGTCCATCTTGTTCACGAAAGCAATCCGTGGCACTTCATACTTGTCAGCCTGTCGCCATACCGTTTCCGATTGGGGTTCTACGCCCCCCACAGCACAAAAGACACCAATGGCACCATCCAAGACGCGCAGCGAACGCTCTACCTCGGCAGTGAAGTCTACGTGGCCGGGTGTATCAATGATATTGACGCGATGATCTTTCCACTCACAGGCGGTTGCAGCGGATGTGATCGTGATACCGCGCTCCCTCTCCTGCTCCATCCAGTCCATGGTTGCTGTGCCCTCATGGACTTCTCCCATGCGATGCAGTCGTCCCGTATAGTACAGGATACGTTCTGTCGTCGTCGTTTTACCCGCATCAATATGGGCGGCAATGCCGATATTTCGGGTTTTTTCAAGTGAAAATTGACGTGCCATCTTCTCTAATCGCCTCTTTAAAATCTGTAATGAGCAAAAGCTTTGTTGGCTTCTGCCATGCGGTGGACGTCATCACGCATTCGGACGGCGCCCCCCTCCCCTTTAGATGCTGCTATAAACTCGTTGGCTAATCGCTCGGCCATAGTCCGCTCGGAACGCTCACGGGCAAACCGAATCAACCAACGAATGGAGCGAGCAGTGCGTTCATCGGGGCGAACCTCCACTGGCACTTGGTAAGTCTGACCACCCACGCGACGTGATTTGACCATAACCATTGGCTTGGCGTTCTCAAGAGCCTTCTGAAAGATATCGATGGCATCTTGACCAGCACGCTCTTCGACCAAATCAATTGCGAGATAAAAGATGCGCTCAGCAACGCTGCGCTTCCCCTGCTTCATCAAGGAGTTAATAAAACGAGCTGCCAACACATTATTGAACTTTGGATCCGGTAGTAACTTGCGCTTAATAGCTTTTTTGCGACGCGACATAATTCCCTCTTATCAGCCCTTAATCCGGTCTGCGAGCGCCGTACTTCGAACGCCCTTGTTTGCGATCAGCTACGCCGGTGGCATCCAATACGCCCCGCACGATATGGTAGCGCACACCCGGACAATCCTTGATGCGCCCCCCTCGTACTAAGACGATGGAGTGCTCTTGAAGCGTGTGTCCTTCACCGGGAACATAGGCGGTAACTTCAATGCCGGTAGTGAGTCGTACGCGCGCCATTTTGCGCAATGCAGAGTTAGGCTTCTTCGGCGTCGTCGTGAAAACACGCGTGCAAACACCGCGACGCTGTGGGCAACTTTCAAGCGCTGGAGCGTCTGTCTTTTTCAGCGTTTTGCTTCGGCCCTTTCGGACCAGTTGGCTAATTGTCGGCAAAGCCTATTTTCTCCCTTTATTGCACATAAATAGCAAACTCATAAGGTAAATGCACATCAAATAACTGTCAATACTTTATTCGTCAAGAACACCGGTTTCTTCACTGGTAACGACCCCTTGGCCATCTTCGGGAATTCCAACTTCTTCATCCCCTGTTCCAATTAGGTCTTCATAGCCAGCACCGCGATAAATATCTGACCCCGTTCCGGCAGGAATAAGGCGTCCAATAATGACGTTTTCCTTCAAGCCACGCAGGTGGTCAACCTTACCCTGTACTGCCGCTTCTGTGAGTACGCGAGTCGTTTCCTGGAAAGAAGCAGCAGATATAAAGCTATCTGTGCGCAGCGATGCACGTGTGATACCGAGCAAGATCGGCTGACAGGTTGCAGGATCTCCACCTTCCCCCAGGACCTTCTCGTTCTCTTTGTTGAAACGAATCTTATCAACCTCCTCACCTTCGAGAAAGTTGGTATCACCCGGATCAATTATCTTCACTTTCTGAAGCATCTGACGAACAATCGTTTCAATATGCTTGTCATTGATATCTACAGCCTGCAGGCGGTATACATCCTGGATCTCATTCACCAAGTATTCTTGAACTTTGTGCGTACCTTGGACCTTTAGAATATCATGAGGATTGACCGAACCTTCAGATAGACGTTCACCAGCAACAACCCGGTCTCCCTCATGCACTCTCAAGTGCTTCCCGTATGGCACCAGGTATTTCTTTTCTTCCTCGTCAATGGAAGTTACGATCAGTTCGCGGTTACCTCGTACTATACCACCAAAACGCACCGTTCCATCAATCTCGGAAATAACCGCCGGCTCTTTGGGCCGACGCGCTTCAAAAAGCTCCGCAACGCGGGGCAAACCACCCGTAATGTCACGCGTCTTTGATCGCTCACGAGGAATCTTGACAAGGACTTGGCCCGGTTGAATATCAGATTCATCCGAAACCAACAAACGAGCCCCAACGGGAATATGATAAGAGCGCGTTCCTTTTTCATCGCTGGAAATCTCGATGAGAGGATTCAGCGTACGGTCGCGCTGCTCCACGATGGTCCGAGTACTCATACCCGTGGTCTCTTCAAACTCTTCACGCATCGTGACGCCGTCGATGATATCTACAAAGCGCACCGAACCCGAACGATCTGAGACAATCACATTGCTGTAGGGATCCCACTCATAAAGCACTGAGTCTGATTCAACGTCTTGACCATCCACGACCTTCAGCAGGGCCCCGTAAGGGACGACGATGCGTGAACGAACCCGGTTCTGCTCGTCGAGCAGTTCGATTTCGCCGTTGCGTCCCAGCACAGTAGTACCCAAATCAGGGTTTTCTACAGTATCCACGTTTACAAAGTTAACGGTACCAACGCGACGAGCTAGGATCTGCGAGTTCTCGGCGATTCGGCTAGCGGTGCCGCCGATGTGGAACGTGCGCAACGTAAGCTGTGTGCCAGGCTCACCAATACTCTGCGCAGCCACCACTCCCACAGCCTCACCGATATTGACCAACTGACCGGTCGCCATGTTACGCCCGTAGCAATTGGCGCACACACCGCGATCCGATTCGCAGTTCAATACCGATCGAATCAGCACTTCTTCCACGTCTTCAGCTTGAGCAATGCGGTGTGCATCAGCTTCATCTACCAGTTTGCCCAATTCCATGACTACTTCGCCGTTGGCATCAATGACGTCTTCTTGCAGCACGCGACCGACGATCCGGTCAGCCAAAGGCTGAATAACTTCTTCACCGTCTTTTAAAGCACCGACCCACAGCCCTTGACTCGTACCACAGTCGATTTCGCTTATAACGACATCTTGAGCAACATCTACCATACGACGGGTCAAATAACCAGCTTCGGCGGTCTTCAGAGCCGTATCCGCCAGTCCCTTGCGGGCTCCGTGCGTTGAGATAAAGTATTCCAGCACCGAGAGACCCTCTTTGAAAGAGGCGATGATGGGCGTTTCAATAATCTCCCCAACGGCACCTGTCAGCTTTTTCTGAGGCTTGTTCATCAAGCCACGCATTCCGCCCAACTGCTTGATCTGGTCTTCGCTACCGCGAGCACCGGAATCCTTCATTATGTAGACTGAGTTGAAACCATCCTCTGCGGCCTCTAAGGTACCCTGTACGGCGCGGGATACGCTCGAAGTTGCATGTGTCCATACATCGATAATCTTGTTGTAGCGTTCACCGTCGGTAATGATACCGTTGGCGTACTGATCGCGTATCTTCTCGACCTCGCCCAAGGCCTCGTCTATGAGGTCCGTCTTGGCATCCGGCACAACTACGTCATCGATAGAGATAGTGATGCCTGCCATCGTAGCATAGTTGTAGCCAACGCGTTTCAGGCTGTCGACAAACTCGGCGGTCTGCCGATTACCCAGCAAACGATGTACGTCGGACGTGATCTTCTTTATGTCACCTTTGTCAATAGTGCGGTTGATAAAGCCGATCTCGGAAGGAAGCACTTCATTGAAGATCAGCCTACCAACAGTCGTATCGATTATTTCACCCTCGACACGCACCTTGATAGGTTGATGTAAGGTTATACAATCCGATTCATAGGCTGAGCGTGCATCCAACACGTTAGCAAAGCAACGATCTTCTTTTTCGGCCTCGCTGAAGCGCACTTTCGTCAAGTAGTAACAACCCAACACAATATCCTGCGGGTTATCCATGATAACTGGCTCACCATCAGCCGGTTTGAGGATATTGTTTGCGGCGAGCATGAGCATACGGGCCTCAATTTGAGCTTCGAACGACAGCGGGACGTGCACCGCCATCTGGTCTCCGTCAAAATCGGCGTTGAATGCAGCACACACTAATGGATGCAGACGGATCGCTTTACCTTCTACAAGACTGGGCTGAAAAGCCTGAATGCCAAGTCGGTGCAGTGTCGGCGCTCTGTTTAGCAGAACGCAGTGGTCTTGGATAATCTCTTCGAGAATATCCCAGACTTCAGGGCGCTCGCGCTCGACCAATTTCTTGGCGCTCTTGACGGTCTGAACCAAACCTTTTTCTTCAAGTTTTTTGATTACAAATGGCTTAAATAATTCCAACGCCATACTCTTGGGCAAGCCGCACTGATGTAACTTCAGTTCGGGGCCAACAACAATGACCGAACGTCCCGAATAATCGACGCGCTTACCCAACAGGTTTTGACGAAAACGGCCCTGTTTCCCCTTTAGCAAATCGCTAAGAGATTTGAGAGAGCGGTTACCATCGCCACGCACCGCACGTGACCGACGTCCATTGTCAAAGAGTGCGTCGACTGCTTCCTGCAGCATGCGCTTCTCGTTGCGCAAAATAACCTCAGGAGCCTTAATCTGAATAAGCTTCTTAAGCCTGTTATTCCGGTTGATCACCCGACGGTACAGATCGTTCAAATCCGACGTGGCAAACCTCCCACCTTCGAGTGGGACAAGCGGGCGTAAATCCGGTGGAATCACAGGAATGTTATCCAATATCATCCATTCAGGACGATTCTCGGACTGGCGAAAGGCCTCGACCACCTTGAGGCGCTTTAACGCTTCCTGTTTCCTCTGCACGGAGGTTTCCATGCGAACCTGCGTCCGCAGTTCTGCAGAGAGTTCTTCAATATCAATCTCGGCCAGCAGATTCATTACGGCGGGCGCGCCCATATCGACCTCAGGATCGTATCCCTCTTCCTGCAGATCGATCAGCTCTTCCTCGGTGAGGAGTTGAAAGCGTTCGACGTCGGGTGCATCCTTGGGGTCGGATACGACATAAGACTCGTAATAGAGAACGCGCTCTAAATTACGCATCGATATGTCGAGCAGTGCACCGATCCGAGATGGGAGTGACTTAAAATACCAGATGTGAGATACGGGAACTGCCAGTTCGATATGACCGAGTCGCTCACGACGAACCTTTGCTTGCGTAACTTCAACGCCACAGCGATCACATACTACACCCCGGTAACGAATGCCCTTGTATTTGCCACAGTGGCAGTTCCAGTCTTTAACCGGCCCAAATATACGTTCGCAAAATAGGCCATCACGCTCTGGCTTAAACGAGCGATAGTTAATGGTCTCGGGTTTAGTCACCTCTCCATGCGACCACGCTCGAATGGTATCGGGCGAAGCCAACTGGATGCGAATCGAGTCGAAATCTGTTGGTTTTCTTGATGCACTAGCGGTCTTTAACACATCAGCCCCCTTTGCGTATAGACCTTTGCGGATCCGCTCAGATTAGTAAGTTTCAATGAGTCTGCTATCTTCTAGAATGACGTCAAGGCAAAGGCTCTGAAGCTCTTTAACCAAGACGTTGAAAGATTCAGGTATACCCGGTTCAGGCGGATTATCTCCCTTGACGATCGCTTCGTAAATTTTTGATCTACCAGCAACGTCATCGGATTTAACCGTCAACATTTCCTGCAACGTGTATGCCGCACCGTATGCTTCCAAAGCCCAAACTTCCATCTCACCAAAGCGCTGGCCTCCAAACTGCGCTTTTCCACCCAGTGGCTGCTGCGTAACCAGTGAATATGGTCCAATTGAACGAGCATGGATCTTATCCGCCACAAGGTGGGACAACTTGAGCATGTATATGTAGCCAACGGTAACCCGCTTATCCAACTTGTCTCCCGTTCGACCATCATACAACACTTGCTTTCCATCTTCGGCTAAGCCAGCATCCTTCAGAAGTCCCTTGACCTCGCCCAGAGCAGCACCATCAAATACGGGCGTAGCGACATGCATTCCGAGTGCGCTAGCAGCCATACCTAAGTGCGTTTCAAAAATCTGCCCGAGGTTCATACGCGACGGTACACCAAGCGGATTGAGGACGATATCAACCGGCCTACCGTCCTCTCCAAAAGGCATATCCTCTTCGGGAGCGATGTGGGCGACAACACCCTTATTCCCGTGGCGGCCTGCCATCTTATCGCCTACCGACAGCTTGCGTTTCTTAGCCACGTACACCTTTACGAGTTGAGCAATACCTGGAGGAAGCTCATCGCCGCGAGTTAGGCGCTCCACGTCACGCTCTTTCTGCTCGTCTGCCAGCTGCAACTGTTCTCCGGCATACCGCAACAACTGGTCGACGCGCGCATCTACATCATCGTCTCCGGTCCAACCATCCTCCGGAACCACAGACGTGAAATCAATGCGCTCCAGCAGGCGTTCGCTCATCTGAGTGCCCTCGCGAACCACGACACTTTCATCTTCTACGGAGCGCAAACGTCCCAGCTTTTGGTCACCAATAATCTCAATCAGCATCTGATTGCGTTCACTGAGAAGGCGCTCTTTTTTGCTTTCTGCTTCGGCCTCTATCTCAGCGATGGCATTTTTCTCTTTGCGACGAGAAGTTTCGCTTCTCTCTTTTCGAGAAAAAACCTTGCGATCAATTACCACGCCCTCCATACCAGGAGGAGCTTTAAGCGAGGCATCTCTAACATCTCCGGCCTTCTCACCGAAAATCGCTCGCAGTAGACGCTCTTCTGGAGAGAGTTCACTTTCGCCTTTAGGAGTGACTTTACCAACCAGAATATCGCCGGGACCAACTTCGGCTCCCACGCGTATGATGCCCTCATCATCCAAGTTCCGAACCGCTGTTTCACTCACATTGGGAATCTCGCGCGTTATTTCTTCCTGACCACGCTTGGTATCCCGCACCTGAAGCTCAAATTCTTCTATGTGAATTGAGGTGAACACATCACGCTTGAGCAGACGCTCGCTGATGATTATGGCATCCTCAAAGTTATAACCGTTCCAAGGCATAAATGCGACGCGTACGTTCATGCCTAATGCAAGGTCTCCGCGCTCTGTAGCGGCCCCGTCTGCAAGTGGATCTCCCTTGCCAACCTTGTCCCCCACCTTAACTAGCGGCCGCTGATTAATACAGCAATCCTGATTAGAGCGGGAAAATTTTGTGAGCTTATACTCATCCGTATCGGCCATATCCAGCGGAGTAAGCGGCGTGCTGTGTTTCTTATCGCGCTGAACCACAATACGGTTTGCACTCACATTGACGACCTGCCCCGGATTCCGAGCGACGATTACCGCACCTGAATCACGAGCAACCTTGCCTTCCATACCCGTTCCGACAAAAGGGGCCTGCGTAAAAAGCAGTGGCACCGCTTGACGCTGCATGTTTGATCCCATTAGCGCACGGTTTGCATCGTCGTGTTCGAGGAACGGAATAAGTGCGGCTGCGGCACTAACCAACTGTTTGGGCGACACATCCATATACTCGAGTTCGTCGGGCGTGACCATTGGATAGTCATCGCGACGACGCGCTTTTACGAGTGGATTGACATAATTGCCCTTATCGTCAATAGGCGCATTTGCCTGGGCGATGGTATACTTATCCTCTTCGGCTGCAGTAAGGAACTCTATTTCATTTGTTACGCGTCCGTTAACAACCTTGCGGTAGGGCGTTTCCAAAAACCCGAACGCGTTAACGCGAGCATACGTGCTCAACGAAGAAATTAGACCAATATTCGGACCTTCGGGCGTCTCTATAGGACAGATACGACCATAGTGAGTGTAGTGCACATCGCGTACTTCAAAACCTGCGCGATCACGGCTCAGTCCACCTGGCCCTAACGCACTTAAACGACGCTTGTGCGTAAGCTCGTCAAGTGGGTTAGTCTGCTGCATAAACTGCGAAAGCTGACTAGACCCGAAAAACGCCTGGACTACCGTCGAAACGGTGCGTGCATTAACCAAGTCATGCGGAGTAACCTGATCCTCATCGCGCAGACTCATTCGCTCTCGAATCGTGCGCGACATGCGCGTTAAACCAATGCTGAACTGGTTGGCAAGCAGTTCCCCCACCAAACGCACGCGGCGGTTGCCGAGATGATCAATATCGTCAGTGTTACCCTGCCCGACACGCAATCCCATGAGGTAGCGAATAATCGAGAGAAAATCTTCCATATACAAAATGGTGCTCTCGAATGGAATTCCAACATCCAATCGCCGGTTAATACGATATCGCCCAACGTCACCCAGATTGTAACGCTTAGGTTGGAAGAAGAGGCGCTCAAGCAGTCCGCGCGCCGTTTCAATATTGGGGGGATCTCCGGGGCGAAGCAGGTTGTAGACGCGCGTTAAGGCATCTTCTTCCCCTTCACTCGGGTCCTTGTTGAGCGTGTTCTCCATAATGCCCGGATCGTTTCCTTCCGGAGCAACTAAAGCGGTGATCTTCTTAATCCCAGCCTCTTGGAGTGCGGTAACTTTTTCATCGGTAATTAGGTCATGAGCCTCAAGTATAATTTCACCAGTGCTCTTGTTGACTACATCATTGCCCGCATTGTGACGGCCAGCCAACTCTTCATCAACTGAGACTTCGACATCGTCGCGGAAAAGGCTTAAGACTTCGCCTTCTTTCGAGAAGCCAAGCGCCTTGAGTAGAAGCGTTACGGGTAGCTTACGGCGTCGATCAATGTGGACATACATGATATCGTTTATGTCCATACTAAACTCAAGCCATGGCCCCTTGGCAGGCAAAATGCGAGCTGAATAAAGATCCTTACCGTTCGGGTGCACCGTTTCGTCGAAAAAGACCCCAGGTGACCGATGCAGTTGACTTACCACAACGCGCTCAGCGCCGTTGACAATGAAGGTGCCTTGATTTGTCATAAGCGGCAGTTCGCCCAAAAAGACGGACTGCTCAACAATGTCCTTAACGGGCTTGTCTGCACTCTCCTTATCCCGCGTGACCAATCGCAGCGTGGCGCGTAGAGGCGCTGCGAACGTCATACCGCGCTCGCGGCACTCTTCCTCACTGTAGCGTGGGTTGCCAATGGAATAATCAACGTACTCAAGCGAGAAAATCCCTTGGGCGTCCGTAACGGGAAAAATACTCTCAAAAACCAGATGCAACCCTCTGCGCTGGCGCCGCCTTGGCGCTACACCCAACTGCAGAAAATCCTGGTAGGAGTCGATCTGCACCGAGAGTAGATTCGGCATCTCCACAACTTCTTTGATCTTACCGAAAGAGTGCCTCTCAATACTGCCGTCAGTCTTGGCCAAAGTCAAAACTCCTTATTGCTAGTTAAGGCAAAAGCTCATGGAGACACCTGCTTCCTCACCGAAAGGGAAGCTGGCGAACCATGAGCTTTAATTAATTACCGCAAAATGCAGAATATATACGGAGAAAATCAATGAAAGTGCCTATGAACAAACCCTCTACTTGATCTCGACCGTAGCGCCGGCTTCCTGCAGGCGATTCTGAATGTCCTCAGCTTCGTCCTTGCTGACGCCTTCTTTGACAGCCTTGGGTGCTTCATCAACCATGGCCTTAGCCTCTTTCAAGCCCAGACTGGTAATTTCGCGTACGACCTTGATGACCTGAATCTTCTTATCGCCGGCACCTGAGAGGATTACGTCAAAAGAATCCTTCTCTTCAGCGGCAGCCTCACCACCACCTGCCGCGGCAGCACCACCAGCCATCATAACGGGCGCGGCTGCAGATACGCCAAACTTGTCCTCTAACGCCTTGACCAAATCGGCCAGTTCCAAAACCGTCAAGCCGCCGATCGTCTCAATAATCTCAGCAACCTTTTCGCTGGTTGTCGTTTCTTCACTCATTTGTCCAGACCTCCTAAGGGATTTGCGGATAATTTCGAAAACTGTTTATGAGTACAGGCTTACTCTGCATCGCCTGTTTTTTGTTTTTCTTCGATGGCTGCAACTACGCCAACCAAATTGCGCAACAGACCGTTCAGAACGCCCGCCAAACCATACATCGGGCTCTGAACGCTTCCCAAAACTTTACCCAAGAGCTCTTCGCGCGACGGCAACTTGGACAAAACTTTTATTTCTTCGGGAGACAGAACTCGGCCGTCCATGAAACCCGTTTTTATAGAGAAGGTATCGTCCTCCTCATCGGCGAAGTCTTGTAAGATCTTAGCCGGGGCAATTGGATCCTCGTTTGTAAAGGCTATAGCAGTTGGACCGATCAGATGTTCATCCAAGCCAGAGATCCCGGCCTCTGCAGCAGCCCGTTTCGCCAACCTGTTTTTAACAACCTGATAGCCCACTTCAGCCTCGCGCAGCTTGTTCCGTAAGCCCGTAACCTTAGCCACATCCAGCCCTGTAAAATCAGCCAGGTAAATGGCCTTAGCATTGGACATTGCTGCGGTTAACTCTTCAACCTTATCTACTTTTTCCGACGTAGGCATTGTAGTTCCTTATCTAACTCAAGCGCTGTCTGGCTTAGGCTGCCAGCTGCGAGCGATCAATTTTGATTCCTGGTCCCATGGCCGAAGACAGAACGCACTTGTTAACGAACTGCCCCTTAGCAGCGGCTGGCTTGGCACGCATAATCGCCTCGGTGAATGCTTTAACGTTCTCGACGAGCGATTCTGCTTCAAATGAAAGCTTACCAACGGCAGCCTGCGCATTATTGCCGGATTTGCTGTCAGCCCGGTATTCTACGCGGCCAGCTTTGGCATCGCGAACAGCCTGCCCAACTTCGCGAGTAACAGTCCCCGTTTTCGGGTTAGGCATCAACCCACGAGGCCCTAAAACGCGACCCAACTTACCAACTTGACCCATCATGTCAGGCGAGGCTACGACCAAATCGAAGTCGAGCCATCCTCCTTCAATCTTAGCGACAAGATCTGCTCCACCAACGTAATCAGCACCGGCCTCTTCGGCTTCCTGCGCAATTTCTCCCTGCGCGATTACCAAAACGCGGATGTCTTTTCCCGTGCCATGCGGCAACATGACTGTACCACGCAAGATTTGATCAGCTTGACGACCATCAATCCCCAGATTGAGCGTAATCTCAACCGTTTGGTCAAACTTCAGCGCGGGAAAGCTCTTGAGCAAACCAACAGCTTCCTCAATAGTATATGCCTTGTCGCGATCTACGTTTTCCAACGCCTGCGAATATTTTTTACTTCTGGCCATAACCGTAATCCTCTCGTTCTATCTTCGGCGCTATTCTACCAACAACCCCATACTACGAGCAGTTCCTGCAATCATGGACATGGCAGACTCAATCGATGAGGCATTCAAATCCGGCATTTTCAACTCGGCAATTTCTCTAACCTGGCTGGGTGAGACCTTCCCGACCTTGTCCCTGTTGGGAACTCCAGACCCCTTACTGAGCTTGGCTGCCCTCAAGAGCAGGACTGCAGCAGGAGGCGTCTTAGTAATGAAAGAGAAACTGCGATCTGCGTAGACAGTGATAACAACGGGAATGACTAAACCCGCCTGTTCTTGAGTCTGCGCATTGAATGCCTTGCAGAACTCCATAATATTCACGCCGTGCTGGCCAAGTGCAGGACCTACAGGCGGGGTCGGATTGGCCTGACCTGCCGGCACCTGCAATTTAATCTGTGCAACTTCCTTTTTCGCCATGGGACGAAAACCCCTTCTCTAATCAGGTTGTTTCTTCAACTGGTTCGACTTGTAGCACATCGAGTTCTACAGAAGTACCGCGGCCGAATATGCTTACGGTTACCTTGAGGCGCCGCTTTTCAGGCAATACCTCTTGGACGGTGCCAACGAAATCCTTAAAAGGCCCATCATTGACTTTGACCTGCTCACCCACCACAAACGGAATCTCTTCAATTTCCTGATCTTTCCGCTTGTCTATATGTCCGAGGATGTGATCGATTTCCTCCGGGCGAAGCGGCTGCGGCTTACGCGCGGGTCCGACAAAGTTGGTCACACCCGGAATATTGGTCACGAGATGCCATGCATCTTTGGACATTTCCATCTCAATAAGCACGTAACTAGGCAGAAAACGCTTTTTGATTACCCTCTTTTTACCGCCGCGCAGCTCGACTACTTCTTCTGTAGGCACAACGATCTGTCCGATAGCTCCATCTGCCGCATCGGATTCAATGAGCGTATCTATATACGTCTTTACCTTGTTCTCATGTCCTGAGTAGGTATGCAGAGCATACCAGCGCTTTGCCATCTGAACTTCCATCGCTCAGCTTTCCTCAACCCAAAGGGATTCAGAAAAGCGCGTACCAATTATTGGATTATGAACTATCCGAGAATAATTCCTCGGATAAACGATATGACTAAGTCGAAAAGCCCTATGAGAACTGCAAACGCGGCGGAGAATACCAAAACGACATACGTCGAATTGAGCAGCTCTTCACGCGTTGGCCAACTGACCTTCTCAAACTCAGCTCGGACATCTTTACTAAAGTTTGTTAACTTTGCCCACATTACCTATTTAACCGTTTCCCAAGCAGCGTAAAAATGGCAGGGCCGGCAGGACTTGAACCTGCAACCGCCGGTTTTGGAGACCGGAGCTCTACCAATTGAGCTACGACCCTACCCTTTTAACGGGTCTCCTTATGAGCGTGGTGTTTGCGGCAGAACCGGCAGTACTTCTTGTACTCAACTCTACCCGGTTGGGTCCTGCGGTTCTTGGTTGCAGTGTAGTTACGACGACTGCACCCTTCGCATTCCAATGTTATTTGCTCTCTCGGCATGATTACTCACAGTCTGTCAGTGTACTAAGGAAGACTTCTATTTTCTGGAGCCGATGACCAGGTTTGAACTGGTGACCTCATCCTTACCAAGGATGCGCTCTACCAACTGAGCTACATCGGCTAAAAATCGGCCGAAACTTAGTGGAGCGGGAGACGGGAGTCGAACCCGCGACATCAAGCTTGGAAGGCTTGCGCTCTGCCAACTGAGCTACTCCCGCGCACGCAGTTCTATTCACAAAAAACTCATGATAGACCGACAAAGATACGACTGGAATTTTAGTCTGTCAAGACTCTCACGACAAAGCGGCAGCATCCGTTAAAATAGGGAGGAATGCCGCCGCTAAGAGTACGTTCTTTATCAGAGGCGCTATGCACCTCTATGACTAGGTCATGCAGTCCGTCGCAGATCTTTCTCGGCCATCTTCGGCAAGTAATATTCGCTCATATAGTGCTTTTTACAAAAGCCACGAGACGAGTGTCGCTCTTCGCAACCGGGCACATCGCATACCTTTCGCCCGTATATACGCTCGCGCTCAGGGGTAAGCCGTCCATATCTACGCACCTGCTGGTAGTGACGAAAGCAATAGCCTTTTGCCACTTGTTCTTCTCGGCAGCCACCAACCAGACAGCTTTCACCCCTCTTACCATATTCACGTTCCGGAGTGAGCCGCCCATGCCTGCGCACCTGCTGGTAATGACGAGGACAGAGACCTGCCGTGCGCGCTTCCATGTCGCATCCATCTGCCTCACATAAGATGTGCCACTTGCCTTTAATCACATTACTGTCCATGACGTGCCCCTTTTTTATAGACAAAACTTTGACTACAAAGGGTAATAGCAAATTCAATACCACAGGCACATCGACGGCACACTTAGCAATATAATCCTTAAAAAAACATTGACTTACGCAATAATTTATTTACAAGGATAATATAGACAAATAATTGACGCATTCTCATTTTTGATACAGAAAATCAACTCAGGAAAATATAAGTAGTTATTTTTTATAGCGATAACAACCTATACATATTCATCTCATTTATAAGACGAAAGTATCAATACTGAGAATTTCGAGCCAAGCCGTACTCTTTCAACCGTCGATATAACGTTGCCCTACTGATGCCGAGCCTCTCAGCTGCTTTTGAGACATCGCCGGCCTCTGCCCGAAGCGCCTCCAAATGCAATTGCAGCACTGCTTCATGATGGTTCACCTTTGCCCGCTCAAAACCCAACTCCATATGCTGGACATCACGCGAGGGAGTGGTCTCGATTACATTCGCAGGCATATCGGTTAGAGAAATTGTCTGATCCCTCACGAGTGCTATGGCATGTTCCAGCGCATTTTCTAGTTCACGCACATTCCCAGGCCAGTCATATTTGAGTAACCGACTCAACACGTCAGGCGCTATTTGCTTAACGACTTTGCCGTTGCGCTCTGCGAAGGTTTTCATAAAACGCTCGGCAAGAAGCGAGATATCTCCCTCCCGTTCGCGCAAAGGAGGCACTTCTAACTTCATCACATTAATCCGATACAATAAATCTCGGCGAAAACGACCTTCCTCAACTTCTCTCATCAGAGAGCGATTCGTTGCGGCAATAAGCCGGCAATTTATGGGAATAGTTCGATCTGCCCCGACACGAACAATACTTTTCTCTTGCAAAACGCGCAGCAACTTTACCTGAACTTCCGTGGGGAGTTCACCAATTTCATCGAGAAAAATAGTCCCCCCACTTGCTAGCTCAAACTTACCTAAACGGCCCTTTTTGCTTGCGCCTGTAAATGCACCTTCAACATACCCAAACAGTTCACTCTCTATAAGATCGCGCGGGATCGCTCCGCAATTTACAGCGAGAAACGGTCCCTCATTAAACGCACTTGCATTGTGAATTGCCTGTGCAAAGACCTCTTTTCCCGTCCCCGTTTCTCCCTCGATCAGAATATTTGAGCCAGTACTCGCTGAAATACGAGCCAACTCCTTGGCCTTTTCAATGACAGAGCTGGTGCCAATTATATCATCAAATGTATACGTTCGCTGCACACCAATAACCCTGTTAACTAGACGGCCAACCTCCCCCATTTCACGAAAAGTTAAAACGGCACCCACAACTCGTTTTTCATCGTTCAACACGGGCTGCAGGTTGGCCATAACAGCAGCATTTCCTCTGACCGTTCGGAGTGTTATAACGCGATTGTTAAATTGTCCTCCATCTGCCAACCAAGAACTGAGGGAAGGCTTGTCGTCGACCAACTCGTCAGCGAGTATCCGCTCACCAGCCGAAATCTGCCGGCCAAGTATACCTTCAGCAACTGCGTTTATCTCCTCTACATAGCCCTTCTTATCAATGGCCAACAGCCCGTCGGAAATTGATTGTAAAAAAGCCAAAGAACGATTGTATAGCTGCTGTAATTCCGCTCCCTGCTGTTTCTCACTACGAACCAACTCCTGCAGGCGCCCCGTCAACCGGATATCTTCTATTTCTGCAGCGATCTGACTAGAGAGAGCAAATAGCATGTTGAGATCATCAACGCTAAATCGCCTTCGCTCCCTGCCCAGTGGACCAAACTTATCGAAGAGCGTGAGTGTACCAACAATCCTATCTTGTAAGACCAACGGTACGCATGCCATAGAGGCACCCAGCGCCGATGGGTCGCGCGTGGAGCGCACGTCGTCGATCATGATGGGCTCACCTGTCGCAGCTACGTACTCGGCAATTCTCTTCTCGTATTCGGGATCTAGTGCCCCTCCGGACTCCGTCAACACAGTGGCTAATGCAAGGGATCCATCTTCAACAATCAGTCGAATCGCAGCACCTCTAGCTCGAAGTACATCTGCCGCCAAACTCGCGATGAGCTCTAACGATTCATCTAGTTCCAGACCTGTGTTCATAGCCTGTCCGAGTTCATTTAGAGCTCGAACCTCATCTGAACGTCGACGCATTGTCTCATCTACCTCTACCGCGTTTAAAAGCGCTAAGACAAGAGGGCAGATGTCTTCAAGAATGCGGATCTCTGTCTCAGAAAACCGTCGCAATGTGCGGCTCTTCAGGTTAATTACGCCTCGAAGATCGTCTCCTTCTTTAATCGGAATGACTATAATGCTTTCGAATTGGGATCGCGCATCTGGATTGGATCGCAATACATAGCGCGGATCCTGCTGCATGTGAGAAACCTGTATGATCTTCCGATGAAACGCGGCGGCACCTGTTATACCTTGTCCGAGACGGAAGCGGTCTATTTGGCCTTGCGCATCTCCGTGAGCACACCGTAAGACGAGTTCGTCCGTGCGTTCGTCTAAGAGGTAGAGGGCGCAAGAATCCGCGTTAAATTCCATGGCAAAAAAGCGCACTAACTCGTTGAGACTGTTTTCATTGGGCGCAGAAATCAGTCCCGCCAGCTGTTGCCAGAGTAGAGGATCTTTGGAATCGGAAAGTCTTGACATGGGGAGACAATCAAAAAAATCTCCCGAGATGAGTCCTCGGGAGATTGCACACTAGGTTGCGACTAGAAAAATCAGCGACTGATCTTAACAATGCGGTAATTCAAAACGCCTGCCGGCACTTTTATTTCCACTTCTTCCCCTTCGGAATGTCCCAGTAATCCCTTGCCGATTGGTGATGTCGTAGAGATTTTCCCAGCTTCAAAATCGGCTTCTTCAGGAGCAACGAGCATGTACGTAAGCTCCCGGTCGCGCTTTAGGTCAATCAGTTCAACAGTCGCACCGATGTATACTTTGTCTTCGGGAATAGCTTCATTTTCTAGCAACGTAGCGCGGCTCAGCGTATCTTCCAGTTTACTGATTCGCTGTTCTAAAAACATCAGGCGCTCTTTAGCCGCCGCATATTCAGCATTTTCCGATAAATCGCCAAATTCGCGAGCGCGCTGCAAAGCCTGGCGTACCGTTGGCCGCTCAGTCTCTTTTAACTCTTTGAGTTCCTCTTTGAGCTTCGCGTAACCGTCTCGGGATAAATATACTTCGCTCATAGCCAGCCTCAGTGCACAAAACGTTTACTACATAAAAAGCGGAAGCGACAACCGCTTCCGCCAAGAAAATTCGTTATTGAGCAAGAATATAAACGACCGCATAGACAAATGCAAGGTATTCTCAAACGTCTGATGCGGCGTTTACCACATGTCGCCTCAACGTTATATTTACAGAGTAAAAACCCGATTTCACACGTATTATAGGCATTCCACATGGCGCTCACATTCCTGCATTTTGCTGATTTGCACCTAGGCGTTGAAAACTACGGACGCATCGACGCTCAAACGGGCCAACACTCGCGCATTGAGGACTTTAGTCGATCCTTAGAAACCGCATTCGACTTTGCCATAGAGGAAAAAGTTGATCTGGTCGTTTTCGCGGGAGACGCATACAAGACGTGCGACCCAAGTCCAACTCACCAGAGAGCATTTGCCCGCCAACTCCGTCGCCTGCAGCAAGCGGCGATTCCCACCGTGCTCATCGTCGGAAACCACGATACGCCCGCGGCTTTCGGCAAGGCCACCTCACTAGACATATTCGGCGCACTAGAATTAGACAACACCTATGTGATGCGCAAACCCGAGTGCGTAACGATAGAAACCCCGCATGGACCTGTTCAAATTGCAGGCTTACCTTGGCCTACCCGCAACGTACTCAGGACACACGCAGAGTATAAAGATTTATCTCAGCAGGATCTCGGCGCACAAATACAGGCTATTTGCGCAGAGCAGATAAATGAGTTTGCCCGTCAGCTCGACCCCCAAATGCCGGCAATCCTAACCGCACACATCGCCGCATCAGATGCAACATACTCAGGCAGCGAGCGAACGGCCCTTATTGGGCAAGACCCGACACTCCTCACAAGCACACTCGCCAATCCCTCGTTTGATTACGTAGCGCTAGGTCATATTCACAAATATCAAGATCTACATAAGGGTTCCATGCCCCCGGTGGTGTATTCGGGTAGCTTAGAACGCATTGATTTTGGCGAGGAACATGAAACTAAAGGATTTGTAATAGGTAGTATCGATATTGAAAATGACAATCCCTCAGAGCGCACAACGCGTTTTGAATTCATTCCCGTAGCCGCTCGTCCTTTCGTCACCATAGAAGCTGAGATCGACCATGTAACCTCTCCAACCGATCAAATCATTGCCGCTATAGGCAGGAAGGACACTCGTAATGCCGTCGTCCGCGTGTTTTATACGATGACCACTGAGACCGAAGAGCGCGTAGATCTGGAGCGCATCCGCCTAGCCCTTGCCGATGCGTTTTACATCGCATCAATCCAGCCTCGCATACGCCCCAAAGATCGACTCCGTCGCACAGGTATCACAGAAGATATTGCCTTGAGGGAAGCACTTCAGCGCTACATTGAAAACAACGAACATCTGAGCGAGCGGAAGGACGACCTCCTCAAAAAGGCGAGAGAGCTAGAGCGCATCCTGGAATTAGGCAACGAAGAGACCGTGCTGTGATTCCCATATCGCTTTCCCTCCACAATTTTCTCAGCTATGGCGAAAACGTTCCCCCACTAGACTTCACCCAGTTTCACGTTGCCTGCCTGAGCGGAGACAACGGGCATGGCAAGTCAGCCATACTTGATGCAATCACTTATGCGCTGTGGGGCGAAGCTCGTAAGGGGCAGCACGAACGCAAACCAGACGATGGTTTGTTACGCATTGGCGCAAGCGAAATGCGCGTCGAGTTCTGTTTTGCATTGGATGAGCAACAGTTTCGCGCGCTCCGCAGCTATCGAAGACGCAGTAGCCGCGGATCGGCTCAGCTAGACTTACAAATTTTCGACATCGAGAGCCAGTCTTATCGCTCGCTCTCAGAAGGCGACTCACTCACCCGAACGCAAAAACGAATCAACCAGTTACTCAATCTCGACTATGAGACATTCTCAAACTCGGCTTTTATCGTTCAGGGGAGAGCCGATGCCTTCACTGAAAAAAATGCCCGTCAGCGTAAAGCCATCCTATCACAGATCCTCGGATTAGAACGCTACGACCAGCTACAGAGCCTAGCGCGCACGCGCTTTCAAGATATCGACCAACGCAACAGCGAGCGCTTGCGACGCATTGCAGAATTGGACAAAGAGTTAACGGAAAGTGACCAACATACCTCAGCCTTAAAAGAAGTAACGCTGCGCATAGAAGACGTCCTGACCTCGCTTGCCAAAATAGACGGCGACATAGAAACTGCGAGATCTCAGCTAGTTGAGGCCGAAAAAACGAACGAGCGAAGACGAACCATTAGCGCCGAGCAATCGGACCTTAGACAGCGGGTTACACACCTCGAAAAGGAAAGGACGCATCTCGAAAAACAGCAACGCGACGACGACGAACTGCTGCGATCAGAAGAAACGATCCAGAGCAACTTTACCACCTATCAACAGCTACAGATGCAAGTTGCACAACTTGATCAAGCTACGCAGGCCCTCCGCACGTTAGAAAACAGAAGGAACGAGGTTAAATCTCAGATTGTAACGGCTCGACACCAGGTAGAGCAGCGCCTTCAAACACACACTACACTACGCGACGGCTACGAAACACAGCTGAATGAAACGCGCATTCTCTTAGCCAAAGAAGAACAGGTAGAAGAGGCTTTTTCTACGCTAAACAGGCTTCGTGACAAATTGCAAATGTGCGAGACCGAGCGTATTCGCCATGAAGCTCTACTCCACGAGCAAACCCAACTTCAGCACGCAATTGAATTAGAGCATAATAACCTTCGAGCTCAGCAGTCCAGCGCGGCCAAAAAACTAGATGAATTGAATACATCCATTGCAGAAGGTGGCGCTCTCAATGCACAACAGCGGCAACTTCAAGATGAAGTCGAGAAGCTTCGCGTAGCGGTAATAGAGCGCGATAGACTAAAAGAACGCGGCAGCGCCCTCCGCGCCCAGATTGAGGAACAACAGAAACAGCGGACCAACACATTGCAGGAGCTCGAGGCCGAACGTCAACGAACGGTCGAAGCCAAAAGCCGTTCGGAAGATCGCTGTCCACTCTGCGGCAGCGAACTAGATGAAGATCACCGCAAACAGCTGGACGAGGAGCTCCTGCGGATTGAACTCGAACGGGAAACGCAGGTTGACACGCTCAGGGCTTCTATAGAAGCCCTAGAAAAAGAGCTAGAGACCATGCGGCACGCATACCGAACACTAGAAGAGCAAACCGCTTCGGTTGAAGACCGTCAGAGAGCGTTAAATGCCTGCGAGTTGCGTATACAAAACATACAAAATCTCCAAGAAGAAGCTCGTAAACAGCGAGATCTACTGAGTGCGTTTGACGCCCAAATTGCAGCTTGTGCCCTGAGCGAGCGCGAGCGTCTGGTTCAAGTTGAATCCGACATTAAAGGCTTGAACTACGACCGCAACGCCCATGACGCCCTCCAGCTGCAGGTAGACGGTATGCGCCAAGCCGAGTTAGATCACGCCAGTCTACAAAGTGCACGTACCCAATCGGAGCATCTGATAAGACAACGCAATGAGGCCAATGAAAAACTAGAGCTAGCCCAGCGCTACCTGTTCGACAAACTTTATGCACAGGAGGAACAGGCTCAATTAAGAGCCGTTGAAGAAGAAATTGTTTCTCTGGGATATAGCGAAGAGAAACACGTGAGCTTACGCAAAGAGCTAGATGAACTTAGTGACGTATTTACCCTACAGAACAACTTACAGGCGGCACGAGAGCGCAGGGCTAGTAATCGCGAAGCACTCAGCCGAACAGAACAAAGCTTAGCAGAGCTACGCGAACGGCGGGAGAAGCTCAATCGCGAACTGGACAGCACAGAAGATACAACAGCGGCTATAGTGGCATTGAAAGAGCGTATAGCGGATTTACAAGAGCAGCAAGCAAAACAACAGCAGCAGCGCGATGTAGATATGGAACAGCGCGGAACCCTTAGAGCCATTCGGGAGCGCGAAACGCGCCTGGCAGCGGAACGCAAAGAGGTTCAGGCAGAGACGGAAGGAGACCGTGGCGATGCGTGGATATACCAAACCCTTGACGAAGCGTTTGGTAAAGATGGGATACAGGCTCTCATTATCGAGAGTGCAGTACCGCAGATTGAAACAGAGGCCAATGCCATCCTATCCCGCCTTACGGACAATCGAATACAGATATCAATCGAATCACTGCGCGACTTAAAAACAGGTGGAACGCGCGAGACATTGGACATTAAAATCTCAGATGAGATAGGCGAACGTCCCTACCATCTGTATTCGGGAGGAGAAGCATTCCGCACAAACTTCGCACTGAGAATTGCACTCTCCAAGGTCTTGGCAATCCGTGCCGGCACTCAGCTACGCACCCTAGTTATAGACGAAGGATTCGGCACGCAGGACAGTACGGGGATAGACCAGTTAGTGGAAGCTATACAAGAAATAAGCCGCGACTTCGACAAGGTACTTATTGTCACTCACTTACCCGAGCTTAAAAAGGTTTTTCCCGTTCAGATTGAGGTGGTTAAACACCCGGATATAGGATCCCGATTTACCGTTGTCCACAATACCTGATATGCACGCTTTCACTCACTACGTACCCCATACCTCTTGGATGCTATGAGCGCACAGTCTCTTATCGACGTTGTTTCCGCTGCCGGAGCCCAATGGCACAGCTACCGTGACGAACTTTCTATCCCATACGCTTTTGGAGATGTCCAGGCAGAATACAGTGCCCTATCCCAGCGAGCAGGACTCCACTACAGCGGACATTGGGGCCGCTTAGCTTTTACCGGTTCCGACCACGTTGATTTTTTACACCGCATGACAACCAATCACTTTCTCGACCTAGGCGACCGCTTTGGCTTACAAGCCGTCTTCACAGAGCAGCGCGGACGAATTGTAGACTGGGCTACTTTTTACCACAGAGACCTGCAGACGCTCGCGATAGTTAGTCCAGCCGCACATATGAAGGTTCGCGACTGGCTCGATCGCTTCTTATTCACTGAAGAGGTAACCATAAGCGATTTAACCGCAGATACCTCAGCATTTGAATTACTTGGTCCCGACGCATACAGCATTGCGGAAGAATGCCTCGACCTTTCACTTGACGGCGTGCAGCCCCATCAAACCATTTCATATCCTCTCGTTCCAGATCTTTGGATCACAGCATTGCAGTCACCCTGGCGAGGGCTGCGCCTAGTCGGGTGCAATGAGGCATTGGTTAAATGCTGGAACATCCTTACAGAAGCCGGTGTACCCCCGGTAGGAGAACACGCGTGGAACATCCAGCGAATTGAGCTTGGACATCCTCTATCGGGCAACGAGCTAAATGAGGAACACAACCCGTGGGAAGCGGGTCTTTACCAATCTATTCATATGAATAAGGGATGCTATATAGGACAAGAGGTTATTGCACGCCTCGACACCTACGACAAGATCAAACAGCACCTCGTTGGCATCGCCTGTGAAACAGATTCTCTACCAGAAGCTGGCACGGTCTTGTTAGCCGAGGAGAAAGCCGTGGGTGCCGTTACTTCGAGCGCCTACTCGCCTGCGTTTGGTCCAATCGCACTTGCCTACGTGCGACGTGGTTTTACCGTGCCTGACACAGTGCTCACACGAGCGGACAACTCGCACCAATGTCGCGTGCAATCCCTTCCCTTCCAAGCGGCATGCTGAATAGACATCCTTCTGAATCTCTGCGTAAAATACTCTATCTACAGATAGAAAACCTGG
>Ga0181593_10000201_pt1 | contig 49355 bp, 48 predicted proteins | sample 071ome_19_FD_133756 | JGI IMG/M metagenome (GOLD analysis project Ga0181593, IMG submission 133756) | Coastal salt marsh microbial communities from the Groves Creek Marsh, Skidaway Island, Georgia - 071413AT metaG (megahit assembly) | ecosystem: Environmental > Aquatic > Marine > Intertidal... | reverse complement strand
GGGCCGGACGCCTGGAGGAGGGGGCGGCGAGCGCCGGTTCTGTATTGGAGACCGATCCCGACAATGTCGAAGTCCTCTATATACTGGCAGTCTGACAGCGGTATTTGAAACGCCTCGATGACGCCCGTGAGACGTTAAATCGTCTGAAAACGGTGAGCCCGAGCTATGGACGGGCGTATCAGGAAGAGGGGCATGCCAAGCGCCTCCAGGCGGATTTCGATGGCGCGATCGCTGCCTATGAGCAGGCAGTTTCCTTAAACCCGGCGTTGATTGCCAGCTGGAAGGCGCTGGCCGAACTGCAATTAAAGCGCGGCCATCACGAAGCAGCGGCGGCGAAACAGGAAGCGGACCGGCTCGGCGCCTTGCCGCCCGAACTCGTAAGCGTCACCAGTTTTATTCACGAAGGGCGCATATTGAAGGCAGAGCTTCTTTGCCGGTCTTTCCTCCAAAAATCGCCGCATCATGTTGAGGCGATGCGTTTGCTCGCCGACATCGGAATGCGCCTGTATGTGCTCGACGATGCAGAATTCCTGCTGGAAAGCGCAAAGGAATTCGAGCCCGGCAACGTACGCGTGCATATGGACTATGTGAATGTTTTGCATCGCCGTCAAAAATACGCTCAGGCACGGGATGAAGCACATAAGCTGTTCGAGAAGGAGAGACAGAACCCCGCGTTTGCGACCCTATACGCCAATGAATGTGCCGCCGTTGGCGAATTTGACGAAGCGCTCGGTCTCTATGAAACGGTGTTGAAGCGCGTGCCGGACAATGCGCATGTCCACCTCGTGCACGGGCACGCGCTAAAAACGGTTGGGCGACAAGACGATGCCGTTAGCGCTTATCGCGCGGCCTATGAGAAAAAACCCGATTTAGGCGATGCCTTCTGGAGTCTTGCTAATCTCAAAACTTACCGCTTTACCGGCGCGGAAATCGAGCGAATGAAAAAGGCCGAGGCTGCGGCGGGCACGACGCTGCTGGACCGCATTCATCTGTGCTTTGCCCTGGGTAAAGCCTTTGAAGACGCCCAAGAATACGAAGACTCATTCCTGTATTACGCGCGCGGCAATGCATTGAAGAAAGAGCAAAACCGCTACGATCCCGTTCGCATGGACGCGCAACTCGCCGCGCAAAAGGACGTCTGTACGCCGGATTTGTTTAAGGCCCACGGAACGTGCGGCGACCCTTCGCACGCGCCGATCTTTATCGTCGGCTTGCCGCGGGCCGGCTCGACTTTGCTCGAACAAATATTGGCGTCGCACAGTCAAGTGGACGGCACTCTCGAGTTGCCCAATATCCTTGCGCTTGTGCACAGATTAAGTGGGCGGCTTTCGACCGGTGATGAATCTCGTTACCCCAAAATTTTGAGCGAATTGCCCAATGAAAAATTGCGCGGCTTCGGAACCGCCTACATCCGCGATACGCAAATTCACCGCAAGGGCGCGCCGCGCTTCACCGACAAGATGCCCAATAATTTCCGGCATATTGGGCTTATTCATCTGATATTGCCGCACGCGAAAATCATCGATGCGCGCCGGCATCCGCTGGCGTGTTGCTTTTCGGGGTTCAAGCAACTCTTCGCCGAAGGGCAGGAATTCACGTACGGACTAGAGGACGTCGGCCGCTATTATCGGGGATATGTGGACCTCATGGACCATTGGGACCAGGTCCTGCCGAACAAGGTCCTGCGTGTGCAATACGAGGATGTCGTCGCGGATTTGGAGGGGCAGGTGCGGCGCCTGCTCGAATTCTGCGAGTTGCCGTTCGAGCAAGCGTGCGTGGACTATCATAAGACCGAGCGTTCGGTGCGTACGGCAAGTTCCGAACAGGTGCGCCAGCCACTGTACCGCGACGGCGTGGAACAGTGGAGGAATTTCGAGCCTTGGCTTGATCCGCTCAAAGCCGCGCTTGGTCCCGAGCTTCTCGGGTAGGCCAGTTCTTACTCGCCGGGTGAGGGCGAGCGGACCTCGTTCGGATGCACCAAAATTCGCGCGCCCGGATCGGATTTCAGCCCATTCACCAACGCGATCATCATGAAGATCATAATCACGGAAAAGGGCAGAGCCGCCGAGATCGATGCCGCCTGGAGCGCCGTCAGCCCCCCGCCGATCAGCAGGACGGCTGCCACGGCGCCTTCGCTGACCCCCCAGATCACGCGGTGAGAAATCGGCGGGTCCGGATCACCAACGGACATAATCGTGTTGATGACTAAGGTTCCGGAATCCGACGACGTCACAAAGAACGTTGCGATCAGCAATGTCGCCAAGACCGCAGCAATCAGGCCTATGGCGCCTGAATCAAGCGCGGTAAACATGGCGTAGATGCCAAGGGTCATATCCTCATTTACGGGCGTGATCAAATCCGCCGCTTGGTCCAGTTCAAGGTGCAAAGCCGTGCCGCCCATGATTCCAAACCAAATAAATGTAATCAGCGTTGGAACGATGAGAACGCCGGCGACAAATTCACGTACCGTGCGCCCGCGTGAGATGCGGGCAATAAACATGCCGACAAAAGGCGCCCAGGAAATCCACCATCCCCAATAAAATGTCGTCCAGCCGCCTTGCCACCCGGTGTCCAGCGTGGCGTCGGTCCAAAGGCTGAGCCAGACAACGTTTTGAATGTAATCGCCGGTGCTTTGCATCACGCCAAGAACAAGCAACCGGGTGGGTCCGTATATGAAGACAAATGCCAATACCAAGACGCTCAATAAGATGTTCAGTTCGCTCAGACGGCGAATGCCGACTTCCAATCCTGTGGCCACACTGATCACGGCCAGGCTTGTGACGACACCGATCAAAATGAGCTGATGACTGATGCTGACTTCCCACCCGCCAACGACATAAAGGCCGGTGTTCACCTGTTGCATGCCAAGGCCCAGCGACGTCGCCACGCCGAAGATGGTGGCGAAAATCGAGAGGATGTCGATGGCGTGGCCCCAGGGGCCGTAAATGCGCTCGCCCAGCAAAGGGTAAAGCGTTGAGCGGATGGTGAGGGGGAGGCCGCGCCTGAAACTGAAATACGCGAGGGCCAATCCTACCACCGCGTAGATCGCCCAAGGGTGTAGGCCCCAGTGGAAAAAGGTAAGCCGCATGGCGACTTCCGCCGCCCGGGGTGAGCCTGGATTTTGCAGGAACGGATTGGATTCAAAATGGGTCAGTGGTTCGGCCACCGACCAAAAGACGAGGCCAATGCCCATGCCCGCGCCGAACAGCATGGCAAACCAGCTGAAGAACGAAAACTCCGGCTTTTCATCGTCGCGGCCCAGCTTGATATGCCCAAACCGGCTCATCATCAGCCAAATCGCAAATCCGAGCACAAAGGCGACCAGTGCGATGTAATACCACTTGAGAGTGGACACGATGCCTTCGCGCAACGTCGAGAACGCCACGGATGCTGCATCCGTCATGAGGACGGTAAAGACAACAACAACCAAAACCAGGCTTTTAGATACGATCGCGACCGTCGGATTTAGGCCGCTGAGCCACCCCTCCCGGGCTCTAAGGCGAGACGCCTTTTTCTCATGAACCAATACTCTGCTCCGCTTCGTCTCAAGTGAGCAGATACTCTAGCCGCCTTGTGCGCTTGATGCCACTCGTATGGCCCGATTTTGGCTCGATTTCGGCCCTGTCAGGGGACTTTGAGAACCTCGAACGGAAATAGTTTGCGAGATTCACGTTCCAAAGTTGAATTGCTGATGTTTCGCCTAATATTCAGCGTCACCTGGAATCGTGTTCTTGCGCGGCTCGACATCCTGCAAATCGGACGCGAGCATCCGTATCATACCGATTCTTGATTCTACCGACTTCAATTCCTCGGTCAGCTTGTCGCGCAATGGCCCAGGCGCCTTGTTCTCAAGCAGACCGCGAATCACACTCGTTTGGCTATTCATGGCATTGGCCACGTCAACCATCGTCCGCGGTTTCGGTGTGTAAATATTGTGGACGTTGCGCAGATTCTTCATCAGCATTTGAACGAGGACCTTCAGGAACGCATCCGCGCTTTTCATTTTTTCCGCGACGGCTTCGGCAGAGATTATCGTCAGCGTGCAGTCTTCGGTGACCACTGCGGTGGCCATGCGCGGACTCCCATCGATGACCGACATCTCGCCGAATAATCCCCCTTGCCGGACAATCGCGAGCGGGACCTTTTGATCGCCCTCTTCACGGTACAAGGATACGGCGCCGATGCCGACGACGTACGCGGCTATTCCTTTCTCACCCTGCCTAAAAAGCACAGTGCCTTTTGGAAACTTTTTGACAGAGAGTCCCGACGCCGTGTCGGATAAGAGGGCTTTTGAATTGTCCAATGAGGTCATTTCAGATTGATGTTGTAATCAGATTGCACCTGAGCCGTAGAGCATCGGGGCAAAGGCGATTGCAAAGTAAACTGCGGCCATGATTGAACCGTAGGTTAGAACCCAGCCCACCGGTAATCGGCGATTGAAGGCGACTGTCGCGCCCAAGATGAAACCTATCAGTGGAGCTAAAGCCGCCGGGTTCATAACCAATCTCCCTAAACTCAAAAACTCCCTTTTACAGGGACACTTCGTCACCCCCAGCTAAGCCGTACCCCTCCTGGTCTGCAAATTGTCATCTCCCACGCACTAACGCGCGGGAGGGCAAATGGGTTGAAAAATTTCTCAGATAAAATAACTCAGCAACGCGAACCGCTCTGCGGGCGTTTGCTACCGAAGCGCCGCGAAATGGACCGGGCCCACACCTTTGTCGGTACCAGTCGAAAATATTTGGCAATCTGCTCGGCGCCTGTTGGAAGAGCACGGGGCTTCAGCCCTGTCGATCGCGGTCAAAAAAGCCGATGCATGCCAAAATGAGGGTGACGCCAACGGTGCGGATATCTGGAGCAGAATTGCGCGCGCCATTGAGTCCAGCGCCTCCGTGGAAAGCGGCGGGTCCTCACCCCCTGCATAAAGTGTTGCTCGACGCCGCGCATTGTAAATGGCGCACGAAACGGCCGGATTTCACTAAGACGCAACGTTCTGTGGGGTCTTTATTCTCCTGAAACCGTGCTAACCTAAGGCCTTCGGTAAATCATCCGATTGCCTGCATTTGCGCGCATTTCCGAGCAACTGTGGCGGTGGATTAAGAAATGGTGCGGCCTCGTCCATGAATCAGCAGTTGGCCAATCGCGCGCAGTCGCTTTGGGATGGGACTTTGGACTCCCTGCAAAATCCTGATTTTTATTGGCAGGTCGGAATTGTTTTCTCCGCGCTTCTTTTAGCGTGGGCGGTCACGGCCTTTGTCGTCTCGCGTGTACGGCTGTTTCGGGAAGGGCCACAACCTGGGCCGCTGTTCGAAGTCAGAGCGGCCGTTCACAGGTCTCATTCCCTTCTATCGCCATTGATGAACATATTGATCCTGGGTGCCGCGATCCCGGTATCGCTGGAAATGATCGGTGCCGCATGGTTCATCCGAACTGCGCAGGGAATCGCGTTCATTTATTTTGTCTATCGTCTCGCCGCCCAGTTCGTCGGCAGCGTCGGCATCGTGCGGCTTGTGAAATGGCTCGGTGTTCCTATCGCACTCCTCTACATGTTCGGCTGGCTTGCCATCGTAACCGAGTATCTAGACTCCCTTTCCATCGAGATCGGCAATATTCACGTTACGGTTTACGCCGTACTGCGCACAATCATTTTCGGGATATTTCTTTTCTGGCTGGGCCGGGTATCGAATTCCACCGGGCTCAAGGTAATCCGGGAGCAGCCGACGCTCGACGCCGGCACGCGAGAGGTTATCGCCAAGCTTTTCCAGATTGCTCTATTCGTCCTTATTTTCCTGCTGCTGCTTCAGGTCATGGGGGTCGATTTGACCGCGCTCGCCGTGTTCGGCGGCGCTTTGGGCGTCGGCCTCGGGTTTGGTCTTCAGCAAATTGCGTCGAACTTTATTTCCGGGATCATTATTTTGCTCGACCGGTCGATCACCCTTGGTGACTACATCGAGCTGGAGGACGGCCGGGCGGGCAAGTTGCGGGAGCTGACCATGCGCTCCGCCACGTTGGAGACCTACGACGGCAAGGACATCATGGTGCCCAACGAACATTTCATCACGTCGGTGTTCACCAACTGGACGCACCACCACAAGAAACAGCGCTACTCACTGCACTTCCAAGTGGCTTACAAAACAGATCTGGAAGCGATGTGGCCGATTATCCGGCGGGTTGTCGCGAGCCATCCGAAAGTCATTAGCGGCGACGATATTCCCGTATCAGAGCGTCCCGATGCCGAAATCGAGAGCTTTGGCGATTCCGGTATCAACATCCTGGTGGAGTTCTGGATGGAGGGGATCGATGACGGCGATAACCGCGTCGGTGCCGATTTGCTCATGATGATCTGGACGGCGCTCAAGGAGAACGATATCGAAATACCGTTCCCGCAACGGGAGATCAATATCCTCAACCAAGCCCCGCCGGGATCCGGCCACTAAGGTTCAATACGGCTCAACCGGTTTCGCTTCTCATATCCAGAAATCCGCCCGACTGTCGCTTCCAGAGGCGCGCGTAGTGCCCATCCTTCGCCAGAAGTTCGGCGTGGGTGCCGGATTCTACAATGCGCCCGGCGTCCATCACCACAAGACGGTCCATGCGCGCGATGGTGGACAGCCTGTGGGCGATGGCGATCACGGTGCGCCCTTCCATGAGCGTGATCAGTTGCTCCTGAATGGCCGCTTCCACCTCGGAATCCAGGGCAGAGGTGGCTTCATCCAGAACAAGGATCGGCGCGTTCTTCAAGATCACCCGGGCGAGGGCGATGCGTTGGCGCTGACCACCCGACAGCTTGACCCCGCGCTCGCCTACTTGGGCGTCAAAGCCGTGCCGGCCCTTCCAGTCCTCCAGTTCGTCGATGAACTCGAGGGCATGTGCCTGTGCCGCGGCGCAGCGGATTTCATCGTCGGTGGCATCCGGCTTTCCGTAGCGAATATTGTCGCGGATGGAGCGGTGCAGAAGCGACGTATCCTGGGTCACCATGGCGATGTTCGCGCGTAGGGATTCCTGCGTTACGCCGGAGACGTCTTGGCCGTCGATAAGGATGCGCCCGGTTTCCACGTCGAAAAACCGCAGAAGCAGATTGACCATGGTCGATTTTCCCGCGCCCGAAGGTCCGACCAATCCGATCCGTTCGCCGGCTGCGATGCTCAGGTCGATTCCCTGTAGAACGCCCTTCGATGTTCCGTAGCCGAAATGCACGTCTTCAAATCGGATGTCTCCCCTGGTCACTGTCAAAGGCACGGCATCCGGGCGGTCTCCCATGGTGCGCGGTGTGGCAATGGTCTTCATGCCTTCCTGAATGGTGCCGACATTTTCGAAGATGCCCGCGATGTTGAAGGCAACCCATCCTCCCATGTTGGCGAACTGCCATGCCAAAGGCAGGACCATGGCGACCACGCCCACGGCAACCTGATCACGAGACCACAGCCAAATCGCAATGGTCCCCATGCCGACAATGAGGGCCGAATTCATTGCTGACAAAACCAGCGAGAAAATCGTCATGAGCCTCAGAATGTTCCGGTGCGTGACGGTATGTTCGTCTACCGAGTCACGAACGTAGGCGTCTTCATCCCGCGCGCGCGCGAACAGTTTTACGGTCAGGATGTTTGTGTAGCTGTCGACAATCTTGCCGGTGAGGGCGGATTTGGCCTCGGAAACGGCACGCGAGCGATCGCGCATGCGCGGCACGAAATAATAAAGCAAGCCAAGATATGCCAAGAACCATGTGCCGACGGGCACGGCCAGCACCGGGTCCAAGGTCGCCAATACGGCCGTGGCGCTGCTGCCGTATATGAGGATGTACCAAACGGCATTCGCCGCCGAGACAACGCTTTCCCGCAAGGACGGTCCGGTTTGCAGAACGCGATTGGCAAGCCGTCCGGCAAAGTCGTTTTGGAAAAAACTCCACCCCTGACGCACCACATGCCAGTGGCTTTGCCAGCGGATCAGGTTGGTCAAGCCGGAAATGATGGATTGGTGCGTGAACAGGTTCTGGATCAAAAGCACGGCGGGCCGCAGCAAAAGCTGCACTGCCGCCATGCCCAACAATTCCGGCCAATATTCGGTCAGCACGGTTGCCGCTGAGTATTCGGACACAAGGCTGACGATGCGGCCGATAAACACAGGAATGAGAAGATCAAGCAGGGCGACTGCGGCGCCGGAGAGGAACAAGGCGACTACGAGCCAGCGCGCTTGGCCGATGAAATGCCAATAGAACGCCGACAGCCCGGACGGCGGCGTGCCATCGGGCGACACGGCGGTAGGTTCCAATAGGTGCTCAAAAAAACGAAACGGCAACATGCGAAAATTCCTGGTGTTCAACGGTCATCGACTCAAAAGCCCCGCGGATGCGACCGGCGGGGCTCTGGCGTGGCGTATGCTGAACGGAATCTAATCGCGCAAACGCAACTCCCCTGCCGTTGGGGCCGGTGTCCGGAGTTGGCCGGACATCATATGTTTGAGAGATGCGTTCATGGGCGCGAAGCTATCTTAAAGGCGCGCGGGGTGTCAACCTGTGCACGGAATGCGCAGGTTGAGCCCGGAAAAGTTGTTTTATTAGATTCGCTTAGTCCAAAGTCACGTAGCGTTCCAAACGTGCGACTTCGCCTTCGTCCACGTACTTTCCGATCTCGCGGCGGAACTGATCCAAGTCCTTGTAGGGGCGATATTCTTCAAACTCATGCACCATGCGGCGCGACATGCCGGGAATGGTGGCAAAGTCGGCGGAGCTGGCGGAATTCAAGTTTATAGGAATGAAGATGTATTGCTCGAAGCGCGCAACTTCGTCTGCGTCTACATATTTGCCGATTTCGCGGCGGAACTGTTCGAGAGAAGTATAGGGGCGGTATTCCTCGAACTCATGTGCCATGCGCCCGCTCATTCCGGGAATAAGCATGATTTCCGCTTCGCTTGCCGTATTCAAATTGATCGGCAGGAAGAGCTTGCCGTACAGTTCTGCGCGCTGATCGTCGGACAGTGCGCCCTTCAATTTCTCGTCGAGAGATGGCATCCCCAAAAAGGGGCGGCCATCGGCAATGAGCTGAACCAAGCCGGCGTTCATGTGCGGCAATGCAGCGAGTTCGTCCGCCTCGGCCAGATTGGGATTGAGAACAGCGGTGTTATTTCCGGCCTGGGCGAAGACCGGACCGGGCGCGAACAGACCGGCAAGAACAAAAGCGAAGGCTAGGATTCTCATGAGTGTCTCCCTGGATCGGATGGTTGCGGGTATGAACGCGCGGCAAGGTTAACATGGCGGCTAATATTCGCATCTTAAACTCGACGGGAATTCTCTGGCTTGTCCTGAGCGCCGTCTGGCTTGTTACAATTGCCCGTTACGCAACCGGCGGCGCCGTATACGGTGAATTCATCCATGCCACCGGCGAGTGGTCGGTGCGCCTGATGATGGTCGCGATGGCGGCCACGCCGTTACGGCTGCTGTTTCCCGGAAGGGGCTGGACCGCTTGGCTGTTGAAACATCGCCGTCATTTCGGTGTGGCCTCGTTTGCCTTCGCGGTTCCGCATCTTGCGGCATACGTTCTGCGCCTGGATGGGCCCCGCATTGCCTCTGAGGCCATTGAGCCGGGGATGCTGACAGGCTGGATCGCATTCCTGATTTTTCTGGCGCTGGCCGTCACGAGCAACGATACATTCGTGCGAAAGTTGGGACGCCAATGGAAATTGCTCCACCGGTTTGTTTATGTTGCCGCCATATTGACCTTTGCGCACTGGATCCTCACGGCCTATGACCCAGCGGCCGGTATTGCTCACCTTATTGTGCTCGCAGCATTGGAAATGTTTCGCGTGTGGAGAGTGCGCGACTCTAAGCCGGGCCAATAAAAACGCCGCCGTCTTATGCAGACAGCGGCGTTTCAATCTGTAGCAGGATTTAAAGCTTATTCGCCGCAAACAGCGGGGTCTTCCGAAACCTTTTGTATATAGGCAATAACGTCTGCGCGCTCCTGTTCGTCATATAGACCAACAAAGCCCATCATGGTGCCGCTGACGTAGGTGAACGGCGATTTCAGAAACTCATGGAGTTCTTCCTCTGTCCAGGTGATTTCCGACTCTTGCATGGCCGAGGAGTAATTGTAATCCGGCACACTGGCGGCCGCACGGCCCACAACACCGCAATGCTTCGGTCCGACCTTGTTTTCCTTGAAGTCGTGACAGCCGATGCATTGTGCATAGACTTCTTCGCCTTTTACCGGATCGCCTTCCACGGCGGCGGCAGGCCCTATCAGCGCAAACGGCGCGATAACGGTAGTGGCGGCAACAGACAGAACAAAAGTACGAACAGACATTGACGTTCTTCTCCAATAGTTTTCAAAACGCATTCCAAACAAACCCAGCGCTCTTTATGAACGCAGAAAACGGCGCTTTCTGGGCGTAAATTTTTAAGGCGTGGCCTGATATCCCGTTAAGTACCGGGCAGGCAAGCATAATCGGGGCGGGGCTGTCACAAATGCTTACAAAAAAGACGCCGCCTATGCCGAAGCAGCCAATACCTGATCCGCGGCCAATAGGCCAAAAGTGGCGGCGAAATTCAGGCCGCCCGCATAGCCTTCGCCGTAGATGTTGCCTGCATCTGCGCCCGCGGCCAATAGCCCGGGAATCGGACGCCCACTGGCGTCGAGCACTCGGGCTTTGTTGTCCACGCAGAGGCCGCCGTGGGTCGCTGTGACGCCTGACTGCACTTCAACGGCGTAGAATGGCGGTGTGTCGTAAGTTTTCAAATCGCGGCGTCTTGGAGGGGTGAGATTCCGGCCATCGTTCGATGCGGCGGCATTGTACTGCGCAACTGTGCGCATAGCGGTGGTGGCATCGAATCCCCATTCCGACGTCTGTTGGAATAAATCCACCCAGTTTTCAGCAACGGCGACACGCGCACCTTCGTCGATTGCGATTTGAATTTTATCGATGGGAGAAGACGTGCCCGCGAGAACAAGGCGCGATTCGCTTTGCCTAACGGCGTCATCCAAAATAAGTAAGGCCTTTGCTTCCGGCTGCTCGAGAATGCGCTGCGCGTTTTGATGATCGCCAAGAGACTCATCGCAAAACCGATGACCTTGGGTGTTCAACAAGAGGCTTTTGATGCTCGCACCTTGGGTGTAGGCGCGAAATTCACGCGGTCCCCATGATTTTGCGGGCGACTGCATCACGTGTCCGTAAAACCCTTTCATGAAAGTCGATGTCGCAGCGCCTGCACCGATGCCCAATCGCAAGCCATCACCCGTGCTGCAGGGATTTGAGCGCGCCAAGGCTCGGTCTGCGTTTGGATGAATGTACCGTTTAAGGAGTTCGGGATTGGCTGGAAACCCGCCCGTCGCAAGGATGGTCCAGGGGGCGCGAACCTCGCTTAATCCATCGCGATCTGAAACGAGCGCTCCGACAACCGCACCATTCTCGGTGTCCAGAGTCTTGGCGACGGCATCGCAAACGATCCAGCCGCCTGCATTTCGAACGGCTGAGCGGCACCAATCGATGTAGGCGACCACGTCAAAGTCGTATCCCTTGCCGTAGTAGAGATGATAACTCAGTTCGGCAACTTGGATGCTGGTCGAGCGCAACCAGGTGGCCGCGGGCTCAAACATTTCAAATGCCGCACGCTGAAGACTTGGATCGCCGCCCGGCGCTTCCTCCGCGAACATTTCGAGAGATTTCGCCGTCCACAGCTTTCCGCCTGAGAGCACCGCCGAGCCACCGATGTCAGGGGCTTTTTCCACGACCAGTACAATCCGGCCGGCTTCGGCCAAGCGGGCAGCCACGGTCATACCAGCCATGCCGCCGCCGATGACGAGGGCATCCGTATTGAATGTCTCGGTTGGTTTATTTGAATGGGTCATCGGTCTCGTCGCTGTCGCAACCAAAGGAGCTATTGAAATCAGGCATTCAGAAACATTACGTGCTACTAGGGTGGTTACAAGTTTTCATTTCGTGGCGTATGCCACATCGTGCAGATACGTGCTGCCTAGAATCGTTTGGATATGAGTTCTCCTAATTTAATTAGTCATTCATCGCCTCACGGCGTGATACGCCTTAGATACCGGTCCCGCTCGAAAAGCTTTGTTTACGAGCAGCGCGGCGGCAATCAAAGCGCTGCCGATGCAAACGGAATTAGTGTGGACGGCTACGTCCATGCGCTCTTCGGCCTTGCTGCGCAATCCACGGGCAACAAGACGCTGATGATCGGGTGTGGCGGTGGAACCCTTGCCAATATGCTGCACAAAGCTGGGCGGCGTGTGACCGTGGTCGATATCGACAAAGTGTCGTTCAAGCTGGCGCGCAGGTATTTCAAATTACCGCGCGCAGTCGAATGCCACGTTGATGATGGGGTTGCCTATTTGTGGAAAACGCGCAGGAAGTTTGACGTTATTGTTGTAGACGTTTTCGTCGGCGAAACGATTCCCGCGCCATTTTTTGAGGCGGCATTCTTTGAAGCCGTGAGAAAGCGGCTGAACGCGACAGGGTTTATGCTGATGAACGTGTGTTTGGCGAAAAGGGCGGACGATACAGCGGACCGTCTTGCCGTGGGCTTTAAAAAGGCTGGGCTATCCGTAAGGGTGTTGGATGCACCCGGTCCGGAGCGCAATGCTGTCGTTCTGGCGGGAAATGTGCGCAAGCTGCGTACCCCGCGCCTTGAAATGGCGCCTGCAACAGGCGTTGACGAAATTGTGGAAGAACTCTCGGAAATGCATTTTCGCCGCACCCGGCGCGTGAAGTCCTAAAAGCCCCATCTGGCTTGAGACTTTCTAATGATGATTTGCGTTGTGCTCATTTACCAGATCACGCGTATGCTGGATGAGTTCGCGCCCGCCTGACTCACCGTGGCCTGGCACAACAATCTTTAACGCCAGGTAGCGTTCCATTGTATTCAATAGGCTGTCGTCCCAATGCAAGGGAAGCGCATCTTCGGTGTTGCCCAGATCCGCTGCGTTTGAGGCGCGGATAAAACACCCGCCGAACAGAACTTTTTCTCCGCGGTCATAGACAACAACATTGTCCGCCGTGTGGCCCGGTCCCGGAAAAAAGGCCTCGACGACCCGCCCGCCTAGATCGAACGAAAATGAGTCCTGCGGAAGAGCAAATGCGATACTTCCCAGATTATTTTGAGCCGCGCGTTCTACGGTTCCCGGAAAGGCGAAAGACGGAATACCTTTCGAGGTTGTTACGCTGATGCCGCCCATGCGGTCGACATGTGCGTGCGTGATCAAGAAATTCATAATTTTTGGACCGGCCAGCGGATTTTCCGGTGCGCGCAATGGCTTCAATTTCTCTATCAATTCCTCGGTGTCTTCCTTGGTCCAGGCCGTATCCACCAGAAGTACGCGGTCCGCGCCGACAAAGACCATACCATTGGATGGAATGCATGTTTCATCGGTCAGGGTGTTCCAACTCGTGTGTACCCAGGCACCCGGTGCGACTTCCGTAAGCGTCAGGTCCGGGCATCCGGTTGCTTCGGACGCGCCGAAAGCGTCCGGCAGCGCGAGAGTAAAAATAAAGAACGCGATAGCTCCGAAAAACGAGCGACGAGCTAAAACATTCGGCATATGAATCGATCTCCTGACTCGAAAAGAATGAGTGCGCATATCTATATCTTATTCTTTCTTGGTCTGAAACGTGCGAAAGTACGTGCCTTAATACGTTGCCGGGGGGACAACGCAATGAGATTTTCCAATCATAAGATTTTGATTGCCGGAGCCGCTTTGCTCCTGTGTGCGTGCAATAGTGAAAACACTGGTTCGCAAGCATCCAATGATGGATCAGTGGGCGCCCGGGAGATGCCGTCCCCGGCCGTAATTTTTCCCGCGCTCAACGTCATCGATTTAGAAGCGACGGAAGCGTTCTACACGGACATGCTGGGGATGAAGTCGGTTTTGCGCCTCGGCGGTGAGGGGGATACGACCCAGGAGGTCACGCTCAATTTCAGCGGTGACCTTTACGCGCCGGAATCTTCATTGGTTCTGAACTACAATTCCGAACGGACGGAACCGTATACGTTTGATGCTTTCAGCCGCATCGCGTTCAGGGTGGATGATGTGGACATGCTCGTCGAAAAAATGCGGGCCGCAGGTTACAAGGTGCTTTCTGAGCCGCGCATGATCGAAGGCACGGGCATCAAGCTGGCTTTTGTCGAAGATCCGAACGGGGCGCGCGTTGAACTTATTCAGGGCATGGCGTCCGCTGACGAACTCGAAGGGTCGCCCTAAAAGCTTAGTCGAAGAGCGGAATTTGCTCGCCGGCCTTGTCGGCCCAAACTTGTTCTAACCGCGCATCGCGCCCGCAATTCCAGCGGTAGAATTTATAGCGCACGGGATTTTTCATGTAATAGTCCTGGTGATAATCCTCGGCGTCGTAGAATCGGTCCAATTCGACTATTCGTGTGGCGATGTTTGCGCCAAGGGTCTCGCCAACAAGAGACTTTGACCGCCGTGCCGCCTGTTCCTGTTCCGCGCTGGAGTAAAAGATCGCAGTCTTATACGACTCGCCCCGGTCGCAAAACTGGCCACCGTCGTCGAGCGGATCTACGTTCGCCCAATAGGTTTCCAGCAGCGTTTCGTAAGAAACCTTCTTGGGATCATAGGTCACCTGAATGACTTCCAGGTGACCGGTTCCGCCCGCTGAGACCTGCTTATAGGTCGGATTCTCCAGGTTTCCGCCGGCATATCCCGATACTGTTGAGTGCACACCGTCCAACTTGTCGAATGGGGGTTCCATACACCAGAAGCAGCCTCCTGCAAAAACAGCCGTCGCCCGCTCCTCGTCTTGTGCGGCGGCGGACAAAACACAGAGCCCAGCCACCGCGGCTGCAATCAGGTGCGCGAGAGTTTTGGGTTTTTGAAGCATGATGTCCTCCAAAAATTCGGAAGATACTTACCTGAGCGTGAACATTGGCGTTGATGCCGTCAACTGAAGAACAGGTAACAATACTGGCCGAAACGGTTCCAGGGCGGCTAAGGTCGTCAGAAGGCTTGGGTTTTTCGCGTTCTTAGTATACGTCTTTAACGGGGAACCGACGAGGGGACATGGCAACTGATTCCACGATGCTCGATCCATCCAAATACGATGAGATCGACCGGCAAATTCTCAGCATCCTCAAAGAGGACGGGCGCGCAACCAACCAGGATATTGCGCGTGAACTCAAGATTGCGGCCGCGACCGTAAGTGCGCGCATTCGGCGTATGGAAGATGCGAAGGCTATGCGCGTGGTCGCTGCCGTGGATTTTTCTGCGTACGGCTTCAATATTATGCTTGCTATCGGAGTTGAGGTTCAAAAGCGCCCCGCAGAAATGGTCGCGCGCGACCTTGCAAAGTTGCCGCAGGTGTTCGCCGCGCACTTGGTGACGGGAGCGAAAGATATCGAGATGCTGGTCGTGCTTTCGGACTTGTCGGAATTGCCGGAATTTCTCATGAACGATGTGGCGCAGATCGAGGGGATAAGGAGTCTTTCTCCGGCGATCGCGGTAGAAGTCACTAAATACGATTTTGACGTATCGATGCTCAAATGACCCGATATCAGCTTGACGATCTAGATCACAAGATAATTGAAGTTCTTGGAAAGGACGCGCGGGTGAGTAACCGCAAGATTGCGGTGAGCCTCGGCGTGACCGAGGGAACGATCCGCGGGCGCATTAAGCGCCTGCAGGAAGAGAACTACATTCGATTTACCGCAATTACCAATCAAGAGCATCTCGGCAGCCCTCGCCTGGTCTTGATCGGTGTTGTAGCGGTTCAAAAGTCTGTGCGTGAACTTGCGGACCAAATCGCTGATATGCCGGGTATTCGCGCGGTTTTGACGACGCTGGGTCGGTTTGAGATTCTGGCCGTGGGCTTGTTTGATGAGCTAGAAGTGGTGTTGGACGTTGCCAACAACTCAATCTTACCGCTTCCCGGTGTGCGACACGTTGAAACGTCAGTCGTCGTCAAGACGCTCAAATACAATTCGCGGTTCGCTAAAATTGTACCTAACGACGCGGTGAAAAAGAGCCGCAGCCGAAAACCCGCCAAATAATCCGCCTAGATAAAGAACTCTTTGACGTCTTCACCCATGTTCTTGGCGCCGATGGACACACCCAGCAGAGTAGGTGTGTTGGCGACATGGGCCCGCGCCGTTTTCAGATCCATCCAAGGCCGCACGATGGGGCTATCCAGATAGATCGATTTGCCGCCCAAGTGTATGAGCAACTTGTCTACCAATTCCGCGCAACGCCATGCGACCCGTGAAGACTGGAACCTGTACATCATGCGGTCGTCGAGGCTGATCTCGCGGCCCTCGCGCACCGCGCCCATCATTTTCTCGAAGTTGTGTTCGATGGTGTTGCGCATATCTTCAATTTCGGCCATGGCGATTGCCGCATCGTTCTGAGCGAAGGGATCGCTTTTGGAGGCTTTGCCGGTATTGGTCGATACGCGCTTGGCCGCGATTTCCAAAAATACCTTTAATGCGCCGCGGGTTGCGCCTATGCACGCCGTGGAAACGGCACGCACGAATATCTGCGCCCACGGCAATTGGAAAATGTCGGCTGTGTTTTCAGCCTGACCAGGGTTCTTGCACATGAAGCCGTCAAATGCGCAATGTGTGCGATGTTCGGGAACGAACGCATTTTCCACCAAAATGTCCTGGCTGCCCGTACCTCTGAGGCCAATGGTGTGCCATTTGTCGATGATCTTGTAGTCGCTGCGCGGCAACAGGAACGTGCGCATATCCGGCGGGTCGCCGTCCTTCGCCGGCGGGATCATCGCGCCGAGAAAAATCCACTCGCAATGATCGCAGCCGCTGGAAAAGCCCCACTGGCCGCTTAATTTGTAGCCACCTTCAACGCGTTCAACTTTGCCCACGGGCTGATAGGACGACGAGATCAGGACCGAGGAGTCCTCGGACCAGACATCTTCCTGCGCCTTGGAATGAAATAGTCCAAGCTGATAGGGGTGGACGCCGACAACGCCAAGAACCCAAGCGCTCGACATGCAACCTTCGGCAATGGCGATTTGGACGTCGTAAAAGACGCGCGGGTCCATCTCGAAGCCGCCCCAGCGCTTGGGCTTCAAGATGTCGAAGAAGCCGGCTTCTTTGAAATCGCGAATGGTGTCTTTGGGAATTTTGCGGTCCGCTTCGGCCTTCGCTGACCGTTCCTTTAGAATCGGGATCATGGCACGCGCGCGTTCCACCAGTTCGTCCTCTGTAGGGATGGCGTTGGTATTATCCTGCTTGATTGCCGTGACCGCCATTTGCCGTCCTCCCAATTCCTTTTTAAGGTCTGCTCAGTAGGACCGGCACAACAGCCCACGTTGAGACAATTCGTAATAATAAGACCAAAAATATACGCATATCCAATTAAGCGCAACTGAATCATACCCCAATGCGCGCGCCTTTGTCCCCCCCCATCCGTTTTGCTGGGTCGCGCGCCATTTTTGTGTGTTTTCAACAACCAATGACCCGGGATGGGGATCGGAATTAAAGGATTGAGCCAGATAGCGCATATTCGATTTGCGTAAATTGTTGTCCCATAAAATACGTATCCTATTGACATGTGCTGGCAATAAAATCAGGAATCGGATGAACAGGAAGGCCGCAGATCAGGGGAGGGACCTTGGTCATGATGGAACTACAAGAGATTTCGGACCGGCTGGAAATCCAGCAGCTTATGGTGGATTACGCCAATGCCATCGACCGACGCGACTACGACGCGCTGGATAAAATTTTCACGCCGGATGCCTATATCGACTATCGCAAAATGGGCGGCGTGGACGGCAAATACCCGGAAATCAAAAAATGGCTCAAGGATGCTCTCGCGCCATTTCCCGCGTACTATCACATGGTCGGCAATATCGACATCAAGATCGATGGTGATAACGCCACGACCCGAACCGCGTGCTTCAATCCAATGGAAGTCAACCTTGGCGAAGGCAAGAGCCAGGTCATGTTTTTGGGCTTATGGTACGTCGATAAACTGATTCGCACGCCGGACGGTTGGCGCATGCGCGAACGTGTGGAAGAGGCATGTTATAATCACAACGCTCCCAATACGGTGCGGGTGACCGAATAATAGCCAGCGTTACCCGAGGCTAGAGAGTTTAACGACCTTCGTTTCCGGTATGGGGTGGTCTTTCGCGCTGATCCAGCGCAGAAGCATCGTGCCGGTGCGGTGTCCTGCGGTATCAATGAAATTGCCGACGCCGGAATCTTTCGCCGATACCACAATGGTGACCGTGCCGTCCGCGTTATATTTGGCGTTGTGTTTATTTACGTGGATTTGTTGATAGCGGTAGTCCAGCGACTCCATCCAGTAGTTGTCCAGCTGAAAATTCCAAAACGCGCATTCCGGAACCTTAGTGTTGATGACGAGGGCCTCGTCTTCCTTCAAATCCCAATAGCCGTGCACATAGTAGATGTTCGGATCGCCGCCGGCCTTCTGGAACATATCCTGATCCAAAGCGGGAAGCTTATTCGGTTGGTGCCGAAAGAATTCCGTCCATCCGACAAACGTACGGGCGGTACCGTTTACAAATGCGGCAGCGGAACTGAGCGCGCGATCGAGCCGTTCGGCACTTAGCGGTTCCGGATGCGGCGGTCCGTCGGCGCGGGAAATAGACATTTGCGCTGGGACTTCATTGTCCCGATCCAGAAATGTTTGACGGACGATCACCATCGTCGAGTCCGGTGCCTGTTGCAGCCAATTGCCGGTGTTCGGTTTTGTCCGGCTGAGGCGGATTTCGAAAGTTCCGTCGTCGTTGATTTCTAGGCGGTCGGTATCGATTTCGCCCGTAAACGGCATGGTGCCGTCCACTGCGTACCTGTTGGCGCGGGTGGCAAAGGAGATGTAGGGCACGGTTCCGCGTGTGCCGCGAATGATGTAGTCGCGGCTGCCGTCGATTGTCGCGTTGTGATAAATATTGTCCGGGTTATCCGCGCCAATTTTCGCTGTTTCATGCGATGCGCTATAAAAGTTGGGGAAATCCGGGTCGGCATTTTCCAAAAACATATCGAGTGCGATGCGGGTAAGGCGGGTCAAGTAGCGCCAGCCTTCCGCGCGGTCGAGTTCGGTCGCAGGCGCTTTTTCGTCGAGAATGACCTGTCCCGCGCTTTTAAGGGAATCGCAAAACTCCTCCCAGGTGCGGCCGTTCATGACCTTGTCGCGTGCGTTTGCGCCGTTTGCCATAGTCTCCTCCCTTAGCGTCCGCGGTTATCCCAACGCTCAGCTCAAAAATTGTGCCGTATAAAATGCAAAATCGTTCTTGATCTTATCTTCCGTGAGGCCGAATTCCTCCATGGAGTACTTGTGTGCAGCGCGTTTTTCGCGCGCGTTTTCCTCCAGCCAATCGGATATGTGCCTGTCGATTTCACTTGAGGTGTCCACGCCCAGCTTGTCGAGAACCATGCGCACGATTGCGTGCGGGTCTTTCAATTGATCCTCGTAACGCACATCGATGAATCGGTCCGGATCTGCGGATTTCCGAAACTCAGCCAACCGGTTCAAATGACCTGCCCAGCTTGATTCGGTGTATTCCGCCGCCTCTACAGGATCGACCTGATCTGACGTCAATTTGTAGAGCGAAGCCACCATGCTGCAGAACGAGGGAATGGTTTGCAGCGGGTCGCGGTGAGTCATGATCAGCTTCGACTCAGGAAAAACTTCAAGCGCCGTGCCGGGCGCGGTTACGTGGGTGGGAGCTTTGAGCACCCATCGTTTGCCTTTGCGTGATGTATCCTGCCATTGCAAAAATTTGAGGACGGTTTTCAAATCTTCGTAGCCGGGTTTTTGGTCGGCGCTAATCAGCCACTTTGAATACGAAGGAACGTAAAGTGTGGACGGTGCCATGGTGCTGACGAAAAACTGACCGAGGATGATCACCTCCTCATCCGGGCCATCGATGGAGAAGGGGTGGATGGACGTCAGGTCCGGCACGCTTTCCAGCATGGCTTTGAGAATCTGGTTGGCGGCCTCCCGGCGCGGCTCGGGACTACCGCGCTCTTCGTCGGGGAAGGGCGAAAAATTCTGGGTTTCCCACCATTTCACACCCGTCATGCCGGGTGCGGTGGCGAGCAGGCGATGAAGCATGGTGCTGCCGGTTCTGGGCAGACCCAGCATGATGCCGGAGACGTGTACGTCTTCATCCAATATCTCGGGGTACTTCTTTATGGCATCGAACATCCGCAATCGGTTCACAAGGCCGTTGAGAATGGTCTCGCGCTGAATGAAGGTGCCCATTTCGCTCAGGCGCGCTTCTTCACGAATGGACTTCAGAACGATCTCCATCGGTCCCAGGAACCAATCCGGGCCGAAATCATCCGATCCCGCACGCTGTTTTGCCTCGGTTAACAGATTGTCGCGATCGAGCATTTTTTCGGGTTCCGGTTGTTCGTTCATGACGTGATTCCGTGATTCTCAGTTGGTATTTGGCGGAGACTTGCCGCGTTCGCGGAGAATATCGAGGGCAACGTCAACGATCATATCCTCCTGTCCGCCGACCATGCGTCGCGCACCCAATTCGACGAGTATTTCACGCGTGTCGAGCCCGTATTCCTCAGCCGCTCTTTCCGCATGACGTAGGAAGCTGGAGTATACCCCTGCATATCCCAATGAGAGCGTTTCGCGGTCCACGCGCACAGGGCGGTCCTGCAGCGGGCGCACAAGATCTTCCGCTGCGTCCATGAGGCCGTAAAGATCGCAGCCGTGTTTCCAGCCCTTGCGGTCGGCCGCGGCAATGAAGACTTCAAGCGGTGCATTGCCCGCGCCTGCGCCCATGCCCGCGAGGGAGGCATCTATTCTGACCGCGCCGTTCGTGACCGCGACCATCGAGTTCGCCACGCCCAGAGACAGGTTGTGGTGCGCGTGCATGCCCCGTTGCGTTTCCGGCTTGAGTACGCGGTCAAAGGCCTGGAAGTGGGATGCAACGCCGTCCATATCCAGCGCGCCGCCTGAATCCACGACGTACACGCACTCCGCGCCATAGCTTTCCATCATCTTGGCCTGCTCGGCCAATTTTTCGGAGTCCACCATGTGCGACATCATCAGAAAGCCGATGGTGTCCATGCCCAAATCGCGCGCCGCCATGATGTGTTGGCGCGCAACATCGGCCTCGGTGCAGTGGGTGGCCACGCGTACAGATTTCACGCCGATGCTGGAGGCACGCTTCAGTTCTTCAACTGTAGCAATGCCCGGCAATATCAATGTTGTAAGTTTGGCCTTGGTCAAAACGTCCGCGACCGCTTCCAACCATTCCCAGTCGGTGTGCGCGCCAAAGCCGTAATTGAAGCTGGCGCCATTCAATCCGTCGCCATGGGCGACTTCAATGCCATCCACACCGGCCTTGTCCAGCGCCGAGGCGATCGCCCGCACGTGATCTATTGAATACATATGCCGGATGGCGTGCATGCCGTCGCGCAAGGTAACGTCCTGGATGTAAAGTTTGTCGCGGGTCGGGTCCAAGCTCATCACTTGTCTCCCGCGATGCGTTGGGCGATGAGTTCGCCTGTGGCCTGAGCTGCCGCGGTCATAATGTCGAGGTTGCCGGCGTAGGGCGGCAAATAATCGCCCGCGCCTTCTACTTCCAGGTAGATCGAGGACTTCACGCCTTCGAACTCGCCGTAACCTGGGATCTTGATGGGCCGGTTGGCGCCGAAACGCTCGAACTGCACTTCCTGTTTCAGGCGGTAGCCGGGCACGTACTTCTGGACTTCAGCGACCATCTGCTTGACCGACTCTTCGATCTTCGACGTCTCGACCGTATCGCAAAGGGTGAACACCGTATCGCGCATGATCATGGGTGGCTCGGCAGGGTTGAGAATGATGATGGCTTTGCCGCGGTCGGCGCCGCCGACAACTTCAACGCCGCGCGCGGTGGTGCGTGTGAATTCATCGATGTTCGCGCGCGTGCCCGGACCCGCCGATCGCGAAGAAACCGAGGCGACGATTTCGGCATAGCGGACATGGGCTACACGGGAGACGGCAGCCACCATGGGAATGGTCGCCTGGCCGCCGCAGGTCACCATATTGGCGTTGGGTTGGTCGATGTTCTCGCCCATGTTAACTGGCGGTACCACAAAGGGTCCGATGGCTGCGGGCGTGAGATCGACAATGCGTTTTCCATGCTTGCGCAGGACTTCATCGTGTTTCTGGTGAGCTTTGGCCGACGTGGCATCAAAGGCGATTTGGATATCTTTGAATGCGGACATTGCCACAAGGCCGTCGATGCCTTTGTCGGTGGTTTCCACGCCGTGCTTGCGGGCAAGCGCCAAACCCTCGGACTCAGGATCTATCCCCACCATTGCGGCGAGTTCAATTACATTCGAGCGCAGCAGTTTCATCATGAGATCGGTGCCGATATTGCCCGAACCGATAATCGCGGCTTTTACTTTTTGAGACATAAATTTTTACCAAACCAATATTACGAAAAGCGGACGGTGCAGCTGCCCACGTCCGAGAGTTCCATATGAAACTCATCGCCCGGTGACGCCGGTTCCAGGGGCACGAGCGATCCTGAAAGTATAATGTCGCCCGCGGACAAAGTGACACCGTAGCTTCCCAAGGTGTTTGCCAGCCAGGCGGTTGAGGTCAGGGGTGAGCCTTGCACCGCGGACCCCAAGCCTTCGGAGAGAAACTTGCCGTTTTTGGTGACCGTGGCCTTCAAATTGGCGAGGTCCAAGCCGCGCGGATTAACCCGTTCATTGCCAAGAACAAACACGCCGCAAGAGGCGTTGTCAGCAACCGTATCCTGAATGCGGATTTTCCAATCGGTAATGCGGGAGTCGACAATCTCGAAACATGCGGCAATGGACTCCGTCGCCTCCAGAACGTCTTCTGCCGTCACGCCCGGACCTTTGATGTCCTTGGCCAATATGATGCCGATTTCGGCTTCGGCGCGCGGCTGAATGAGTGATTTGGAAATCTCAACCGTTCCGCCGTTGGGCACTTCCATGACATCGGTTAAAAATCCGAAATCCGGCTCGCGCACATCGAGCATGTCCTGAACCGGCTTGCTGGTCACTCCGATTTTCTTACCGACAACACGCTCGCCATCCTTTAATCGTCGCTGAAGAAACGCCAGTGAGATTTTATAGGCATCGTCAATGGTGATGCCCGGCACGCGGGCGGTGAGCGGCGCAACTGTCTTTTGCTGCCGTAGCGCGGCGTATAATTCATCGCTTAATGCTGTGAGGTCGATTGTCGCCATGTGTTATTCGGCCAAAAAGTCCAGGACCGCGCGATTGAATGCGTCCTTATACTCGACCATGACCCAGTGACCGCATTTGGAGAACAACGTCATGCGCGCATTGGGGCATGCGCTGACGATTTTCATGGCGCCGCTGACGGGGTTGAACTCATCATCCACGCCCCAAAATCCAAGGATTGGTAACGTGAGGGTCGGCAGATCTTCGGACATGTCCTGGACGCGCATGGTGCTGAGCACTTCCTTGGGTTGCGTTTTCAGCACTTCTAGGCGCTCGTCGATCAGTTCGTCATTGGCGTGTTTGGTGTCGAACAAAAGAAGGCTGAGCAATTTACCCAAGCCTTCGCGGTCGAAGCCCGAACCGATAAACCCGCTGACCATTTTGCGCATCGCGGGCATGCGGAAGTAGGTCCAGCGGGACTCAATGCCGCCTGGTGCCATCAGCACCAGTTTTTCCACAAGTTCGGGACGCTTCAACGTCGCGGCCATGGCAATGCCGCCGCCCAATGAGTTTCCGATCAGTACGCACTTCTCGATTTTCAAGATTTCGATGAATTCGATGAACGTGTCGCGGAAAAAATCGAGCACGTATTGAATGTCGTTCGGTTTGGACGATCCGCCGAAACCGATCATGTCGGGAATAATCGTGCGATAACCTTTTTCGGCGATGACCGGATAGTTGAGTTTGAAGTTGCTGTGTCCGCTGGCACCCGGGCCGCTGCCGTGGAGAAAGATCACGGCTGGGCCGCTACCCATCTCGCGGTAGGTCATGGTGAGGCCGGATTTCAGCTTCACTTCTTTGACTGGGGGGAATGAGCCGCTTCCGTCGGGAGCCATGGGGTCCTCCGAATACTAATGGGGTTAATCGTTGGCGCGGGTCGCATGGCGTGCGGCGATATAGCCGAAGACCATGCTGGGCCCGATGGTCGAGCCTGCGCCGGGATAGACGGTGCCCATCATCGAGGCCGCCGTGTTGCCGATGGCGTAAAGACCTTCCATGACCGCGCCATTCTTATCGAGCACACGGGCGTTCTCGTCGGTGAGAAGGCCGCCCTTAGTGCCGATGTCGCCCGGATAAAGGGTGATCGCGTAGTAGGGCGGCTCTTTAATAAAGCCGATGCATGGGCTTGGTTTATGCGTGGCATCGCCGTAGTAGCGGTCGTAGTAGCTGTCGCCGCGCTTGAATTCGGGGTCCTTTCCCGCTTCGGCGTATTCGTTGTTTTTGCGCACGCTTTCTTCAAGGCCCGCGGCGGCCACGCCCGTGCTTTGCGCCAACTCGGCCAATGTGTCCGCTTTGTGCATGACGCCCTGATGAATGCCCGGTGGCAGCGTCGAGTCCGGCATAAGTGCGCCGGGTGCGAGTGGGCCGAACGGATACTTTCGCCGGAAGGTGTTGTCGAACACGCAATACGCCGGCACGGTGCTGGCGTCCGCCGAATGGTTTTCATTGAGCGCGGCGCCGGCTTCCAGGTAGGGCGCGGCCTCATTGGTGAAGCGGTTGCCCTTGGAATTCACGATGATCATCCCCGGCAAGGAGCGCTCAGCAAAAATCGCCCAAGGGCGGGGAATGCCGGGAACGGGGATCACCGGAATCCACCAGGCGTGCTCCATGAGGTCGATCGCCGCACCCGCGTTCATGCCGGATTTGATGGCATCGCCCGTGTTGTTCGTATTCGAGGCGCTCCAGTTGGAGGACGTCGGTTTCGGCAGATATTGATCGCGCATCGCCTGATCGTGCTCGAAACCGCCCGCGCCCATAATGACGCCTTTGCGCGCCTCAATGCGCATCGGTTTTCCGTCCTTCTCGATGACGGCGCCCGTGATGCGGCCGCCTTCGATAATGAGTTCCTTCATCGGCGCGTTCAGCCACAGCGGAATCTTTCGATCATTGAGCGACCAGCGCAGGCGACCAATGAGCGCATTGCCCATCGTCAGACGGCCATCGCGTTTACCACGCAGGCGCATGCGTATGTCGAACCAGTAGCGCGCGATCAGTTTGGCCATAACCATTTGCCACCCCGGCGCCTGGGTAAGCATAAACTTGCCTTCGACGTTGTTCATGGAATACCGGCCCATGACGATCACGGCATGGTGCGGCATGCGCATGGTGTCGAAGTCTCTTCCCAAGACTTTCGCATGCATGGGATAGGGTTCGTGGGTGCGGTAACCGCGCTTGCCGCCGGGCAATTCCGGGTAATAGTCGGAGTAAGGCTCGCATTCGAAAATGACGTGCGTATTTTCCTCCAGAAATTTCAGCATGCGCGGGCCGAAATCAATGTAGGCCTCAACGCGCTTGCGGTCGGCTTTATCGCCAATGGCCTTCAACATGTACTCCAGCGCATCGTCCCTGGAGTCTTGTCCCCCGGCAGGGCCGGACAGGTGGCTATTGGGAATCCAGATGCTGCCGCCGGACATGGCAGACGTGCCGCCGTACTGATCGCTTTTCTCAATGACGAGCACATCGGCGCCGTTTGCCTGCGCGGCAATGGCGGACGTCAATGCGCCGCCCCCGGAGCCCACAACGAGAACGTCAACAGAATGATTGAAACCCATTTACCCTGCGCTCCCTTTTAAACGCCGAAACCGCCGGCGACGGCAATGCGTTGTCCCGTGACATAAGCGGCTTTATTGGACGCGAGAAATACGGCGGCATGGCCGATCTCTTCCGGTTGTCCCCACCGTTTAATCGCCAGCATTTTCTGAGTTTCGTCCACCCAAGCTTGGGGAAAGGCGCCTTGTTTGGTGAGTTCCAGGAACATGCCGGCTTCGATCACCCCGATCAAAACCGTGTTGGCGCGAATCCCGTATTTGCCCTCTTCACGGGCGATGCCTTGAACCACAGCTTCGTTGGCGGCTTTGGGGATGACAGACAGGCCGTCTTTATCCGGCCAACGCAAATGCCCCGCAGACCCGAGGTGAACAAACGACCCCCCGCCCTTTGCGCGCATGCGCGGCACGGCCGCTTTCACGACTCTAAAGAAGCCGTTCGTTTCCATCTCAATGGCCTTTGACCATTGTTCGTCGGACGTTTCAGAGACAAAGACCTGTTCGGCCAGGGGCGCGGCGCCGTACACAATTGTATGTATGCGGCCGAATTCCTTTTCTACGTCGTCCATGACCGCGCTAATTCGCGCCGCATCGCCGACGTCGAGCGCGAAGGCGGCCGACTTGCGCCCAAGCTTTTTGATGTCGTCAACAACGCCGTCGGCGACATCTTTTTTTGATTTGTAGGTTAGGGCAACGTCCGTGCCCGCTTTTGCAAATTCGCGGCAAACAAACCGCGCGATACCACCGCTACCCCCGACGACCAGTGCGGCTCCGTCGGGGAAGAGACCCTCGGCCAATGTACGCCCCCATCACTCTTGAGCCGACCGGCACTTTGCTCCCGCCGGTGCAACCCCTTACGTTAATTGCCGGACTGTGCGCAGCGCCGGCATCGCTGCGTTCTGGTATCGGCGGTTCTTACGCGACCGCCTTTTTGGATGACCGGTTGTCGACCGAGGTATGCACGCCGTTCACCTTCTTGGTGAAGTCCGGGACACGCGCGCGTGGGTTATAAAACTGTTTGTACCATGTGCGCAGCTTGTGGAATGGACCATCGGTTGGAATTTGCAGCGGGTTGAAGCAGGGCCGTTTGTTCGACCACACCTCGAAGTCCTGTGAGAATGCGTGCAGGCTCGTGGCCTGATAGGCGCGTGCATTGGTGACATCTTCCGGCGTGGCGATCTTGTTCGGCGATTTGACCAATAGCCCGTGCCATACTTTCACCACGCCGTCGTCTATCGGCGTATGTGTGATCAAGATCACAGACGGGTATTCACCTTTCATAAGCGAAAGCAGCACGCCAGGTCCGGTGTACCAGGTGTCGGTTTCCAACATGGCGCCGTCGGCCGATACAAGCGTCCGGTGCCCGCTGCCGAAACGTTGCACAACAACGTGATCCTTAAACTCGTTTTCAAAATAGGCGATATCCTTGCTGCCGTGGGTCGGGATCATGTGGGCGATATCTGCCATATTGTCCACGATCTCCTGCGGATGGGTCGCCATTTCGCCCAGGTGGTCGATTTTCCAGTGTACGTACGAGGGGTCATTCCATTCTTCGAGGAACGGTGCATCGTAATCAGGTTTGCCGCCTTCAGGGTCGTGCCAGGTGAAGATCACACCCATGCGCTCTTCCACGGGCCAGGATTTCACGCAGGCTGCTTTCGGAATCGTGCCTTCGTAATAAGGAATGTCGTCGCACTTGCCGTCCGGACCGAAACGCCATGCGTGATACGGGCAGCGAATTGAATCGCCTTGAATCCGGGTACCGTCTTTGACCACGTAAGAGGTGGAGTTCTTTGCCAAATGCGCGCCCATATGCGCGCAATAGGCTTCAAGCATGTGCACTTTGCCGCTCTGCCCGCGGTAAATTACCATGTCTTGGCCAAAGAATCGGACCGCCAGCGGTTCGTCTTTCACTTCTTCTGCGTCTGCGACCATGAACCAGCCGCGCGGGAAGGTGAATTCACCCAGCCCATATTCTTCTGTCGTTGCCATGACTCACCTCGGTTGAGAGAACCAGAGTAGAATGAGACGTTACACCTATCGAAAAAACCCCCATTTTGCAACGCAATATGCGATGAAAAGGTGGCCTTCATTGTCATTATTCGTTTTTATGGCCCCCGGTTCACTGCGAATTGCAACAATCGCCAAATTGGCGTTCTATGACATCCGCAAATGAGGGGGCGAGGGATTACGTGACGCAGGCCAACCAAGAAGACGCGATTCAAGCGGTTATCGATAAGGCCGCCCTGCATGAGCTGGTGCTGAAGTATTGCCGGGGCTGTGACCGCAGGGATTTCGCGCTGGTTCGCGCTCTCTATCACGACGACGCCATCGACGATCACGGCAATATGTTCAGCGGCACGGCGGATGAGTTTGTCGCTTGGCTGCCGGGCATGATGCGGGGCTTCGAGGCGACCGTGCACAGCATCTCGAACGCACTTTTCGTTGTGGACGGAGATAAGGCCGAAGGAGAAATTTACACGCACGCGTATCACCGCACGCATCCGCCCGATGCTCAAGAGATCATCATCGGTGGTCGTTATCTTGACCGTTACGAGCGGCGAAACGGAGAATGGAAATTCATCCACCGTTCACTGGCGTGTGATTGGTGCGACGTACGCGGCGTGAATACAAAGGCCTATGAACAATTTGCCGCAGGCGCGCCAAGTGGCCGCACCGACAAAGACGACCCGTCCTACAAACTGTTGATGCTGGCGGGATTGAAGAAATAAGAGAACGAACGACTTCAGGAAGGGGACACACATGGGCGTACTCGACGGAAAGATCGCATTGGTAACCGGCGCCGGGCAGGGTGTCGGGCGCGGTATTGCGCTCGCGCTTGCAAAGGAAGGCGCGTCTATCGCCGTGACCGGACGGACCAAGAGCAAGCTCGATACGGTTTGCAAGGAAATTGAAGCGGCCGGCGGAAAAGCCGAGCCCATTGCTTGCGACGTCACCAAGCTTGAAGACGTCAATGCCGCCGTCGAACAGACCGTAAAAACTTTCGGCGGGCTCGATATCCTGGTGAACAACGCTTACCAAGGTGCATTCGGGCCGTTACTGTCCATCGATGACGAGAAGTTTCAGTTGGGTTTCTTTGCCGGACCGTTCGCGACGTTCCGCTTTATGAAAGCGGCCTATCCGCATCTCAAAGCGCGCGGCGGCGGAGACATTATCAATTTGGGAACGTCCGCGGCCGTGCGCTGGGACATGAGTAACTACGGCGCTTATGGCGCGGCGAAGGAGGGCGTTCGCGTGCTCACCCGCGCGGCGGCCTGTGAATGGGGCAAGGACAACATCCGCGTCAATACGATCGCGCCGCACGCCAAGTCGCCGGCATTAGCCGCATGGACCGAGGCCAACCCGGAAGAGGCGAAAGCATTCGTTGCGTCGATCCCATTGCAGAAAATCGGCGATTGCGAGAAAGACATCGGCCGCTTCGTCGTTTTGCTTCTGCGTCCTGAATCGAGTTACATCAGCGGCGCAACCATTCCGCTCGACGGCGGCCAAGCAAGATTCGGTTAATTTAAAAAGACGGCGCGATGCGCCGAATATGGGAGGCACTTAAATATGTCCAAGGATTCGGGATTGGTGGCCGTTGTCACCGGCGCAAGCCGCGGGGCGGGTAAAGGTATTGCGATTGCGCTCGGCGAAAAGGGCGCGACGGTCTATGTCACCGGACGCACCACCAAGGAAGGCCAATTCTTCCTACCTGGCACGGTGTATGAGACCGCCGAGCAGGTGACAAAGGCGGGCGGCAAGGGTATCGCCGTTATTTGCGATCACGCCGACGACTCACAGGTGAAAGCACTTTTCGACCAAGTTGAGAAAGAGTCGGGAGGGCTCGACATCCTCGTCAACAATGTCGCGGTGATTCACGACGATCTCATCAAACCCGGCGGCTTCTGGGAGAAGCCTCTGGATTTGGTGGATATCCTCGATGTTGGGCTGCGCAGTCAGTATGTCGCAAGTTATTACGCCGCGCCGTTGATGGTGAAACGTAAGAGCGGGCTGATCGTGTTTACATCTTCCTTCGGTTCTGTCTGCTATATGCACGGCGCGGCTTATGGTGCGCAAAAAGCAGGTGTCGATAAATTCGCCGCCGACATGGCGGTGGATCTGAAGCCGCATAACGTTGCGGCTGTATCCATTTGGATGGGGCCGCTGTGGACCTCGCGCACGGAGTGGGCATCGAAGGAGCGGCCCGAGCAATACGGTGAATTCATGAAAATCGCCGAAACGCCGGAGTTCACGGGCCGCGTGATTCATGCGCTGTATAACGATCCGAACCTCATGGAGCTTTCCGGCCAAACACTTATCGGCGCCGAGGCTGCGGAAAAATACGGCATTCAGGATAAGGGCAAGCAACCCCCGTCTTACCGCTCAGCTCTGGGCGAGCCGCGTATCCCGCACCCCGCCATCGTTCAATAAGGAGAGAATATGTCCGCAAGCGTGGAAGAATTAGCAAAGCGCCTGCAGGCGCTGGAAGACAAGGACGCGATCAAGGAGTTGAAGGCGCGGTACTTACGCGGGTGCGACCGCCAGCTGCCTGAAATGGTGCGGGACACCCTTGATCCGGATGGATGCGTGATCGAATTCGAAGGCTTTCCCCCGTTCAAGGATCGTGATTCCTTCGTCCAGGTTTACGCGGAGATGGGCTGCAAGCCTGAGATTATCGATATGCACCATGGTCAAAACCCGGACATCGAGCTCACCGGTCCGAATACGGCAAAGGCCAAATGGGATTTGTATTTCTACAATATCAACCTGGCCGAGCGGACCATGGTGCAGATGTCCTGCGAATATGACGACGAATACGTAAAGAAAAACGGACGCTGGTGGATTAGCAAGACCGCGACGAAGCGCTATTCATTTGTCATGCACAAGGTGGATGACAAGGGTGTGCCCGTGGTTATGGCGCTTGGCGATCCGGAGAAATCGCCGATCAGCAAGAAAGCCGGCTAAGGAGAATCCGTTATATAGATTGAGTCGAGCGTTGCGGCTCTGTCGGCCAATTCTTCCGTACCCGCCGGAAACCCATTTGCCGAAAGAATGTAGGCGATCACGTCAACATATTGCTTGTCCGTGAGCCTGACATTTTCATCCTTGGGCATGGTTGTGTTCATCAGTTCGAGAAGCTCGGCCAAACTGAAGTCGGCCCAACGCAGGAGAAAATCGTAACCCCGCAAATTCAGGGAGGGTCCCGAACCCATCAGATTCTCGATGTGACAGCCTAACGCACAGGTTTGTTCGTATATCACGCGGCCCCGTTCTGCTTGTGATGAAGCAAATACGCCGTCACGAACCGTGCGTTCTTCGGCGTGCAGAGCTTGCAGTGGAATATATACGACAAACGCCGCGAGTGCATATCTCATGAGGCGGCCTAATTTTCGCTATTCGGGACCGTAAAGGCGTGTAGCGAGCGCCCACCCGCCCAGTAAACAACACCGTCGATGACCGCCGCGCCGGAATCGCATCGCGCTCCTGAATCAAAGCGCCACAACAGGTCCCCATTGCTTGCGTCAAAGGCGTACATGGGTCCGGGCGGCGCGGTGGAGCACGCATACACCACGCCATTGGCCACGGTGACGGGGCCTTTCGGAAACGCTCCGGAGCAATCTTCGCGCGGGCTGCCAACTTCACAAGGTGTGTCGTTACCGGGAAATGTCTCGCCGGCCGGGTCGGGAATCTGCCAGATCATTTCGCCGGTGGCCGCGTCCAGGGCGGCGAATGAGCCGTACTTGATTGTCTGACCGCTCATGAGCGTGTGTTCTTGCGGAAAATGACGGACCTGCTTGCTGTTGCCCTCTGCGACATAGATGCGCTCTCCGTCCGTCGCCGAACCTTTGAGAATGCCGCCGGTTGGCCCGGCCGGCCCCACCCAGGTATCCCAAACGACCTCACCTGTGTCCGGATCAAGGGCCCAGAAAATGCCCGACTTCTGACCTGCGCCGACCAGATCGCGCGTGCCGTCCTCGCCTGCCGCGCGCCAAATGAGTGCGCCGTTGCCGAAATCGACATCATCGCCGCCGCCGCAAAAGCCGCCCTGTTCCGGCACGAGGCAAGCGCCCGTGAAAATATCGAAATGGTCGGCGCGAAAGCCCTACTTGATGGCTCCGGTATCGGGATCGAGGGCAAGAATGGAATCGTTCCACACGTCCGGCGGGTAGCACGAGGGCAGGTCGGCGGGGTTCTCGGCCTTAGTCTTGTCGATACAGGCCTGCACGTCAGGGGGCGCGGCATAGGCATTACCCGTGGTCATATAGAGCGTATTTCGCTTTTCATCGATCGAGGGTGTGCGCGACCAGATGGAGCCGCCGGCGAACCCTTCGGGCACGGTGTAGGTCTTCCAAATGATTTCACCGGTGCTCTCATTGAGCGCCACCGCGCTTCCGCGATACACACAGCACTCTTCGTAACTTCCGTAGGTGGCTTGGACTTCTTCACCCAAGCCGGAGGTGCCCACGTAAACGCGTCCACCGTGGATGATGGGCGGTTGCGTGACGCTCGCCATGGGATGCGCGTCGATGGCGGCCTTCCACAGGAGTGCGCCGCTTGATTTGTCGATGGCGGCGACCAATGGTTTGTTCCGTGTTCCGAATACCACTGCATTGCTGGTGACCGCCAATCCGCGCGGGGAAATGCCAGGCGTTTCCAAGACGTCCTTCACGTCGATTTCGCGCAGGATCTCTCCCGTTTCCTGGTCGATCCAAAAAAGCCCGCCTTGCGCATTGGCGACAAATAGCGTCTCGCCGTCCGATACGGGCGTTTCCTGTTGCACGCCGCGCACGACGGTTAACCATTTCGGCGCAAGTCGTGGGGCGTTGCCGACGTTGATGAGGTGTTCGTTCGCCGCGTTCCGCGTATTGGTGATGCCGCCGCCGATAAACGGCCAACTTCCCCGTTCCGGCGCGGGCGGCGCGGAATCGGAACAGGCAGTAAATCCAAGGAAGGCGCATACCGAAACGATAAAGCGGGCGTTTTTGGTCATTGGTCTTGCTCCACCATGACCACGGGCGCGAGGAGGATTTCCTTGATGAGACCGCTTTCGATGGTGAAGCGCTCCGCGACGTAAAATGACGGTGCGTCAGGTTTGCCTTTCAAATACCCGTCATAAGCGATCCAGGCTTGATTGCCGTCTGCGGTCCAATGGCGGTTTTTGATGGCGAGGATGACGGATGGCCCTCCACTTTTAATGCGGTCGGCCGCCCCAGCTTGATGGTCAGCAGGCGTGCCGAGCCGGTGGCGTGAAATGTCGTCGGCCAGCAGCATATCTTCCATCGGTGCGGTGTTTTCTTCGCCATTCACATATGTACTCGCGATGGCGATGACACATTTTCGTTGTGCATCCGCCGGCAGAGACACATCACCGTGCATTGCAAAATGGCGCGAACAATATTTGGCATCGTTGTAATTGGCTTCTGCCCCCCAAGATATTGAAGGAACAGACAGCAGAATCATAAGCCCAAGCGGCCACAAGACTTTCATATGTGTTCCTCCCCCATGTGGCGACAGTGCTGTGGTGTACTTTATGCTGCGTAACGGAATTGACCTAGCGGCAACGAAGGTGCCATGTTCCTCCGGTCTTTCCCTGTTAGACGCGTATCATGATACAATTGGCAGAGCGCATTTCATCACAGCCGCGAACCATACCGCACGTCCTTCGGGAAGCCGCGAGACGGTTTGGCAGAAAGGTCGCTATCGAAGAAGAAAGCGGCGCGCGCCTGACCTACGCCCAATTATTGGGAGCGGTCGAAAGCGCCGCGGCGGCCTTTCTCGCCCATGGTTTGCGAAAGGGCGACCGCATTTGTGTGTGGGCTCCGAACTGCACCGAATGGATTCTCGCTGCGGCCGGGGCACAATTGGCGGGCGGGGTGCTGGTGCCCGTGAACACCCGCTTCAAGGGCCCGGAAGCGGCCTACATCCTAAATCGCAGCGGCGCGAAGTTCCTGTTCTCCGTAGGAAATTTTCTGGGTGCCGATTATTTCAAAATGCTCGCTGACCAGGACCTGCCGCGGGGCCTCAAGCGCATTTCTTTGGACGGCGCCGGGCCAGACGCAGTTTCGTGGGAAGAATTTGTCAAATCAGGCGCAGAGATTTCCCGTTCGCGATTGGAACAAGCGCTCGGGAATTTAAATGCGGATGATCTTAGCGACATCCTATTTACCTCGGGCACGACCGGCCGCCCGAAAGGCGCCATGTGTACCCACGAACAGGTCATCAACACGTTCCAGACCTGGGTGGACAGTGTGGGCATGCGCGAAGACGACCGCTATTTGATCGTCAATCCGTTCTTTCATACGTTCGGCTATAAGGCCGGCTGGGTGGCGTGCCTGCTGGCCGGCGCGACGATTCTACCGCACGCCGTGTTCGACGCGGACAGCGTGATGAAACGAATTCAAAAATCCAAAGTGACTGTCCTTCCCGGACCGCCGACGCTCTACCAGTCCATGCTTTCCAGCGCAAACCGCAAGAACTTCGATATCTCTTCGTTGAGGTTGGCGGTCACCGGCGCTGCGTCCGTGCCCGTGCAGTTGATCGAACGCATGCGCAGCGATTTGGGATTTGAAACGGTTATTACTGCCTATGGTCTCACAGAAACGAACGGCATGGTCAGCATCTGCTCGGGCGGCGACAGCGCCGAGCGGATCGCGACCACCAGCGGACGCGCTATTCCCGGCATTGAAGCGCGCTGTGTGGACGCAGATGGAAACACCGTGCCGCCCGGCGAACCAGGCGAAATCCTGGTGCGCGGCTACAATGTAATGAAGGGTTACCTGGACGACCCCCCTGCGACCGCCGAAGCCATCGATAAGGACGGATGGCTCAGGACAGGCGATATCGGGGTCATCGATGCAGAGGGTTATATCCGAATCACTGACCGCGCGAAGGATATGTTCATCGTCGGTGGTTTTAATTGTTATCCGGCGGAGATCGAGGAGCTGATCCTGAGTCATCCCGACGTTGCACAGGTCGCCGTTATCGGTGTTCCAGACGAGCGCATGGGCGAGGTCGCCAAGGCTTTTGTGGTGCGTCGCCAAGGATCGAACCTCACGGAAGAAGACTTCATCGCTTGGTGCCGCAAAAACATGGCCAACTACAAAGTGCCGCGCAGCGCCGTGTTCATGGACAGCTTGCCCATCACGGCATCAGGAAAAGTTCAACGATTTGCTCTGAGGGAGGAAAGCGCAAAATGATTCTCAAGGATAAAGCCGTCGTCATAAGCGGCGTGGGTCCGGGCATGGGGCGCAAGCTCGCGCTGCTTGTTGCGGCCGAAGGGGCGAAGGTCGCCATCGGCGCGCGTTCGCAGGAATTTCTGGATGCGTTGGAAAAGGAAATCAAGGACCAGGGCGGTGAGGTGGTCGCCGTGCGCACGGACGTAAAATCCGCCGCGGATTGTCAAGCGCTGGTCGATGCCGCCGTGAAGGCGTTCGGCAAAATCGATGGCCTTGTAAACAGCGCCTACAGCATCGGACGTTTCGAACTTTTTGAGGGCGGCGATTTGGAACTGTGGCGCGATGCCATGGACGTGACCTGTTTCGGCGCGCTGCGCATGGCACAAGCTGCGCTGCCACATCTCAAAAAGAACGGCGGGTCCATTCTCAATGTCGGCAGCATGATTACGCGCAAGCCGCTGCCCTATCAGGCAGCCTATCAAATCGGCAAGGCGGCCTTGCAGGCGGCCACAAAGCAGCTCGCTGTTGAATTGGGCCAATACAATATTCGCGTGAACTCCACCATCATCGGCTGGATGTGGGGCGCATCGGTCGAGGGGTATTTCCAGGATCAGGCGAAACAGACCGGCACATCCGTCGACGACTTGGTCAAGGAACGGGCGTCGCATATCGCCTTGGCGCGCATCCCGCCGGACGATGAATGCGCGCGCGCGGTTCTCTTTTTCCTGTCCGATTATTCCAGTGTGGTCACGGGGGCCATGCTCGACGTCAATGGCGGCGAATCCGTCGCACCGTAAACCATTGCAAAAGACAAACCTGAAGGGGAGGCAAGACCATGTCACTTAGACTTGAAGACATCGAACTCATCAAGCAGCTCAAAGGACGCTATTTCCGATCCATCGATACCGCAGACAAGGCTGCGCTCACGGACATGTTCATTCCCGATGCGCGCATCTGCTATTTCGGCGGAACCTACGAATTCGAGGCGGAAGGGCGGGACAATATCGTCGGTGCGCTCACTTCGGCATTCCACGAGAATTTCGCATCCATCCACAACGGCCATTGCCCAGAAATTACGGTTTTGGACGACTCCCGCGCCGAGGGCATTTGGTATCTGCAGGACTGGTCGCTGGATCTCAACACCAAACTCGCCACCCACGGCGCGGCCATCTATCGCGACAAATATGTCAAGGTGAAGGGCAAATGGTGCATCAAGGAGTCCACGTACTCACGCATCTACGAACAGGTGGATCAGCTCACCGAGTTGCCCAACATCACCGCGCGCGTTCTGTCCGGCAAGGTGAAGGTGCCCGCTCAAAAGCCTTGGTAGCTGGCCAAACTACCAAATTGGCTTGTGCGGCGGAGATTTCGATCTCCGCCGTTTTTCATTAGGGATTTGCGTTGTGTACCAATGGCTGTAGTAAAAGGAGACCACTCGGATATTGAACCGGTGTTTTTCCGTGTTTTCGCCAACGGACAGCACTGATTACTTTGGTGCAGTTGAATGACCGTGAAGCCGACATGCATAATTCGAGCCTCGGCGAGTTCAGTTTTGGGCGGTGGTCACGTTATGCGCTGCGTAACTCTGGCCGCCGTGTTGCACCACCAGGAGTGGGTCATCAAACTCGCTTCAACTCCTGAAACAATGCGTGTTGTTGAGGGGCTTCTGCCGGAGTGGCTAGGGCATTTGCATATCCACGGTGAGGATGAGGCGGATCCGCAAGCCTTAAAGAACACGCGGTCGGATGGGTGTCAGGTCCTCATTGTGGATCACTACGGCTTAGACGCGGGTTACGAAAAGGAACTGAAGGGTTGGGCGGAGAAAATTGTTGTCATCGATGATCTCGCCAACAGACCACACGATTGCGACGTCCTTATAGATCAGACGCCGTTCCGCACACCGCATATCTATAAGAGCTTGGTTCCTTCGCGATGCACGGCGTTATGCGGAGCCGATTATGCGTTGCTGCGACCTCAATTCGCACAGCTTCGGTTCTCAACCGTACGCGTGCCGGAGGATCACTTTCCGCCTCGGCGAATTGCCGTCTTTATGGGCATGGGAGACCAGAATTGCCTTTCAGCAAAAGCGCTGGAAGGCATCGCAGAGAGTGGCCTTAATGCCGAGGTTAAAGTGTTTCTCGGTGCACACTCGCCGGCGCGTGCACCGGTCGAGGATTTTGCCCGGAACCATTCGAACGTCGATGTTCGCATCAACGATCAAAATATATCCAATCATTTGGCGTGGGCCGACCTGGCGATCGGCACGGCCGGAACCGCTGCGTGGGAACGTTGTTGCCTCGCCCTTCCAACGATCACGATGACAATCACGGACCCGCACAACGACAATCAGCGTGAGACCGCAAAGGTGCTCGGTGAAAAGGGTGCGGCTTTGATCTTGGGTGAGGGCATCAAAGTTCAGGTATCGGATATTGCGTCCTCAATTCGCAAATTCATCTCGAATCGTGATGAATACGAAGCCATGTCCGCCGCCGCCGCTGGAATATGCGATGGTCTTGGTGCATCGCGCACCGCAATGTATCTAGCGCCGTATCTATGCCGCGACGGCGCGGCGCTCACTTTGCGGCGTCTAGTCCTTGAGGATTCAGATGCCGTCTATCGGTGGCAGACCACGCCAGATGTACGTAAATATTTCCGTGATCCCAATCCGCCTTCACCGGAACGGCATTCCGGTTGGATGGCCGAACGCGTGGCTTCTATGTCGGCGGTGACGGAGATTATTTTGCGAAACGGCCAGGCCGCCGGCATGATCCGATTGGATCCTCTCGCGGAAGGCGGATTCGAGGTGTCTATATTGGTGAGTCCCGACTTTCAGGGGGGCGGTGTTGGTACCGGCGCTTTGATGCTTGCGCGCCAATTGATACCTTTTGCAGATTTTAAAGCGTATGTTGACCCCCGTAATGCGGCTTCTCTCACGGCATTTTCCCGAGCCGGATATTTTAGGCAGGGCGAATGGCTCATCAACAAGGGCGCATCATGAGCCAAAAGAGTTATGTCGTTGCCACCGTCAAGCCTTGGAATATCGATGTATTTCACGAGCGGCACACAGGCCTGCCCGGAAGTTGGCATCTTATGCAATCGAAGGAGGAGCTTTCGGCGGACCGGATTCGAGAGATCGGGCCACGATATGTTTTCTTCCCCCATTGGTCATGGAAGGTTCCCCCGGAAATTTTCGAACACGTTGAGTGTGTTTGCTTTCATATGACCGACCTGCCATTCGGACGTGGTGGGAGCCCTTTGCAAAATCTAATTTCCCGTGGGTTTAAGGAAACGAAGATGTCGGCCATCCGGATGGAAGACGGCATGGATACAGGCCCCATCTACATGAAGCGTCCGTTGGGTCTTGATGGTTCAGCCGAGGAGATTTTTCGGCGCGCTGGAAGTTTAGTATGGGATATGATCACGGAGATGGTTAAAACAGAGCCGGAATGTCATCCACAATCCGGTGACGGTGAAGTTTTCACTCGCCGTACGCCCGATGAAAGCGCATTGCCTGCAAGTTGTTCCCTGTCTGAGTTATATGATCATATTCGAATGCTGGACGCTCCAACCTACCCGCGTGCATATTTAAAGTTCGGCGAGTGGCGATTAGAATTTTCGTCGGCGAAACATGATAAAGACGGCCTGACGGTCCAAGTCAAAATCATGAAAGATGGAACGGAATGACACAAATCCTGATCGTAGCAGCCCATCCGGACGACGAAATTCTCGGTATTGGTGGTACGGCGACGCGTCACGTCTCAAACGGTGACCGCGTACACACCTTGATACTTGCAGAAGGTGCGACGTCACGATTTTTCAAAAAGAAAAAAGACGCTGATGCTGAAGTCAACGCCCTGCGCAAGGCAGCGAGAGCGGCCGCAAAAATAATCGGAGCGCAGCCACCGATATTCGCGGGATTCCCTGATAACCGTCTCGATTCAATCGATCTTCTTGAAATCGTCAAGGCGATTGAGAAGGTCATTGAGAAGATAAAGCCCGCGACCATATACACCCACCATGAAGGTGATCTGAATGTTGATCATGAGCTCGCTGCGCGCGCCGTGCTAACGGCTTGCAGGCCGTTGCCTACATGTAGCGTGACTTCAATTTTTGGATTTGAAACGGCCTCAAACACCGAGTGGCATTCACCCGGCTACAGGGCGTTTGACCCCAATCATTTTGTGGATATTGCGCCGTTCATTAAAAAGAAAATGCAGGCCTTACATTGTTATGAAAGAGAGATGCGGTCCTTTCCGCACCCTCGTTCCTATGAAGCGATCGAAGCATTGGCGAAATGGCGCGGTGCGTCCGCCGGCATGCACGCGGCCGAAGCCTTTACAGTCGTGCGGCAGCTTTCTCGAATTTAATGCTACCTTATACGGTATGCCACGGTGCGGCATAAACTTACTTATTGCGGCTTAGCAGTTTCTTGGCAGGCACCGTATCGCACCAAGTCTTCAAAAGGCAGTTCGTTGTTTGATCCGCGCCGATGAAAGTATATGGCGCGTACAAGATGGTGGAACGGTGAGGCTCCGACAGACAGATTCCAAATCCAATCGGGTGGCGACAAATCAAGAACAGCTCGCATTAAAGACTTTGTTCTAAAGCGTGGCACTTCACGTGTGATTGCACGAGCGGGATGCTCGCCACCCGCATTGAGCCAGTCAAAGGCGAGCTGAGCTGTTCTGCGGCCTAGGCGCAGAGCAAGCGTAATGCCGCCCCCTGTCAGCGGAGAGCAATGCCCGGCGGCATCGCCAATGAGCATAATCGGTCCGCGCGCAGTATATTTAAGAGGGCCGCCGATAGGAATTAGGCCCGACCGGGTGCCGGACGTGGAAATATCCTTGAGTCCAAGCTTTGAGGCGTAGCGGTTTAAAAAGTTCCCCGGCTCAGGCTTTTTTGGCGACCTTGCCGCGACACCCAATTGAACGGAGCTGACGCCGGGAACGGCCCAACCGATGTAGCCTGGGGCAACCGCGCTATCGAGAACGCAGTGGAGAAAGCGCGGGTCTAAATTGGCATCGGGCGCCAGTTCCCATTCCGCGCCGGCGAGAAATTGAGTGTTGCGGTCCAGGCCAAATGCTCTGGCAACCGCTGACGTCGCGCCGTCGGCTCCGATGAGCAGGGGCGCCTTGAGACCGAGGTCGTGTAATTTCACGGAGCCATCAGACACATCGCCGCCATAGAACCGCCTGCCATGCAATATTTCCGCACCCGCGCGCGCGGCTTCATCCGAAAGCCACCTCATTAAGGCCGGAGTGTCCGTAGCTAGAAAGTAATAGCCCGGCGCCCATTGGTCGGTGTGATTGCCGTTCGGCGCGTAAAGACGAACGCCGCGAATACGCCGCGTGAGCGCGGCTGGAATATCCGCCTCCTCTGCGGCTTCTTTGACCAATATGCCGGTTGTGTGAATGTGCGCGCCCGGATCAGTTTTGCGTTCGACGACGGCAACTTTGAGGCCGCGCAAAGCCGCCGTTCGCGCGCAGGAAAGTCCGGCAAAGCTTGCGCCGACAATGATGAGATCGAAATTGCGCATGTTATTATTCCCCCGACCATGGATTGAAGCTCGGCCGGGAGTGTAGAGGGGCAATCGCGCTAAATTGTGGCAATGCGCGTTATCAATGGGCAGATGTTATGCCGCCATATTTGCCGCGTGGCGTCCGGCCCTGCGGCCAAAGTAAGTTGATTCCCCGATGCAGGTGCCGCTAGCGTAGCCGATGCTGTCCTGGGCAATAGTCGAGGCACAGGCGCCGGCGGCGTAGAGGCCGGGAATGGACTTGTCGTTTGCGTCCAGCACTTCGCTGTCTTTCGACACCTTTAATCCGCCCAGCGAAAAGCCCATGTACGTCGCCTTGCCGACGCTGCAATCGAGCGCGGCATAGGGCGGATTAACCAAGGGCTGTACCCACTCCTTGATCTTGTGAAACTCGGGGTCTTCTCCTTTTTCGGCATGGGCGTTGTAGTCCGCCATTGTCTTCTGAAGCGCTCCGTCCGGAATCTTCAGATCACGCTCCATGTCCTCCACGGTTTCCCAAGCGTCGATCAGCGGTTGGCTGCCGAACTCGGGGCGCTCGAAAATCGCGTTGTCACAAATCAGATAGGCAATGCCGTCCGGTTGGCGGAAGGACGCTGTGCAGGACCGGCCGTGATAGGAATCTTCGTTGATGAAACGTTTGCCGCTTTTGTTGACGAGAATGCCCTTCAGCAAACTAGACGGAGGATAGAAGGGGGCCGTGATCAGCGCGCCGATGTATCCTGTTGTGCCGCCCGCACTTAGGCCCAAATCAATGCCGGCGCCATCGGCGTAAGGCGCGCCGACAATGGTGACCTTGTCGTCGGCCAGTTCGGGGCTGAATTTTTTCGCCATCTCCTTGTTTTCGCCGAAGCCGCCGGTGGCGATGATCACGCCCTTTTTTGCCGTCGCCGTTTTATCTTCACCGAACTGGCGGAACTTGACGCCACAGGCGCGCCCCGAGGAGTCCTTCAGAATTTCAGTCACGCGCGCATCGCATTCAATGCGTGCGCCCGCGGCCTTCGCGCGTTCCGCCAGTGTGTTGGCAAGGTGAAAGCCGCCTTCGCCTAATTTACCCTCGCCATTGGGAATCGAAACCTTGTGGCCGCGGGGAAAGGCTTTGGCTTTTTCGCAGTATGGCCAGGCCTTCTCATTGCCCGACCACGCAAGGCCGTCTTTGGTCGGGTGCTCGAAGTGCTTGTGCGGGTAAAACCCGTCATTGAATTTAATGCCTTGCGCTTCGATCCAGTCGAAATGCGCGACGCTGTCATCGCAATAAATACGAATCATGTCTTCGTTGGGCTCTGGCGTGGCCGCCATGAGAAACTTGAACATTTCCTCGGGCGTATCGTCGAACCCGTTGGCTTTTTGTACGCGCGTGCCGCCGCCGAGATATACAAAGCCGCCTGAATAGGCAGTGGATCCGCCCCCCGCCGACGCGCGTTCCAGGACCAAAACATCGGCGCCAAGCTCGCGGGCTTCGATGGCCGCCGAAGCCCCGGCCGCGCCCAATCCGATGATGATGATATCCGCGCTGAGCGCCTTGGACGCAGTCTCTGCCGCCATTCGGGCCTCCCCCTAAATTTCTACGTTATTCGCCCGTTGAATCGGCGCCATGATCGTTCGAGGGTGTCGTTGTCTGAATTCGCAAAAATACCCCCCTCAATATAACGAATTATACCAACAATTGGGGTAAGAGTTACACGCTTTGCATTGCTCAGGCAGGGAAATTTCGATATTTTTTGATTGCTTCGGGAATATGTGGTGCCGAAAAGCCGGGTCCTTATATGGAGTCCGGCATTGTTCTATGGGGCATGCCTTTAATCTAGGGCGTGCGGAACACTTGGGAGGGTGGCCTATGCGAGGACGAAGCGTTGGCGCGGTATTTTTTGGTCCAGCGATCCTGTTGGCATCTTCGGCGCTGGTTCATGCGGAAGATCAGGGTCGGACCCTTGGCTTCCTCGCATACGATTTTAATTACTATTCGGCCGAAGCGAACGAAGAAGCCTGTCCCGATGGCCTTAACACCGGCGCACGCGATTTATTTTTAGGCGATCAAACAGACGCGGAACGCGAGCGGCTGCTTGATCCCGACAACGGGAACGAACTGCGGGATGCCCTCGACCGGGCCATTGGCAGTGCGCGCGACAAACCCAACGCCTGCACCATGCCGCTCGATTACAAGAATTACGGCCTGAAAACCTATCAGTCCGCCAAACATTACGGGCTCAATCTTGACGGCGTGGGATCGACGACGGAGCAAACGGCTGCGCCCAACACTTGCGGACACCAAAACTTTGTCGGCTTTGACGGCAGATCGGGTGTCGACAACCAAATGGGTCGCGCCGTGGGGTGCACGCGTGCCTATATGCGCGGCGGAGATTTTGACAATACGACGCCCGCGACACTGATCGACGGATCGTATTCCGTGCTGATCGAGTTGCGCGATGTTGATGATTTGCAAAACGATGATGAGATCACGGTCGGTTTTTACTCGGGGCAAGGTACGGTGATGCTCGACCCGGCCGGCAAAATTCTGCCGTATCAGAGTTTGGTCACTCACGAGAACGAACGCTTTCACAATGAGACCAAGGGCAAGATCGTCAATGGTGTGGTGACTACCGAGCCGTTCGATTTGCATTTGGAAGTTCATCAGCAGGTTATTCACAGCGAACATTGGATTCGGGCGGCACGCTTTGAAGGGAAGTTGCATGACGATGGCAGCATGACTGGCACCGTCGGCGGCTACTATGATTTGGAAAAGCGCTGGGAACACGTGACGCATGCCGGTGTTATTACTTCAATCCTAACCGGCTACAACTGTCCCGGCCTGTACGAAGCATTCCAAAAATTCGCTGATGGTTTTCCTGATCCGGAAACTGGAAAGTGCACGGCCATCTCCAGCGCCATGCGGGTTGGCGCCATTCCGGCCTTTGTTATTCACGAGCCTTATAAGGCGCAAACCGCGCAAGCCGAATGAGGACAGCAAGTTTGAAAAATTCATTTGTCTTTGCCGTCATTGCTATATCGGCGCTCTCCGTACTCGGATGCGCCGCGCCCGAGCCCGATATTGCGCTCGGCGACCAGGTGGACGGTGGTCCGCCCACGGTGCGCCGCCTGACTGCCGAGCAATACCGGCAGTCTGTTGCCGATATTTTCGGTGAGGACATTACCGTCGCCGGGCGGTTCGAGCCCGATGTGCGTTCAGAGGGGCTTATCGCCGTCGGCACAAGTCAGGTGACAGTCACGCCGTCCGGGCTTGAGCAATACAACGGTATCGGGCGCAACATCGCGGCCCAAGTGGTCGACGAAAATCATCGCGGTAAGCTTATTCCGTGTACGCCGTCCGATCCGTCCCGGGCAGATGCGGCTTGTGCGCGCGAATTTCTCGCCCACATCGGCGAAAAGCTTTACCGGCGTCCGTTGACCAATGAGGAAATTGCCGAGCAGGTTGCCGTTGCCGAAGAGGCTTCGGCGACATTGGGCGGCTTTTACGAAGGGGTCGAGTTTGCCTTGGCTGGGCTCCTTGTCGCGCCCGAGTTCCTATTCCGGGTGGAAACGCCCGATGCGAGCGGCAATGAACTCGATGCGTATTCAAAAGCAACACGTCTCAGCTTTTTCCTGTGGAATGCGCCGCCGGACGACGAGTTGCTCGCCGCCGCCGGTCGGGGCGATTTGGATACCCGCGGAGGTTTGGAGGCGCAGGTGGAACGTCTCTTGGCGTCCGATCGCGTTCAGGAAGGCACGCGCGCCTTTTTTGCCGACATGTTGGGTTTTGAGGAATTCGACGAGCTGGCGAAGGATTCCACGATTTATCCTGCGTTCAGCCTCAAAGTATCGAACGATGCCAAGGAGCAGGCGCTGCGCACCATCACGCATCACTTGATTGACCTCGATGGCGATTACCGGGATCTGTTTACCACCCGCCAGACCTTCATGACCCGCGCCCTCGGTGCGGTGTATCGTGTGCCGGTTGCGGCCATGGATGGCTGGCAGCCGTATGAGTTTTCCGAAGGGGATCCGCGCGCGGGGCTGATCACGCAGGTTGGCTTTGTGGCTCTGCATTCTCATCCGGGCCGTAGCTCGGCGACCTTGCGGGGTATGGCCGTGCGCGAACTCTTGATGTGTCAGAAGGTTCCGTTGCCGCCGGGCAATGTGGACTTCAATGTGGTCCAGGATACCGACAATCCGGAATTCAAAACCGCGCGCGAACGCCTAACCGCGCATCGGAACGAGCCCATGTGCGCCGGGTGCCATAAGATCACCGATCCCATTGGCTTGGCGTTGGAAAATTTCGACGGGCTGGGCCAATACCGTGAAACCGAGAATGGTGCTGAGATCGACTCCAGCGGCGAGATCGATGGGATTCCCTTTGAGAATGCCGCGGAACTAGGCGGAGCCTTGCGCCAATTGCCCGCGACGGTGTTCTGCGTGGTGGACAATGTTTACCGCTATGCGGTCGGCCGCTCGCTAGAGCCCAGCGAGGCCAATTTCCGCAAGCGGCTAATCGACGACTTTTCTGAAAACGGTTATAATTTCCCGTACCTGTTGCGGCGCATTGCGTTAAGCCCCGCGTTCTATCGCGTCGATATGGCTGATGAAGCCGACGGCGAAGAACAAGAGGCTCAGTTTCGTTTCCCGACACCGGTTGAATCCGAACAGGAGAATAGGTCATGACCTTTTCGATCCGTAGCCCGATGAACAGACGGACCGCGCTGCGCGGCATGTTGGGCGGCACCGCGATTACGGTCGCGCTGCCGTTCCTGGATTATTTTCTGAATACGAATGGGACAGCGCTCGCCTCCGGTGCGCCGCTGCCCGTGCGCTTCGGGACATGGTTCTGGGGCTGCGGTATGACGCCGTTCCGCTGGACGCCGGAGACCGAGGGCCGCGAGTATGAAATCGGCGAGGAGTTGGAAGCGGTCCGCCCTTATAAGGATCAGGTTTCCATTCTCAGCGGTTTTGGCGTGAGTCTCGACGGCAAGACAAACATCCCGCACATCAGTGGTGCCCTCGGCCTGCGTACCGGTCTGGCCCCGGATAACCGCACTTCTGAAATTCCGAGCGTGGACGTGATCATCGCCGAGCAGATCGGTGCGAATTCACGGTTCCGCTCGCTGGACATGGCGGCAACCGGCAACCCGCGGGACAGCTACAGTTTCCGCGGCGGCGGGATCGTCAATCCCAGTGAAGAGTCGCCCATGTCACTGTATCAGCGCGTCTTCGGGCCGGAGTTCCAGGACCCGAACGCGGCTGAATTCACTCCCGACCCGCGCGCCATGGTGCAGAAAAGTGTCTTGTCTGCCGTGGGCGATCAGCGCGCGGACCTTTTGAAGAAAGTCGGCGCCGCCGACCGTGAGCGCCTGGACGCATATTTCACGTCCTTGCGTCAGATCGAACAGCAGTTCGCATTACAATTGGAAAAGCCGCCGCCGGCCGAAGCCTGCGTTGTGCCGGGTGCGCCGGAAGAGGGCAAGGTCGGCACCGATATTCGCGATGCCCGCCGCAATCACAAACTCATGGCTGAGCTTCTGGCCATGGCGCTGGCGTGCAACCAAACCAATGTGTTCAACGTCGTGTTTTCGGATTCCGCCTCCAGTCTGCGCCAGGAAGGTAAGGCGACCACACACCACCAACTCACGCATGAAGAGCAGATTGACGAAGCGCTTGGATACCAGCCCGAAGCGACGGTCTTCATCGAGGAAAGCATGGCGGCCTGGGGCGAGTTCCTTGCGGCCATGACGAATATCCGCGAGGGCGACGGCACCTTGCTCGACAACGCGCTGGTGTTCGCGCATTCGGATACTGAGTACGCCAAGACTCACAACGTGGTCGGGATTCCGGTGATGCTTGCCGGTCGTGCCGGCGGGCGCATCAATGCCGGCGTACATGTGAAGGGCAATGGCGATCCGATCACGCGTATCGGGCTGACCTTGCAGCAAGTCATGGGCGTGCCCGTCGATAAATGGGGTACGAAATCCATGACCACCTCAAAGGTGGTCAGCGAGATCATCGCCTAGGGTTTAATTCAGCGCGGCGGGCTTCGGCCCGCCCGTGGCCCAATCCAACAGTTCCACGGTATGGACAACGGGTATGCGCGTGCCCGCGCGCAACTGTGTCATGCAGCCGATATTGCCCGAGGCAATGACCTCCGGCTGTGTGCGTTCGATATTGGCCACTTTTCGCGTGCCTAGCTGTGTGGCGATCTCCGGCTGTGTCAGGTTGTATGTGCCAGCGGAACCGCAGCACAGATGGCTCTCGGCGGGCTCAACGATCTCAAACCCGGCGCTTCTCAGCAGATCTTGCGGCAACGTCTTGATCTGCTGGCCGTGTTGCAAGGAGCAGGCGGATTGGTACGCAACACGCATATTATTGCCGGGCGCGTCATCAATCCGCAATTCGCTTACGACTTCCGATACGTCTTTCGCGAGCGCCGAGATTTGCGCCGCATCCGCAGCCAGCGCTGCGTCACTGCGGAACATATAACCGTAGTCTTTTACGGTCGTGCCGCACCCGGAGGCGTTGGCGACAATCGCATCCAGCCCATCCTCTTCAATTTCCTTGATCCAGGCGCGGATATTATTTGCCGCGAACTGATGGCTGTTTTCGGTCATGCCCATGTGATGGGTGAGGGCGCCGCAGCATCCGCTGTTTTTGGCTACCACCACCTCCGCGCCCAAGCGCGTAAGCAGGCGAATTGTTGCCTCGTTGATCGCCGGGTCCAGCACCTTTTGCGCACACCCGCTCAGCAGAGCCACGCGCATGCGCTTTTGTCCCTGGGCCGGAAACACCTGTGGCGCGTCTTTGAGTGAAGCGGACGGCAGTGAGCCGGGCGCGAATTTCACCATCGCGCGCAACTTGCCGGGCATAGCCCACGTGAAAGGCTTGCCGAGCCGCGCCGCCCACAATGCAAGGCGGAACCGTTTGGGATGGGGAAGAGTTGCGGCCAGCAGCTTGCGCATAATCCGCTCGAAGATGGGTCGCTTCGCCGTTCGCTCTATGTGGGCGCGGGCCTGGTCCACGAGGTGCATGTAGTTGACACCCGAAGGGCAGGTGCTCATGCAGGCCAAGCAGGAGAGGCACCGGTCCACGTGGGTTTTGACGTCTTCGCTCGCCGGTTTGCCGCTCTCGAGCATGTCCTTGATGAGATAGATGCGCCCACGCGGGCTGTCGAGCTCATCGCCTAGCAGCACATAAGTCGGGCAAGTGGCCGTGCAAAATCCGCAATGCACGCAGGCGCGCAAGATCTTATCCGCTTCTGCGATGTCGGGATTGCTGAGTTGGTCTGCGGAGAAATTCGTTTGCATACGCCGTTATGCCCCTGAAGGAAATAAACCGGGGTTGAGTATACCCTTTGGGTCGAACGCCCACTTGATGCGTTGGTTGAGGGCGGCGATGGCCGGATCGAGCGGGTGAAAAACAGGAATGGCAGACGGCATGTCTTGCGGCAAGCGCATCAGTGTGGCGTGGCCGCCGCCCAATCGTGTAATCGAGTTACGTATGGCGCTGGCGCCGCAATCGTCATCGGGTGAGGTCATCGCCCAAATCAAACCGCCGCCCCAATCGTAAAAACATTCCGCGTCATCCAGCGCGCCTATGACGGTGCCGACGCTATGGCCCGACTGCGGCGCGATCGATATACGCCACACCGGGCGTGTTTCTCCAACGAAGAACTGCACGTCCCGAATTTCCTGCCACAAACAGCGTGAATTGGCGCTGTGCAGCTCTTCCGTTTCACCGAAGGATAACAAGTCCTTGCGAAGCGCCGCGCATCGCGCCGCCACGGATTTCTCGGGGCCTTCGATCCTCAGGGCCGTGATGCTGTTCCCAGCTTCAGAAACGTAAGAGACTTTGGACTTGGCCGCCAAAGCGGCAGGCAGGTGCGTGGCGCCCGAGACTTCGAATGCGCCGGTCAATGCGCGTGTCATCGCGCGCTGGCCGCCTTCATCATCCAATCCGATCACAAGAACGGTCCGCGTCTTTTCCGCGGCGGGCAGAACTTTCACCGTGACATCGGTCATCACGGCAAGAGTTCCATACGAACCCGCCAGCACTTTGCAAAGATCGTATCCGGTCACGTTCTTGACCACGCGCCCGCCGGTTTTGAATTCCTCGCCCCGGCCCGAAAACGCGCGCGCGCCCAAGAAGTGATCTCGGGCCGCGCCGGCTTTGAAGCGCCGTGGCCCGGAGTGATTGCACGCCAGCGTGCCGCCAATCGTTCCTCTTTGCGGCGCATTACCGAAGAGAGGGCCTAAGTCCGGCGGTTCAAATGCCAGCATCTGCTCCTTCGCGGCTAGGGCGCTTTCAATGTCGGCAATGGTCGTGCCCGCCTTGGCTTGAAGAATAAGTTCTTCAGGCTCGTAGGCCGTGATGCCGGAGAGTTTCGACAAATCCAAAACGTGCTGTGCGGTGGGGCGAGGGCCGATCGAGCCCTTTGAGCCGCGCCCGGCCACGGTCAGCGGTTTATCTTCGGCTGCGGCCCAGGCAACGAACTCATGCACATGTTCCGCGCTTTCAGGGAAAATGACCTCGGGCATTAGAACCTTGGCAGTTCGGGGAACCGGACTTCGCCGCGATGAATATGCAAGCGCCCCAATTCGGCGCAGCGATGGAGGGTCGGAAACACTTTGCCTGGATTAAGTAGAGAGCCGGGATCGAACGCGCATTTGACACGTTGCTGTTGCTTCAGGTCATCTTCAGTGAACATCTCGGGCATGAGGTCGCGCTTCTCGACGCCCACACCATGTTCACCGGTCAGAACACCGCCGACCTCGACGCACATTTTTAAGATGTCGGCTCCAAAGTCCTCGGCCTTCTCCAATTCGCCCGGCTTGTTCGCGTCGTACATTATAAGGGGGTGTAAATTGCCGTCCCCCGCATGAAATACGTTGGCAACACCAAGTCCGTAATGTTCGCTGAGTTCGCGCATGCGCGAGAGAATTTTCGGCAGCGCT
>Ga0181593_10000199_pt1 | contig 49526 bp, 50 predicted proteins | sample 071ome_19_FD_133756 | JGI IMG/M metagenome (GOLD analysis project Ga0181593, IMG submission 133756) | Coastal salt marsh microbial communities from the Groves Creek Marsh, Skidaway Island, Georgia - 071413AT metaG (megahit assembly) | ecosystem: Environmental > Aquatic > Marine > Intertidal... | reverse complement strand
GCCTGGATCAGCACCCCCGTCGAGACCAGGCAATACACGATGACGAGGAGCTCGACGAAGAAGCTCCAGTGCAGGGGGACCAGATAGGCATCGGGCGTGGCCTGGTCCGGCACGCTCTCGCTGGATGCATGGAACGCCTTCGGGGTTCGCACGAACTCGCCACCGGATGACAGGAAGCCCTGAATCTGGCCGATGGTGTTGTTCACCATGAGACCGATGCCGACGCACACACTCGACACGATCTGGCTGATCGCCCGGATCGAAAGCCTTGTGTCCCGTTCGATCACCGTGAGCGCGAAGCTCACCGGGGCCACAACGATGACGAGCGCCATGAACCCCTGGACGATCCAGAACACCGTACGATCCATGTAGAGAACCGCCAGCGGCCACAGCAACAGGTTCGTCAGGAGGATCGGGTGGATGGCATAGCCGGCCAGCAGGAACGCCTCGTCGACGCGATCCTTCAACACGCCGCGGGCCGAGAGGACCCGGGCGGTGAGGATCCGGAAGCACTGCGCGTTACCCTTGGCCCAGCGATGCTGCTGTTGCTTGAAGGCGCGCATATCCTCGGGCAGCTCGTTCACCACCGGTACGTCGCGCAGGTAGCGGCCTCGCCACCCACTCAGGGCGCACCGATAGCTGAGGTCGAGGTCCTCGGTCAGGGTCTCGGCTGACCAACCGCCCGCCTGATCGATGGCGGCCCGCCGCCAGATGCCGCCGGAGCCGTTGAAGGTGGCCACGTTGCCAATGAAGGCGCGAGTCGGCTTCTGCAGGAAGAAGTGGCGGTCGAGGAGGAGCGCGAGCGACGACGCCAGGAATCCCCGGATCGGCTCGCTCCACGCCCATCGAGTCTGGACGAAGGCTATGTCCGCTTCATCGAAGCCCTGACGGTCGATCAGGACGGTGCGGAGGAACGACGGGTCCGGAATGAAATCCGCGTCGAACACGGCGACGAACTCGGCTTCGGACCGGGCCAGGCCCTCCGCGAGCGCACCGGCCTTGTACCCGGTCCGACTTCCACGCTGAACGTGCTCGATCCGGACCCCATCTGCGCGGACCTGGTCGACGACGCGGGCGACGATATCGACGGTCTCGTCATTCGAGTCGTCCAGCACCTGAACGTCGAAGCGGTCCCGCGGATAGTCCTGTGCCGACGCGGCACGAATGATCTGCTCGGCGGCTCGCCTTTCGTTGTACAGGGGCAGCTGGATCGTGACGAGTGGGAGCACCTGACCGTCGTCTCTCTCCCCCCGGCGAGTGCCTGATCTCGGCGCACTGGTCACCGCCGCCCGGATCTCCCTGCGGTTGCGCAAGAAGCGCCAGAGCATCCGGAACTCGACCGCCGCGAACGTCGCACCCGTGAGCGCGGCGGTCCCGTAGAGGACGGTGATCAAGGATGACATCGGGCAGGGGCGGGCGGCCGGGAAGTGAAGGACAGCAAGAACCTAGACGGTATGAAGAATCCCGGGGTCACGGCACCCCTGCCACGGGGTGGCTAGCGGCGGAATCTCAGGAGGAAGATGGCTCCGACGAGCGCGAAGCCGATCGCCGCCTTCATGATTGCGTCCCGATCCCATTCCTCCGTGCGCTGGGTCCTGGCTCGCCGCTCCTGATCCACGTGGATGCTGCAGAACGACGACCCTGTTCGGGACTCACGCCTGCAGCGCTCACCCTTTTTCGTCTTTCCCTCGCACTGTGCCACGATTCGCCTCCTTCGTCGCAGTGCCGGCTCCCGATCCGGCTGTGTACACGTACTACGATTCGGCGACCGATTCGGTTCATTCGCGCACGGTTCTGTGCTACCGGGTGCGGAGGCCGCCCGGTAGCTTCCGGTCATGCCCTATATCAAGCAGGTCCCGGTCGGCGAGGCGAAAGGCCTGCTGAAGAAGCTCTTCGACGATGCCCTGGAGCGCGCCGGCCGTGTCTGGCACATCGTCCACATCATGAGCCAGAACCCGAGGGCGATGGACGCGTCGATGGCGTTCTACGGAGCCCTGATGTTCGGCTCGTCTCCGCTCACGCGGTGGCAGCGAGAGATGCTGGCGGTTGTGACGTCGAAGGCGAACGACTGCTTCTACTGAACGCAGTCGCACGCGCATGACCTCCGGGCCGAGGTCGAGGAAGAATTCGAATCCGACCACGAGCGGGACGCCTTCGTACACGCGATTGCCCGCGACTGGCGAGGTGCGGAGCTGTCCGAGGCGGATCAGGCACTCTGCCGATACGCGGAATTGCTCACGCACGATCAGCATGCGGCGGGACAGCACGTCATCGATGAGCTTCGTGCACACGGTTTTGACGACCGCGCGATCCACGATGCGACCCAGGTGATCGGGTACTTCAACTACATCACTCGGGTCGCAGACGGACTCGGAGTCGAGCCCGAGGACTTCATCGAGCCCTGGGGGCTGGACGAGGCCTGAGTCGGCCGCTCGCCGCTGCCGCAGCGGGGGTGGCGCCGGCGACTATATTCCATCGTTCTTCGACTCGACGTCCCACCCGGCCCCACACGCGAATCGACCGCATGGATACCAAGCGTCCGACCATCCCCGCTGCCGAAGAGATCCTCGGTGGATACTTCCCTGTCCTCGACCACGGCTTCGTTTCGCTCGTCGACTACATGGGATCGGACGAGGACGTCGAGCGGGCTGCGCGGGTCAGCTATGGGTTCGGGACCAGGAAGGTCTCGCAAACGAGGGGGTTGGTGCGGTATCTGCGGCGTCACCGTCACACCACGCCGTCCGAGATGGTCGAGTTCAAATTCCACTGCGCGATGCCGATGTTCGTCGCTCGCCAGTGGATCCGGCACCGAACCGCGTCGGTGAACGAACTGTCGGCCCGCTATTCCCTGATGCCGCTTCTCTTCTACACACCCGAGCAGGAGCAATTCGAGCTGCAGAGCCGCTCCAACAATCAGGGTCGGGAAGGGGGGGCTCCCCCGGAGGTGTACAAGGAGGCGGTACGCCGATGGGAGGCGCTTCGGTCGGAGGCGGGCAGCGCGTACTCCTGGATGCTCGAGGAGGACGTCGCGCGAGAGCTCGCACGCATCGATCTGCCGGTCTCGATGTACACCCAGTGGTACTGGAAAATCGACCTGCACAACCTCCTGCATTTCCTCTCGCTCCGGGTGGATCCGCGGGCGCAGTGGGAGATCCAGCAGTTCGGCCGGGTCATCGCGGGCATGGTGAAGCGTGTCGCGCCCCTCTCGTACGAGGCGTGGGTCGACTACGACCTGGGCTCGGAACCTCTCACCCGGATCGAGCGCGACCTGATCTCGCGGGTCGTCGAGGGAGACGAAGACGGGATCCGGGCGAGGGACGGGGCCGCACTGAGCGTCGACGAGATGAAGGCCGCAGGACTGTCGGCTCGTGAGGTCCAGGAGTTGATGGAGAAGCTGCACGCCCCGTCGATTCCGGACTTCGAACTCGACCTCTCTCGCATGGTCGACGCGGACACCATGGCGGACAAGATGTACGAGGCTGTTCCGAGCAGCTTCGACTAGGGCGGTCGCTACTTCACCCAGACCGTCTTGGCGTTCGTGAACTCGAGGATGCCGAGTGGGCTGAGTTCCCGACCGTAACCACTCTCCTTGGTGCCACCGAAGGGCAGCCGCGGGTCGGACTTCACGATCCCGTTCACGAAGCAGTTGCCGGCGTCGAGCAGCTCCGCCGCGATACGCTCACCCCGCTCCGAGTCACCGGTGTAGATCGAGGCGCCCAGACCGAAGGCGGTATCGTTCGCGATCCGGATCGCGTCGTCGTCGTCCTTGGCTGAAATGATCGTCGCGACCGGACCGAAGAGTTCCTCCGAGTACGCCGCCATGCCCGGCTCCACGTCCGAAAGGATCGTCGTCGGATACCACGCGCCGGGCCGATCCGGAACTTCGCCGCCGATGACCACACGCGCTCCTGCTTCGACCGAGCGGGTGACTTGATCGTGAAGTGCGTCACGCAGGTCCTTCCTCGCCATCGGGCCGACGCCCGTCGCGGGGTCGCCCGGGTCCCCGACCGCCCACGCTTCCATCGCGGCGGTCAGCTTGTCTTCGAACGCCTCACGAACCGACTCGACGACGACGAAGCGCTTCGCGGCGACGCAGCTTTGCCCCGTATTGATGAGGCGGCCCATCGCGCAGCTGGTGGCCGCTGCATCGAGATCTGCGTCGGCCAGGACCACCGAGGGGTCACTTCCGCCCAACTCGAGCACACACGGCTTGATGGCCGCCCCGGCTCGGGCTGCGACTGCTTTTCCTGCGCGTACGCTGCCGGTGAGGCTGACCGCACGCACACGGGCATCATCGATCAGGTCGCCGGCGACGTCGACGTCGATAAAGAGGTTGGCGAAGAGCCCGTCCGGATATCCGGCATCGCCGAAGAGCTGCTCGAGTGCAGCCGCGCATCCAGGAACGCTGGGGGCGTGCTTGAGCAACGCGGCGTTGCCGGCGGTCAGGGCCGGTGTGCCGAACCGAATGACCTGCCAGAACGGGAAGTTCCACGGCATGATGCCGAGCACGATCCCGAGCGGGCGATAGGTCCAGTAGCTGGCCGAGCCGTCGGTCGGCGCATCCACCGGCTCGAGGAGGCCCGGGGCCTGCTCCGCATAATAGTCACAGACCCAGGCGCACTTCTCCGCTTCGGCTACCGCCTGGCTAATCGGCTTGCCCATTTCGCGCGTCATGAGCAGGCCGTACTCCTCCTTCCGCTCGCGAAGGAGATGGGCCATCCGCACCAGTGGGGCGACCCGCTCGGTCACCGGCTTCAATCGCCACTCCAGGTACGCGGCGTGGGCGGCCTCGACCGTGCGCTCCACCGAGGCCAGGGACTCGAACGGCACATCTGCGATCTGCTCTCCGCTGGCGGGATCGACGGCGACGAACGACATGGCAGCGCACTTCCTTTCTGGTCGGGTGGGTCAGGGCGGGCATTGTAGCGGAACCCGCCTCGTCTCGCCGGGATCGCGGCGGCGGCGTTACCATCTGGTTCGAACCCCCACCCGGACACGATGGGCATTGAACTCCCCCGGACGTCGACACGATCGACGTCGGTCGGCCCCGGTGCCGACCCGATCGAAGCTCCGACGGTCGAGCTGCGCGCGCTCGACCAGTTGTGGTTTCAGGTGGCGGGCACGGTGTGCAATCTCCGATGCAACCACTGCTTCATCTCGTGCGCACCGGACAACCACTCGTTCTGGTTCATGTCACGCGAGGAGGTGAACGAGGCGCTCGACGCATCGGTGCGCCTGGGCGTGAAGGAGTACTACTTCACCGGGGGCGAGCCCTTCATGAACCGAGAGATCCTCGGGATCCTCGAGGATACGCTCGCGCTCGGACCGACGACCGTCCTCACCAACGCGACGCTTCTTCCTCAGCGCATCGTGGATGCTCTGGCGCGACTCGCGGCGGACTCGCCGTACACCCTCGAATTGCGCGTGAGCATCGACGGTGTCACGGCGGAGATGAATGACGCGATACGGGGCGAGGGTTCGTTCGCTCGGGCGATCGACGCCGTGGGCCGACTCGCATCCGCGGGTTTTCTGCCGATCATCACGACCATGCAGACGTGGCCCGAGTCGGAGACGGAGCGGATCCTCGGTCACTTCCGCTCGGTCCTCGCGGAGGTCGGGTACGATCGGCCGCGCCTGAAGATTCTGCCGCCACTTCGCATCGGTGCAGAGGCCGCGCGCGACCGGGGCTACGACGAGTTCGAGCGTGTGACGCCCGACATGATGACCGAGTACCCGGCCGAGCTCCTGCTCTGCTCCGGTGCGCGTCTGGTGACCGCGTCCGGTGTCTGGGCGTGCCCCATTCTGCTGGACTACGACTCGGGGCGACTCGCCGACACCCTCGACGAAGCGGCTGCGGTCCCGGCCGTGCTGGCCGAACAGGCGTGCTACACGTGCTGGGTGAATGGTGCGATCTGCTCGAACACGCCGGGCTTCGCGGTGGACCCGGCATGACGAGCTTCCGGCGCGCTGTGGCGCGCAAGATGACCCGGGTGAGACCGATCCGATGACGATGGTGGGCGTCGAAGCCGGGGCCGCGTACACGAAGGTCGCAGCGTTCGGGGGCGTGTACTCGAACCATCGTGCACTCGCAGCAGCGATCGAGGACGCCCGCACACGGGGTGCAGAGGCAGCGATCTGTCTGGGCGACCTGGGCGCATTCGGCCCGAACCCGGACAGGGTCTTTCCGCTCCTTCGCGAGCATGGGATCCCGGTCGTTCGCGGCAACTACGACGATTCGATAGCGCGAGGTCTCGACGACTGCCAGTGCGGCTACACCGATCCTCGCGACAACCACTACGCGCGACTCTCGTATCAGTACACGTTCCGAAATACGTCACCCGAGCACCGCCAGTGGATGGCCACGTTTCCCGAGGAGATCCGTTTCCGACTCGGCGATCTGGACGTGCTCGCGTGCCATGGAAGTCCCCGCCAGACCAACGAGTTCCTCTGGGAGTCGGCGACCCCGACACACTTTCTGGACAAGCTCGCCGACGACTTCGGAGCGGACGTCATCGTGGGGACCCATACAGGGATTCACTGGACTCGGTCATGGGGTCAGCGGCGCGCGTACGTGAACGTCGGTGCACTCGGCCGTCCCGCGAACGACGGACGAACCGATGTGTGGTATGCGTTCCTTGAGGCTTCGGGCGACGCTCTGTCGGTCGACTTCGTTCCGGTGCGATACGATCACGAGGCTCTGGCCAGAGAGATGCGGGATGAAGAGCTTCCCGAGGAATTCGTCGAGACGATCCTGACCGGATGGTGGACTACGTGCCTCGAAATCCTTCCTGGAAAAGAACGAGCCGCAGGTCGGTTCTGAGTTGCCGTCGAGGTTGGCGATGAGCGGGACCGTCCGGCTCTTCGTGACCGGGGGCACCTTCGACAAGGAATACGACGAGATTCACGGGACGCTCGAATTCCGGGATACGCACCTCCCGGACATGCTGTCCATGGCGCGATCCCAGGTCGATGTGCGGGTTCGCACGCTGATGATGGTCGACTCTCTCGAGATGACCGATGCGGACCGCCGGCTGATCGCCAACAACTGCCGGGACGTGCCGGAAGAGTTCATCGTGATTACGCACGGGACCGATACGATGGTCGACACGGCCCGGGTCCTGGCGGAAGAGGTGCCTGACAAGACGATCGTCCTGACGGGTGCGATGATTCCGATCACCTTCGGATCGTCGGATGGCCTCTTCAATCTCGGCGGCGCGCTTACCGCGGTGCAGGTGCTGCCGCACGGCGTCTACGTCATCATGAATGGTCGGGTCTTCCCCTGGGACAACGTGCGGAAGAACCGGCAGACGGGCGTGTTCGAGGCGATCGAAGCCGACTAGCGGCCCGGTCAGCCGCCCGTGTGCCTGCGTCGCGGACCGAAGCGCAGGGACCGCGACTGACGACCGAGTTCCTTGATGCGGGGATCACTCCTCAGTTCGTCCCACACCGGGTCGGAGCGGAGAGAGAAGATCCCGTGCTCGCCCTCCTGGATCGCCGTGATCAGGTGTTCGATGGCCTGATCGTCCTCACCCATGCCCGCGTAGGCGGTGGCGAGCTCCATGAACGGCACGTGCGCACCGTCGGCCATGCGTTGCTCCAGCCGGTCGAGGCGCCAGGCCCAGTACCCCTCTGCCCCGTCTGTCCGGATGAGCTCGATCAAGTCCCGAAGGTCGTCGCGTGAGGGAGCACCCGGTGCCCCTGACTCTCGCCATTCGTCGAGGGTCTCGACGCCGGAGCGCAACTCTCCCGACGACACCTCGATGCGGGCCAGGAGGTCCCACGCATCGCTCTTCTCCGGTGCGTCTCTGACCACGCGTTCGAGGTGCAGGATCGCGGCCGGGAATCGACCCGCAAGCGCCTGCTGCCGGGCTTCGATGAATGCGCGATCGTTGTCGTCGCGCCCGGCTGCGAGTTCGCGGGTCCGCATGCGTGCGGCGATCCGCTCGCCGAGCCCGGTCTGCACCGCGACCCAGGCGGAGTCGAGCATCGGCTTCTCTACGATGATCGTGTCCTGGCCTGCGTTCACGCTGAAGACGTGAACGGTGCCCTCGGGTGATCCCGGAGCCGGGATCATCGGGGTATCGCCGATGAGTCCCGGAAGGGACCGCTCGATGAGGGAAAAGACCTCTCGTACCTCGGCCGATGCGGAGTCGAGCTGGAGCGCTTCTCGGGCGACTTCGTGCGCTCCGACGACGTTGTCCGGCGACAGGTCGTCCCGTTCGAGTTCGATCAGGAAGCGTGCCCCTGCCACGCCGGCCATGGCCGGTGCGAAGTCGGGATCGATGTCGAGCGCGTCCTCGAAGTACTCCGTCGCCATGCGGAGACTCTCCTCCGTCCCCTGCTCATACTCGTACCGACCGCGCATGTACGCATCCTGAGCTTCCGGCACCACGTTGCCGGCCGTCTGAACGAACATCGATTCGTCATACTGAGTCGATACCTGCTCCACCACGTCTCGAGCGATCTCCGTCTGGAAGGCGAGTACGTCCTCGACGTCTTCGCGGTCCCACTGAAGCGTTTCGATATGGGTGTCGCTCGGCGCATGGATCAGCTGAAGCGTGACACGGGTTCGTCTTTCAGTGCGTGCCACCGAGCCTTCGATCACTACGTCGACGTCGAGCATGCGGCTGATCTCAGGCATCGTCATGGTCGCGCCCGCGAACTGCATGACGCTCGTTCGCGACACGACGCGCACTTCATCGAGGAAGCTGAGCTTCGCGATGAGCTCCTCGTGCATGCTGGACGTGAAGTACGCCTGGTCCTGTGCCTCTGAATAGTCGTCCAGAGGTAATACCGCGATGGAGCGGATCGGCTCGGTCGGGTCGTACGACGCGAGCTGCACGGCCGGCAGGACGTCATCGAGCTGGGCGGCTGGGGACTCGAAGACACCCTGTCGCTCGAGGTACATGCCGAGGGCGCCCATCACGCCGATGGTCGCGACGAGCAGCGCGCCCAGCGCGAGGCGGGGGAGCAGGGGACCGGCCATGACTCCGTCGGTCCGTTGGAAACCCTCGCTGGTCAGGTCGTACATCCAGGCCAGCACGAGAGATGGCGGGAAACCGAGCCCGGTCGCGACGACGAGGAGGCGAAGCCCCCCCTCACCGATCCCGAACGCCGGGAACACGATCTCGGCCAGCTGCAGGACCACGAACGCGGCGGCCGCATATCCGAACGCGAACCGCCCTACATGGCGGCGGCGCATTTCGGCGAGGAACTGGCCGAACCCGGACGGGGGCAATGGGTCGTTCATGATGGGAGTTGGATCTCGAGGCGGCGTGAAACGTTAGCTACTCATAGGAAGCCCTACGAGTTCATTACCGTTGCCGTGTCGCCTGCGCTCAGAATGCCTTGAGGTAGGTCAGCTTCACGACGCCCGTCTTCCGGAACCAGCGCGCATCTCTGGGATCGGTCAGCGGTCCCGTCAGGTACCCGGTGTCGAAGACCAGAAACAGATCACTCCCGGGCGTGTGGATCCAGTTGACCCGCACATTGGCCTGAAACTCGTTGGAGACGTCGTCCCACTGAACCAGTGCGTAGGCGAAGAGCTGCCGGTTGAGCGCGGCTTCGAGCCGGGTGCTGAGGAGGGTCGTCGAGAAGTCTCCATCCGGCACGGGGAGCGAAACGTCGTTCCACCGGGCATCGGTGTCGATCGTGAGGTGCTTGTTCACGATCCAGACGAAGCCACCCCCGATCTGGGTGCGCGTCCCGCTCCAGAAGTCGCCGAACGACGCGATGCCGTTCATTCCGAAGCCGCGGGCCCGATTCGGGTTGAAGGCGACCTCGATGTCCCGGAACGTGTAATCCCCGAACGGAAGCTCTCGCCCGGCGATGGAGGCCGGCCCGTCGAGGCGCTCGAATCGTTCGGTGACGTTCAGGCTGGCGTTGTCGCCGGACTGGAAGTCGAGGCGGTTGGAGAGTCGCAGCAGGTGTGACTGCTTGTTGCCGTCGATGCCCTCGATCCGGTTCGCCCCGAGAACCATGGAGAGTTGCCGCGCCCACGGGTTCTGCTCGAACCGTGGGCGCATGCCGAGCTGGCCGCCCCAGCGTTTCTGGTCCGGTCTTCGCACGAATCCGAGAGACGGCTCGAAGACGTCGCCGATGTGCGTTCGGGTCAGCTCGAAGATGTAGAGGTCGTTCTGCAGGATGAGCTCTGCCTGTCCGGCGAACGAACTCCCATCGGCATTCGGTCGATCGGAATCCCAGACGTTTGCGCCCCACAGGAAGAGCGAACTGCTGCTCCAGAACCGACTCACCAGGTCCGCGCCCGCCACGCGGTTGTGACCGATCTCGGTCTCCTTGGCCGTGAAGATCCCACCGACGGTAGTTCGGCCGGGCAGGTCCCCGCGCACGCGGGCGACGTTGTTCCACGCTGCCGGCACCGCTTCGTCCGGCGCGCTGGGGTCGGGGGCGGGCACGTCGTCCGTCCAGAGGCTCATGGCTCCGATCGAGAACGGACCGGTCTGCCCCGTGAGACGGCTGGCGCCGACGATATCCGCGTCGAGGCCCACGCGGCGCGTGAAGAAGACTTCCGCCTCCCGTGACGCACCGAACTGAAAGAGCCCGGCACGCTCCAGGAAGAACTCGCGCTTCTCCGGGAAGAACAGGTTGAAGCGTGTCAGGTTGATCTGGACGTTGTCCGCCTCGACCTGTGCGAAGTCCGTGTTGTACGTGAGGTCGAGGGTGAAGTTGGACGTGATCGACGCCTTGACGTCGAGGCCTGCGTCCGCGTCCCGGTCGGTGCCGTCCGCATCCGTGTTCACGACACCTGCAATCGCGTATGGCTTCACCTCGATGTGGCGGCCCTTCTGCAGATTGCGCAGCCCGACGAGAGGGGCGTATCGAGAGACCTGACGAATGCCCGTGCGGTATTCCTGACCAATATGAGGCCAGTAGACCTGCTCGTTCTTTCGTCGGATCGAACGGTAGAGAGCGATGCCCATCCGGGGCGCCTCCACCTCGTCGAAGCGGATTGTCGTGAATGGGATCTCGATTTCGAGAAACCATCCTTCCTCGGTGACGCGCGCCTCCGACGTATAGATGCCGTCCCAGTTCCAATCCTCCGTCGCCTCATCGGAGATGAGGGCGTCGTCCTGTGCACCGAGGGACCCTACCTCGAACATGTACGCGTTCCGGTCATCGTCGTACGTGTCGATCGCGATGCGGATGTTGTCGTCCTTGTCGATCCAGCCGCCTCGCTGGAGGATGTTGCCGAGGATCCCCTCCGGTTCCGAATCGAACATCGACATCCCGAAGTACAGGGCCGTCGGGGTATAGGCGATCCGGACTTCCGTCCGCTCCGTGGCCGGAGCCCCGTCAACCGGCTCCCGCTGGAGGAATCCCGTGACTGGCTCGATGGTGGCCCACAGCGCCTCGTCCAGAACGCCGTCGATGACTGGCGGGGTGTCGACGGCGACCGCGACCGCCTGCTGTTGTGCGAAGGTGGCCCGCGGAACGGCGAGGATGAAGAACGAGGTGAGGAGGATCCTCGTGGGTGCCCTCAACGGAACCGACGGCGGCGAAGGACGGCGCGCACGCGGAGCACGAAGAGAGGGGTGTCGAGCGGCTTGGTGACGAAGTCGTCAGCTCCGGCTTCGAACAGACTCATCTCGATCTGCCGATCATCCGCGCCGGTGACCATGATCACCGGTATGTCCGAGATGTTCGGGCTGCGGTGCGCCCGGATGTGCTGGAGGACGCGCAGTCCGTTCATCTTGTCCAGCCAGTAGTCGAGCGTGACGAGGTCGAACGTCGGGTCGTTCGCCATGAGCTCGACAGCCGAGGGCCCGTCGCTGGCGAGACCCACGCGAAAGCCCGCCTCTTCGAGAATCGAGCGGATGAGCGTACGCTGCCCGACCTCGTCGTCCACCACGAGGATGTGCGGTCCGGTCGGCTCGCTCGTGGTGTGAAGCGCGGCTGCGCTGCGCTCGGCCTCCTCCGCGCTCAACGGACCGTACTCGAGGTCGATCCGCTGTGCGATCGAGTCCGGGGGCGCGATCTCGAACACGACGGTGCGCCCCGTCAGTTCCCGGACTTCACGCCGGGCGTCCTGGCTCAGAGGGTTGCCGGTGGCGACCCACACGTGCGCGTCGTCACAGCGAAGAGGGAAGACGTTCCGTCGGTGAGCGACTTCGGACGGGATGAGTGCCGTGACATGCCGTTCCCGGGCGCCGAAATCCGCCAGCTCGAGCTCGGACTGCGTAGCGATGCCCGCTGCGATTTCGGCCGGTGACAGCTCTGCAGTCGCACCCATCAAAGTCCAGGCCTGGTTCAACTGCTCCGAGCTGGCGGCGTTGACGTCCTCCGCACCTGTGAGGGCGAGGGCCTCTGCTAATGCGACGAGCCAATTCCCGAACATCGGTCGTAAAGACACGTGAATCTCGATGCAAAAGTTGTCGGTCGCTCGATTCGAGTCCGCGGGTAAGATACGCTCGGCTTGACCCCAGAACAGCTTTTTCGGGTGCCGAAGATCCTCGCCGTACTTAGATTCTCCGCTCGCGGCGTCACATCGAGGGCACGCCGGCACGACCATGCAGAGGAGTCCAGTCTGAGCTCGACCCAGATCGCCTATCTCGACGGGCCGCGCCTGCGCCGTTCGCTGATCGCGGCGTGTGAGCACGCACAGCTTCAGCGTGCCGAGCTGAATCGGATCAACGTCTTTCCCGTTCCGGACGGTGACACCGGCACCAACCTGGCGCTCACCGTACGGGCCATCGGAGACCATCTGCGGGACAGCAGCGCGCGTTCGGTGTCCGACGTGGCCCACGAGGCTGCGGAAGGGGCGGTCCTCGGTGCCCGTGGCAACTGCGGGATGATGCTTTCCCACTTTCTCCTGGGCTTCGCGGACAGCGTACGCGACCGGAAGCGCATTACAACGGATGAATTCGGCGTCGCCCTCGGCGCCGGTGTCGAGCGTCTCTACTCATCGCTGGAGAATCCCGTCGAGGGGACGATCCTCACCGTGATGCGAGATGCCGCGACCGCGGCGCGCGAGTCTCAGGTCGACGACTTTGTGCCCCTCGTAATGGCCGTCGTCGAGGAGGCTCGGGTCTCGCTCGCTCGCACCCCGGATCAGCTGGCGGTGCTCAAGAAGGCGGGTGTCGTCGATGCTGGTGCGAAAGGCTTCGTGAGCATGCTCGAGGGCGTTCTCATGTTCGTGGAGGGCGTGACCATCGCCGTCGAGTCCACCGAAACAGAAGCAATGGACCTTTCGGCTGTCGCGCTCACGGATTATCCGGAGGCCGAGGAGCAGTTTCGCTACTGTACCGAGGCGCTGGCGCGGGGCGATGCACTGCCGACGCAGCTGGAGGCGCGTGAGGTCCTTCGAGACTTCGGGGACTCCCTGATCGTGATCCGGTCCCAGGACGTGCTGAAGGTCCACGTGCACACGGACGAGCCAGAGCAGGTCTTCGACTACCTCCGGTCCGTGGGTGAGCTCGTGACTCACAAGGCCGAGGACATGCAGGTCCAGCACGAAACCATCGGTGCCGCGAGTGGTCATATCCAACTCGCTCGCCGTCCGGTGACCATCGTGACGGACTCCGCCTGCGATCTCTCGGAGGAGGTCATCCGGGCGCACGGCATCCACGTGATCCCCATGTCGCTGGTCGAGGGAGATAAGACGTGGCGGGACGGGGTCGACATCACGGCAAGCGAGTTTCATGCCCGGCTGCGGACGGACGAAACCCTTCCGACGACGAGTCAGCCCGCGCCCGCGTCGTTCCTCGAGACGTTCAAGGATGCCGCCGAGGAAGGTGAATCGGTCGTGGGTGTCTTCGTCGGATCGGGGCTGAGTGGGACCGTGGCCGCCGCCGACGTGGCCGCTGATCGGTTCGAGGACGTGCCGATCCGTGTGGTCGACTCCCTCGGCGCGTCCCTGCTTCAGGGCTTGATGACGCTCAAGGCGGCGGAGTTGGGAGAACTGGGATGGGGGGCGGACGAGATTGGGGAGGAACTCGACCGTATCCGGCGCCAGTCGGGGATTGTCTTCACGGTCAGCACGTTCGAGCGACTGATCGCGTCCGGACGGGTCGGTCGTGGTAAAGCCCTTCTTGGGCGCTTCCTGGGCCTCAAGCCGATTCTCGGGGTGACGCCCGAGGGTGCGGTGGCTCCGTTCGGGAAGGCCTTCGGAGACAAGCGTGCCCGCCCCGAACTCCTCCGCGTGGTTCGAAATCAGATCCCGGACGGCACCGAGAAGGTCCGGTTCGGCATCGTTCAGGTCGGTGTCCCCGAGATCGTCCCGGAGATTACGGCGGACCTGCGGGCCGAGTACGGCGACCACGTGGAGGTCCTGTCCGCGCCCGCGACACCGGTGATCGCCACACACACCGGGATCGGTGCGTGGGGTGTGGCCTGGTTCGTGGAGGACTGAGCCGAGGCGTCAGGCCAGCTTCTGCTTTCCGGCGACGAGTACGTCGTACGTCGCGCGCTGTGCCGGACTGAGCGTCGGCGGCAGTCCGACGACGAGCGCCTTCGTTCCGGATTCCGATGGCATGTGGAGAATGAGTCCGCCGGCGTCGGGGCCCTCGTACGCGTGAGACCGACCGCTCTCGTCGATGCGGACTGTGTCACCGGGCGCAAGCGCGACCGCGAGACGCCGCCCGTATTCGGTCCATGCGTGGATCGGGTCTGTCTCCCCGGATGCGACCGCCGGGATGAGCGTGTCGCTGTAGTACGCCACAGCGGCCGCGTAACCATCGGGGTTGGCGCTTCGTAACTCCTTCAGCCGGGTACGGTAGAATTCACGCGGGTCTCGCGCTCCTGCTGCCTCGAGCGCTTCGGCGAGGAGTCGGTCGGCTTGCTCGGTTACGTCGGCGGTCATGGGGAGAGAGTCTCGCCGCCGCCGTTTCGCGTCAACGTCAGCCAGAAGGTAGCTTCCGCTCATGACTACGCCCTTTTCCCGCTCTCCGAGCTCGTTTTCGCCCATGCAAAACCCGACCCCCCAGGAATACCTCGAGGTCGACTGGGCGATGTTCGGCGAGTTGTGCCGCGCGCTCGCGCTCAAGGTCGCACGTGAGTACGACCCGGAGGTCATCGTCGGCATCGCGCGCGCGGGCGTGATCCCTGGCGCCGTGATCGCGTCGATGCTGCGACTCGATTTCTACTCGATGAAGATTTCGCGAAGGAGCTGGGACGACACGATTCGTGAGCGTCCCGAGATCCTTTCCGCCGCTCCGCGACAGGTCGCCGGAAAACGCGTGTTGATCGTCGACGAGATCACGACGTCGGGTGACACCCTGCGTTTGGCGCTGGCGGCGGCGCGGGACGTCCAGCCGGCGGAGGTCCGGACGGCCACCAGCTTCTCGCGCGAGGGCGGATACCAGCCGGACTACAGCGCGCTGACGATGAATGCCAACGTCGTATTTCCGTGGGACAGGAAGATCTTCGACGGTGACGATTTCGTGGTGAACCCCCGGTACGAGGGCTTCCTGGACGAGTAGTCAGACTCCTCGAGTCATCTCTTCCAGAAACTCGGCGTTCGTCCTCGTCATCTTCATCCGGCCGACCAGGAAGCCGATCGCTTCTTCAGGTGGCATGTCCGAGAGGAAGTTCCGGAGCAGGAAGACACGGTTCAGCTCGACGTCCGAGAGGAGCAGCTCTTCCTTGCGGGTACTGGACCGGTTGAGATCGATCGCGGGGAAGATGCGCTGCTCGGCGATCTCGCGGGCCAGCACGAGTTCCATGTTTCCGGTCCCCTTGAATTCCTCGAAGATCACCTCATCCATTCGGCTGCCGGTCTCGATCAGAGCCGTGGCCACGATGGTGAGCGAGCCGCCGTCCATGATGTTCCGGGCAGACCCGAAGAAGTGTTTCGGCTTCTGAAGGGCCTTGGTGTCGAGACCTCCCGACATGATCCGACCCGAGCGCCGAATGGCGGCGTTGTAGGCTCGACCGAGACGGGTGATCGAGTCGAGAAGAATGACGACGTCCTTCCCGTGTTCGACGAGCCGCTTCGCCTTTTCCAGCACCATCTCCGCGACCTGGATGTGCCGCTTGGGTGACTCGTCGAAGGTGGAAGCGATCACTTCTCCGCGGACCTTCTGCTTCATCTCCGTCACCTCTTCCGGGCGCTCGTCGACAAGCAGCACCATGAGGTGGACGTCGGGCCAGTTGGTTGCGATGGCATCCGCCATTTGCTGCAGGATCGTCGTCTTTCCGGCCTTTGGCGGCGAGACGATCAGTCCGCGCTGTCCTTCTCCGATCGGGGCGATCAGGTCCACGATGCGCATCGCGATCCCCTGATCGTCATCCGGCACTTCGAGGCTGAGGCGCTTTTCCGGGTAGCGGGGCTTGAGCTTGTCGAACTCGCCTCGCTCCTGCGCCTCTTCGGGATCGGTCCCGTTCAGAGACTCGATCTTCTCGAGCGCGATATACTTCTCGCCCTTCCGAGGCGGGCGAACCTCACCGACCAGAGTATCACCCGTACGCAGCTTCAGCCGCTTGATCTGGGCCGGACTGACGTACACGTCGTCCGGGCTATTCACGTAGCTCCAAACCTGAGAGCGCAGGAAGCCGTACCCCTCGGGAAGGATTTCGAGCACACCTTCACTCGTCAGAGACTCGCCCTTCTCGAGCAGCGCGTGCTCGATTTTCAGGACGAGATCCTGCTTGCGGAGGGCATGGTACTGGCTGAGGTTCAAGTCCTCGGCCAGATCGTGCAGCTCTCCGACGTTCTTGCTCTGGAGCTCGGCGATGTCCACAGACATGTCTGCGCGGGAAGCGAGCAGGCGCGACCGTGTCAGGTGGCGCCGGGAATTGAGAGAATCGGCCCTCGGGCCGTAACGAGCAGCGTGCCGGCAGACCCTCGTTCCAACGAATGGAACGGGCCGGCGATCAGGAGACCGAACCGTCGAAGGATCGATCGAGGCGAACGTAATGAGCGTGAAAAATGGGGTCAAGCTGGATCCCTCGCCCTGGTTCGATCTGCTGGCCGAATATCAGCTGACCACTCTGCCGCACGACACGGTACTTCGCGGTGTGCTGCGGGAGGATCTCTCTCCGGATCACCCCGAGGTCCTTCAGGCGATGGCAGAGTGGCCCGCTCCGGTCCACCTCGAGCACGGGGTGGACGGCACGGACATCGTGCTGGTCTATCAGCTGAAGGAGCCGCGCCCCGACTCGCTCGTGATGCACGCCTTCCTCCTGGTCGTGACACTCGTCACCACGCTCGGCTCCGGTGCCCTCATGCGCGGCGTGGACCCATTCTCGACGCGGTATGTCGAGTTTCTCGGTGTCACGCTGCCCTATCCTTCGGGCCTGGACGGGATGGAGCTGTGGCTGGGAGCGTCCTTTGCGGTGCCGTTCCTCGGTGTGCTCCTGACCCATGAAATGGGGCACTTCTACGCCGCGCGGGCACATCGCGTTCGAGCCAGCCTGCCTTACTTCCTGCCGTTCCCCCCATACTTCTCGGTGATCGGAAGCCTGGGAGCTTTCATCCGGCTTCGTGGGCCCACGGTGCGTCGATCGAGTCTCTTCGACATCGGTGTCTCGGGCCCGGTCGCCTCGTTCCTCGTCTCACTCCCCCTCTTTGCCGTAGGCCTCGGGTGGTCCCGGGTGACCGCAGTGGACGCGGACGTGTGGACACCCTTTGCGATCTTCTTCGCCGGACAGCCGGTGTACCTCGGCAATGGCGTGCTCACCCACGTGATGGCGGGGCTATTTGGTCCGGGCGGTGCGGGCGACGGTTTGATCCTGCTCCATCCGGTCGCCCTCGCAGGGTGGCTCGGCCTCTTCGTCACCGCGCTGAACCTGCTACCCATGGGTCAATTGGACGGTGGGCACATTCTGTACGCGCTCTTCCCCAGACGGCACACCCGGATTGCGCGCTTCTTTCTGCTGTCACTCGTGCCGCTCGGAGCCCTGTGGTGGGGCTGGTGGGCGTGGGCGCTCCTCATTCTGGTGCTGCATCGGGGCCGGGTCGATCACCCGAGCGTCATCCTGCCCGAGCCGGTCATGGATCGGACCCGTCGCGTGTTCGGCTGGATGGTAATCCTGATCTTTTTGCTCACGTTCGCCCCGGTTCCACTACAGCTGTGAATTTGAAATATCGCAAATAGGGAATGGGGTGATCGTTCAAGTATCATAACGATTTCCTGTACTGTGACATCCGAAATTTCTTGACTATTGCGAATCCGGAAAGAACATTCGGTCATTCCGTTTTTCCAAAAAACGAAGAGGGTTTCGGTGTGGCACGACACAACCGTGACGGGGCCGGCGCGGATCAGCGCGGCTTCGAGTATGGCGTCAGTTATCAGCCCGACTGGCTCAAGCGTGTGAAAGTCACGCGGCAGCTCGAGTCGGGCCGCCAGTCGACCAAGACACTCTTTTGGAATCCTGCTCGAGGGCCTGAAACGGAGCCCGGCGAGCGCATCCGGACGCGTATCGTGTCGTCGGATCAGGCGGTCGACTTCGAGGTGGCGCTGACGGACCCCCGCGCCGCCGTTCGCCGTGTACGGATCTCCTACGAACTCCCCGACGGGAACGGACGCACGGAGGAGGTGGAGTTCACGCTGGAGAGCGAGGACTATCCGGACGACTAGATCGTTCGCCCCGTCTCCGGTTGCTGTATAATCGGGGATGACTTTCTTCGTCGCTCCCGTTCGGACTGTAGGCCGAGGTGCACTGCGCTCCGTGTCATCTGTCGGTCGGGCGGGATATCTGGGCGCGGATGCGTTCCGGGCCCTCAGAAAGGTGGATTTGTGGGGCCCCCACCTTCTTCCGCAGATGGCGCGAATCGGAGTCGAGTCCGTACCCATCGCGCTCTTCATCGCGTCGTTCACCGGCGTCGTGCTCGCGCTGCAGGCTTCGTACACGTTCACCGGTCAGGTACCGCTCTACTTCGTCGGTGCCCTGGTGGGGAAGACGATGATCCTCGAGCTGGGCCCGGTGTTGACGGGACTTTCTCTTTCCGGTCGCGTCGGGGCGAACATCGCGGCGGAGATCGGGACCATGCGGGTGACCGAGCAAATCGACGCACTCGAGACACTGGCCTACGATCCGGTCGCCTACCTGGTCACGCCACGGGTCCTCGCCGGAGCGATCATGTTCCCCATGGTCGTCATCCTGTCGATCGGGATCGGGATCGCAGCGGGTTGGGTAACGTCGATGGGATTGCTCGACCTTACCTCGGCCGAGTTCATCAAGGGTCTCAGGCTCTTTTTTGAGCCCTGGGATGTCCAGTTCGCCGCGATCAAGTCGGTCACCTTCGGCATCACCATCACCTCGGTCGGCTGCTCCTTCGGCTTTCACACCCGCGGGGGGGCGGAAGGGGTGGGTCAGGCCACCACGCGCGCGGTCGTGATCTCCAGCATGATCATTCTGGTCCTCGATGCCTTCTGGGCGGCGGTGCTGCTGTCATGAGCATCAGGTTGATCGACGTATACAAGTCGTTCGGGTCGAAGGAGGTCCTGAAAGGCTTTTCGCTCGAGATCGAGGACGGCACAACGACGACCGTGATCGGGGGCTCGGGCTCCGGAAAGTCGGTGGCACTGAAGCACATCGTGGCCCTGTTGCGGCCCGACGGGGGCAACGTCTGGGTGGACGAGGACAACGTCTCACGACTCGACCAGGAGTCGGTGTACCGGATGCGTCGGAATGTCGGGTACGTGTTCCAGTTCGCAGCGCTCTTCGATTCGATGACGATTGCGGAGAATGTGGGACTCGGGCTCCGTCGCATGGACGACTTTCCCAGGGACGCCATTCTGGATCGGGTGGCCGAATGCCTTCGGCTGGTTGATCTGGATGGGTACGAAGACCGGACGCCCGCTCAACTCTCCGGAGGGCAGAGGAAGCGAGCGGGTCTGGCCCGGGCCATCGCGACGAAGCCGAAGTACATCCTGTATGATGAGCCGACCACCGGACTCGATCCCGTCACGACGGCGGTCATCGATGAGCTGATCGTGCGGATGTCGGAGGAGCTCGGGGTCACGGGGGTCGTCATCTCGCACGACATGAAGAGCGCCTTCCGGATTTCTGATCGGGTCGCGATGCTCTACGATGGCGTGATACGAGAAGAGGGGACCCCGGATGAAATTCAGGGATCGGACGATCCGATCGTCAGAGGCTTCATCGAGGGACGTCCCGAACTGATGGGAGGCGCAGTAACGTGAAGGAGGGCCGGGAGCTACTCGTCGGGTTCGTGATCATCGCGGCCGTGACCGTCGCGGTCGTGGGAACGTTGTGGCTTCAGGGCTCGAACTTCGGTCGCCCGACGACCACGGTTCAGACATTGATCGCCTCGGTCGGACAGCTCACGGAGGGTAACGCCGTGACCTACCGCGGCGTCCGTATCGGAACGGTCGACGTCATCGAGGTCGAGCCCGGAGGAGCGAGTGTGCGGGTGTCGCTCCTGCTTCGGGAAAACCTCGGGCTGCCCGACGACGCCGCTGTCGTGCTCGGGCCCGAATCTCTCTTCGGGGCGTGGCAGGCGGAGATCGTCAGCCGGCAGAACTACCCGCGCTTTCCGTTCCTGGAGATCCCGAGCGGTACAAGTCCGACCGGTCCCGAGGCGGTGGGCCCCGTCCTCCCCGGATATGCGCTCCCCGAACTCTCTCGTCTGACCGCGTCGGCGGAACAGATTTCGGTGAACCTGGCCGACCTCAGTGAGCGTTTCGAGGTCGCATTCAATCAGGAAACCGCCGATAACCTCGCCAGTGCCATCACGAATCTGGAGGCGATCACTCAAGAGGTCCGCGTACTCGTTCAGACGCAGAGTGAGGTGGCGGGCAGTATCATCGCCAATGCCGACAGCACGTTGACGGAAGTCGAGGTCGCCGCACGCGCGGCTCGGAGCACGTTCCAGCGGGTCGATGGGTTGCTGGAGGACACTCAGATCGATTCGATCGTGGCAAATGTGTCGGCCGCGACGGCCAACCTCTCGCTCATCACGGCACAACTTTCGGACGAGGACGAGGGGATCACAGCGACGCTCGAACGTGCCGACTCCGCGTTCGCGAGCATGAGCCGAGTCGCGGCCCGGGTTGAGGCGGGTGAGGGATCGCTTGGCCGGCTCCTCACCGATTCGACGCTCGCCGTGCGCGCCGAAGACGTCCTCCTCCAGCTCGATCTTCTCCTTCAGGACGTCCGAGAAAACCCGAGACGTTACGTCCGACTGTCGATCTTCTGACCGACGCTCCCAGGCCTTCCCGCTATGCCCTCCAGCGACAGCCCTGCGACAGCTGCATGCGTCGAAATCAGCGCGGGGGGCGTCGTCGTCCGAGTCATTGGAGGCGTCCAGCACGCGCTGGTCATCCGTGACCCCTATCAGAAATGGGGTCTGCCGAAGGGACATGCGGAAGAGGGGGAGACCACCGAAGAGACCGCGCTGCGGGAAGTGCTCGAGGAGACGGGCCTGACGGACCTTCGACTCGGTGAGGAACTGGTGACAATCGACTGGGTGTTCCGGGCCAAGGGCCGGCGGATCCACAAATACACCACCTTCTTCTTGATGTATTCCGAGTCGGGAGTCCCGATACCCGAGCAAGGGGAAGGCATCACGGCGTGCGAGTGGGTGCGACTCGATCTCGCCCACGAGCGTATCTCGTATGAGAACGCCAGTGAGGTTGTTAAGGTGGCGCAGCGCCTTCTGTCGGACGGTGGTCTCGAGGCGGCCTACTGACGTTGCCTCACCCTCCAACGGAGAAGTGGAGGGACCGTTCGAGGAGTACCACGAAACCGATGAGTTGTGCGAGAAGGGGTCGTATTGCGATGGCGAACGGGTGACGTGACCTGGCTCGACTCCGCGAGGCTGGAGATGGTCTGAACGAGGTCGGAAGGACTTCAGGCCCGTCCGACTGTTCCTTGGTGACGAACCCTCTTCGTTTTCTTATCCTTCCCCCGGGGTTTGGAACGGCTTCTCTCTGAACCATGACCCCATCTCTCGTTTCTTCCGTCCCAGGTTTCCGGGACCGATGGCTGACGACATCCGCGATATCACAATCATCGGCGGAGGGCCGACCGGGCTCTTCGCCGCCTTCTATGCGGGCATGCGCGGGACGTCGTGTCGGATCGTCGACTCGCTGCCCGAACTGGGCGGTCAGCTCGCCGCGCTCTACCCGGAGAAGTACATCCACGATGTGGGTGGCTTTCCGAAGGTGCTCGCCAAGGATCTGGTGAAGGGGCTGGTCGAGCAGGCGCTGCAGTTCGACCCGGACGTGGTGCTCGACGAGCAGGTGCGCGAACTCGAGCACGCAGACGGCCACTTCGTGCTGCATTGCGCGCGTGACTCGTATCGAACCCGAGCGATCGTGATCGCCGGCGGAAAGGGCGCCTTCGAGCCGATGCCGCTCAAGTGCCCCGGGTACGAAGAGTTCATGCACAAGGGCGTCGAATACGCCGTGCGTGACCCGGAGTCTTTTCGCGGGCAGAACGTCGTGATCGTCGGCGGTGGGGACACCGCGCTCGACTTCGTGATCATGCTGAAGGACGTCGCGGCGTCCCTCACGCTCGTACATCGACGGGACGGGTGGCGTGCCCACGCGGCGACCGTCACGCTCATGGAGCAGGCCGCTGATGCGGGCGAGATCGATCTGCGCACCTTCTTCGAGGTCCGCGAGATCCATGGGAACGGCACGGTCGACCGCATCACGATCTTCGACAACCGCACGGACGAGGACGTCACGCTCGATTGCGATACCGTCCTGTCGTGCCTTGGCTTCAAGCCCGACCTCGGACCCATCAAGTCCTGGGGGCTGGAGGTCGAGAAGAACCGGATCATGGTCGACTCTCTGATGACCACGAACATTCCGGGGATCTACGCAGCAGGAGATGTGGTCGATTACTCCGGGAAACTCGATCTCATCGCCACGGGTTTCGCTGAGGCGGCGGTCGCGGTGAACAATGCCGTGCACCATGTCGATCCCACGGCTCGTGTGAACCCGGGCCACTCCACGAACATGAAAGTCTTCAAGGAAGAGTAGAGGAGCCGAGCATGACGGAGAGCGACACGCCGCAGCATGAGAAGGTCGTCATCATCGGATCCGGACCCGCCGGCTGGACCGCCGCGATCTACGCCGCCCGCGCTGAGATGAATCCGTTCGTCATCGAGGGGAATATCAGCCGGACGATGATCCCGGGGGGTCAGCTCATGTTCACGACCGAGGTCGAGAACTATCCGGGCTTCAAGGACGGCGTCGACGGTCAGGCCCTCATGATGGAGATGAAAGACCAAGCTCTTCGCTTCGACACGCGCGTGCTGACGGAGGACGTCGTCGAGATCAACAAGGACGTGTATCCCTTCCGGCTCACGACGACGAGCGGCACGGTCGTGACGGCTGACGCGGTGATTCTCGCGACCGGTGCGAACGCCAACTGGCTCGGATTGCCGAACGAAGAGAGGCTGGCACAGAGCGGCGGTGGCGTGAGCGCCTGTGCCGTATGCGATGGTGCGTTGCCGCACTTCCGGGATCAGGTGCTGGCGGTGATCGGCGGTGGAGATACGGCGATGGAGGACGCGTTGTACCTCACCAAGTTCGCGAAGGAGGTCGTCATCGTTCACCGTCGGGACGAGTTGCGCGCGTCGAAGATCATGGCCGAGCGCGCCCTGGAGCACGAGAAGATCACCTTCGCCTGGAATACGGTGGTCACTGATGTGCTCGGTGACGACGTCATCACTGGACTGCGACTCAAGGACGTGCACTCGGGCGAGGAGCGGGAGCTTTCGGTCGGGGGGCTATTCGTCGCGATCGGTCACTCACCCAACACCGGTTTTCTCGAGGGTGTCGTCGATCTCAAGGAAAATGGGTACGTCGAGACGCCCGTTCCCTGGCGCACGGAAACTTCAGTACCCGGAATCTTTGCGGCGGGCGACGTGATGGACGACTACTACCGTCAGGCAGTCACCGCGGCGGGCACCGGGTGCATGGCTGCGCTCGAGGCCGAGCGCTGGTTGGCGCATGGGGGCGCCGGAGCCGCGCACTCCGCGGAGGCGGTCCCGGCAGGAGACTGATCGGCTCGAGGGCCGGTTCGATGGAAGAACCGCTGACCTTCGAGCCCTACGACGGTGGGCCTGCGGGTCCGAGCAGTCGGCCGCCGTCCACGGGCATGATGTGGCCGGTGATGAACTGCGCCTCAATCAGGAACAGAAGGGCCTGAACCACGTCGTTCGGGCTGCCCGTGCGCTGCAGCACAGCCACGTTGGCCAGAGCGTCCCAGCGTTCCATGGGCCAGTCGTCCGGTGGGAGCACGGCACCCGGGGCGATCCCGTTCACCCTGACCTCCGGAGCGAGCGCCCGCGCCTGAACGCGGGTTAGATGGGCGAGGGCGGCCTTCGAGACCGCGTGGTGTGGATACGCGCTCCACGCCTGCCACGCCGACAGGTCGGTGATGTTCACCACACACCCGCGCGATTCACGCAACATCTCCGCGGCAGCACGGACGATGAGGTGAGGCGCCCGCACGTTCAGGTTCATGACCTGATCCCACTCGTCCCCATCCACGTCGAGCAGGGGTACCGACTGGAATGAAGCGGCCGAGTTGACGAGGACATCGAGTCGGCCGAACGAGGTCCGCACGGCATCGATCAGGCGGTCGGCCGCATGTACTTCGCCGAGATCCGCCTCCACGTGCACCAGCGTGCGTCCCAGCGCTGCGACCTCGTCCGCGAGCGTTGCGGCCTGAGCCGATGACGAGCGGTACGCGATCACGAGATCGTACCCCGCCCGGGCCAGGCCGAGGCTGATCGCGCGGCCGACCCGGACGGCACCCCCGGTTACGAGGGCCACGCGTTGCCTGTCACCATCGGTCATGGCGAAACTCCTGATCCCCGGCGCGATTCGTGCGCCGCACCAAATAGACTATGGAAGGACGTTCATGCCGAACCTGACGGGCAAGGTCGCGATCGTGACGGGCAGTACCAAGGGCATCGGGCTCGCGATCGCAAAGCGGATGGTCAGCGAGGGGATGTCTGTGGTGGTGAGTTCGCGGACTTCGGATGACGTGGCCGAGGTCGCGGCCCGTCTCGGTGACCACGTGATCGGGCTCCCTTGCGACGTGGCGGACCCGGATGATTGTGCGCGGCTCGTCGCGGAGACGGTGACGCACTTCGGCCGGCTCGACGTACTGGTGAACAACGCCGGGCTCGGTGTCTTCAAGCCGATTTCGGAGATGTCGATCGAAGAGTGGCAGCTTCAGGTCAATGTGAACCTGGGTGGGGTCTTCTACCTGTCGAAGGCGGCGCTTCCGCACCTGAGCGCGACAGGAGACGGCTACATCGTGAACATCGGCTCGCTGGCGAGTCGGAATACGTTCGCGAGTGGCACGGGCTACAACGCCTCGAAGTTCGGTCTGCTGGGGATGACCGAGGCGATGATGCTCGACGTCCGCCATGACGACGTACGTGTGTCGATCGTCATGCCCGGGAGCGTGAACACGCCGTTCAACAATCACGAGACCTCCTCGGAGCGAGGATGGAAGCTCGAGGCGGACGACTGCGCACTGGCGGTCATGCAATTGCTCGAATTCCCCAAGGAGGCCCACGTCAGTCGAATCGAGATCCGGCCGAGTCAGCCAGGTGCCAAGTCCTGATTTAACGCCTCCGCGACCGAACCGATCGGAGGTGGTGTCACGACTCGGTACAGGGGGACGTTGATGTCGGTTCGATGGACGTTGGGCTGTGGGTGCGCGTTGCTTGTTCTCGCCGCGTGTGACTCGGACGTGAGCGCCCCGGACGTCGGCGAAGAACCCGGAGGGTCGGTCGATCTATCGTCGTTCTTCATCACGCCTGCTCTCTGTGAAGATTCGCAGGGCCCGACGTGTACGTCGTTACGGCTCGGCGATGCGCACCTGACGACCACGACCCCTGCCCGGGGTAAGCTCTTCGCCTGTTCATCGGGTAATGCCAACGCACCAGGAAGTGACCCGGCCCGAATCACGTGGATCGATTGGGCAGCCAGCACGTGGAATCTGCTCAGGAAGCCGTTTCTTCCGTCCGGTTCGTTCTCTCCTCAGGCGGGAGAACTGACGATGTCGGAGTCAGGTGGGACGCGAAGCATCACCGTGAACAACCTGCCGATCGATGGGATGATCGGTGACTGGCCGATGACTCAGTATCCGGCTCTGTCGGCGATCGACCGTAACCCGGGTGTACCATCGGCTACGAGCCTGACGTTCCGGCTGCCCGTCGACCCGACCGTCAGCGTGACGCCTACCTGTACCTCTCTCGGAGCGATCGGCGTGACGCTCAATGGGGTGGTGCTCTACAACGCCGTGGATGCGCGTGGAAACGATGCCGTCGCCCACGAGATCGTCGACGAGTTCGGGGGGCACCCTGCCATGAGCGACTACCACTACCACTTTCTGCCGGAGCGGCTCGATTCGGCACCTCTGTCGGATGGTCACTCCGGTCTGGTCGGATACATCCGTGATGGCTTCGGACTCTACGGATATTACGGTCCGGGCGGCACGGAACTCACGAACGCCGACCTCGACGAATGCCACGGGCACGACCACGCACCCCTCGGCTATCACTACCATGCGACTCTGGAATACCCCTACACGATCGGCTGCTATCGAGGTGTGCCGGAGCCCGCATTCCTCGTCGTCGGGCGAGCCTCGGATGCGCCCGCGAGGGTCGTCCCGCGCTCAGAGGTCGTGGGGCCGTTTCTACGGAGGATGATCCAGCATCACGAGCAGGCGCTCGAGCTGACCGCTCTGGCTTCAGAGCGCTCTCGGCATCCGGACGTTCGAAGCATCGCCGAGCGGATCAGTATCTCCCAGGTCGAGGAGATCCGCCTGATGGAGTTCTGGCTGGAAAGTGAAGTGGCCTCCGCAACCCTGGATGCTTCCGAGTACAACATGCCGGGCATGCTGTCAGTCGAGCGCATCGAGGTCCTTCGACGGTCTTCCGGCGCTGAATTTGATGGGCGATTCCTCGACGCGATGGTCGAGCATCACCGTGGGGCGATCGAGATGTCCCGTGCCTATCTGGATCGCACGGGGGGGGCGTCGGGGGACACGTTCGCCGGTTGGTTCGTCCTGCACGTGGAGGCCGAACAGGCCAAGGAGATCGAGCGCATGCGGAGGATGCTCAGAGACGTGTCGTTACGGCGTGAGCATTGAAGTGCCGCCCCCTTCATGTCACGGAGCCTGCGCGTAGATTTGCGTCGTCTCAAACGAGCACGCATGCACGTCCCTCCTCAGCTGCAAGGAACAGCGCCCGATGACTGACCGATATCGTATTGAGAAGGATTCACTGGGCGAAATGCAGGTGCCGGCCGACGCGCTTTATGGCCCCCAGACGCAGCGCGCGGTCGAAAATTTTCCGATCAGCGGGCAGCGGTTCGGTCGTCGATTCATTCAAGCGATGGGGCTGATCAAGAAATCGGCGGCCGAGACGAATGCCGAACTGGGCAATCTGGATGCCGACGTCGCCCAGGCAGTCGTGGCGGCGGCCGGCGAGGTCGCGGACGGACGGTGGGACGCGGAGTTCGTGCTCGACATCTACCAGACCGGATCGGGGACGTCGACCAACATGAACACCAACGAGGTCGTCGCACACCGGGCGACGGAACTCCTCGAGGGAGATGGCGCGGTCCACCCGAATGACCATGTGAACTTCGGCCAGTCATCGAACGACACGATTCCGACAGCGATCCACATTTCGACCCGGGTCGCGATCGAGGAGGAACTCATCCCGGCGCTCCAGCACATGCACGATGCGCTCGACGCGAAGGCGAACGAGTTCGACACGGTCATCAAGTCGGGACGGACCCATCTCATGGACGCCACGCCTGTCCGACTGGGACAGGAGTTCGCCGGCTACGCGACTCAGATTCGGAAGGGTATCGAGCGCGTGCGGGCTGCGGGTGCGGAGCTGGAAGAGCTTGCGCTCGGGGGTACCGCCACGGGTACGGGAATCAACACGCACGAGGAGTTCTCGTCCCGGACGATTGCGCGTATCGCGGATGCGACCGGCGTCTCGTTCCGCGAGGCCGATGACCACTTCGAGGCTCAGGGCGCGAAGGACGCCGCCGTGAACGTCGCCGGCGCCTTCAACACGGTTGCCACGAGCTTCATGAAGATTGCGGACGACATCCGGTGGCTGGGGTCGGGTCCGACCTCCGGTCTCCACGAGGTCCGGCTTCCGGCCATTCAGCCGGGGTCCTCGATCATGCCGGGGAAGGTGAATCCGGTCATGTCCGAAGCGATGATGATGGTCGCCGCCCGGGTCATGGGGAACCACACGACGGTGACGGTGGCGGGCAGCCGCGGAAACTTCGAGCTGAACGTCATGATGCCGGTGCTGGCCCATGCGCTCCTCGAGTCCGTGACGCTTCTGACCAACATCGCGCTCGCCTTCACCGACCGTTGTGTCGTGGGCATCGAGGCCAATGAAGAGCGTGCACGAGAGCTGCTCGAGCGGAACCCGTCGATCGCGACCGCACTGAACCCCTATATCGGGTACGACGAGGCTGCCGTGGTCGCCAAGGAGTCGGCGAAGCGTGGCGTCAGCGTTCGTGAGATCGTTCGCGAGAAAGGCCTTCTTCCGGACGACCAGATCGACGAGGCGCTCGACGTGCGGTCCATGACCGAACCTGGGTTGCCGGACGCCTGACGCCGGCAGAGGGAGATACGAGGACGTCTCCCCGGGGGAATCCCGGGAGGTCCTGCGTGATGCTGTCGGCGATTCCGTGTGTTCCCCGGGGGCCGATCCCCTCCGGGGCTCGACGCGCAACTACCTGCCAAAAGCGAGTGACGCCAGGTGCAAGCACCTGACGCCACTCTTGGCACGCCCCCCCAGGGCGTGTTGCCCACCCATCCTGGCGTGGGGCTTTGTGCCGACCGGACGACCGAGGTCGAACCGGGCCGGCACGAATTTCAGGCTGACTGTCTTTCGAGGTCGAACTCGAAAACCATGTCGGTAGATACTTCACCGAGCGGCATTCCGCCATGCGGAATTACTCGGGTTACGTCTCCGTCCAGATACACAGGATAAGCCCAATTGCCGTATCGCACGACCTGAACCAATTCGGGCCCCTCCACCACGGCGGAAGAATGCACTCGTTCGGTGATCGAGCGCCATACTCTATCGACGAGCGACATCCGCTCCTGAATCGAATCCGCCCACAGCGCGAGGTGGATCCGCTTGCGGTCTTCGAGGGAAAGTGGGCGAATGATCCGTCGGTGACCTCGGAACGAGTGCGAGAGTAGAAACGCGATCGCCTCACCCTCCGGAACGGGCTCCAGACCGTGATCGTGGTATCCCGGCGTCCTGACCCGACGGGTATCGGATATATCGAGGTATCCATCAGCTGCAATGCGCATTCTTCCCTCCGCGTCTTCGTCGTTCGAGCCACCGATGAGTGGTTCGCTAGCTGTTCCAGAGAACAAGTCTCGTGCCGGTTGGGGCGAAGGTCCGATATCGGCTTGGTCGGCATCGTAGGTCGTTGCAGGAGATGGCTTTGTGGCGATACGAACAAGTTGGAGCGCGTTCGGGCTGGTGGCCGTGAACGGTCGATTCCGGCAACAATGCTTCCGGCCGTGGCAAATTTTTCCGACTTTCTGCCATGATTCATGACATCGATGAAATGGGAGCGCACGTCTCGGCGTCCGGAGGGGTCGACCTCGCGCCGGGACGGGCACGCGAGATCGACGCCGCGGTTCTCCAGCTCTTCACGAAGCAGCCAAGCCGTTGGGCGGAATCCGTGATCGACGAGCAGACGGCGCAGGCGTTCAAGACTGCACGTGAGGAGCAGGGCATCACCGTCGCCGGTGCCCACGACTCCTATCTGATCAACTTGTCGACCCCCGACCGAAGGCTGTGGCGCATGTCTCAGCGTGCGTTCGAGGCGGAACTCGCCCGGTGCGCTCTTCTGGAGTTGGACTTTCTGGTAACGCACCCGGGGAACGCGACCGACAAGGATTACGAGGCCGGGCTCGAGCGAAATGCCCAGGGGGTCACGGAGTCACTCGAAGCCGTATCGGGGCCGACGAAGGTGCTCCTCGAGCTCACGGCGGGAAGTGGCACGAGCGTGGGCGCGACCTTCGAGAATCTGCAGACGATCATCGAGATGATACCCGCGGAGCAGCGGCACCGGGTGGGAGTCTGTTTCGACACCTGCCATGCGTTCAGCGCGGGGTACGACCTCGTCGACGACTATGACGGGGTCTGGTCCGCCTTCGATGACGTGATCGGTCTGGATCGTCTGGGTCTGATCCACATGAACGACTCCCAGCACCCGTTCGACTCACGAAAGGACCGACACGAAAGCATCGGGGAGGGCAGCCTCGGCCTGGAGCCGTTCAGGAGGATCGTGCTCGACGAGCGTCTCATGACTGTGCCCAAGGTGCTGGAGACACCGAAGGGAGACGACGGGGAGGAGGCGGATATCCGAAATCTCACGTTGCTCCGCACCTTACGGGCGGAGGGCTGAGTCCCGGGGCCGCATGCGCCCGTCCCGCAGAACCCTTCGCGAACTCGTCTAGCAGGCTCTATATTCTCCTTCCGCAGCCGGAGGGCCTTTTATTGAGCCAACGCATCGAAGCCGGGACTGACTCCTGGACATGACGCTAGGCCCCGGAGGAGGGGAAAGCGGTAACGTTCGGGGAGGTCACCACTCGTGGTTTCCCGGGCTTCAATGAATCCCCCTTCGGCTGTAGCGGGGGTCGGTGCGCGTCGCCCAAGCGACTTGGCACCGGCTCCCGCATTTTTTTATTCCTTGCCGAGCTATGGATCGCGTGGTGTGCGATCGGGTAGCCGACAGTCCTGAGGAACCAGAACGCTCGACGAGATACAGCGATGCCCACCGTCCGTGTGACCCGCCGTGCCCACTTCTGTTCGGCCCATCGACTTCACCGCGTCGACTGGTCGGACGAGCAGAATCGAGAAGTGTTCGGAGATTGCTCGAACCCTAACTGGCACGGCCACAACTACATCCTGGATGTGACCGTGGAGGGCCCCGTCGATCCCGAGACCGGGTTCGTGATGGACCTCAAGCAGCTCAAGCACGCGATGAACGAACGTGTGATCGACGACGTCGATCACCGTAATCTCAACCTCGAGGTGTCCTGGCTCGAGGGGACTATGGCGTCCACCGAGAATTTTGCCGTCGCCATCTGGGACCGTATCGCGAGTGCGCTTCCTGAGGGTGTCCGGCTGCACAGGATCTATCTACAGGAAACGCCAAACAATTCCGTCGAATACATGGGGCCTGTCGGGGGCTGAGGACATGACCGAACCACGTGGGGCCGACCTCTCGGACGTCAGTTTTGAGGACCTCGTCGCGGAAATGATTCGCCGGTGCGGCGACTCCCCGGACCGTGAGGGGATGATGAAGACGCCGGAACGGGTCGCAAAGGCGATGGCGTTTCTCACTAAGGGTTACGGCGAGTCACCGCAGGCGGTGGTCGGCGACGCGATCTTTTCCGAGAACCATCAGAGCATGGTCCTCGTGAAGGACATCGAGCTGTACTCCCTCTGCGAGCACCACATGTTGCCGTTCTTCGGGAAGGCCCACGTGGCATACATCCCGAACGGCAACGTCATGGGGCTCTCCAAGGTGGCCCGCCTCGTCGAGGTATTCGCTCGTCGCTTTCAGGTTCAGGAGCGATTGACTGAGCAGGTCGCGCAGGCCGTCTGGGAGACCACCGAACCGCAGGGCGTGGCCGTCGTCATCGAGGCGTACCACCTGTGCATGATGATGCGGGGCGTGCAGAAACAGAACTCGAAGACGCTGACGTCGGCGATGCGTGGACTCTTCCTCGAGGACCACCGCACACGCGACGAATTCATGCGGCTGGTGACGAGTACACATCCTCCAATGGGATGACGGAGCGCACGAGCCTGGCGGGGCTCACCTGTCTCGTCACTGGAGCGAGCCGGGGAATCGGCCGGGCGGCGGCTGTGGCGCTTGCTGACTGCGGCGCCCGAGTCTGGGCCATGGCGAGGAGCGCGGACGCGTTACAGGAACTCGAGCGTGAATGCGGAGCGACGCCGATCGTTGTGGACCTTGGGGACGACGCGGCCGTCTGGACGGCACTCGACGAGGCGGCGGAGTCCGCTGGTGGTGTCCCTGACGTCGTCGTGAATGCCGCAGGAGTATTCGGGGTGGAAGCATGTGTCGACGAAACGGTGAAGTCGTTCGATGCCCACATCACGATCAATCTTCGGGCACCGTTTCTGGTCACGCGTTCGGTCCTCCCCGGCATGCTCGAGCGGGGCTCGGGTCTGATCGTCAACATCGGATCCGTCGCGGGCCGAAAGGCATTTCCGGGAAACGCGGCCTACTCGGCCTCGAAGTACGGGCTCCGGGGCTTTCACGAGGTGCTCCTCGAGGAGCTTCGCGGGACCGGGGTTCGCGCATCGCTGATCGAGCCGGCGGCGACCGACACGGCGCTCTGGGACGATCTCGATCCCGACTCGGACCCGAATCTTCCGGATCGGTCGGAGATGATGACGCCGGAGCAGGTAGCCGACGCGGTCGTGTTCGTCGCGACGCGACCGGAGGGTGTCACGGTGCCTCATCTCGCGGTAGAGCGTGGCTGACCCGCCACATGCACTTTCTTCTCACTGATCGACTGACCTGCCCGCGTTGCGGACCGGCGTTTGGCCTGATCCTCCTCGCCGACCAGCTTCTGGATCGCCGGGTGCGGTTCGGTGTGCTCGGCTGTCCGAACTGCCGGGACTCATTCGAGATCGACGACGGCTTCGCGGACCTGCGTGCGCCGCCGCGCGGAGACCTTCCGCGCGGGCGAGCCGGAGCGGAGGTGCGCCCGGAAGAGGGCGACGTGGAGCGGATCGTGGCCCTTCTGGGAATCCACCGCGGCCCGGGAACGGTCGTGGCTCTGGGGGCGGCCGCCTCGTTCGCGGCGCCTATCGCAGAGGCCGTGTCAGACCTCATGGTCGTCGCGGTGGACCCGGAAACGAGGCGATGGCCCGCCCACGACGACGTGACGAGGATGGTCGCGTCTCCGGGGCTTCCGTTCTTTGATCGCACCCTGCGCGGTGCCGTCGTCGACGGTGCCCTGGGCCCTGCCATGCTCTTCGAGGCGTGTCGGTGCACGGCTCCGATGAGTCGTGTCGTCGTGCTGAATGCGGGCGCGGACGTGCCGCCCGTGATCGAAGAGGCTGGCCTGTCCGTGCTCGCTTCGGAGGGCGAAACCGTCGTCGCTGCAAGGGGTTGAGCGTTGCGCCGTGGCCGGCCGGCTTTCTACCTTCAGAAATCCCTGGGGAAGCGACGCCGGAGGGGTGCTCCGGCGACGGCCAAGGTTCTCTGACCCACCTCGAATGGCGTTCTGGAAGAAGCTCCTCGGGAGCGACGACGATCAGCGCGTCGACTACTACGACGAAGGCGTTGGCCTGCTCGAAGACGGCAAGTTCCACGAAGCGCTGACGTCATTTCGCCTGGCTCTCAAGGCGACCCCGGGGGACGAGATCGTTCTGCAACAGATTGCGATCTGCTATACCAGGATCGGGATGGTCGATGAGGCGGCCAAGACGTACCGCCACGTGCTCCAGAAGGACGAGTCGTCGTCGGGCGCTCACTACGGGTTGGCCTTCATTCTGCTGAGAAGTGAACGGCCCGAAGAGGCGATCCCTCACCTCGAAGCGTTCCTGACCCATGCGCCGCGGGACGAGGAAGCGACCTCGCACGTCGAGCACGCCCGCTGGACACTCGCGAATCTGCGCGGCGAGGCGCACGGAGAACCCACGATGAAGCTCGAAAAGGATGATCGCGATGTCGGGTAACGTTCGGCAGGCCCGCCTGCGCTGGACCGGTGAAGGAATGGCGTTCCGGGGTGGTCCGGACGGGGGTGCTCAGATCGGCATCGACGCTGACGGTGTCGAGGGGCCGGCCCCGATGCACCTGCTGCTCATGTCCGTCGGCGCCTGCATGGCGATCGACGTGCTGATGATTCTCGAGAAAGGGCGTGTTCCGGTGGACGACCTCGAGATCGAGACCACCGGGGTCCGGGCCGACGACCACCCGAGACGCTACGAGTCGATCGAGTTGGTCTATCGGATCAGCGGACCGACTGAGGATGACCAGCCGAAGATCGATCGTGCCATCGAGCTGTCGAGGGACAAGTATTGCTCGGTGCTCCAGACGATGGACCCGGCCATCGACCTCACGATCCGAAGCGAGCGGGTGTGAGCGGGGCCGTGGCGACGAAACTCGACTACTTCGCGAACGAGACACCAGTCCCGGATTCGACACTGACGGGGCTCTTCTTCGAGGCGATCGATCGTTTCGGTGATGAGGCTGCGCTTCAACGGTTCGAGACCGCAGACCGGATCGCGGACATCAGCTATCGTGACGTGCTGCACGATGTGATGCGGGTGAGTGGAGCGCTTCGCGCCTCGGGGATCGACCGCGGTGACCGGGCCGCGATTCTCTCGGAGAACCGACCTGAGTGGGCGCTCGTCGACTACGGGTCGCTTTGCTCGGGCGCCTGGGTCGTGCCCGTGTACCCGACGCTGACTGCACCGCAGGTCGAGTACGTGCTCACGGACTCCGGTGCGAGCATCGTCTTCGCCTCGACGCCGGACCTCGTCGCGAAGGCGCTCGAAGCCGCGTCTGGATGTCCGCAGGATATCACGGTCGTCGCCTTCGATTCGGGAGCGCCCGCCGAGGCCGTGCCATGGGAAGACTTTCTCGCTCGTAGCGGCCCCGTCGACAGTGCAGAGGATCGGGCGCGCTTCCGGGAAGAAGCCTTGCAGGCCCAGCCCGAAGATGTGGCTACGGTCCTGTACACCTCCGGGACCACAGGCCCTCCGAAGGGCGTCATGCTGACACACAACAACGTGGCATCCAATGTCCGTGCGACCGAGATGCACCTCGGTATCCTCGCGACGGATACCACGATCAGCTTCCTGCCCCTGTCGCACATCCTGCAGCGGATGGCCGACTATCTCTTCTTCTGGACCGGGGTCACGATCGCGTACCCGCGGTCCCTCGACACGCTGATCGTCGATCTCAAGCGGGTGGCGCCCACCGTCGTCGTCTCGGTTCCCCGGATCTACGAGAAGATCTACAACGGGGTGATGTCCGCCCGAGGACCGAAGAAGAAGCTGATCGACTGGGCGGCGGCCGTCGCGGATCGAGCGGCAGACCTGCGCCTCGCCGGCACGGAGCCCTCCGGACTTCTCGCCCTCAAGTACGCGATCGCTGACAAGCTGGTCTTCTCCAAGGTGAAGACCGCGGTGGGAGGGCGCATGCGCCTCTTCGTGAGCGGTGGTGGCCCGCTCGCGCCTGCACTGAACCGATTCTTCTACTCCATCGGGCTGACCATTCTCGAAGGGTACGGACTCACGGAGACGAGTCCGGTCACCAACGCGAACAGCGAGGAGTATTTCCGCATCGGGACCGTGGGTCATCCCGTTCCGGGCACCGAAGTCCGGATCGCCGAGGATGGAGAGATCCTGATTCGCGGTCCGCAGGTGATGAAGGGGTACTACAACAAGCCCGAGGCGACGGCGGAAGTTCTCTCGGACGATGGGTGGTTCGCGACCGGTGACATCGGGGAACTCGATTCGGACGGATTTCTTGCGATCACCGATCGGAAGAAGGACATCCTCGTCACTGCCGGCGGGAAGAACGTCGCGCCTCAGCCGATCGAGAATCTGCTCAAGACCCACACGCTCGTGGAACAGGCGGTCCTGATCGGAGACCGTCGGCGCTATTGCTCCTTGCTTGTCGTGCCCGCCTTCGACGCCCTTCGCCAGTGGGCTGAGGATCGTGGTATCGAGGCCGGGTCGGTTGAAGAGCTCGTAGCGCACCCGGATGTGCTCGCCGGCGTACAGGAAGAGTTGTTCGCGATGCTCGACGGGCTGGCCTCGTACGAGAGCCCGAAGAAGCTGGCGCTGCTCGCCGAGGAATTCACGGTCGAGAACGGTCTGATGACCCCGACTTTGAAGGTGAAGCGCCGTGAGCTTCGTGACCGGCTGGGAGACGTGATCAACGCGCTCTACGACGGCGAGGCAGCGGACTCGACCGCGCGCTGAGCTGATGAACGACTCGTACGACCCGACCATGGTGGTCGTGCTGACCACCATGCCGGATAGGGATGCCGCCGAAGCGCTCTCCTCACGCCTCGTCGAGGAGCGGTCGATCGCCTGCGCGAACATCGTACGGGGCGTCACGTCCATCTACCGTTGGGATGACGAGCTGAAGAAGGACTCGGAGGTCCTGGTGGTGATGAAGACCACGGCTGGGCATGTGGCGGCTCTTCAGTCGCGCGTGGAGGCGCTCCACCCGTACGACGTACCCGAAATCCTCGTGCTTCCCGTGGCCGGAGGTCACGCACCGTACCTCGAGTGGGTCGCCTCCGAGGTCTCCGGCTGATGGGGAAGCGCCGGAAGAAACGGAGCAGGAAGGCCGCACACGACACGGCGCAGGTCGAGTTGCTGCCAGGGCTGGCGGCCGACGTCTCCGATCAGACCACCGATCAGTCTGAGCAGGTCGGCGAGCAGGCTTCTCTCGTGGACGAGCGCCCGAGCGGTAATGGCGGGCCCGAAGTGTCGAGCGTCGAGCCGGCCGATGGCGAGGGCACCGGCGAGGCGGGTGACCTCGACGCGTCACCGCCCGTGCCGCGTCCGCAGGGCAATCAGCTTGCGCGGGCGCGCGATCTCGTTCAGTCCGGTCGAATCGAGGACGCGATCGAGCAGTACATGGAGATTCTGGGAGAGAATCCTCAGAACCTCCGGGCACACAATAATCTCGGAATCCTCTACGACGAGCTCGGCCAGCACGATACCGCGGTGGAGCATCTGGAGGCCGCCTTCGAGGTAGATCCGGAGAACGTCGAGGTGCTGACCAATCTGGCCAGCGCCTTGACCAAGCTGGCCCGATTCGACGCCGCGGATACGTCGATCCGGCAGGCCCTTCGGTTGGCTCCTGACGATCCCGCCGCCCGACTGGCTCAGGGCATTCTCTCATTCAGACGCGGCCTGTACACGCAGGCGGAAATGGAGCTGCGCTGGGTGTGCGAGCGCGACTCGGACGTCGGGGAGGCCTTCTACTACAGGGGCGAGGCGTTGAATCGGACGGGTCATTTCGCCGAGGCGACGGATCTGATGCTCCGAGCTGCCGAACTGCTTGCCGAAGACGCGAGGCCGTTCTACACACTGGGCCATCTGTACGATCGCCAGAGCCGGCCGGTCGAGGCTGCCGAGATGTATCGACGGGCCCGCGACCTGCAGGCCTCATGATTCGCGTCCTGGTCGGGAACCTGGCCGAGCAGGCTGTCGAGGGTGTCGTGCGGCCCGTGCAGTCGGATTTTTCTCCGGTCAGTCACGCTTCGAGAGATCTGGCCGCCGCCGCGGGGGAGAGCGTCGAGCAGAAGCTATCTCGTGTCGGTTCGCTCCCGATCGGTGGGGCGGTCATGACTCCGGCCGGGAACCTGCCGTGCGACTTCTTGATTCATGTGGTGGTCAGTTCCGCCGATGAGGCTCAGTCGTCGTTGACCGTACAGAAAGCGGTCCAGAACGGACTCCGAAGGGTCGCAGACATGGGCCTGACATCCCTGGCTCTGCCGCCACTGGGTATCGGCGTGGGTATGACGGAGCCCGAAGATGCGGCCCGCGCGCTGTGCGAGATCCTCTTCGATCACCTCGACTCGGGCGAAACTCTGGACATGTTCCTGGTCGTGCCATCGCCCTACGAGGAAGAGATGTTCTCAAGGATCGTAAGGGAGTTGGCGGACCAGAGGACGTCGGATGCCTGAATCGGATCGGAACCTGTGCTTCGAGGGCCCGTACCCAAGACGTCTCGTAGCTGGCCAGGCTCGGTAACAGGGGGGGAGGGCGCATGCGAAAGCGGATTCTCGGGACGACGATCGTCGTCGTGTGGATCGCCATGGTTGGGTGGAAGGCCCGTGACGTGTACTTCCAGCCGGAGTTGATGCGGTTGGCCGAGGCGGCACTGACGCTCGCGCCGGGCATCAACTTCTATACCCTGACCATGAACGACCGGACGGTGGGGCAGGCGACGTCGCGTCTCGACACGCTTCCGGACGGCTTCGAGCTCGAGGACCTCATGAACCTCGAGCTGCCCGCGCTCGGCCAGACGGGGATCGCCATCGCGCGGACGCGAGTGAAGCTCAGCCCGTCGCTCGTTATGGAGAATTTCAGCTTCACGCTGGACAGCGAGGTCGGCCGGTTCGAAGCGAGCGGGGAATTGCTTCCTGACACGACGCTCGAAGTTCGCATCGTGTCGGCGGGCAGCGAGCAGAACCTCTCCTTTCGCCTCCCGCAGCCGCCGATCATGTCCAATGTCGTGCCGATCAGGGTGGCGATGGGTGAGGGCCTCGACGTCGGAGAGACGGTCCGGCTTCCGGTCTTCGATCCGACGAGTCTCAGCACCCGTACCGTCGAAGTCCACATCCTCGAGCATGACACGCTGCTGGTCACGGATTCCGCCGCGATCGGAACGGACGGCCGTTGGGCGTCCGCGAGGCAGGATACCGTGCCGGCATGGAAGATCGCCGAGGAGTTCGGCGGCGTCCGTGTCGAGAGCTGGGTCGACGAGGACGGGCGAATTCTTCAGGCATCCAGTGCACTTGGCTTCTCGATGCAGAAGACCGAGTACGAACTCGCACGGCAGGCCCAGGAAGATTCCCGTCTCGTGTCGAACTCACCGATCGACGACGACGTGATCCTCTCCACGGCGGTGCAGAGCAACGTCGATTTCGCGGACGTGACGCAATACGACGAGCTCCGCTTTCGATTGACCGGCGTCGACCTCGAGGGTTTTCAGCTCGAGGGTGGGCGACAGTCACTGCGGGGTGACACCCTCATCATCCGAAGGGCGGATTGGGAGGAGGTCGATCCCGGCTACCGGCTTCCGTACGCGTTCATGGATCTTCGCGAGTCGCTCGAGCCCGAGCCGCTGATTCAGAGCGATGATGAACGCATTATCCGAAGGGCGCGAGAAATCACGGCTCGGCGGACGCAGTGGTCTCAGGACCCGAAGGAAGTCGCGAGGCAGCTGACGACCGCTGTGTACAGCATGCTCGCTAAGGAGATCACGTTCTCGGTACCGAACGCGGTCCAGGTCCTCGAAACTCTCCAGGGTGACTGCAACGAGCACACGGTGCTCTACGTCGCGATGGCGCGTGCGCTCGGTCTTCCAGCGCGGACCGCGGTAGGACTTGTCTATGTGAACGGGGCCTTCTTCTACCACGCGTGGCCTGAGGTCTGGCTGGACGAATGGGTGGCGGTCGATCCGACCTTCGGCCAGTACCCTGCGGACGCGTCGCACATCCGGTTCGTCATCGGTGGCCTGGCTCAGCAGGTGGAGATCGTGCGCCTGATCGGAAGCCTCGACATCGAGGTGCTGGATCAGGTGGCGGCCGAGGAGCAGGAGTGATCGTCCGGATGCTGTTCCCACACGTGTTGCTCATCACGAATCCTCCAGGGGAGAGAACGTGACCCACGTTCCAAGCACCAATACGGAAACACTCGCGTCGGCCGCGAGTCCCGACGAGACAGCGCCCGGCGGCGTACCTGGCGAGATGCTGGAGCTGCGGGGGGTGAAGAAGAGGTACGGGACCTTCGAGGCGGTGAAGGGTCTCGACCTCGCCGTGCACCGGGGGGAAATCTTCGGCTTTCTGGGCCCGAACGGGGCAGGGAAGACGACGACGATTCGCATGGTGGCGGGTATACTGCGGCCGTCCGGCGGAGAGATCTTCGTTGGGGGTGACGACCTCACTCATCAGCCCGAAAGGGCCAAGTCACGCATCGGGTACATCCCCGACCGACCGTACCTGTACGACAAGCTTTCCGGTGGGGAATTCCTTCGCTTCGTGGCCGGGTTGTGGGGTCGTGAGGGCGAGGCGGTCGAGGCCCGGGCCGACCGGCTGCTGGAGCTCTTTCATCTGACGCCGTGGAAGGACGAGCTCATCGAGAGCTACTCCCACGGCATGAGGCAGAAGATCCTCATCAGCTCAGCGCTCATCCACCAGCCGGAGTTGATCGTCGTCGATGAGCCGATGGTCGGCCTCGATCCCCGCTCGGCTCGCCTGCTGAAGGATCTGTTCCGTGAATTCGTCGGACACGGGGGGACGGTCTTCCTGTCCACCCACACCCTGGAGGTCGCGGAGGCGCTGTGCGATCGCATCGCGATCATCAATCAGGGTGAGATCATCGCCTTCGGCACGATGGACGAACTTCGGAGTCAGGCGGAGGCCGGGGGAGCGCACCTGGAGGAGATCTTCCTGAAGGTCACCGGGGGCGAGGCGATGAGCCACGTCATCGAAAGCCTTCGCGAGGCCATCGAGAAGTGAACGGCGTCGTTCAGGCCAGGGCAGGCCTCCTCTGGCTTCTGCGGCCGAAGATCCGTACGAAGCTCAATCGTGCGAAGACGGATGAAGGGCGTCTCTTCAAGGCGATGCTGCTCGGGTTTGTGGGCTTCTTCTTCTGGGCGCTGATCTTCGCGGTCATCTTCCGGATGCTCATGTACTTCCGGGGTACACAGGGCATCGGGGATCTGCTCGCGGCCAAGCTGCTCGGGCTCGCGTTCCTCACGTTCCTCATGATTCTCGTGCTGTCGAACGTGATCACGGCGCTCTCGACCTTCTTCCTTTCCGAAGATCTGGAGTTCGTGGTCGCAGCACCCGTAGAGGCGGAGACCGTCTACTCGGCGCGCCTCATCGAGACGATCGTCGACTCCTCGTGGATGGTGGCGCTGCTCGCGATCCCGTTACTGGCAGCGTACGGGGCGGTCTATGCGGCAGGCCCCGTGTACTATCTGATCGCGATCGGGACCGTGATCCCGTTTCTGGTGATCCCCGCCGTCCTTGGGAGTGGTGTCACGCTTCTTCTCGTGAACATCTTCCCAGCCCGTCGAACACGGGACCTGCTCGCCCTGGTGGGTCTGTTCGCCGCGGCGGGCGTCGTAGCGCTCTTCCGGTTTCTTCGCCCGGAACGGCTCATGAGTCCGGAGGAGTTCAGCAGCCTCGTCGACTTCGTGGCGGTGCTGCGGACGCCGACGTCTCCCTGGCTCCCGAGTGAATGGGCGTCCGAAGCTCTCATGACGCAGCTCAACGGCCGCTTCGAGTGGTTCCCCTTCGTCTTCCTCTGGTCGACGGCTGCGATGTGCTTCGTTGTGGGCGCATGGATGCATCGACGCTACTTCGACGCGGGCTTCACCCGCGCGCAGGAAGGCGCCGAGAAGAAGGAGGGCCGGGCGCGATCCCGCCTGCTCGAGCGGGCGTTCAGCAATACCGAGCCCGCGACGCGCGAGATGCTCGCGAAGGAGTTCAGGGTCTTCTTCAGGGACACGACGCAGTGGTCGCAGCTGATCCTTCTCGGCGTGTTGGTCGCCGTATACGTCTACAACATCACCGTCCTCCCGCTCTACACGGGTGAGCAGGTCTCATTCCTGCTCATCAACGCCGTGTCCTTTCTGAACCTCGGTCTGGCGGGCTTCGTCGTCGCGGCGATCGCGGCGCGCTTCGTCTTTCCCGCGATGTCGATCGAGGGGCGGATGATGTGGCTGCTCAAGTCGTCTCCAGTGGACGTTCGGACGATCTTCTGGTCGAAGTACCGCGTAGGCACCTTCCCACTACTCCTCGTGGCGCTGCCGCTCATCGTCGGCACCAACATCGTGCTCGACGCGACGCCGTTCATCCTGCTCCTTACGTCCGTGACGATGATCGGGGTGACGTTCGCGCTGACCGCGCTCGCTCTCGGTTTCGGCGCCCTCTATCCGAACTACGATACGGAGAACGTCGCCGAGATCCCGACGTCGTTCGGCGGCCTTCTCTTCATGATGGCGGCCATCTCGTACCTGGCGGGGGTGGTCATCCTCGAGGCGTGGCCGGTCTACCTATACCTCAACTCGCGCTTCCAGAGCGGTGCGGCCGAGGTCAGTGTGACGCCACTCTTGCTGGGGGTCAGCGGTGCGGCGATCCTGACGATCCTCGCAACCTGGCTGCCGCTGCGCGCAGGGATTCAAAAGATCCAGTCGGTCGACTTCTGAGCATCGCCGAACGACGAACCGGAGACACCCATGCTACAAGCGATCAAGAGCTTCTTCGCCTCGTCGATGACGCCCCCGGACGAACAGCCCACCGCGGCCGGATCGAAGGATATCCGTCTCGCTGCGTGTGCTCTTCTTCTGGAACTGGCCAATGCCGATGACGAGTTCACGGAGGACGAGCAGCAGCATCTCGAGTCCGCCGTGCGCCGTCAGTTCGGGCTAGACGGATCCGAGGCCGAAAAACTCCTGGAACTCGCCCAACAGGAGCGCGAAGAGGCCGTGGATCTCTGGCAGTTTACGAATCTGATCGCCGAGAACTACTCGACCGGGCAGAAGATGGTGCTCGCCGAGATCATGTGGGGCCTCGTGTACTCGGATGGCGACCTGGCGAGTAAGGAGGACTACCTCATGAGGAAGATCTGCAATCTGCTCAGGCTCGAGCCGGGGTACCTCGCGGAGGCGCGGCAGCGCTTCCAGGGCGAGGGCTAGCGGACCAGGGACGGGGGTGACACCGGGATCGGACACCGGCATATTTGGTTCGTACGCAGTACTCACTCGAACGACAACGGATCATGCGCGACCTCGTACCCGGCGGCTATCTCTTCACTCACGCGGTCTTCTGGAGTGTCGTGGCGATGGTGGCGGTGGGCACGAACGCCGTGGCGATCATCCTGTCGATTGGTCTCGGGTTGCTGGTCGTCGAGTCGCTCACTCAGCGCTAGAGACCGGTTTCCCTGACAGTCGAGTGGGCGTCCCCGACTTCGGGGGCGCCTTTTTGTATGTCCGGAATCCCACAACGATGTGCAAGCGGGCGCGGGTACCGACGTACGAGCGTGAGAACGCACCGTTTCGGACCCGCCGCACGAACACCCTGAAACCTGCTAGATCCCCATGACGGCTGTCTCTCTGATTCTTACGGCCCTGATCGGCCTCGGAGTCGGCGTCTGGCTGGGTATGCCCGGCCGGTATACGCAGACCTCGGACGAGATCGAAAACATCATGGAGACGGGCGTCGGTCGCCGAGGTCGGAGGAAGCAGGTGTTCACACCGCTGGCGTGGATGAAGCGAAGGGTGAGCGCGAAGGACACTGCGTCGAGAGGCCGCCGTCAGGGCGGTAGACGCGGGGGGTTCAGGCTCGAGGCGCCCGATGATCGCGGATAGGCGACGCGGGGCTCTGTTCAGCCCGGACCCGTGAGCTTAGCCTCGACGGTCGTTTCGACTTTCGAGACCGGACCCCGCCAAGTGCACGTTTCGCGCAAGCTTGTGGTTCTGCTGGCCCTGCCCGCCCTGGTGGCGTGCCCCTTCTCCACAACGGACGATCCCGATCCGGCTTCGCCCGACGCGCTGGTCGGCTTCTGGCAGTACACGATCGAGGGGGACGTCGAGGCGACCCTGCGCTTCTCCAACGACGGGACGTTCCGGGTGCTGGATGCGTTCGTGGGCGCCGATCGCTGCGATTCAGAGGGTGGTTGGTGGGAGGCTGCGGACGGTGTCATCACGTACGGGGTGACCGAGGTGAACGGTGAACCCGCGTCCGAGTCGGGCACCGTCCCCTACGCCCTCTCCGGTAATACGCTGACGCTCGACCCCGGAAACCCCGACGAGGAGGTCTTCGGCCGCTTCGATGGCCCGATGCCCACATGCGGGGATTACGGCTTTCCATCCCTGGTGGTACTCGAAGCCACGATCGGTGGTGTCCTGTACGACTTCACGGACCCCGGACCGAACCCCGTCCGGGAACTGGGCATGTCTCTGGGGGAACTCGCCGCGACCGGCAACCTGGATCTGACCGGTCGGATCGGTGGGAGTGCGTATCCGTGCCCATCGTGCCAGACGCTCCAGATGACACTGCTCGGAGGTGGCCAGACCGGAACCATTCTACCCGGCACGTATGGCCGTGTGGGGACGGTCGGTCCCGGTGACGCCGGTGACGCGTCGATCGTGTACACCACCAGCCTGGCCGTTCAGGTCGATCCCTCTCAAGTGTTCTGGAGTGATCTGGGGGACGTCACCGGGTCCCAGGAAGGCTCGGTGACCGTGACCGTGACCGTCGTCGAGGAGAACCGCATCGCCGGGACCTTCGAGACGACCATGTGGAGTGGAGACATGCTGACTTCGCTGACGGCTTCGGGTCGCTTCGATATCCGGTACGACTAAGCGAGATGTTGGGTCTATCCCCCGCACAAGCTGTTCACGTGCCCGAACGGACTGCACACAGATTCGCCCTGCGTCTTCTCGCCTTGTCGCTCGTGACCCTCGGCATGACGGTGTGTGCCGAGTCTGCGACGGACCCCGACTCCCAACCGGCCGAGTCTCTCATCGGGATCTGGACATCCACGGTGCCTGATGTCTCGGAGATCAGCTTCGAGTTCGAGGACGGGCAGGAGTTCACGGCGGTCTACGCGGACTACGTCAACCGCCGTTGCACGTCGGAGAGTGGAGTCTGGAGTGTGGCGGACGGCAGCCTGACGCTCCAGGTGGCCACGCGAAACGGGCAGTTGGTCTCCGGCTCCGTCGAGTCGGTGTCGTACGAGCGATCGGGGAACACCCTGACCATCGCTTCGCCGCTGGAGTCGGCGGGCACCTACGGCCCCGCGTCATCCATGCCGATCTGCGCGGACTACGGCTGGATGAACATGGTGATGTCCGCCGAGATCGACGGTGTAGCGACGGACTTCAGCACGAGCGGACTCTTCGTGATCGATCTCGGATCGAGTATCGCTAGCGGCTTTGTCAGTCTGTCGGGCTATTACGATCCCGACGGCGTCGGCTTCGACCCGACGTGCGCGACCTGCCAACTCCTGAACATCGATGTGTACCATGAGCTTGGGGCCGCACTCGAGCCGGGTACCTACCCGGTCGAGACGTTCGGCCCGACCGGGAATCGGGCGGTGGCGCAGTACACACCGTCCTTCGGCAACCCAACGGGAACGCTGGGGACCAACGACTCCGATCCGAATACCCAGCCGTGGTCGGGGCAGGTGCTCGTTACGACCATGACACCGGATCTGGCGGAGGGCACCTTCGAGTTCGTGGTCTTCGATACGACCGGTTCGGGACCCCCATACCCCTCCGTAACCATCACGAACGGCTCATTCAGGCTTGCCTTCGACTGAGCGGTTTCGGTATGACGGGTTGTCGCCTCACCGGACCAGAGCGTCTACCGCCACCATCAGCAGTCCGATGAACGCGCCCAGTACGTAACCGAGCCGCACGATCAGGCGCAGCTCTCGGTCGGTGACCTTCCGCACGATCTCTTCCATGCGGGCGGTAGGGAAATGGAGAACCTTCTCCTCGACTCTGCGTGCCACGTCGATGCGCTCGACGACGGCGGGGACCTGCGTCTGCAGCCAGTCCCAGATCGGGTCGCCAAGGGCGGCTTCAATCCGGGCGGGACCGTCTTCCGGGAACCATCGGGCGGGAATTCCGATCGGGCGCTCCAGCATCCGTCCGATGATACGCTGCGCGCCGGCCTCCACCGCACGATGCGTGATATCGGTGCGTGCGGCGACAACGAGGAAGTCGGCGATCTTCTCGGTAGGGATACGCTCGAGGACGTCGCCCCAGGTGCGTGCGCCGGCCTTGTCGAGGCCCTCCCGGAGTTTCTCCACGAGGAACTCCCGGGTGGCGGAGTCGCGGGCCATACCGACGACCCAGCCGGTCAGCGTCTCACGCGCCTCGACCATGGTCGGGTCGTCCGCGTTGCCGAGCACTTCGTTGACCGGTCGTCGGAGGAAGTCCACGATCGCCTGATTCACACCCTGCGCGATCGCGTCCTGTACGGCCGGGTCCCGGAGAATCTCGGAAAGGCGCTCGGCACCCTCCTCCTGGATGGTATCGAGGACCTTGTCGACGGTGTCCTCCGTCATCACCACGCGCGCCACTACGCGCTGGTGAAATTTCAGGTCCTGCAGGAACCGCTGGAACAGCTCCTGAATCGTGGTTTCGAACTTCTTTCGCGTCTCGGGATCCTCGAGTAGCCCCCCGAGCCGCTCGGCCGCGAGCGGCAGGTAGCTCGCGATCGCTTTCTCGAGTGAGCCGACGAGTCCGAGCGGCAGGATCTCCTCGAAGTTCCGGCCTGGCTCCAGCAGCTTCTTGGACGCGCGCTCGATGTAGTCGGACACGGCATCCGAGAAGTCGTCGCTCTCGACGACCCCCTGAAGCCAGTCCTCGACGGCGGTCTCGACAGCGTCACCGCGGGCGGGCGTGAGGATGCCCGCGATCGGTTCGTCTGCGACGGCCCCGACGATGTCGTCTGCCCGCCTCAGCATGGACTCCTCGAAGCGTTCAGTCGCGACGTAGTCGTAGAGCTGCTCCATGCCGCGGTTCAGGGCGTCCCCGATGAGTGCATCGATGTCCGCAGCCACAGCCTCGGGAATGAGCTGCCGCAGCGAGCCCCGTTCCGTGTGCAGTACCTCGTCGAGGAAGAGTGCCAGCCGCTGGTCGAAGGCGTCCCGGAATTCGACGTTGGCGAAGGTGCTCGTCAGGTCCTCGGGCGTGAGCAGTCGACTGCCGACGGTGCGCCCGATCGCGGCGGCCAGCCTGGGCTGATTCTTGGGCACAGCGCCGTGGAGAAACCTCACCGGCCAGCGCCCGAACAGCCTGGGCGGATGATAGGGGTGGAACAGCATCCACACGGCGATCGTGTTCGTAAGACCGCCGGCAAGTGCCCCGAATCCGACCTTCACGAGAGCGAGAACGAGTTCCTGATTCATGAGGTCATCGCCGCTCGTGCACGAGGATCCCGTGCACCCCGTAGGTGTCCTCCCCGACCGCGAACTCTCCCGTCACTTCGAAGAGCGCCCGAACCGGCAGCAGCGGGCCAGGTCCTTCACCCGGCTGCATCTCCGCCGAGACGGCTTCGAGTCGGCCCTCGATCGAACCGTCGGCCGACCGTACACGCCACTCGACCGGGACATCCCGACGTGCGGGGGGGAACGCTTCGGTCCGCTCCCAGTCCACGCGTACGTCCGGCCACTGCATGAGGTCGTCATCGTGGACGCCCCAGGCCCGGTACAGAGGTGGACGGTCTCCGCCGTACTCGGAATCTCCCGCGAGGACGAAGTGTGCGGAGTCCCCCGACAGCAGGAACGCCCAGTCACCGCCCGGAGGCAGGGGCCCGGCAGATGCCCGGGCCATGTCCAGAATCATTCCGTCGATCCGCTGATCGACGAGGTATGCTGCTCCAGAGAGGACCTGATACGTATCCCCTCGCGCCCCGGTCCACGCCGGTCTGGCGTCTCCGAGGACCAATTCAAGCAAGCGAGCCCCCTGCTCGTAGAGGATCCCATCGATGGCATCATTGTCGCCTACCAGAAGCTGGAGTCCGAGATGAGGAACCAGTCGCGCGGGTGCTCTCGTCGGGCCGGTACGCCAGCGCTCATCGTAGAAGCCGTCCCAGACCCCGCCTCGGGCGATCCACGCGCGGGCCTCCCGAGTCACGCTGTCCGGGTCTTCTACCGTCTGTAGAAGCCATGGAACGATGAACACGCTGTCCGCAGCGACTGACGCGAACACGAAGTTCCGTTCGTAAAATCGCCGGTTCAGGTTTCCACTGTCAGCCACCTCGGTGCCGTCCGTCGGCCCCTGGGGCGCTGGTTGCTCGGTTTCTCCACAGGCAAGGGCGACGCCCAGGATCACGGAGCCGCCGATCCAGCTCCGCGTTCGATTGCGGGTCATGCCGATTCCCTGTAGACCGGGTGTCGCATCGGGTCGAGGATCTGGTCGGGACGAACGGCGAGCTCGGTGTCGAGGGCGCGCACGAACTTGCCGATCAGCCGCTTGCTGCGCCCCCAGTCGCCCTTCTCGCCGCGTGACACCGCGACCGCGTCGACACGCGTCTGACCCTGCTGATCCAGCCCCACGCGAATGTGGACGTCCGCTTCCCAGCCCACGAGTGGTGTTTTTGCCAGTGCCTCGATGACACCACGCTGGTCATCCATGCGGCCGATACTCCAGCCGAGCAGACCGCCTCCGCAGACCCGCATCGAGGCCTGCCACACATCTTCGAAACGGATCGCATACGTACGTCCCCGGAGGCGGGGATCGTCCGACCGCTGGTCGGTGTTGGCCTCCTTCTCGTAGAGCTTGTCGAGCAGGCCGCTCAACCAGCCCCCTCCGGCCCGATGGCGAAGCGGATGGACACGGTTGCCGTGACGGTCTGATCACCAGCCTCGATCGGTGTGTCCGCCGCGCGCATGGCCATCGCCTCGGCCTGGTAGGGCACGGGGCCCGGTCGTGACGCTCCGCCCGAAACCTCCAGCGGTTCGCCCAGCCGATACCCGAGTGACTCCGCGATCACCTGCGCCTCGGCACGTGCTGTCCGGACCGCGAGAGCCATGGCCTCTGCTCGGGCTGGCCCTGTATCCGACGCGAAGAAGTGGATGCCGGCGACCCGGTTCGCACCGGAGGCGATCGCTCGATCGATCACGCGGCCGACTGCATTCACGTCGGAGACGGTCGCTCGAACGTTGTTCAGCGCCACGTACCCGACGACCTCGCGCACCCGCTGATTCTGGACGTTCGAGTACTCGGGCCTGAGGGAGTACCCATGCGTGGCGAGTTCCAGACCGTCGAAGCCGGCGTCCCGAATGGCACGCAGCACGGCATCCATGACGTCTGCGTTCGCCTCCGATGCCGCACCGGCCGTGCCGCCGCGTGTTTCCACCGCGAACGTCACCGAGGCGTGATCGGGCTCAACCTGGACGCTTCCGGTCCCACTTACCTGAATCCAGCCCGGTCCGGTGACTGGAGCTTCCTGCTCGAGCTGCTCGGCCGGGACCTCGTATGCGTGGAAGCGCTGCAAAGACTCGTCGGCGGGTGGCGCGGGCTGACCGCCGGCGCTCGGCCCGGCGCAGGCACTCAACGCGATCCCGAGCAGAACCGGCTTGGTGATCCTCTTCATGGCCCTCGAGGTGAGAGGAGGGGCGATCGCAAGGCGATCGGCCAACGTCGTGATCCGATCCGGTACGGACGATCCGCGGATCCGGTTATAGTGTGGCGCGCTCGACCAACACTCGCCACACAATCGTGAGAGACGATGAAAGCGGTTATCCCACTCGCCGGGAAAGGTACCCGTCTTCGCCCCCATACTCATCATACGCCCAAGCCTCTTCTCAAGGTCGCCGGCAAACCGGTCCTGGCCTTCATCCTCGATGATCTGGTCGCGCTGGGCGTGACCGAGGTCGTCTTCATCGTGGGCCATCTCCGCGACACGATGCAGGCCTGGATTGAAGCGGAGTATCCGCAAATCACGGGCCACTACGTCCTGCAGGAGGTGCAGGACGGGACTGCGGGCGCGATCGCTCTGGCGGAGCCGTACGTCGATGAAGACGTCCTGATCATCTTCGCCGATGCCGTCCTCGAGGTCGACTACGGTCTCACGAAGACGCTGGGGGCCGAGTACGCGGCCGTCCTGTGGGCGAAAGAGGTCGAGGACTACCAGCGCTTCGGCGTCATCGTCACGAACGAGGACGGGACGATGAAGCAGATCGTCGAGAAGCCGTCCGAGCCGGTCTCGAAGCTCGCGAACATCGGGCTGTACTACATCCGCGACCACGAGCTCCTCTTCGAAGGTGTTCGGCACACGCTTTCGACCGATCCGGGGCCGTCAGG
>Ga0181593_10000198_pt1 | contig 49689 bp, 47 predicted proteins | sample 071ome_19_FD_133756 | JGI IMG/M metagenome (GOLD analysis project Ga0181593, IMG submission 133756) | Coastal salt marsh microbial communities from the Groves Creek Marsh, Skidaway Island, Georgia - 071413AT metaG (megahit assembly) | ecosystem: Environmental > Aquatic > Marine > Intertidal... | reverse complement strand
TACCGCACCGGACATGTTGGCGGAATGGCAGCGAACCAAAACCGTTCAGCGTCATGCGTCTTGGGTGCATGAGGGCAACTCAGCCGCAGAATAACTGTCGTTCTATTTTTCTTTTTTTATAAACAGACCGGGGGGCAACTCCATGGTCTCGTCGCCTCGCGCCTGATCAATTTGTTTTTGCGTCAGGTTCGACCCCTTTAGCCGCGTGCCACGGATATCGGTGCTAAGCAGGTTAGCTCCCTTGAAGTCGGCGCCGGTCAGGTCCACGCCCCGCAAATCCGCACCCGCCAAATCCGCTCCTTTGAGCCCCGCCTCCAGCAGGATTGCGCCCTTCATTTCGGCATGGCGCAACTTGGCGTTATCGAGGGTTGTTTCTTTCAGCTGCGCAGCGCAAACGTTGGCATTGCGTAAATCGACATCCAAGAGATTGGCCGCAGACAGGTTCGCCCCTTCCAAATTGGCGTCGCGCATGTTGGCGCTGGCCAGATTGACGCCTGAAAGGTCGGCGCCGGCCAATTCGGACTTGTTCAGGTTTGCTTTTTCGCCCTGCACGCCTTTGCTCGCCAGCCAAATTTCGTGGCTTGAGACGATGGCGGCCACATCAATGCCCGGCTCTTGGTCGGCGTTCGTTTTCTTGTCCTCTTCGCCCACCGCGTCCTGCCAGTTTTTCTTATTCTCGTCAGATTGGTTTGCGGGCTGAACGGCGGGTTCCAACGGCGTCTTTCTCTTTATATCGCCTTTGGGTTTTCCGGAAACAGCTTCTACCAGACCCGAGTCTTGTTTGGCGGCGGAATCATCATCGACCAGCGGGACGTTTTCCCCGGACGGGTTCTTTGCCGGTGGAGCGTCCGCCAACGCGTCCCCGCCATTGCCTGCGGGTCGACGGCCGGGGAAGTGTTCCGGCCGTTTGACCGCGTCCCTGGGTAGGGCTTTTTTGACTTGGGGCCGGATCCTGCCGCTGCCGCGACGTTCTTCACCGGCATAGTCGGCGTCATTGGCGGGATTTCGCCGGTCCGGACCGAAGTAGCTGGCCGTCGCGACAAGACGCCGGGGTTTCTTCAATGTGGAGGCAAGACGTTTTTGCAGGTTCTCCGTTACGAACGGCTTGCGGATAAAATTGTGAATACCGGCGTTGCAGGATTTTTGACCAAGCTCCGGATCCATGTTACGGCCGATGGCAACCACCGGCAGGTGTATATCGGCCTCGGTGTGTCCGGCCCGCAACATCCGCAGAAAATTCAGGCCGGCTGCGCCCCTGATCTGGATATCAAGAATTATAAGGTTGGCCCGGAATTGGCTCAGCATGGAAAGCGCCTGCTGGGTCGATGTTGCGCTCTGAATGTCTCGGACCTTCAATTCGCGCAGCGCATGGCGGACGTCCGCATGTACTTTCATATCCTCGTCGATAATCAACACCCGCCAGACATTCTTCATCGGCTTTGGAGACGGTGCGGGTGTATCTTGATCAGGGGCGGTGGCGGACGTTCTCATTAACAGTCACTAAGAAGGATTTTTATCACTCCTTTGGATTTTGTTATGCCGAGAGCAAGAGTCAACGGTCAATTGAGAGAATAGGATAAAATTTTCAGGAATCGCACCAGGCGCGCCACATGTCCCGATAGGCGGCCTCCATTTTTGCGGCAAAGCCGGCTGCGTCGCCAAGTGAGGATGCTTTCAGCCGGTTTCGAAGTTCTAACCGGAGGGATTCCCGCCGTTCCCGCGCGGCTGCCAACTGGACCGCGGCCGCCACGTAACCCTCCTCTGAGCCGGCGATCAGTTCCGGCAGCCCAATGTTCTGTAGGATCGAGGCGCCGACCCGTGCCGCATGCCGCTCGCCCGCAAGTGTCACCACGGGTACGCCCATCCACAGTGCCTCGAATGTCGTTGTGGCGCCGTTATAGGGAAAGGTGTCGAGGGCGATATCGACCTCGTCGTAGAGAGACAAAGGGGATTGATCCCGGGGGATCCAGTGCCGCAAATCCAGCCGGTCCGCCGTAATGTCCATTTCTTCAAAGGCGGCGATGAGGCGGGTTCGCGCAACTTCATTTTCGAGCATCCGGCCCTTCAAGATGAGCGTAGATGCCTCGACCTCCGTCAGGATTCTCGCCCAAACGGAGATCGTTCCCGGCGAGATTTTAGAAATATTATTGAAGGATCCAAACGTAATCCCGCGGCTGCCCTGGTTCAGCAGCGGTGCAATCTCGGGCGCGTCAATGGAGCCCTCATAGCAGTGAAAGCCGCCTTCCAGCCGGATAAGTTTTTCCGAATGCCACTGATCCGCGACGCCCGGCGGATCTGCGATGCCATCGGTGATCCGGTAGCCGATCTCGCTCAACCCGGTGGTCGCCGGATATCCGAGCCAGGCCACCTGCACCGGTGCGGGTCTCAGGGCAAACAGGCCCAGGCGGTTGTTAGCGCTGTGACCGGCCAGGTCTACCAGGATATCGATCCCATCTTCCCGGATCAGATCGGCTGCGGCGTCGTCCGCCAGTCCCCAAATATCCCGCCAGTGGTTCGTATGAGATCGCAGCTTACGGGTGGTTTCATCCCGGCGTTCCACATTAGCGTAGGCAAACACTTCCACGGCTTCCTTATCATGCCGGGCGAGCAGGGGCTCCAGAAAATAGGCGCAGGAATGGGTCCGGAGGTCCGGCGAGACGTATCCTATACGGAGCCGCCTGTCCGGGTCCTGATCATTGTCGTGGCTCGGTCTTCCTTCTGCCGGGCGGCGGGGCATCACATGGGTATGCTCCCGGAACAGGGTCTCTTCGGTTTGGTCCGGTAGGTACAGCAGATTGAGCAACAGATTTCCCCGAGCCGGCGCATATCCAGGATCAATGTCCAGGGCGGTGCGCAGCTCGGCGACGCCGTCAAGCGTACGCCAGCAATCGTTTAACAGATTTCCCAGATTGTAATGGGGCAGAACGGCGGCCGGGTCAGCCTCAATTGCCCGGCGATGGGCCGTCTCGGCCTCCGCCGGTTGTTTCAGTCTTTCCAAAGCGTTGCCCAGATTGGTCCAAGCGTCGGCCAAACCCGGCGAGAGTTCGATGGCTTGCCGCGCCGCCGCCGCCGCTTCATCCGGCCGGTTGAGGCCATTGAGGGCAGCCGCCAAGGCGCAGAGCGCTTCGGGAAACGCGGGTCGGAAAACCAAGGCCTGCCGCAGCATGGATTCTGATTCTTCGTACTGACGGCATTGGCCCAACAGGCTTCCCAGGGTTTGCAGCGTATTCGCGTTGTCTGGCTGCAATCGGACCGACTCCCGGTAGGCAGCCAGCGCACCCGCCTCGTTCCCGGTGACAAGCAACGCCGCCCCCAGGTTGGCATGAAAGGTCGGACGATCGGGCGCCCGCAGAATTGCCCGCTCAATGAGTTTGACCGCCCGATCAGCCGTTCCTTGTTGAAAAGCAATCAGCCCTAAAAAATGGTTCGCGTCGGGGTGGTCGGGATCAGCGGAGAGAACCTCGCGGTAGATGCCTTCTGCGCCGGCAAGGTCGCCGGCTTGATGGCGCTGGAGACCGGCTTCCAGTTTCTCGCGATGAGGATCTGTCACCGGCTCAGCTTCCCTGTAGGTGTAGCACGATGTCTCGGCAGTGCGGCCGGAACCGGTGTTCAAACAGGTAAATGCCTTGCCATGTCCCCAACGCCAACCGGCCCCCGCTCACCGGCACACCGATGGAAGTGGCGGTCAATGCGCCTTTGATGTGGGCGGGCATATCATCGGCCCCTTCCGCCGAATGGCGATAAAGAGATGTATCCTCGGGCACCAGCGCTTTGAAGAAGGATTGTAAATCCCGCATCACATCAGGATCAGCGTTCTCCTGGATGACAAGGGATGCAGAGGTATGCCGGCAGTAAAGGGTCAGGAGACCCGTCTCGATATTCTGTCCCTCGGTCCAGTCGCCAACGTCGCGGGTAATCTCGTACAACCCCTGACCGTCCGTGGTCCGGCTAATAATCTGTTGCGATTGCTTGAGGATGGCCTCGGTCATGGCGGCAGAGTAGGGCAAGGATGCCGGTCTTTCCAGGAAACTTGCGTTCTCGGCTTGTTCTATCGTATAGACAGAGGCTAGGGAGAGAACTTTTCATGAACAAATTTGAATTCGAAGAGGATCTACCGGTCCTTGGACCGTTTGCCGCCGACGATATAGTGCGCGGCGTTTGCCGGTATCTCCGCAATCTGGGGTATAGTCCACTGACCGAGTTTAAATTGAAAACCAACCGGCGGGTGGATGTGATTGGCCTGGATAAGGGGGGACGGTTCGTCATTGTCGAGGTCAAATCCTCTGTGGCGGACTACAAAACCGACAGTAAATGGCCGGAATATTTGCCGTTCGGAGATCAGTTGTATTTTGCCGTTGCCAACGGGTTTCCGGTGGAAATTCTGCCGGAGGACTGCGGGATCATCATCGCGGATCCCTACAATGCGGCGGTCTTACGGGAAGCGCCGGTAATCACCATGAATGCCGCCCGCCGGAAAACCCAGCATGTGCGGTTTGCCAAAACCGCGGCCGACCGGTTGCACCAGACGAGGGATCTACAAATTTGAATAGGTATTGGCCTCGGCGGGGTGTTTCCGGCTATAGTCGGCCCAGGGGTTCTTGGTTGAACACAATTAGAAACTTCGGAGAGATGAATATGCGCTTTCTTACGACGACGGTCGCCGCCCTTGCGATGATGAGTTTCGTGTCTCAGGGCTTTGCAGCGAGCCATGCCAAAAAGGAAATGAATGACAAGGGCATGGTCGAAAATGTCATGGATAAATCCGTTGAGACGGTGAAGGAAAATCCCGGTGTGAGCACCGGCGTCGCTGCCTGTGGCGTCGCTATAGCCTTCTTCCCACCGGCCCTGTTGGTCTGCGGCGGTGCGATTGCCGCCGGTGCCGGCGTGGATCACGTTTCCAAAGACGGCAAGTAATTTACGAAGAGCGCCCTTGCTCCGAGCGGAGCAGGGCGCTTTTTCGTGCCTTACCCCAACGATAGCCGGTGAGAGCACCGGTCGAGCCCACAGCCCGGTGGCATGGAATAACCATTGATACCGGATTGGTGGCGCAGGCCCGGCCGACGGCCCGGGCCGCCGTGGGTTTGCCGATTGCCTCGGCAATTTCACCGTAAGTCATGGTCCGGCCCGCCGGGATGGACTGCAAGGTGTCCCAAACTAGCCTTTGAAACGCCGTGGCCTGAATATCCAATGCCACGTCGATAGCCGGCGCCGCCCCGTGATCGGTCAACGCCGTAACGATATCGATTAGGGCCGCGACGAAGTCGGCGTCCTTCTTCAACTCGGCCGCCGGATAGTCCGACTCTAACTCGTTGATCAGATCCGTTTCCGTCTCGCCGAAGCCGACGAAGCAAATCCCGTGATCGGTGGCGGCCACGATAACCAGTCCTATGCTGCATCGGCCGAACCCGTATGAAATCACTGCGCCCTTGCCGCCTTTGCCGAAGCTGGCCGGGGTCATACCCAGCCGGGACTTGGCGTTTTCATAGAGCCGGCTGGGGCCGCTGAATCCGGCCTCATACATTGCCTCGGTGACACTAGATCCTTTGCGGAGCTCGGCCTTCAGCCGGGTTTCCCGCCGAGAGTTCGCATAGTCCCGGGGCGACATGCCCGTGGTCTTTTTGAAGATACGTTGCAGGTGATAAGGGCTGAGGTTTACCGCCCGGCCGAGTTCGGCTAGGGTAGGAGCGCCGTCTTCCGCCGCATCAATGATTTCGCAGACACGTCGAACCGTGTCGGCATGCGGGGATTGGCCTAGGGTGCTGATCTTGTTCATGGGCATACTTTAGGTCTCCCCAAGGAGCCGCGCTATCCGAAGCTTGCGCCGCCATTCAAGAGCCGATCCGGTGCAGCCGGGCGCTTTCCCGGTTGAGCCATTCGCGGGCCCGGTCGGTCATTACGTCGAGACTCGCCACCGTGCGCCAAAATGCCGGGCCATGATTCATGTGCGCCAAATGAGAAACTTCATGGGCCACCACGTAGTCTAGAACCCATTGAGGCGTCATCAACAGCCGCCAGCTAAAGGACAGGTTGCCGGACGCCGCACAGCTTCCCCAGCGCGACTTGGTGTCACGGATGGAAATTTTGGAATATTTCAGGTCGAGCCGGCGGGCGAAGGCGTCGGCGACAGGTTCGATGGCGGCTCGGGCTTCCTTGCGCACCCAATCTCGGACCCGGCGGGGCAGGTGTTCGATCCGGCCAGAGACGTTGATCACGCCCCTTTCCCGGATGACGCCTCCACGCAAAATCGGTTCATGCCGGATGAGGTGTTCCTCTCCGAGGATGGGAATCGCGGCGCCATCGGCAAACGGCACCCGGGGCGGCATGCCGTCGAGCCGGTCGAGGAGCCACGCGGATTGCTCCTCCAGCAGCGCCAGGGCGTCGGCTTCCGCCGCCCGGCGAGGCAGCGTCAGGACCGCGCCGTCATTGTCTTGATCCACCCGCAGGATAATCCGGCGCGCCTTGTTGTTCCGGCGCAGCCGGACCGGGATGATCCGGCCTTTGATATCCATTCGTTTGATCTGCTCGGTCAACTGCTGTTATCCCCCGGGTTTGGGGATGTCGGGGGGACTGTCCGGGATTTGATCGGGCCAGTCCACGATATGGTCCTCTATATCGTTTGTATTTTCCTCTGCAATGGCGCGCCCCCGGACGGAAATTCCCGCTTGATGCACCGTATCCGGATCTCCGGAAACCAGTGGATGCCACCAATATAAGTCCTTGCCTTCGTAAAGCAGCCGGTAGGCGCAACTGGGGGGCAGCCACTTAAGCCCGCTGAGATTGGTCGCCGTTAATTCCACACAGTCGCTGATCAAAAGCGTGCGGTTCACATAATCCTTACAGTGGCAGCTCCCGATATCCAAAAGCGAACAAGCAACCTCGGTGTAATACACCTGGCCGGTGTCTTCCTCTTCCAGCTTGTGCAGGCAGCATCGCGCGCAGCCGTCACACAAAGACTCCCATTCATCCAAAGACATGTCTTTTAGGGACTTCTGTTTCCAGAAAGGAACGTCGTCCGTACGCGCCGCAGGGTGTATGTGTGTCGGTCCCGAAGACATGAGTCCTGTTTACACCGGCCGGCCGGGATTTGCCCAGTTAAAGATTTAAGCGAATTTTTGAAGCAATGGCCTCCGGGGAATCGCCCAAGGAAAAGAACGTCTTGAATATCCCATCGGGGCCCATCAGGTAGGTGATGGAGGTGTGGTCCACCTGGTAGTCGGATTTGACGTGGAGGTCATCTCCCATTTTCGCGGCATAGATTCGGTAGGCCCGCATTGCGGCGCTGACTTGCCTGGACGTACCGGTTAGCCCGATCAGTTTGGGATGAAAGTTGGAAACATACGCCTTTACCACTTCTGGTGTGTCGCGCAACGGATCGACCGTAACGAAGACCGGCTGCACTTTGTCAATATCTTCGCCGATCAGCTCCAAAGCCCGGGTCAGGGTCGAAAGTGTCTGTGGGCAAACGTCGGGACAATTCGTAAACCCGAAGAAGATCAGCATGTTCTGTCCGGCGAAGTCCTGGCTCGAGACAAGTTTGCCGTTGCCGTCCACCAAGTTGAACGGGCCACCCACGGGCGGCGCGGACGAAGCTTCCTTCGACGGCCGGCTGCCCTTGTTGATCACCATGATCTGATCGTTTCCGGCCATTTTACCGTCGGCGAGCAGTAACACGGAGGAGAGTCCTCCGGCGACCAACAGGATCACCAGCCCTAATATGAGAACAGCCTTGCGGATCGGCATGAATGTGTATTCCTCGAATTGAGCCCTCTCATACGAGGCCCCGGCGGATGGATCAAGACCAGTCCGATTATTGACGCCGGGCTGTATCCCGCCCATTCTGCCGCTATGGGACTATTCGGCATCATGGACCGGCCAGGCGGCTTCGATCCGTTGATATTGCTGCTTTTGGCGATGGTGGTCGAGGCCTATGCGGGCCAATGGGGTGCGCTAAAAAAATTGAGCGTCCATCCGATGAGGTTGCTGACAGCCTATGCAGATTGGTGTGATCGGAAGCTGAACCGGGAAACCCGGTCGCAGACGGACCGGGCCGTGCGCGGCGCGGTATTTACGCTTTTGTTGGTGCTTGTTTGTACGGCAGTCGGCTGGGCGGTGGCGTTTCTCTCCCAGACGATCCCTATGCTGTGGGCCTTGGAGGCGCTGCTGATTATGATGCTGATTGATCAGCGTGGTACGTATGCACAGGTCAGGAAAATCGGCAAAGCGCTCAGGGATGGCGGCGTAGAGACGGCACGGCAATCCCTGGCGCCGCTGACAAGCGAGTCCGTCGAGAGAATGGACGCCCACAACGTGGCGCGCACCGGGATTGAGGCGTGCGCGGAAACTCTGGCCGCTGGCGTTTTAGGACCGGTGTTCTGGTACGTTCTATTCGGCTTCCCAGGTCTTTTGGTGTTCAAGGCGATTTCGATTCTGGACAGCCGAATCGGCCGGAAGACGGCAAAGTATCGAGCCTTCGGGTTCACCGCGGCGCGGCTCAACGATATCTTGCTGTTTGTGCCGGCCCTCCTATCGGGTCTGTTTGTGCTCGTCGCCTCTCTGTTTGTGCCCACGGTCAGTCCGGCAAGATCGCTGGTGATTATGTTTAGGGATGCGGGCAAGCACCGGTCCCGCAATATCGGCTGGCCGTTGGCGGCGATGGCCGGCGCTCTGGGCCTGACCTTGGCGGGGCCGCGAAAATTCTCTCAGGAGACGATCCAGGAATCCTGGATCGGCGATGGCACCGCCATGGCGACACCCCGTGATGTTGGCCGGGGACTTTACTTGTTTGGAGTCTCTTGTCTGCTAAACGGCGCCCTCGTTGGCGCGTTGACCGCTTGGCGGCTGACCTAGGTGTGAGCGTAGAATCAGTGGCGGATGATCCCAGCACTATCCGGAAGCATTCGGTTCTGATCTCTGGTCACCGGACCAGCGTGTCATTGGAAGACGCGTTTTGGGGCGAACTAAAATTGATTGCTGCCCGGCGTGGCCTGTCGCTGGGTAAGCTGGTGGCGGAAATAGATGAGGCTCGATCCGGCAATCTGTCGAGTGCGTTACGGGTCTATGTTTTGGCTGAACTAAAAGGCGGGGATATCAGCGAGTAAGCCCGCGCAAGATTCCCTTCAGAACGTCTTCCGGTCTGGTTTTTTGCTGAGACGGTTCCTGTGGAGACGGTTGTTGCGGCGGAGGCGCCCCACCCGTGGAACCGCTTTGAGTGGGCGCCGGAGAGGGTTGAGCGCCCGGGAAAATCTTCTCCAGGACTTTGCCCACGCCCTTTTTCTTGGTCAGTTTCTCAATCTTCTTGTCCAACACGCCGGGCACTCGAATACCGCCGGCAAAGGCGCTGGTGTCCAGCTTGACGTTGGGCGCGTCCATGCGTCCGGATACTTGGAAGGGGATTAACCGGGGCCCGGATGATTTGGTCAGCATTTGAAGCACCAGACTGTCAGAGAGTTGCAGTTGACCCGAGGTGTTGGTTTGCCAATTGGGCAGATCGACGACGCCCTTGGCGGAGCCGTTGCCGATACCCGAGACCAAGGTCAGGTCGTCGAAGCTGGCGATGCCCTTGTCGACCAGGAAACTGCCGCGTAGATCGGCCACGTCCCGGCCGGTTTTACCACCGAGCTTTCTGGCAAATCCATAGAGCGAGCCCAACAGGCTCGTGACCCCGGAAAAAGACGAGCCTTTGGCGGCGCCCGAACTGACGTCGATATTGGTCAGAGCGAGGGAACCATTGCCATTGAGGGCCGCGATCATATCCGCCTGGGAGCGTCCGCTGGTGCGGAAATCGCCGACCAACTCCATGGTGCCTGATTTCAAAGACGTGTTGCCGTAGGCCGTAAGCGCCGTCGGCACGTTCAGTCGGGAGACGGAGAACCGGGTCTGATACTGGCCGCTGCCCCGGGAGGCGATGACCTTGGCGTCCATCTTTACGTCGCCGCCGAACATTTTGCCGGTGAGCCGGCGCACGTCCAGGATGCCGTTCTTGAGCACGCCCGACAGGATCAGGTTATCTACGCTCGCTTTATCGTAAATCACTTTGGACGAGGAGAGGCCCACGTTGGCGTCAAACGTGGTGAGCGCGGAGAGATCAATGGGTTCCGTCGACCAGCGGCTGCGGCCGGCCGGTGCGGAAGCGCGGCTGCTTTTCCGTGTGCTTGAAGATGCCGTGGTGCGGGTTGCGCTTGATCGTTTGTCGGAATTGGTCCGGGGCAGCAGGCGATTGATGTTCACGGCGCCGGTTTTCAGATCGGCGGTGATTGCCGGCCGGGCCCCCAGCCACTGCACGCCGGCGTCGCCGGCAAACTTCACCCCGGCCGCCTCGCCGGCCAGACTGGTCATGGCGACGCCGCCCGGATTGGCGGAAATTTTACCGGCCACATCGATGGGACCGAACTTACCCGAGGCCGGACGGTAATCCACGTTCAGCAGAGACAGAACCCGGTCAAAGTCCTTGTGGGTGAGCCGCACTTGACCTTCGAAGGCCGGTAGTCCGGTAAGGCCGCTCGCCGTTCCGTTCATGGAGAATTCACCGCCGGTGGCGTCCACCAATGTGGCCAGACGCAGCTCGGCGGGCTTTCCATTGAGTGTGGTGGACACCGACACCGGGCCCAGTTTGGCCGGAGACACCGGCGGGGTGACTCCGCTGATTTTGAACAGGCGCACCAGAGACTTGCCGGAGAGGGAAATATTGAAATCCTTGAATGCCGGGTCGGCGGGGACGCCGGCAGATCGCAGTCCGGTAATCCCGCCTTTGACCTTGGCGCTGACCCCGGCGAAATTTCGCACGGTCCAGTCCTTAAAGGTGAGGTCGCCGTTGACCAAGGTTGACTCGACATTGATGCCGGTGACGCGTTGGTCCTGGAAAGTCAGGCTGCCGAGCTTGGCCTTAAGATTGAAGTCAATGCCGCCTAAAGCGCCCAGGGGGGTCAGCGGATTGGCGGCAGGGGCCGCAGTTGCCGGCTTATCGGGCTGTGCGCCGGAGGCGGAGGGGGACGGGGACGGCTTCGAACTTGATGCCGATGCGGGGGCGCTTGATTTCGGCAGATAGGCATCCAAATTGACCCGGTCAATCGCGATGTTGGCGCCGATTGACGGGCGTGCGCGAAGCGCGACCGTTGCCGCCCCGGTAAGTTTTGTATTGTCTGCTTGGCTCTGGATCTCTGTAAGTGAAACACTGTCCGGATTGCCGGTGACTTTGGCGGCGATGGAGAGCTTGCGAAGATAGTCCGAAGCAATTCCGTCTACTTTCACCCCGGCCCAATCCAGAAGCGCGCGCAAATCGTTGGTGGAGAAATCAACCGACCCGTCGAACTTAGGAATGTCGCCGTTTTGCGAGACAAAGCCGAATAAAGCCAGGTCCGAATTGCCGGGGAGCAACGCTGATACCTGGTTGAGGGTGAGTTCCCGGTTCGATAAATCCGCGTTGAACTTAGCCTGGCGGATGGCTTGCCCTTTGTATGTCAACGCCTCAATGCCGAGATTGACTTTCGCACTGAGGTTGGCCGGCAGCGCCGCCAGCCCTGCGGGCCCCGAGGTAGGCTTTACTGCGGACGGCCGGTCGCCCAAGCTCAAAGACGCTTGCCCCTTGTCCGCAGACGTCGAGACCTGGCTTTGGGTCTCGGACTTGGGTGCGGCGGGCGCAGGCGCGAGCAGCCGATCCAAATCAAATTTATTGAGGGTCAGGCCGACATCCAGATCGATGGTCTTGCCCATTTCCAGGCTCACCCGGCCCGTGCCCTTGGAGCCATTGAGCTCAAAACCCAGGCCGCTTACTTCGGCCAGCTTTTCCGTAGCGGCCACGTTGGCCAGCAGGCTAAATGGTTTGGCCAGCATGTCCGGTAAGGCGGCGCCATCGGCTACGCCGGCGACAAATTCCCGCAGGTTCGCCCCGTCGATGGCAAGATTCCCTTTCAGCCGGAGGCTTTTATCGATGCCGCTGACAGCGCCATTGAACCGGGTTTTAACGTCTCCCGGAATGACAGTGACCGCGAGGCGGAACGGCAGAGTACGTTTCTGAACGACCTCGCCTATATCGGCCGAAAAGCTAAGGGGGATACCGCGCACAACGACGCTGCCTTCCGCATCCATGGGTCCGTTGAGGGAAGCCATACGAAACTGGCCATTCAGGCTTTTGACCTGTTCGACCTGGCCAGACGTGCGATCCCGGTAGTTCAACGATCCATTCTCGACCACGAAACTATCGACCCGGAGGGCAAATCCGCCCACATCGGCGGGCAGGCCGGTTGCGGATGTGTTGCCGGAAGACGCAGGGCCGGCCGGCGGCGTCACCGCGCCCGTGGCCGGTTTGGCGGGCGGGTTGGTGAAACTGTCGAAGTTGGCCCGGTCTTTGGTGAATATCTCAAGGTTGACCACCGGCCTTACCAGCTTAACGCGGGTGACCTGGAGGTTCTTGTTCAGCAAAGGCGCGAGCGCGACGTGTACCTCGAGAGAGCCCAGCGAGACGATGTCTGCGTCAGAGGCCCCCTCTACATTTGCCACATGAACGTCCTCGACCACCAAAGCCGGGGAGGGGAGGATGGCGATCTTGATATCGCCGCGAATTTCGATGTCTTGTCCGGTGGCGTCCTTGACCCGAGTGGTAATCTCGTCACGGTACTTGTTCCAGTCGATAAAATTCGGCGCGGCGATCACGGCGCCGGCTAGGGCCACGAGAACCAGAACGATCGAGATCAAAAGCTTCTTCACGGATGTTTCCTCAACGGGGGCACTGCGCGGGTAACGTGAGATATTAGAGCGCCCGACATGCTGGATCAAATCCTACGGTTTGTCTGCGATGGGGATCACAATACGGTTGTTCGGACACCAGCGGGGGGCTATCGTTTGCATTGGCGGTTCGCCGCTTTCCCAATTGGAAATTGACTGTGTACTGCGCCTTGGCCGGTCTTGCGCCGATTCTCAGGGCAGGTACGGATTTACAGTCGTATGACCCTAGCGTGTGATCGTGTCAGGATTGTGGCGGCAGCAAAGTATGACGCAAAAACAGACTTTCTCGGAGCGTTTTTTCGAAACCGGCATCGGCCGGGGGTTGCGTCATCGCGATTACCGGATTTTCTGTCTGACCAACTTCGGATCCATGATGGGCATATGGTTCCAGCGGCTGACCGTTGGCTATCTGGCCTATGAGCTGACAGGGCTGGCTTTTTGGGTAGGAGTGATCGCTTTCGCCGAGTCCGCGCCCTTGTTTATCCTAGTGGCCCTGGCGGGAGCGGTTGTTGACCGGGTCGACCGGTTGAAGCTTCTAAAAATCCTGCAAATGTTGATGGTCGTGGTTGCCGCACTGCTGGCCATTTTGACATTTACAGATCTGATTAACATATGGCTGTTGATTGTCCTCGCGACCTGTCAGGGCATTATCCAAGCCTTTCATTTGCCGGTCCGGATGACCATTGCACCGAATTTGGTGCCCCGTGAAGATCTGACCTCGGCGGTTGGATTAAACTCTGCACTCTACAATGTCACCCGGTTCGCTGGCCCCGCGTTGGCAGGCATCGTATTGGCCCGACTAGGCATTTCAATTTCTTTCACCATTGCCGTTTTCCTGATGGCGATATTGTCTTTTGGATTGACCCTTATAAAGCTCAACGTGACTGAACCGCGATCCCATCGACGATCCGGCCTGGTCGCGGAAGTCATGGAAGGCCTCCGCTATGCCGCGAGCCATACCAGCATCGGGCCCATGCTTTTGCTCATTATGGTCACTGCAACCTTCTCCCGAGCGTTTATGGAGCTGATGCCTGGTATTGCCCAAGAATTCTTCTCTCAGGATGCGGAAGGGCTGGGCATGTTGGTGTCGGCCATCGGCGTGGGCGGCATCACCGGCGCGTTTTGGCTCACCAATCATGGCCGCGCCCAGGGACTTACCAAAATCTCGTTGATCACCTTGGCCATTACCTGCCTTTCTCTGTTCGTCTTTGCCGGCACAGGGATCTTCTGGATCGGTCTGGTCAGCGCGGCGGTGGCCGGCGCGACCATGGCCATCACCGCCAACGGCTCGCAAATTTTGGTCCAGAATGCCGTGGACGAATCGATCCGAGGTCGGGTGATGAGCCTCTATGCGCTAACCTATCGGGCGTGCCCAGCCGTCGGCGCTTTGCTGATGGGCGCCTTGTCAATTTGGACCGGGTTGCAGTTGCCGATCATTTTGGGCGCGTGCATCAGCCTAGCCGCGATTGTCGCGGTCCTGCCGCGATTGAAATCCTTGATCGCTGGACTAGAGGGGGATCCTCCTCCCCGAACAGTATGAGCCGACTTTCCAATCTACTGGCGTTTCTCTCCACCCATGGCATGGGCCGGGCGCTGCGCCACCGCGATTATACGCTCTATGCGATCTTCGGCTGGTTCTCCAATATCGGGCTGTGGGTGCAGCGGGTCGCTGTGCAAGGCCTGACCTGGTCCCTCACCGAATCCTATGCCTGGCTGGGCGCGGTGGCGTTCGCAGAAGGGTTGGTGACCGTCTTTGTGATGCCTCTGGCCGGCACCTATGCAGACAGGGTAGACCGGCTTTGGCTCGCGAAGCTGACACAAGTTGGTTCCATGATCGTGGCCGGAATGCTGGCGGTTTTGATCCTGACCGATCAAATCACCTTGCCCATTCTGATCGCGCTGATGATGTTGAGCGGCGTGGTCGAAGGTTTTTGGACACCGGTGCGCCTCGGCATGGCCCCTAATCTGGTGCCGAGGGAAGACCTATCGGCCGCGCTCGGTATCAGTGCAACGCTGTTCAACGTCGCGCAGTTTGTCGGGCCGATGGTTGCTGCATTGTTTTTTACTGCTTTTGCTTTGCCCAAGGAACAATATGGCTATGCCATCGCGTTCAACTCCCTCACGTTCCTCAGCTATCTCGTGGCGTTGTCTTTGATCAAACTGAACGACGAGACACTGGAAAACCGATCTAGGGGCGGCAGTTTCTTCGAGGATTTTTGGCAAGGTCTCAGTTACATCGCCGGCACAAAGGGATTGCGGACGTACCTGTTCCTGATGCTGATGGCGGCGCTGTGTATGCGGCCGTTCCGGGAGCTGTTCGCGGGTATTTCAGAAGATATTTTTAATCGGGGTGTGGATGGCCTCACCATTCTGACGACGGCGACCGGCATAGGGGCCGTATTGGGCTCCTTGGCGGTGGCGAATTTCTCCAAGGTGAATGGTGCGATCAAGATCATGATCGTTTTCCTGGCGGCCGATATTCTGCTGCAGATTTGGTTCGCCTATAACAAGGATTTCTGGATCGCCGTCGGGCTCGCCGCCGCCATGGGCTTTGCCATTACCTATCCCAGCATTAATGGTCAGGTGCTCATTCAATCGGCCATCCGGGGTGAAATGCGGGGCCGGGTTATGGGACTTTGGGGGATTGTCATGCGGGGCGGCTTGCCGACCGGTGCGATTATCCTGGGCGCTTTGTCCAGCCTGGCGGGTTTTCAGGATGCCCTGCTGATCGTGACGGCCGTCTTCATTGCCGTACTGATCTATGTCACCACCCGCCGGCAGCTTTTGGTGACGTTGCTTGAAAAGCCGCCGAAATAGTCTGATCTATTCTCGACCAAAGCCGCCGCCGCCCGGCGTTTCCACCACCAGCACATCACCGGGAGAAAGCTCCGCCTGATCCGCGCCTTTCATGTCGGTGCGGCTGCCGTCCGCGCGGTCCACAAAGTTCTTGCCGGGCGCGGCCGCGCCGCCGCCATTCAATCCGAACGGGGCGTTTTCCCGGCTAGAAGAAACGATCGAGGCGGTCATGGCCTCCAGGAACCGGAGCCGCCGGATGGCGCCGTTGCCGCCGCGATATTTACCGGTTCCGCCGCTTCCCGCCTTGATATGGAAATCCTCCAGCAGGATGGGAAACCGCCATTCCAAAATTTCCGGATCGGTGAGCCGTGTGTTGGTCATGTGGGTGTGCACGGCGTCGGTGCCGTTGAACCCTTCGCCCGCGCCGGACCCGCCGCAGACGGTCTCGTAATACTGATGCCGTGCATTACCGAAGGTGATGTTATTCATAGTGGTTTGCCCTGCCGCCAGCACCCCTGTCGCGCCAAACAATGCGGAAGTGACGGCCTGGGAGGTCTCCACATTGCCGGCAACCACGGCGGCCGGATATTTAGGGCTCAATAGACAGCCCTCCGGGATTACGAGGTCGATGGGTTCCAGGCATCCGTCGTTTAACGGAATGTCGTCCCGCACCAGCACCCGGAAAACATAGAGCACTGCCGCCCGGCAGATGGCGCTGGGCGCATTAAAATTGGTGTCGGATTGAGCCGACGTGCCGGTAAAGTCCACCGTGGCCCGGCGGGCGGTCTTGTCTACGCTGATGCTAACGTTGATTTGCCCGCCGTGATCCAGCGGCAGAGTGAAGGACCCATCGGGCAGCGCATCCAGCACCCGGCGCACGCTTTCGGCGGCGTTATCCTTCACATGGCCCATATAGGCGCGGACCACGTCGAGGCCGAACATCTGCACCATGTTGCGCAGTTCCTGCATGCCTTTTTCGTTGGCGGCGATTTGCGCTTTGAAATCGGCCACGTTCTGATCCGGGCTTCGGGCCGGATACTTGCCCGAGCCCAACAGCGCGCGAAGATCGTCTTCCAGCAGGCGGCCTTCGCTGACCAGTTGGAAATTGTCGATCAGCACGCCTTCTTCATCGACGGTATGGCTGAAAGCGGGGATGGAGCCCGGCGTGATCCCGCCCACATCGGCGTGGTGACCGCGAGACGCCACATAGAACAAGAGCTCCTCACCGGCTTCATCGAAGATCGGGGTGATCACGGTAATATCCGGCAGATGGGTGCCGCCGTTATAAGGAGCGTTTAGGGCAAACACGTCGCCCGGCTTCATGGTGGCGCGGCGCTGGTCGATCACGGCGCGTACCGCTTCGCCCATGGAACCCAGATGCACAGGCAGGTGGGGTGCGTTGGCGATCAGCCCGGCATTCGTATCGAAAATAGCGCAGGAGAAATCCAGGCGTTCTTTGATGTTGACCGAGCTCGCCGTGTTGGAGAGCACGGCCCCCATTTGCTCGGCCACCGACATAAAGAGGTTATTGAACACTTCCAGCATGACCGGATCGGCGTCGGTGCCAATGGCCTGGCGTTTCGGCCGGGGGACGACGCGGGTCAGCACCAAGTGACCATAGGCGTTGAGTTCCGCCTGCCAGCCCGGTTCCAGCACCGTGGTGCCGGTGGGATCGATGATGATCGCCGGTCCGGTGATTTTTTGGCCGGGGTGAAGGGCCGCTCGGCCAAACACCGGGGTCGCGGTAGGTGCGCCGTCCAGATAGGCCTCGGCTCTACTGAGGGGGTCCGGATCGCCGCCAACGGACGCCGGCAGCTCAATTTCCGGCGGCACGTCCATGGTGCCAGCGGCCTCCACGGCGAGGGATTCAACAATCAACCCGCGGCCCGTGTCGGCAAAGCCGAACTGACGGCGATGGGCGTCGTGAAAGGCCGCTTCCATTTCAGAGGTGTCATTGAAGTCAATCTCCAGCGGCGTGTCGGTGCCGGCAAGGCGGATGCGGGCCCGGCGCGAAATGGCGATCCTGTCGTTGACGATGGCCTGGTCTTCCAGTTCGGCCTGCGCGGCGGCTTCCAGTTCGGCGACGGCGTTGGTCAGTTGATCGGCGATGCCGGCGCTTAGCTCCAGTTCCACCGCCGCCTCCCGCAGCGCCCGGACCTCGGCCAGACCCATGCCATAGGCCGACAGCACACCGGCCAGCGGGTGGATCAGGATCGTTTCCATGCCCAGCGTGTCGGCAATCTGGCAGGCATGCTGGCCGCCCGCGCCACCGAAACAGGTCAACGCATATCGGGTCACGTCATAGCCCCGCTGGACGGAGATCTTCTTGATCGCGTTGGCCATGTTCTCCACCGCGATGGTCAGGAATCCGGCCGCGATCTCCTCCGGCGTCCTGGTCTCACCGGTGGCCTGGCTCACCTCTTGGGCGAGGTCCGCGAACTTTTGGCGGACGATGTCCACATCCAACGGCGCATTGCCGTCGGGTCCGAAGACTTTGGGGAAATGAGCCGGCTGGATACGGCCCAAGAGCACATTGGCGTCGGTGACCGCCAGCGGCCCGCCCTTGCCATAGCACGCCGGGCCGGGGTCCGCGCCGGCGGACTCGGGTCCCACCCGGAACCGTGCGCCGTCGAAAAACAGGATAGAGCCGCCGCCCGCCGCCACCGTGTGAATCTGCATGATGGGCGAGCGCAGGCGCACACCGGCCACCTGGGTTTCAAACGCGCGTTCATAGTTGCCCGCATAATGAGAGACGTCGGTCGAGGTGCCGCCCATGTCGAAGCCGATGATCCGGTCATAGCCGGCGATCGCCGATGTCCCCACCGCGCCGACCACGCCGCCGGCCGGGCCCGACAGGATACTGTCCTTCCCCCGGAACAGCCGGGCGTCGGTCAGCCCGCCGTTGGACTGCATGAACATCAACGGCGCGTCGCCCAACTCCCCCGCCACCTGATCCACATAGCGGCGCAGGATCGGCGACAGGTACGCATCCACCACCGTGGTGTCGCCCCGGCTGACCAGCTTCATCAGCGGGCTCACTTCGTGGGAGGCGGAAATTTGGGTAAAGCCGATCTCTTTGGCAATGGCCGCCACGCGGGCCTCGTGATCGGTGTAGCGGTAGCCGTGCATGAAGACGATGGCGGTAGCCCGGTAGCCTTGATCATAGGCTTCTTGTAACCCGGCGCGGGCCTGCGCCTCATCCAACGGCGTCAGGATTTCGCCCGCCGCATCGATCCGCTCGTCGACCTCCAGCACGTCCGAATAGAGTTGTTCCGGGAGGATGATTTCCAGCGCAAACAGATCGGGCCGGTTTTGGTAGCCGATGCGGAGCGCATCGCGGAAGCCACGGGTGGTGACCAGCAGCGTTTTCTCGCCCTTGCGTTCCAGCAGCGCATTGGTGGCCACCGTGGTACCCATCTTGACTGCGCGGATGGCCTCGGCCGGGATCGCCTCCCCGTCATCCAGTTCAAGTAAGCGGCGGATGCCTTCAATGGCGGCGTCGGCATAGCGGCCCGGGTCCTCGGACAGCAGCTTTTCGGTCACAAGCGCGCCGTCGGGCCGCCGGGCCACGATATCGGTGAACGTGCCGCCCCGGTCGATCCAGAACTGCCATTGGGTGTCGTTGGTGGTCGTCATGCCGCCGCTGTCGAGACCCCTAATTAATTTGCTTGGGCAGCCAGGTGGCGACTTCGGGGGCGGCGATCAGCAGCGCCAGGACGGCCATCTCGATCACGATAAACGGCAGGGCGGAGCGCACCACGGCCCCGAGCGTCACCTGGAACGGCGCGATCCCCTTCATGACGTAGAGCAACAGGCCGAACGGCGGGGTGAGGAGGCTGATCTCCATGGTGATCAGCATCAGCACCATCAGCCAGATCACGTCGATCTGGAATACCGCCTGAAAGGAAGAACTGCCCAGCAGGAAGAACGGCATGGTCAGCAGCAGCATGCTGACCTGGTCCATGAACGCTCCCAAGAACAACAGCACCGCCACCATGATGATGACGATCTGCAACTGGGAAAGCTCCCACGCGGAGACGGCTTTGAGCAACCCGTCCGTCGCGCCGGAATTAGACAGCGCCTGGGAGAACACCAGGGAGCCAGCGATGATGAACAGGATCATGGTGTTGATCTTGGCGGTTTCGATCAGGGACTTCCATATCTGCCGCCAAGTGAAGTCCGCTCCGTCGATGCCGCTAACCTTGATCGTGTTCTTAAAGAGCTTAAAAAAGTAACACGCGCCCAGGGAGGCGATGCAACCGAGCGCCGCCGCGTCGGTGGGTGCGGCTAGTTTGAAGAAGATGCTGCCGACCACCACGATGAAAATCACAAACAGGGGCAGGATATAGAGCATAAACGGCAAAACGCGGTTTAGCGGCCGCTTCAACGCGCCATCGTAAGAGAGGGTAAACAAGCTTTTACCGCCAATGTTCAGTGACAGGGTCACCGGGTTGTCCAGCCCGCTTTCGTCCGGGTCATAACCGGGCGCCAGGGACGGATCGAGCCAGCAGCGACCGATCACATAGGCGAAGAACAGCACCGCCATCAGGATGCCGGGGATGATGCCGGCGATCAGCAACTGAGCCACCGATTGTTCAGCGATGCTGGCCAGCAAAACGGCCAGCGCCGACGGCGGGATCAGCATGGCGATGCCGCCGACTGCCATGATGGGGCCCATGGCGATGGAGGGCTTGTAGCCCCGCTGGATCATATCCGGCAGCAGGACAGAGCCCAGGATCGCCGTGTTGGCGATGGTGGAGCCGGAGAGCGACGAAAACACGGTGCCGCCGACGATGGAAACGATGGAGAGCCGACCCGGCACCTTGGAGATCAGCCGGTCGATGGCCCCGATGGCCTTAAAGGCGACGCCCGTGTGCAGCAGAATCTCCCCCATCAGGAGGAACAGGGCGATAGGCGCAACGCCGAAGGTGATGGACCGGTTGAACTCGATCGGCATGAACACCAGACCGACATCACCATTGATGAAAAGATAGGTGCCCAGCACATTTGCGGAGAAGAAGGCAAATGCCACGTGCAGGCCCATGAACATAAAGAAGCACACGGTGCCGAGCATGAGGATAAGGGCCCAATACCACTCCATGCTCAAAATCCTCCATCCGACGCCGGATCGTCGTCTTCTAACGTGAGGACCCGCTCTTTCCGCATGCGTAGCAGGAACTCAATGCTCAGCATGGCGAAGGAAAAGGCAAAGACTGATATGACGATCCAGTTGGGGATGCGGACATCCTTGTCCGGCAGGGTCTGATCCAGATACTCGATCCAGCCCGCGCGGATGCCATAGACACACAGCAGGATGCAAAGCGCCACGCCGAAGATATTGATCAGGACATCAAGCTTGCGCGCCGCCTCTTCCGGCAGCGCCGTGGTCATGACGTCGACTCGCACGTGCGCGCCTTGTTGCAGCACCCATGTGGCGCCGGTAAAGACGCCGAAATAAAGAATGTACTCGATGCCCTCGTTCAACCACCAAATGCTGCCGATGCCGGCTTTCACGATAAACAGATTGATCGGGAGCAGCACGGCGATCAGGCCGATGGAGATCGCCACCAGAGCGGCGAAAAACCGCGCCAGCAAAATAAAGCCGGCTTCAAACCTGTCCAATTGAGCTTTCATATCGTGGTCTGAACTCTAGGCGAGAAAAATTGACGCGGAAACCGGGTGTGTCCCTGCTTCCGCGTCAAATAATTCCTCGCCGTTTCTTAACGGAACAGCTTTTCGAGCGCTTTGCCGTGTTTCGGGCTGCGGTCGAACACTTCCTGCCAGGCCGCGCCGTAAGCGGCGTCGAGCCACTTCTTGCGGTCGGCGCCGGTGAACGTGATGATTTCCATGCCGGCTTTGGCGCGCATCGCGTTTTCTTTGGCCAATTGGGCTTTGAGTCGCGCATTGCCGGGCTCAGCATTTTTTTCATGCTCGGCGCTGATGCTGGTCAAAATGGTCCGGGACTTATCGTCCAAGGATTCCCATTTTTTCAGGTTGAACAGCGTGTGCAGCGGGGACGTGTAGAAGCCAGGATCGACCCGATACTTGGTCACTTTGGCCCACGGCGGCACCCAAGCAGCGCCAGGCCAGCCGTAACCCTGCACCGTGTTGTTTTCCATCAGGGTGTAAATCTTCGGCAGCGGCGCATTTTGAACGGTAGCGCCCAGGGACTTGAAAAATGCCGTATACACGGGTGCAACGCGCAAATTCAGACCGGTTAAGTCCGGCTTATCGATCTTTTTCGACAACCACAAATGGAAGGGCCCAAAATCTTGGTGCCGGGCGAGATAATAAATATTTTTTTCCGCCAGCAGCTTGGAGATATAGTCCATACCGCCATTGCTGCGCAGCTCTGCCATAGACTTCGGGGTCAAACGTAGAACCGGCGCTTCCGGCAGGACATTGCCGATATAGGCCTCGGTGCAGCCGACCAGATCATAGGCGCCGCGGGACATTTTCTGGGTGATGGTCAGGAAGTTACCGATGGCCGGCGCACCGCCCACCAGATTGATCTGAACCGTACCCTTACCGGCAGCGTTGATGTCCTTGACCAATTGCTCGAATGCTCGGGACGGCGGGCTTCCGATCGGGAAACAGCTGGCCGCACGAAGCGTGGTTTCGGCGGACACGGGCTGAGAAACGCTGACGGCCGCAACGGCCAAAGCGCTCGCACCCAAAGTGAGAAGGATTCTCTTCGACATAATACACTCCCTATTAAAGTGTTAGGTTATTGAATTGCATACTCTTGTTATCGGCACCGACCGTGTCGCGGCACAAAGCCCTGAATGAGGCCGGAAGATAGCACGAGCATATCGTAAGCCAACCATATAAATCAAATCCCGACGGACCAAAGGCGCCGGATTTAGCAAGAAGGGCGCATCTAAGTCATGACAGGGCCGCTTGCGGACAATACACTCCGCATCGGAGAAATCATCAAAATCCGGTCACAGATCGGGTCACAAGGGGAGGAAAAGAACATGGCCATTCTCGACGGTCAAAAAGTCATCGCCATCGAAGAACATTATTACGACGAGGATATGATCAAACACTTCACCGGCGTGGACGCGCGTACGGGCGGGCTGGTCATGGACAAGCTTCTGGAGGTCGGTGAAGAACGGCTGAAGGATATGGACGCCTGCGGCATTGACGTGGCGCTGCTGTCTCATGGCGCACCCTCGACCCAACGGATGGACGCGGAAACCGCCATCCCAGTCGCCAAAGCGGCCAACGATCATCTGGCCGAAATTGTTAAGGCGCACCCGGACCGCTATGCCGGTTTTGCCAACCTGCCGACCATGGACCCGCAGGCCTCGGCGGATGAGCTCAAACGCTGTGTCGAGGAACTGGGCTTCAAGGGCACCATGATCCACGGGCTTATCGGTCCGGACCGGCTGTTTCCCGACAACGAGATGTTTTGGCCGATCTACGCCCAAGCCGAGGCGCTGGACATGCCGATCTATATTCACCCGGCCAACCCGCACCCGACGGTCGCCGATATCTATATCAAAGACTATGTGGAGAAGTATCCGGGCTTCATGAACGCTGGCTGGGGCTTCACTATGGAAACCGCGACCATCGCCATCCGCATGGTGCTGTCCGGCGTGTTCGACAAGCACCCGAACCTGAAGGTGGTGTTGGGTCACTTGGGGGAGACGCTGCCGTTCCTCGTCTGGCGGATCGATCATGTGCTGAACCGGCCCGGCAATGACGGGGTCGAGTTCCGCAAAATCTTCACCAACAACTTTTACATTACCACCAGCGGCTTCTTCTCCGATCCGGCGCTTTTGTGCTGCATTCAGGAAATGGGCACGGATCACATCCTGTTCGCCATCGACTATCCGTTCGTGGCCAACCAGCCGGGTCCGGTCTGGATGGAGCGGCTGATGCTGAACAGCGAAGACAAGGCGAAAATCCTGCACGGCAACGCCGAGCGGCTGTTCAACATGTAAGCCTGCGGGGCGTTAGTTAAGTAGAAGCGGAGGAAAGCATGCAAATCGAAACCGGCCAGCCGGTCCCCCGGACCGAAGACCCGCGCCTGTTGACGGGCAAGGGCAAGTACACGGACGATTTCAACCTGCCCCATCAGGTGTATGCGGTGTTCCTCCGCTCGCCCCACGCTCATGCGGATATCAACTCGATTGATACGTCGGCGGCGGAAACCATGCCCGGCGTGGTCGCGGTGCTCACTGGTCAGGACTATGCCGATGACGGTCTGGGGGAAATCATCGGCGGGTCGCCGCGCCAGCGCCGGGACGGCTCCACCATGTACCGCCCGCCGCGCCCGGCACTGACCAAAGACCGGGTGCGTTTTGTGGGTCAGCCGGTGGTGATGGTCATGGCCGAAACCGTGGATCAGGCCAAGGACGCGGTGGAAGCCGTAGTTGTCGATTTCACGCCGCTGCCGGTGGTCATGTCGACGGCGGACGCCAACCAGGACGGCACGCCAGCCATCTGGGATGACGTGCCGGAGAACGAGAGTTTTTTCTACACCGTCGGCGATGCGGACGCGGTCGACGCGGCCTTCGAAAAGGCGGATCACATTGTCACCCAGCAGTTCGAAATCCCCCGCATCACGGCCAATACGATGGAGCCAAGAGGCGCGCTCGGCCACCACGATGCGGGCCGGGACGGTTATACTATTTATGTGGGCCATCAGCGGCCCTATGTGTTCCGCACCTCGCTCACCAAAAACCTGTTCAAGATCGGCGAGAACCAGTTGAGCCTGGTGACGGGTGATATGGGCGGCTCCTTCGGCATGAAGGGCTCCATCTATCCCGAAATGCCACTGACCGCCTGGGCCTCCAAGCGCATCGGCCGGCCGGTCAAATGGATTTGCGAACGCTCCGAAGCGCATATTGCCGATGACCACGCGCGGGACAATTCCACCCTGGCCGAATTGGCGTTGGACAAAGACGGCACGTTCCTCGGCCTTCGGGTGCGCACCAACGGCGCGCTGGGGGCCTATGTGGCGTTCCTCGGCATGGGACCGTCCACCGGGAATATCGGGGGACTGGCGGGGCTTTATCGCACACCGGCCATGCGGGTCGAGGTCTCCGGCGTGTTCATGAACAAGAACCCTATCTCGCCTTACCGAGGGGCGGGACGGCCAGAGGCGTCCTATATCATCGAAAGCATGGTGGATAAGGCGGCGCGCGAATTGGGCATGGACCGGGTGGAGCTTCGCCGCAAGAATTTCATTCCGCCGGAAGCCATGCCGTACAAGACGCCGCTGACCTTTACCTATGACTGTGGGGAGTTCGAGGCGCTGGTGAACCGCTGCGTTGAAAAAGCCGACTATGCCAGCTTCGCAGCAAGAATGGCCGCCTCGGAGGAGAAAGGCAAACTTCGCGGCCTGGGCATCTCCTGCACCATCGAACAGGCTGCCGCTGCTCAGCCGGAAACCGCCGAAATGCGGTTCGATCCGTCGGGCACACTCACGGTGCTGGTCGGCTCCACGCCGCACGGGCAGGGCCACGAGACGATCTATAAGCAACTGATCTGCGAGAAGCTGGGGATCGATCCGGAAAAAATCCGGGTGATCGAGGGCGACACGGACAAGGTTTCTTTCGGCACCGGCACCGGCGGGTCGCGCACCGCAGCCATCGGCACCTCGGCGGTCAACATGGCCGTCGGCAAGGTGATCGACAAAGCCCGTAAGGTCGCCGCCCATGTGTTGGAGGCCTCCGAGGCGGATATCGAGTTCACCGATCACGCGTTCACCGTGGCGGGCACGGACAAGAGTTTGCCGTTCCTGGAAGCCGCGCAAGCCGCCTTCCAGCCGGCGAAAATTCCGGATGAAATGGAGCCGGGCCTCTACGAGATCGCCACCTTCAGTCCCAAAACGGCGACCTTCCCTTATGGCTGTCATATCTGTGAGGTGGAGATCGACCCGGATACGGGCGCGCTTTCCATGGAGAAATATACGGTGGTCGACGATGTGGGTTTTGAGCTGAACCCGCTTCTGGTGAAAGGTCAAATCCATGGCGGCGTCGCGCAAGGCGCGGGTCAGGCGCTGATGGAGGAAATGGTCTATGACGACAACGGCCAGCTTCTGTCCGGCTCGTTCATGGATTACGCCATGCCGCGCGCCGAAGACCTGTGTCTGTTTGATATCGAGGGCCGGCCGGTGCCGACCAAGTCCAACCCGTTAGGCGTCAAAGGCGCGGGCGAATGCGGCACCGTGGGCGCGCTGGCGGCCATTCCCAATGCCGTCCTGGACGCGCTTGCGCCCTTCGGCGTCGAGCATTTAGATATGCCCCTCAGCCCGGAGAAAATCTGGCAAGCAATTCAAGGCGCAAAAGGGGGTTAGGGCGGCTTACTGCATCTCACCTGCGGCCACCTTCAATTGGCGTTGTTTTCGGTCCTTACCTATACTGAATGGCATGTTGGACGCAGCCCATACTGAAAAAATCCTGGCAATCTGCCGTGACACAGATGCGCCGTATTTCGGCGAGGAAGGCGAATTGTTTTTGGGCATCCGGGACTCCCATGGGGTGTTTTATGCACTTCTCAACGTTATGGCGTCGCAAGGGCGCGCGTCCGTGAATTGTCTGGAGGTCGGCTCGTTCGCGGGCGCCTCGGCGCTGACATGGTCCTGGGGCATCCAGGAACTGTTCGGCGGCAAGGGATCGGTTACGTGTTTGGACACGTGGGACGATATCGAGGAAATCGAAGGCGACGGAAATGACCGGCCGTTCTCCAAGGAAATTCTGAAAACGGCTTTCGAGATATTCAAAGCAAACGTGGCGCATTGCCCCTATACGGGAAGGATCGACTATTCCAAAACGGACCTGCGAACATTCTCCAAGAGCTATGCGGGGCCCGTGTTCGATCTCATCTATATCGACGCGGACCATTCGTATCAGGCTGTTCTGGACGATATTGATCTTGCCGGCAGCCTGTTGGCGGAGGGGGGAATTCTCTGTGGGGATGATCTGACGCTGCAGGCCAACCAAGTCGATCTTGACGCCCTGCGAGAAGCCGTCATGTCCGACGTACATTTCATGAAAGACCCAAAAACCGGGCTCAACTACCACCCCGGCGTTTCAGCCGCGGTCTGGAAAACGTTTGGTGAAGTTTCAAATTACGGTCCCACATGGTTTGTCCGCAAAACCGCGTCTGGCTGGGAGTCGATCAACTTGGCGGGGGTGGAGGTCCGGTTTCCGCCTCATCATCCGCAGGCAAAGGGACAGCCTTAGCGTCGGTTGGCGGATGCTGCGGCTTAGCCGGCCAAAATACCCTTAATTGTCTCTGCGAGCGTCGTTTGGTCGATCGGTTTCTCGATATAGCCGTCGGCGCCTGCTTCATTGGCCTTTTGTTTCCACACCTCGCCGGTGTGGGCCGACACCATGATGATCTTGGTGTTATCAAGCGGGCGATAGCTTCGCAGTTCCTCGCATAATTCCAGCCCGTCCATCTCCTCCATTTGCAAATCAATCAGCACAAAATCCGGGATCTGGGCTTTCACACGGGAGATGGCCGTCGAAGCAACGGTGTTCGAGGCGACCTTGAACCCGCCATCAGTCAAAATGGTGGTCACCAGATCGATAAAGATTTGCTCATCGTCAATGATGTAACAGGTGGTTGGGTTGCCGATGTCCGCCTCCCGGATAGAACTTGTAGACTTTGATGGAGTTTAGGGTATTGGCCCCTATGTGTCACTCGTAAGGGGCGTATTTTCTTGGATGTCCTCTCCCGGGCGCCCGGCTTTTTACTCAGGGGTGTGGCGGGCGGACTTGCAAAGCACCACCTGGTGCTCCTCACCATCCCCTGAACCATAAAACGCCATATTGCGGCATTTGCGCTTGCAGACTAAGTTCAGCATATGAAACTGCGTAAGCGCACTTTAGTTCTCTTAATTCTGGCGGTGATTGTCGGCATGGCGGCGTTCCAGGTGCACAAGAACCGCGCCTCGGCGCGCGACTGGCGGACAGCTAGTTTTGAACCGGTCGGTCTGGCCCCGGATCCGGCCAATGTGCGGGAACCGGTGATCCAGGTTTATGCGGCTCGAGCTTGGGGCTGGCGCGGCTATTTCGGGGTTCATAGTTGGGTTGCGGTAAAGCCGCAGGATGCGGACAATTTCACCGTCTATGAAGTGATCGGTTGGCGGTTGCGCTGGGGGGACTCCGCCGTAGTCATCCGCCAGCGGGACGCGGATTCCAGATGGTTCGGCAATGTGCCTGAATTGCTGTCCGATATCCGCGGGCCCGGCGTCGGCGCCTTGATCAATAAGGTCGACGCCGCGGCACATACCTATCCTTATGCCCAGAAGTACACTGTCTGGCCTGGGCCCAATTCAAACACATTTATCGCCCATATCCTCCGAGAAGTACCCGAGCTTAAGGTGGATCTGCCGCCTACCGCTATCGGCAAGGATTACATTCCAGATAGCATCTTCGCCAAATCGCCAAGCGGCACGGGTTATCAACTATCCTTCGGCGGCTTGCTCGGCGTGATGGCCGGAAAAGAGGAAGGGCTGGAACTCAATCTGTTGGGTCTCACATTCGGCATTGATCCATTGGACCCGGCGTTGAAATTACCACTCGTGGGCCGTATCGGTCCGGACCGGGAGAACAAACGGTCCCTGGCCGGCCCCACGGCGATTGAAAGCCTGGCGGAGAAATAGCCACTTAGCCAGCGCAATAACCGGCCCAAAGGTCCCGCAACGCGGCTTCGAATTCGCGCATATACGCATCTGCATTAAAAATCGTCTCCGCCGCTTTTTGCCGGAGACTTACCCGCACCTCCACCAGAGCGGGGATATTGCCGGCCACCGCCACCGCCCGGTCGGCATAATCCTCAGCCGAATCCGCCACGAATTCGATGTGGCCGAGCCGGCTCATCTGCTGCGCGGTCAACCGGCCCATCAAATTGTCGCCCCAGGTGGTGACAATAGGTACGCCCATCCAGATGGCTTCATAGCTGGTTGTGCCGCCGCCGAAGGGCAGGGGGTCCAGACCGATATCAATTTTGTTGTAGGCGGCGAGATAATCAACTGCGCCCCGGGTATATCCTTCAAACACAAGGCGGTTGGTAGCGATGCCTCTATCCTGGAACTGAGCCGAGAACCGGTCGCGGACGTCGGCGCTGTCGAACGCCCGGTGCTTGAGAAATAGGCAAGACCCGGGCACCCGGCCCAGAATTTCCGCCCATAAGGCGATGGTTACCGGCGTCAACTTAATTGGGTTGTTGAGCGAGCCGAAGGTGACATAACCGTTGGTAACTGCCGGCAACATATCCACCTGGGGTGCATCCTCGGGCTGGCGGTAGACGTTGAAGCCAGAAAGGCGCACCGGTTCCTCCGTGTAAAAACTCTCGGTTTCGCCGGGCGGATCCAGATAGTGATCGGTGATCAGGTGGGTCGCGCCGGTCAGACCCGTGGAGGAGACCAAATTGATCGCCGAAATTTGCAACGGTGCAGCCGGGAAGGCGAGGAGAGATCGATAACGGGCCTTGAAAGTGCATGGGTGGATCAGGATATCCACCCCGTCATGGGTCATCAGCCGCGCCAGATCGGCGGGCGCCAGATGCGCGACATCGGTCCAGCCATCCACATGATCGAACAGGTTGCGGGGCGCGGGTCCGCCGTCCCGCCGGTAGCCGTACACCTGAATGTGAAATTGCGTGCGATCGTGACAGGGCAGCATCGGGGCCAGGAACCGGGGGGTTACATGGCCTTCCAGTTCCGGCAGATAATAGGCGAGGCGCAGCTTGCGGTCCGGTGACCTGTCGTTGCCGAAGGTTCTGTCCTGGCGGCCGACGGCCAACTCCAAAGCTTCGCCCCAGCGCCGGTTGGCCTTGAACACAACCTCCCGGGCAGCGCCCGGGGCAAAGTTCAGAGCAAATAGGAAGTTGGCCCAATAGCTGTCGTTGCTCTCGTCAGTGCGGATGGCGTCGGAAAAACACTGGACGGCCTTCTCGGTTTCTCCCAGGGCAAAGAGCGCGTTGCCAAGATTGTAGTGGGCATCACCGAAGGCCGGGTCGAGGGAGATTGCCGTATTCGCGTGGCCTATCGCGGCGCTTGGGTTTTGCAGGGCTAAAGCGACGGCTGCCAGATTGCCGTGATAGTCGGCGACCTCTTTATTCACGGAGATGGCTTTGCCGATCAGTTCTGCCGCCGCCAGGGAGTCCCCTCGCGCATGGTGGACCATGCCCAATAAATGCAGGGCGTCCGGTTCGTCCGGTTCGATCTCCAGGACCCGGCGGTAAATGGTCTCCGCTTCATCCAGGCGGCCGGCGCGCTGACATTCCAGCGCGGTACGCATAATGACTTCTTTGTCGTCCGTCGCCATCCCCGTTTCCGCGTGACCTCGCCCTTCTCTTTGTCCTACTATCGGCGGCCCGCGCGCCGGGATCAAGGGACCGGCCGAATGATGAGGAGAATCTCGGGGTTACATCACCGTGAGTATTTGGGGAAAAGTGATCGGCGGCGTAGCCGGTTTTGCACTGGGCGGCCCGCTGGGCGGCATCTTGGGCGCGGTATTCGGTCACGCTGTTGACCGCCAACGTTCCCGTCAGCGCTCGGTCCGGGGTCCTGCCTCGGTCCAGGCTCGCCAGACCGCGTTTACCGTCGCGGTGGTTGTTCTCAGCGCCAAAATGGCCAAGGCCGACGGGCATGTCACCCGAGACGAGATCAACGCTTTCAAAACTATTTTCGACATTCCCGCCAATGAAATGCGGGATGTGGGCCGGCTATTCGACCAGGCGCGCCGCGATTCGGAAGGTTTTGAACCCTACGCCAGACAGATCGGCGAGATGTTCGCGCATGATGCCGCGGTGCTGGAAAGCTTATTGGGCGGGTTGTTTCAGATCGCGCTGGCGGACGGCGTCGTGCATCCAAAGGAGATTGAATACCTGCAGCGGGTATCGGAGGAATTCGGATTTGATCAACACACGTTTGATCGAATAAAGGCGACACATTTGACCGAGGACGAGGGCGATCCGTACGAGGTTCTAGGCGTCAATCGCGGCAGCAGCGATGCAGAGATCAAAAAAGCCTATCGAAAGCTAAGCCGGGAAAATCATCCGGATACGCTCATCGCGCAAGGCATGCCCCAGGAATTTGTAGACATCGCCAACGATAAAATGGCGCACATCAACGCCGCGTATGACAAGATCCAGAAGGAGCGGTCAATAACGTGATCGTGGCTGGGCGATATTACCGGCGCGGACGGTGCTGATGAAACTGTCGCACATATCTTTAGCGCTGATCGCCACATTCTTTCTCGGCACCAATATGGTCGCTGTCAAAATTGGTGTCGCGCACTTTCCTCCGGTCTTCATGATGGCGATCCGGTTCACTTTGGTGACGTTGGTCCTGGTGTGGTTCGTCAAGCCGCCCACAGGTGAATGGTGGCCCGTGTTCGGCATTTCGGTGACGATGGGCACGCTGCATTTCGGTCTGTTTTTTGCCGGGATTGCCGGAACCGATGCGGCGGTGACGGCCATCATTTTTCAGCTAGGTATTCCGTTTGGCGTCATGTTCGCCTGGGTGCTGCTGGGTGAACGGTTCGGCTGGCGACGCGGTGGCGGCATCGCTGTCGCCTTCTTAGGGGTGGCGCTGATCGCCGGCTCGCCGGAAAGCAGGTCCAGCTTGTTTCACATGGGATTGGTCTTCGCTTCTGTCATGGCTTGGGGATTGGCGGCAGTGCAAATCAAAAAACTTAAAGATGTGGATGCCATGTCTCTCGCCGCGTGGATGGCGCTTTTCTCGACACCGCAGCTGTTTATCGTGTCGTTGATTCTGGAGAGTGGTCAGTGGGAATCCGTCGCGACCGCCCAACTCCTCCATTGGGCGGTGTTGGCGTATGCAGCCCTTGGCGCGTCGATCATTGGCTACGGGCTTTGGTATTTTCTGATCAGCAAATATGACGTATCCCTCATTCTCCCCTTTGCGCTGCTCAATCCCGTTTTCGCCATTGTCGCCGCCATGATCATTCTGGATGAAGCCATGACGCCGGTCCGTATCGCTGGTGCGGTGCTTACGCTGATTGGCGTCGCCGTGGTACAGTTACGGGGCCGGCAGCGGCAACTGCCGGAGTCTTAAAGGGTAACTGTTTTTGGATTTCATCGAGCGACCCTCTCCGAACCATGACGAGCGGCCGGCAGGCGCGCCGGTCGATATGCTGGTCATCCATTATACGGGTATGCGATCGTTTGCAGCTGCCCTGGACCGGCTCACCGACCCTATGGCCAAGGTGAGCGCCCACTACGCTATTGGGCGGGATGGTACGGTTTATCGGATGGTCGCTGAAGATCGCCGCGCCTGGCATGCGGGTGTGTCATCTTGGCGCGGTCACACGGATATTAACGGCCGATCCATTGGCGTCGAGTTGGAAAACAAAGGCCACGAATACGGCTACGAGGATTTTACCGACGCCCAAATGTCGGCGTTGATTAGCCTTTGCGAGGAAATACTTGCCCGGCACCCCATCCCGTCGCGCAACGTCGTCGGCCATTCTGATGTGGCGCCTACACGGAAAGAAGACCCCGGCGAGAAGTTCGACTGGGCCCGAATGGCGGCGGCAGGCATCGGACTTTGGCCGGAAACGACTTCCCTTGACTTCGCCTTGACCAAGTCTGAGTTCCCGTATGGATTGATGAAATTCGGATATGACCTAACGGATGAAACATCTGTTTTTCGTGCTTTTCATCGCCATTTTCGCCCTGTGGATGTAGACGGTCCCATAAATGATGCTTCCTTGATGGCCCTAGAACAGCTTCTTCAGATTTCCGAGTAAGGTATTCTCAATCGCGAAATACATATAAAACTAGTACTGAGTATAGTAATATTCCGATGTCGGAAACATAATGAAATAAAAAAGGGGCTGTAATTTTCCAGCTTCAGGTGATTTTTTAGTCGCCAAGATGTTAAATCGCGATCTTATTCGAATTCATCAAACATACTTTTGCACGTAGTTTGCATCGTATTAAATTTACTTTAATCCGATGAAAAAAGTATGAGACCTGATCCTATCATCTACGTCGTCGACGATAACGACGATCATCGCGATATTCTTGCGCAATCCATGAAGAAAGCTGGGTATGAGGTGAAGACCTATACCAGTGGGGTCGAGTTTCTGCGCGACGGCAACCTCGCCGAGATAGGATGTCTGCTGTTGGATAATCAGATGCCCAACATGACTGGACTGGAGGTCCAGTCTAAGCTTCTTGAATTGGGGAGCCGGTTGCCCATCATCTTCATCAGTGGCGGGAGCGGCATTCCGGATGTTGTCGCCGCCGTACGAGACGGCGCCTTGGACTTTCTACAGAAGCCATTTTCCCTGGACGAGCTCCGGGCCAAGGTGGATGAGGCCGTCGATCGGTGCCGGGAGGATTTCGATTTCAACAAGCGCGCCCAGGAGTACCAAGTCCTTCTCAATCGGCTGACAAAACGGGAGCGGCAAGTCTATGATCTGGTGATCGCCGGAAACACCAATCAGATGATCACCGAGAAACTGGCCATCAAAATCAGCACGGTCGAGTTCCATCGCGCCAATATGATGGACAAGATGGGCGTCACGAGTTTTTCCGAACTGATGGAAAAAGCCCAGGTCGCCAGCCGTTCCGCGTAACCTGACCCCTTAGTTGGTTGTGGTCCGATCTGTCCATCGCGCCGGACATCGCGGCCGGGGGCCGATGATGGCCCGCCAATCGATCAGGTAAAAGCGCGTGTTAAGCGGCCTGCGGCATCATCTCCCGCGACCAGCGGGATTTCTTTTCAGAGCTTTGCTGAAGTTGGGCGATATGTCGGCGGGCGTCCGCCTCGGTGCCGTGGATGCCGACGAGCTCGAAGCCGTCTCCCACGTCAAAGATGAGCCATTCGTTGCTGAAGTCGTGGTATTGAATTGCATAGTTCATTTTTCAGGTCTCCTGGGTGAGGAGCCTAAAGTCTAGGTGGGGATTGGTTACAAAAAGGTAAAACAAAATCAGGGAATTTTAGGTCTCTCAATCGGGCCTTGACTTCCCGCCGTCCGACCGTTTGATGGGGGCCGAGAAGTAACGGTAAGGCCTTGAATGTCCGATAAAATTCACATTCGCCCGGCAATGGAGCGAGACTTTGCGTCTATCCAGTCGATCTACGCCCATTATGTTTTGACAGGATTGGCCTCGTTCGAAATCGATCCGCCTGATCGTGAGGAGATGGTGGAACGTTGGCGAATCGTCCGAGATCGCCAGCATCCCTATCTGGTCGCGGAAATCGGTGGTCAGGTCGCCGGCTATGCCTATGCTTCCGTTTACCGAAACCGGCCCGCGTACAACCATACACTGGAAAATTCCGTCTATGTGTCACCGGATTTTCAGCGCCGAGGTGTGGGCCGGACTCTCCTCAACCACCTGATCGATATTTGCGCCGAAGCCGGATTCCGGCAGATGGTGGCGGTTATTGGCGACTTGGCAAATGATCCGTCTATCAATTTACATAAAAGTTGCGGTTTCAAACAGGTGGGTCTGCTCTCGTCCACCGGATTCAAACATGGCCGCTGGGTTGATTCTGTGATCATGCAACGTGCCTTGGGCGATGGAGATACGTCCCCACCGTCATCTGAGTGATGTAAAACTGAACTTTCCCCGCCGGCCGTCCCACAAGAGGTGACTCACCCGGCCAATCAACCTTTCTTCAGGGATCAGGCTGCCCCGGCCGCTATCCCGTTTGTCGCCTAGGACGAAATAGTGGCCTTTGGGCACGGCGACGCTCTGACCCACAATGTTCAACGGGCTGTTCGTAATGCGCACCCGATCCCCTGGCAACCCGGCAATGCGCCGGATCAGAACCTTGCTACTGCCCCCCGACGCCTTGAATGCCGCAATCTCTCCCTTCACCGGGGAGGCGGCAAAAACACGGCCGCGGATCGCCGGCACCGGAAATGGGAAAGAGTGGTGGGAGTACCCATAAGTCCCTTTGGAAACCAGGACATAGTCGCCGGCTTTCAGAACCGGCAACATGGCGGCATCCGGCATTTTATAGGGTGCATAGGCGAACCATCGCACCAGCTCGACGCCTATAATTAGGAGTACATAGAGACTGCCCGGACCGTACCAGCGGGCATACCAGACCGTCTGGGTATCCGGTCGTTCGTTCGTCGTTAAAAAGAACCCGTGACCCACGCCGGCGAGGCGCCACACAATATGTAAGACGTCCCAGGTGAAAACCGGGTCCGCTGTGAATAGCCCGGCATGCGCCAGACCAAAAGGCAGGGCAAAGGTCAGCAGCTCCAACGCTAGGTAGAAAAGGCTCCAGCCGCCTCTCCCTATATACAGCATGCCTATAAAAGGGCCGAACAACAGGGCGACAATAACCACGGCCCAGGGGCGGCGGTCGACGAAAAATGAGCGGACCGTGGACACTATCCGGCGGCCGTCAGTTTTTGCCCTGCACCACCATGGGATCGATTTTGTCGAGGGCTGGGGCGTAGTCGTTGAGTTCGAGTATCACCCCGTTGGGATCACGGATGAAGACCTGATAAAGGCCCCGGTCCGCCAGCAGCCGATCCCAATAGGCAACGTCATTGTCTTTCATATATTGAACCAGACCCGAGGAATCCTCGACTGACATGGCGATGTGATCGTCCATCCCCGACTCGATCATGTCATTGCTGTCGGCCTTGTCCCGGGGTGTGGTCTCTCCGTTCGGGTCGCCGGAACCCCGCTCGACCAGGTGAATCAGCGCATCTTCGCCTGCGTAGAGCCAGTAGCCCGTGGTTTTGAGCTGGGGGCGAAAACCTTCCTCCATACCCAGAAGGTCACAGTAAAAGCGTTTCGTCTCCTCCAAACAGTCTGTACTGATCGATATATGGTCGAGTTTGCTGATTTTCATATCCGCAGGGTCCGATTGTTGTTTGATCGGCGGAGTTTGCCACGGATCATGGCTCTGTCAAAGGACCGGATCGATTTCCTAACCAAGGATTCATGTTTTATGGTTAGGATAAGCCGCGTCGCAGGGAAAAAACCAAAAGCAATAATCAGACTTTGCCTGACCACCGGAACGAGGACCTTATGCAAAGCAATATGGTGCGACACAGACGATCCATCATTTTATCTGCCGCGGCCGTGGCCGGGTTGGCGCTGGGTGTGCAAGTATTGGCCGCAACGCCCATCGGCACTGCCAAGAATGTGGTGAATAAGGTCTACGGTAATTCGGTTGCCAAATCGATCCGGACCGGCGATGCCCTCGTTCAAAATCAGCGCGTGCGCACCGGGCGCGCCAGCAGCACGGATATCCGGTTCAAGGACGATACAAAACTGCTGGTCGGCGAGCTGTCGGACATCACCCTGGATCAGATGCTCTACAATCCTAACAAAGGCAAGGTGACCGGCGCCTTACAACTGGCTCGGGGTATTCTACGGTTTGCCTCGGTCCCGTCGGTAAAGATGGACGTCAAGGTAAAGACGCCCCATGCTCTTCTCGGAATTCGCGGGACCGCCTTTGACGTTTTGGCGACCAGCCGGGGGATGGAGCTGGCAGTGCACGAAGGCGCGGTTCAGGTGGATTCCCAAGCCGGTGGGCAGTTGGTAAACGCCGGACAGGTCTATCGGGTCTCGGCGACCCAGTTTGCCGGCTTTGCGCCAGAACCCTCGGCCGAGATGAAGCAAGCGGTCGATAAGATGGTGAGTATGGTTGGGACCGCCGGCGTTTCCCCCTCAAAACCACCACCTACGACAGCCGCGCCATCAAAAGCCTCCTCCCGGAGCGCAGCATCGAAGGTTGCAACCCTATCCCAGCCGGCAGACGCCAGGATTCAAAAAGTGTTGAAAGGCAAGAACCTGAACAACGTCCTCTTGCTTGAACTCTCCTATGGTACCGCAGTGATTGAAATGCTGCCCGGCGTGGCTCCTAATCACGTTAAAAGAATCCGCCAGTTGGTCCGCCAGAAATTCTATGACGGCCAGGCATTCCATAATGTGAAGGCCGGTTTTGCGGCAGAGATCGGCGATCCCACCGGCACCGGCCGGGGCGGCAGCGGCACCAAGCTGCGCGCCGAATTTTCCAGTCAGCCCTTTGTCCGGGGAACGGTCGGCATGAAGCGCCATCGGAACGATCCCAACTCCGGTGACAGCCAGTTTTTCATCACACTCGGCAATGCCCGGCACTTGAACGGCAAGTACACAGTCTGGGGTAAAGTGATCCATGGCATGGAGCTCATCGACCGGTTGCGCAAAGGCTCACCCCCGGCCAATCCGGATAGCATCAAAGGACTGAGCGTCGCCGCCGACAGTGCGAAATCAAAATAGCGCACGTCATAGACCTCCCCTTATCTTGTTCGCAGCCAGGGCCTGGATTATGGTCTGGACCAATCATTCATGCTTACAGGGAGGGCGGGAAGTCCAATGCTCACACTCTATGATTACCATTGGTCCGGTGCGGCCTATCGGACACGGATTGCGCTCAACCTCAAGGGGCTCGCCTATGAACAGATCGCAGTTCACCTGACGCGCGATGGCGGCGAGCAATTCAAGGACGAGTATTCGACTCTCAATCCGCAGAGTTTTGTGCCAACGCTGATTGACGGCGATCTCAAGATCACTCAGTCCATGGCGATCATGGAGTATCTGGAAGAAACCTATCCGGAACCGCCGCTGCTGCCGCCGGATCAGGCCGGCCGGACCCGGGTGCGGGCGCTGGCCAACGTGGTCGCCTGCGATATTCATCCGATCAACAATCTGCGGGTGCGGCTGTATCTGGCGAATGAGATGGAAAAATCACCCGAGGCCCAGGCGCAATGGATTGAGCACTGGATTCGCTTGGGGTTTGAGGCCCTGGAAGTACTGTTGCGGGACAGCGATCAGACCGGCGAATATTGCCACGGCGATACGCCCGGCATGGCGGATGCCTGTCTGGTGCCACAAGTCGCCAACGCGGAGCGCAACAAGGTGGATCTAAGCGACTATCCCACAATCATGCGGATCGTCGGAAGCTGCCGGAGCAATCCGCTGATCGATAAGGCCAGTCCGTTTAACCAGCCTGATTCGCCGAAGGATTAGGGCGGGGGCGCGCGGGTTCGAACACCATGGCGAAGTCTTCCCGGTCATCAACATCAAGTACAAGGTCTCCGTCTGGGGGGACCCGACGGACCGACGATGCGCCGACCGAGAATATTCTGACATTAATACATATCCTGTCGAACCGGATTACCCGGGCGTTTTCGGCGGAAGTTGAACCCAAGTTCGGGATCAGTCTGCCGGAATGGCGGGTGATTATGACCCTCGCCTGGCGTGAGACCTCTACAGCCAACGACATCATCGCCATTTGGTCTTTGGATAAAATGACCGCCAATCGAGCAATCCGAAAGTTGGAGGAAGCGGATTTAGTCCGACGCCGCCGGAGCGCCGATGACCGCCGGCGTTTTGATCTTAGCCTGACACCGGAGGGCCGCCGCCTGTATGACAAAATCGTACCGGCCGCCAACGAGCGGTACCAGGAAATCGTGTCGGTCCTGTCACGCGACGACCGGCATGTGCTAGGGGACCAGCTGTCCAAGCTCTTGCGGCAGGCGGAATGCGTCAAACGGAACAAGTAAGATGACTTGGCGGAATACCTTACATTGCCATCAATTTTTCCTGGTGAAGGGCGTCGGATATGGGTATGAAATTTAGATGCCGGATGAAACCAACAAGAGTGAAAACGGCGCGGCCCCGACGTATCGATTGCTGGCGATTGATGACGACCCTCTGATCCTTCAGGCAATGGGCGACTATCTCAGCCATTTCGGCTTCGATTTTCAGGCCTGTGCTTATACGGATGACGGGTGCGCCGCTTATGATGCGGTGTTTGGTGATGGAAACTCCTCGCCCGATGTGGTGCTTGCGGATTATCGGTTGCCGGGCGCCAAAAACGGATTGGACCTGATTGCTGAAATCCGGGCCCATTTCAGCGGCGACATTCCGGCCATTTTATTTTCCGGCGATGTTTCCCTGGACTCCGAGATCGCCGGGGCTATACCGCAGGATATTAAGTTGCTGCACAAGCCTGTACGCATGCAACTGCTGTCCGAAGAGTTAAAGGCGCTTCTGGCCGGCTAATGCCCTCCCGGCACTCGGCTTATGATCCCTTCTTCACGGGCAGGGTGTCGGCATAGCCGGGATTTTCGATGAAGAACTTGACCAGGCTGACAGTCGCCGGGGTGTCCCATTCCACCCCGCCCTCCAATCTGCCGACTTCGCGGCCCTTTTGGTCAAACAAGATTGTGGTCGGCATCGTCTTTATCTTCCAAGATTTCGTCACCGCGCTCTTGGGGTCCAGATAGAGGGCCAATTTATCCAGTTTCAGTTTGCGCGAGAGGCGTTTGGCGATGGGCTTGCCGGCCTGATCGATATTGAGGGCGACAATAGTGAAGTCCTTGCCGCCCAGGGTAGCCTGCAGCCGGTTGATCGACGGGAGTTCGCGCAAACACGGCGGACACCAGCTCGCCCAAAAATTCACCATGACGACTTTGCCGGCAAAATCGGCCAGACTGACCGGCTTGCCGGATTCATCATTCCAAGTGTCGGCTGGCCGGGACTGGGTGCTGGGGGCCAATTGAAAGTTCTGCATGTGCCCCGTGAGCTCGGGGCCGGCTGCGGATGCCGCTGTACCGTTTGAGATTGCTGAATACAGACAGGCTGCCAAGCCTATAATGGTCGTTCGCCGGGAAAGTATGCTCATAACGTGTCTCCAATGGGCTTGCCGTCCTTGTCGCGGGCCCCAAGTCTGCGCAGATCAAGTCTACGTCTATAGTGTATATGGTCGGAGATTCAGGCCACGTCACGTCAAAGATTCGTGACAAGACCGGAAGTTGGCCAGGGAAACAGCAGAATCAACCGAGAAATTAGGCATTGTCCTACCTGCGGGCAGGCCCTTTGTTTGGGTCTCCACGAACATAGGAAGTGACCTTGATAGGCGCCCAAGATGCTGATGCGCGTATTATTCTTGAAACCGGGTTATCAGAATCTTGAGGGATTACAATCTGCCGTTTACTCTCCACACATCACATCCGGGGAGGAAAAATTGACTGATATAGTAAGCGAAGTTCGGGATGGCATGCGCATCGATTGGGACGTGCCGATCACCATGGATGACGGGCTGGTTTTGCGGGCCGATATTTACCGGCCGGACGATGACGGCAAGTATCCGGTGATCTTGTCTTATGGTCCCTATGCCAAGGGTCTGGCCTTCCAGGAGGGGTATCCCTCTGCTTGGAACCGCATGGTGGAAGAGCACCCGGATGTGGCGGCGGGCTCCACCAACAAATACCAAAACTGGGAAGTCGTGGACCCGGAAAAATGGGTGCCGGACGGGTACGTCTGTGTGCGGGTTGATTCCCGGGGCTGCGGCCGGTCACCGGGCTATGTGGATCATTTCTCCCCCCGGGAAACCAAGGACTTTTACGACTGCATTGAATGGTCGGGTGTCCAGGATTGGTCAGACGGCAAAGTCGGGCTAAACGGGATTTCCTATTATGGAATCAATCAATGGCATGTAGCGTCGTTGCAGCCGCCGCACTTGGCGGCCATGTGCATCTGGGAAGGCGCCGCCGACTGGTACCGGGATATGACCCACCACGGTGGCATCCTCTGCACCTTCTGGGACAATTGGTACGATATGCAGGTGAAGACCGTGCAGTACGGGCTGGGCGAAAACGGCCCTGTCAGTCAGGTCACCGGAGAGTTGGTCTGCGGGCCGGAGACCCTGAGCGAAGATGAGCTGGTCGCCAACCGCTGTGATTTCGGCAACGATATTTATGCCCATCCGTTGGATGACCAGTACCACAAGGATCGCTCCCCGATTTGGGATAAGATCACCGTGCCGCTTTTGTCGTCGGCCAATTGGGGCGGGCAGGGTTTGCACCCGCGCGGCAACTTCGAGGGCTATATCCGCGCCGCCTCCAAGGACAAATGGCTGGAATCCCATGGCATCGAACACTGGACCGAGTTCTATACGGACTACGGTATCGATATTCAGAAACGATTCTTCAACTACGTGCTGAAAGGCCAGGATGACGGCTGGGGCGATGAAAAGCGGGTCCGCCTCTTGATCCGGCACGTGGACCGGTTCGAAGAGCGACTGGAAGACGATTGGCCGATCCCCCGGACCCAATGGACGAAATTCTATCTGGATTTCGCCAACCACACGCTTTCGACGGATCCGGTGACGGATACGAACAGTCTCACCTATGGCGGTTTGAGCGATGGCGAGATGTTCTGGTCCGAACCTTTGACCGAGGAGATGGAAATCACCGGGCCCATGGCCGCAAAGCTTTTTGTATCTTCGGCCACCGAAGACGCGGATCTGTTCGTGGTCTTCGGTGTTTATGATCCGGACGGCAATGAGGTGGTGTTCCAAGGCGCTATTGATCCTCATACGCCGATCGGCCAAGGCTGGCTCCGCGCGTCTCATCGCAAGCTGGATACCGGGTTGAGCGAGCCCTACCGGCCGTATCACACCCACGATGAGAAACAGCCGCTCACACCGGGCGAGGTGGTCGAACTGGATATCGAGGTCTGGCCGACCAGCATCGTTGTTCCCGCTGGTTACCGTTTGGCGGTAACCGTTCGCGGTAAGGATTACGAATATCAAGGCGGCAGCGGCGGCAAGCTCAGTAACTTCAAAAACGAGCTGACCGGCTGCGGGCCCTTCCTACACAATGATCCCAGGGACCGGCCGGAGGATATCTTTGGGGGAGATGTCACCTTGCATCAGGGACCGGATCAGGCGGCCTATATCCTGCTGCCGGTGATCCCCAAGGCTTGAACCTTCCCGCGCCTATAAGCCAGGGTACGTTCGATCCTTCCCGCGAGGCGGTGTTCGAGCCCGGCCGGGACCGGCGTTGCTATCTGCCGCACTTGAAACTGCCGCCGGCCGCGGTTTGTGTGGAATTGAGTCGGCTGGCGTATATCGGCAACCGGCGGGTGCTAACGTCTCTCTTGAAAGGGCTAGGGTTCACCCAGGTCACGCACTATGGGGCCCGAGGGGCCAGCCGGGCGTTTCTGGCCCAATCCGAAAAAGTGTCTGCCTTGGTGTTCAAAGGCACGGATTCCATTGAAGAGTGGCTGCAGAATATTAAGTTCGCACAACGGCATTGGCCGCCCGGCGGGAAGGTTCATCGAGGATTTATCGAAGCATTCGGTCCGCTTTGGCGGGAGCTAAAGGCAGATTTGACCGAATTGAAATCGCCGGTATTTTTTACCGGACATAGTCTCGGCGGGGCCATGGCTTCCCTGGCGGCGACCCATGTGGCGCCCTCGGGCCTGATCACCTTTGGCGCTCCCCGTGTCGGGGATCAGGCATTCATCGCGCTTCTGGAGAAGTTCAGTGTGGACCGTTTCGTGAGTTGTAGCGATCTTGTGCCGACGTTGCCGCCCGAGGCGCTCGGGTTTCATCATGCCGGGGTGATGCACTTTATCGGCGAAGACCGGCGTATCAGCACGTCACCAACCGATGAGCACGTCACCCGAGAACGGCTCAGCGCCAGCCTGAACTATCAAAAGAATATTGCCTGGAAGAGGGGCAATTTACGGTTGCGAGAGATGGCGGACCACGCGCCGATTAACTATGTCGCCGCTGTTCTGGGTCGAGAGCTGGCATAAAAAAACGGCGGCCCAGAGGCCGCCGCTTTCAGGATATCGTCTCCAGATTTACAGATTGAACGTAACTCCAAGCAAGGCGCGATGGCTGCTATATTCGGCCTCAACGCCGCTGAAATCCAAATCATCAATGTAGAAGAAGCGGTAGGAGAGACCCACCGACACATCGTCTTTCAGTTTGTAGTTGAGGCCGACGCCGGCCTGAACCGCCCATTCTGATCAACGGGCGGGTTCAGCGATGCCTAGTTCTTAGAATGTTTGGTGAGGTGATGGACTAGCCGGACAGAGTCTCAATCAGCCGCAGAAGTTCTTCCCGAGTCTTCTTGTTGGTGATGGTGTAGTAATAGCGTACCAATTCCAACGTTTCCCGCTTGGTGTACAGACCATGCTCGCTGGTGGGCGTCTTCTTGCGGTCGAAACCCTCCGGGGCGTCAATCTTACGGGTTTTGATGTCGTCCGGCATATCTTCGTAGAAATACGAGATCGGCACCTGCAATACGGTGGCGATGTCGAACAGGCGGCTGGCGCCCATGCGATTGGTGCCCCGTTCGTATTTCTGAACTTGCTGGAATGTCAAACCAACGGCGTCCGCTAGTATTTCCTGACTGATCCCCAAAAGGGTCCGGCGAAGCTTTACCCGTCCGCCGACATAGATATCGATCGGATCCGGTACACCCGTTTTTTTACGATAAGCGACTTTTTTCACTTCCATGGAATTCCTCGAACGCACTCTGTTTGCTTAGTATTATACACAAGGACCAACGCGTCAGACCAATCCAAATCTGCATTGATTTCCGAATATAGACTGGGAAATCTGTCAGAAGCATTGTGAGTTTCCCTCATGTTGATTGCTATAAAATGTAGATGGGCACGGGGGCGGCCCCGGGGGCCAGAACGCTCCCCTGATCGGCAGTTCACCAATGTACAAGTCTTAAGTCGCAGAAAAAATGGTGGGCGCGACAGGGATTGAACCTGTGACCCCTGCCGTGTGAAGGCAGTGCTCTCCCGCTGAGCTACGCGCCCATCCCGCTGGCGTAGAACGCCGCGTGAGGTAAGGCGCGCATATAAGGTTCCGGCGGGCTTGATGTCAAGAAGCGAGCGCCCTCCGGCGGCGCACCGGTCTATTCCTTATCTTCGCGCTTTTTCTTTTTATCGTAATAGGCGGCATAGGCTTTCAGGTCTTTGACCGTCTTGTCGCTGGCGCCCAGCGCCCTGGCCTTGGCCACGTCCGCATCAAACTTGGCCTGGGAGCCCAGGAACAGGTGCGCCACCGCACGGTTGGCGTGGGCGAAGGCGCTTTTTGGCCGCAGCCGGATGGCATGATCAAGCTCCGCTACCGCCAGGGCGTAGCGCCGCATATGCAGATACACGATCCCCCGGTTCACATAGATCGACGCATCCCTGCTCTTCAGCTTGGCCGCCGAGTGGAAATCCGCCAGGGCCTGGTCATACTGGCGGAGGCCCTTGTAGACCACGCCCCGGTTGATCAGTGCGCTGACGAAGCCCGGCTCCAGGTCCAATACCCGGGAATAATCTTCGATCGCCTGTTTGGTGCGCTTGGCCCGGGCATTGGCGTTGCCCCGGTTATAATAGCCGACGGCGTTGTCCGGCCAGGTCTTGATCAGCAGATTGTAATCGGCCAGCGCCCGTTTGTGGTCGTTGAAGCTACTGTGCGCCCCGCCCCGGTTGAGCAACGCACCGAACCGGGCGGTATCGGGGATGTTGGTCATCTCAAACACGCGGGTGAAGTCGGCAATGGCGTCGGTCCGTTTGCCGGCTTTCAGATAGGCCTGCCCCCGATTGGTCAACACGGCGTAAAGCCGGCGGCCTTCGAGTGCGTTTTTGTCTAATGCCTCGGAATAAAGCTTGATCGCCGTAGCATAGTCCTTCGCCTTGGCCGCCGTGACCGCGTCGTCATAGTAGTCGGCGGCGGCTGGTGTGGCCCAAACCGCCAATCCGAGAGCACAAGCGATGACTGACGCGTAAAATTTCATACCTGCCTCAAGTCCTTTCCAGAATGTGGAGCCCCCGGTCCCGGTCGATCAGATAGATGATCCCGTCATCATCCTGATAGACATCGTTGGACAAAGGCCGTTCTGCGCCTTCCGGCGCATCAGGGACATAGTATGCGGCCTCTTTGGGCGCGTGGGGATTGGCGATATCCACAATCCGGAGTCCGTTGGCGAACCAGGCCACGGGGATTTCCGTGCCGCGCACGATCTCCACCGGCTGGTGGCAGCCGGTCATGGCCGGGGCGGGGGTGCCGCTATCCAGATGGTCGAGCTGGAAACTGCCGATAACCCGTGGGTTCACCTCGTCGGAAATATCATAGATCCACATGAAAGCCGGGCCCGCCGGTTCCTTCTTGGCCACGTCCTCATCCGCCATCAGCATGATGTCCATGCCCTTCAGCTTGAACGGAATGGGCAGGGTCGTGTGCGCCGGGTGGGCGTAAGGCGGCTTCCATTCCTGCCGCGACACGCAGGTCGGTTTGGTCATATCGGTGATATCCAAAATCGCCCAGCCCGCATGCCAAGGAGCGTGATCTCTTGGCATTGTTTCGCCTGCTCCATCAATTGAGCGACTTTGTGGTCATTCCGGATCAAGAGCAAGGCGGCGGCATCCGTTGGTGGCGGCAAAACAAGGTGTGGGCGGGCAATGGGTCTGCTAGAACGTTGACTGTGACAGCTTCGAACAGCCAGGATATATTCTTCGGACCATGCCCGCCAGTTCTGAACAACATATCGCCAATCTGCTGACCTCCGCTGTCCGCCAGCTTGATCGGGGCAATTCCGCAGCGGCGGAGGCGACGGTGCGTCAGATCATGGCGGATCAACCCCGGCACCCGCCGACGCTGAGTGTGTTGGCTCGCTGCCGGTTCGCCCAGGGTGATGTGCAGGGGGCGCAGCAGGCGCTGCAACAGGCTTTGGACGTTGATCCGGATTTTGCCGACGCCCATCACTTGTTCGGGCAACTGTTTTTAAATGCCGGCCGGATGCCGGATGCGCTCAAGGCATTTAGACGGGCCGTTGAATTGGATCCGGATTTCCTGGAGCCGCGTATCAATCTGGCCACGGTTTTGATGCGGGATGGGCATCTGGACGAGGCGCTTGAACATCTGGATCAGGCGATCCGGCTCGATAAGCGTGTTCCCGAAGTTCATTTCTTTAAGGGTGAGTGTTATCGCGCCCAGCGCCGGGCTCGGGAAGCCGCTGACGCCTATGGCGAGGCGGCGCGCCTGCGTCCCAATTTCTTTGAAGCGCAAATGAATTTGGGTTTGATGCTGCGAGTGGCTGGAGAGTCCGAGCAAGCAATCCGCGCCTTCAAGAAAGCGAAGTCTCTCTCGCCCAAGTTCGCCGAGGCGAAAAACCAATTGGGCCTCGTCCTGATCGAATGTGGGGACTATATCAACGGGCTCAAGGAAATCGGCGCAGCGACCGGCTTTATCGAGTTTCGAAATAAGGGGGACGAGCGATTTTCGCTCGTCGGATAGTAGAGCTGACATGATGCAGGACAAACGGCAGAGTATCGAAACGGTCGACCACCCCAGCTTCATCGGCTGTTGGACCGGTATTGATCCGGAGATTTGCACCGGCCTGATCGATTTTTTCGAGGGCAATCCCAAGCTTCAGAAACAGGGCCGCGTCTCTGGCGGCAGAGTTGATGAGACGGTGAAGCACAGTACGGACCTTCGGGTAGAGCCGAACGATCTGAAAAATCCCGGCTATGAGGTTTTTTCGACCTATTTTGACCAACTGCAGGACTGCTACCGGGATTATTGCACCCAGTGGGACTTTCTGAACACGTTCCTGGATCGCATCCATATCGGCGCGTTTAATGTCCAAAAATACGAGGTCGGCGGGCACTTCTCCATGCTTCATTCCGAGCGGACGGACTTGACCAAGCTCCATCGGATTTTGGTCTGGATGACCTATCTTAATGACGTTACCGACGCGGGAGAGACAGAGTTTCCCTATTACGGGCTGAAAGTGCCGCCGGTCACCGGCAAGACACTGATTTGGCCGGCGGAATGGACCCACATGCATCGCGGCTGCCCCAGCGGCTCGCAGATCAAATACATCATCACCGGCTGGTTTCACTTCGCTCAATGAAGCTGCAAAATTCCGTAATAAACTTTGACTTGGCCCCTGAGTCGGCCTGTGGCACTTAGGTGTAGCAATTCCCCGTATCCCGATTTTACCAACTGACCACGACCCTGTATGACCATGTCCAACACCGCCGCCATAATTCTCGCCGCCGGCATGGGGACCCGTATGGAGTCCGCCCTGCCCAAGGTAATGCACCCCGTCGCCGGCCGGCCCATGGTATTGCATGTGCTGGAGACGGCGGCGGCGCTGGTCCCGGAAAAGACGGTTGTGGTCGCCGGCCCGGACATGGACGCCCTTGCGGCGCTGGTGTCAGCCCATGAATTGGCCCCCGATGTGACTGTACAAACGGAACGGTTGGGCACAGGACACGCGGTCATGGCCGCCCGTGATGCGCTGGACGGCTTTGACGGCACGGTGATGGTGCTTTACGGCGATACGCCGTTGATTGAGGCTGAGACGCTGATTGCGTTACGGGAGGCGCGAACCACAGCCCAGGCGGATGTGGCGGTGTTGGGCTTCCGGCCGTTGGATCCCGGCGCGTACGGCCGGCTGATCACGGACGAGGCGGGCGAATTGAACGAAATTGTTGAGGCGCGGGACGCGAGCGAAGACCAGCTTCTGGTCGATCTTTGCAATTCGGGCGTGATGGCCATCGATGGGGCGAAGCTGGGCGGCCTGCTCGATGGGCTCACCAACGACAACGCCAAGGGGGAATATTATCTGACCGATATCATTGCGCTGGCCCGCGCCAATGGCGGCCGGTGTGTGGTGGTGGAAGGGGACGAGGAAGAGTTCCTCGGCATCAATTCCCGCGCCGAACTGGCGGACGCCGAAGACCTGATGCAGAACCGGTTGCGCCGGGCGGCCCTGGCCGGGGGGGCGACCCTGATCGATCCGGCCACGGTCTATTTTTCCTGGGACACGACATTGGGCCGGGATGTCACCATCGGTCCCAACGTGGTGTTCGGCCCCGGTGTCACCGTCGCCGACAATGTTGAGATCAGGGCGTTTTCTCATCTGGAAGGCGCCAACGTGTCGGCGGGGGCGATCATCGGCCCATTTGCCCGGCTGCGGCCCGGCGCGGCAATCGGCGAGGACGCGCATATCGGCAATTTTGTCGAGATCAAGAACGCCACCATCGCCGCCGGGGCCAAGGCCAACCATCTCAGCTATATCGGCGACGCGACCGTGGGGGCGAAAGCGAATATCGGTGCAGGAACCATTACTTGTAACTATGACGGCTATACCAAGTCTCTGACCGAGATCGGGGCGGGGGCGTTTATCGGCTCCAACACGGCGCTGGTCGCCCCGGTCAAAGTGGGAGACGGCGCGATCACCGGCGCCGGCAGCGTGATCACCAAGGATGTGGAGACAGATGCTTTGGCGGTGACCCGGTCCGACCAAAAATCCATATCCGGTTGGGCGAAGAATTTTCGAGACCGGAAGGGCCGCGACTAGCCCATGTGCGGCATCGTCGGGATCATCGGACAATCTGACGTCGCGGGCGTTTTGCTGGATGCGTTGAAGCGGCTCGAATACCGGGGATACGACTCCGCCGGCATCGCCACCCTGGTGAATGGGCACATTGATCGTCGCCGGGCGGAGGGCAAGCTGGTCAATCTGGCGGCGCGGCTGGACGAAGAACCCCTGTCCGGCACGACCGGGATCGGGCACACAAGATGGGCGACCCATGGCGTGCCCAACGAAATCAACGCCCATCCCCACGCGACCCATCGCTGCGCCGTGGTGCATAACGGCATTATCGAGAATTTCCAGGAGCTCCGGGACGAGTTGGAGGCCGCCGGGCATGTGCTGGCGTCGCAAACGGATACCGAAGTCGTCGCCCATCTGATCACCAAATATCTGGACGCAGGCGACGCACCGGCCGCCGCCGTCGAAAAGACGCTCTCCCGCCTGACCGGGGCGTTTGCGCTCGGCATCGTATTCGCGGGCGAACCCGATCTGCTGATTGCCGCCCGGCAAGGCAGCCCGCTGGCCATCGGCTACGGGGATGGGGAAATGTATCTGGGCTCGGACGCGTTGGCGCTGGCCCCGCTTACCGGACGGATCACCTATTTGGAGGAAGGCGACTGGGCAGTGATGACCGGCGCCGGGGTGGTCATTCACGACGCCGCCGGCAAGTTGGTGGAACGTCCGATCCGGGAGTCCAAAGTCTCCGGCGAACTGACTGGCAAAGATGGTCACGCCCATTTCATGCTCAAGGAAATCTTCGAGCAGCCCCAGGTGATCGGCGACACGCTCAATTCCTTCGTTAATCAGGCCGAACATACGATCACGCTTCCTAATTTGCCCGTGGATTTGGCGAGCGTGCCAAAGATTACCCTATCCGCCTGCGGCACGGCTTACTATGCGGCGCTCACCGCCAAATACTGGTTTGAACAGGTCGCCCGGGTGCCGGTGGAAGTGGATATCGCCTCAGAGTTCCGCTACCGGGGCATGGTCATGCCGGAGGGCGGCCTGGCCATCTTTGTCTCCCAATCGGGCGAAACGGCGGACACGCTGGCGGCGCTCCGCTATTGCCGGGAGCAGGGACAGAAAATCCTCTCTGTCGTCAACGTGCCCGAGAGCACTATCGCCCGGGAATCCGATGCGGTCCTGCCGACCTATGCCGGCCCGGAAATCGGCGTGGCGTCGACCAAGGCGTTCACCACCCAACTTACGGTGCTGGCGAGCCTGGCCATCGTGCTGGCGCGGGTGCGCGGCGCGATTGATGCCGACAGAGAAGCGGCGCTCGCCCAATCGCTGATCGAGGTGCCGGCCCGCGCGGCGGAAGTGTTGAACACGGATCAGCAGATCCGCGAACTGGCGGATGTGGTGGCCGCCCACCGGGATGCGCTGTTCCTAGGGAGAGGCACCAGTTATCCCATTGCTCTCGAGGGCGCGCTGAAGCTCAAGGAGATCAGCTATATCCACGCCGAAGGTTATGCCGCCGGCGAGATGAAGCACGGGCCCATCGCACTCATTGATGACGGCCTGCCGGTAATCGTCATCGCGCCGTCCGATGCGTTGCTGGAGAAAACCGCCTCCAACATGCAGGAAGTGATCGCCCGGGGCGGCCGGGTGATATTCATGACCGACGCCAACGGTGCGGAAAAACTGGGTGAGCTGGCGGCCCATACGATTGTGTTGCCGACCGTCGATCCGTTCGTCGCGCCGATCCTCTATGCCATCCCGGTACAATTGTTGGCTTATCACACGGCGGTGCTGAAAGGTACGGACGTGGACCAGCCCCGCAATCTGGCGAAGAGCGTGACCGTGGAGTAGTTTCCAACGTACGGGTTCTGACGTTGAATATTTCCTCTGTTTCACTGCGACTCTAAAGTCCTCTCGACTCTCCAATCCTGCACCATATTCCGACTATCAATCGGAACTGCACGACCTCATCCAGAGACTTCATGACGAAGGAAGGGGGTATCGAAAGATTGCGCAGTGGTTAAACGAGAATGGGTACAAGACCCCTCGAGGTAAGAGGTTCTTCAACACG